>MPLX02046721.1_pt1 | contig 114465 bp, 98 predicted proteins | sample 1617341 | NCBI WGS metagenome assembly MPLX02 (sample SAMN05944804, study PRJNA350692) | marine metagenome | biome: marine; feature: ODZ; material: water; isolation source: 120 m water sample filtered on 0.2 um supor filter | place: Pacific Ocean | collected 2012-04-08 | depth 120m m | reverse complement strand
GGGAGACGCCATGCGCTTTTGTCACACACAAACCTGAAAGTGAGATCACTGAAGAGGAATTGGTCGCATTTTGACGTGAACATATGGCGGGATACAAAATCCCCAAAACTCTAGTCTTTCAGGAACTCCCGAAAACTTCCACGGGCAAGATCCGTAAAAATATGCTCAGAGAACAGGCCAAAGGGCTTTCCTCTGGAAATTGAAACGATTCCGAAAATGAACTTCCTTCCATTTAGGATCTCCCCTTTAGTTGAATTAAGATCTGAAACTAGGCTTGAAAATAAAGCCACAGTTGGGATCATTAATAGGCTGATTCAATACGAAATTTAACCATTTTTTTCCAATATTGGATCAAACAACTCTATTGGGTTCAGGAAAAACACTTCGCCCTTTCGGTTGAATGATCTTAAGCCCCAAAGGATTCTCTTTGCATTAGAGAGTGCCCCGAAATATTCAACGATTTTTTAACTTAAAGAGAAGATGAAAGCACGCCAATTCATAGAAGATCTGGAACTGGAAGGGCGCCGAGTCCTGATTCGGGTCGATTTCAATGTCCCACTCGACGAGAACCAGAAAATTACTGACAATGCCCGAATTGAAGCCGCCTTGCCCTCGATTCGACGAATCATCGATTCTGGAGGAAAATGCATCTTGATGTCCCACTTAGGGCGTCCCAAGGGAAAGCGAGAAGAAAGCATGAGCCTGCGACCTGCAGCGGAAGCACTGTCACGCTTGCTGGGAATTCCTGTGGGCATGGCATCCGATTGTATTGGTAGTGAGGTGGAAAGGCTGGTAGATCAGCTAAAGGCTGGAGAGTTGCTTCTGCTGGAAAACCTCCGCTATCACGGAGGTGAGACAAAAAATGATCCAGGGTTTTGTGAAGCTCTTGCCAGTTTGGGAGACGTTTACATCAACGACGCTTTTGGGACTGCCCACCGGGCTCATGCTTCAACTGCAGGCGTTGCCTTATTGATCCAGGAACGTGCAGTAGGTTACCTGATCCGAAAAGAGTTGGAATTCCTGGGATCCGCGGTTTTGGATCCCCAAAAGCCCTTCACTGCTATTCTAGGGGGCGCCAAGGTTTCTGATAAAATCAAAGTCATCGAACAACTTTTGGAAAAGGTCGATTCCCTGATCATCGGAGGTGGAATGGCAAACACCTTCCTGAAGGCTCAAGGTAAAGAAGTTGGAGACTCCCTACTGGAGGAAGAGGCTATTGATTTTGCAAGAGGGTTGCTTGAAGAAGCCAAAAGTCGAAGGGTTGACTTGCATCTTCCTGAAGACGTTTGTATTGCTCCAGAACTCAGCCAGGATGTGGAGACCAAATTCATGAAAGCAGAAGAAGGGATTCCGGAGGGTTGGAAAATCCTTGATGTTGGTCCGGAAAGTGTAATGCAATTTGGAGCGGTCATCCGAAAATCCAAAACCATTCTTTGGAATGGGCCGATGGGTGTATTCGAATTTCCAGCTTTTGCAGGAGGAACAAAAGGTGTGACCGAAGCGCTTGCGGATGCAACTGATTCAGGAGCGGTTACCATCATCGGAGGAGGGGATTCTGCCGCTGCAGTTCATCAATTTGGAATGCAAAATAGGATCAGTCACATTTCCACAGGAGGTGGAGCTTCTTTGGAATTTCTTGAAGGCAGGGAACTTCCTGGAGTGAGTGTGATTCCAGAGAAAATTTCATCCTGAACATTTTATTTAAAAACTGGTAATGTTCTACGTTCTAATCAGACCGATTAGGTTACAGGATAATTGATTTAAAGAATTAATCATTGGTCAACCATGGAAGAGGCACTGAAGAACTCCGACAGTGAATTGAACAAAAACGTTAACGAGAATGCAGAAAATTCTGAAAGCGGATTCAGTTACCTGATCTATCGACTGATTGCGATTGCAGATCAAAATCGTTCTACCGCAGCACTGTTGGGATGTCTGTTTCTGATCACCGTTTTAGACATTCTCTTCGATCTGTATCTCTTCGAACCCTACGTAGACTTGATCGAGACTCTTTCCGGATCCAAACCAGGTGAGTTTGCGGAAGTGGACATAGGATTTGCCCCGGAAGTCTGGCAAGCCATTTTGGGGATGGTGCTTGGTACACTGATTCTGGTCATTTCCATTGCATCCCAGAGCATTCCGAAACTGATTGACCTCTACATGAAAGACCTGATCAGCTTGATCTATGTCTGGATTTTGATTGCATCAGGTGCCCATGCAGGGGTGATCAAACTCTATGGTGAAATTGGGTTGGTCCGTGAATCCAGTCGTGTTTTCAATGCTCATTTTTTGATGACCTTTTGCGGCATCGTTGCGTTTCCCTACATTTTCTACATCCTGCGTTACACCAAGCCGACCAACATCATTGCCCAGATCTATGGCATCAACATGGACCTGATTCGGAGTCTAGTAACTCCAAGAAGCCATGCCCTGGTCAAAAATGATACCGTGCTTTCCAGTCAGCAACACACGATGTTCGAATCGTTGAACCAGCTTGATGACATTCTGGAATACGTTTCCTTCAAGGAATTGAAGGGTGACATCATCTACGATATGGGGCGGACGATTCGAAACTACATGCTGATCAAGCCCTATCTTCATCCGGAATTTTTCCGGGTGTCCGAAAAAGTGCGGTCCGATATTTCATTCAAGACTTTGGTCGGACAATACGAAGAGATGGAACGCACGCGCAGTTTTTATGAGCAAAAATGCTTTCGGTTGATGAACAACAACTACATCAAGTTGATGGAACAGGGCGAATTCGACCTTTCCTCAATGATTGCCGGTGAGGTTGCAAAGATCGGTCAAACAGCCATCGAGTGTGAGGAGGAGGATATCGTTGAAATTGTGATCATCCGTTTCAATACCTTCTTCAGGATGTCAATCAAGCATGCCTTGAGGAACAACGAACCCCGAAACATCTACAATCTTTCATTCTTTTACGGCCAGTTCATCTTTCATCTGGTGGAGCACAAGAAGATTGACCAGGTTAAGAAGTGTTTCATGTATCTGCGTATGTATGGCGTTGAGATCGCCCGTCTGTTTGCCGGTGTCCCTTCAGTATATTTCAACGTGGCTGTTATCGCCTGTGAAATGAAAAAACTACTGGAACAGATCTATAACGACCGATGGGACATGGAAATTCAGACCGCGCTCGTGAATGAAATCCTGCAGGTCGACAATCCTCCGGATTTCAACAAGGATGATCTGGATCAGGGAATCATGATCAATAACGGAGTTCGATGGATCCAGTTCGGTCTTGCCCTATTCTACCATCGTGAAAAGGAGGAAGAATTTGTACAAAGGATTGCCAAAGACATTCTGGATGATCTTGATGACCTTGGAGAATCGACCTTTTACCGTATCCTTGGGATGACGGAAGGACTGATGCGTTTTGCTGGGCCTACCTTTTGGGAAGATACTGACCGTGGGAATCTGAATATTTTCTTTTCACCAGACAAGGATGAGATCACCCCATTCAAAGAGCGTTTGCTGGGTCTGGCCAAAGAGAATCTGATCTTACGGGCCAAACAGAAATACATCTTTTCCGATTTTGAAGCAGAATACCTTTGGGAATTATCACGAAACACCAAGGAAAAAGAACTGGCTCAATTAACAGACAACATCGTTAAATTTGAAAAAATGGTCTTGGAATTGGGTGAAATCGAAAAAGAAAAACTGGATGCCATCATTCAGATACGGGAAAAACTGCGATTCAATTCAGACAATCCTGTGGTGGTTGTTACCTCATCACGGCAAATTGCTGTCGGAACGAAACTCGAGGTCAGTGGAAAAGTGGGGGACCAAAAGACGCTTCATCAGTTCAAGGCGGTGGTGATGTTTAATTCAATCAACTTCATGTATATCAATCTTGTCGCTCAACAAGGAAGTGTTCCTCCTGTTGCTAAGATGGCCCAATTGACTTTGAGATTCAAACCTCCAAGGCAGCATACGTATTATCAGTGTCGGCTTCCTTTTGAAGGAATCAGTCCTGAGAAGATGTTCCGGTTAGGGCACAGTGATTCGGTCAAGATTACGGAAGAGAGTTGATTCAAGGAAGATTGAGTCGATTCATGAGATGTCTGGTCTGAACAAAGCATCTCAAATTTTTTCCCCCTGAAGAAATTTAATCCTAAACTAGTACTTTAACTTATGACTGGTTCAAAACATTCGGGTCCATTGAAAACCGGGCGGTTTACCTGAGGCGAGACCGGCCAAGCCTGGAGCAAATCCGATGTACAAGGCTTGAGCAGCATTTTGAGATGCTCAGGGGGATTTGGATCTAGCCAAGTGTTCCTTCCTTTTTCGTCAAGGATAACGGGCATTCGATGATGGATAGGAGCCATCAGTTCGTTTGCTTCACAGGTAAGAATTGCACAGCTTTTCAAGAATATCCCTTCTGGGGAGCGCCACTGCTCCCAAATTCCTGCAAACACGAGAGGATCTGACCGGCCACTGATGAACCAGGGCTGTTTTCCCTGCTCCGTTTTATTCCATTCATAAAATCCACTGGCCGGAATCAGACAGCGCCTTTTGGAAAAGGCGTGACGGAAGCTTGGTTTTTCCGAAACGGTTTCCGAACGAGCGTTGATCATTCCGCGTCCTCCCTCCTTGGCCCAGAATGGAATCAGACCCCACTTTCTTGAATCAAGCAGTCGTCTTCCTTCGTGCTGATGGACAATGGATATTTCTGCTCCTGGAGCGATGTTGTAGCTCGTTTCCACGTTCACATCACAACTGTGAACGGAGAGGCTTTTCATCAATTCCTCTTCATCACGGATCTGGGCAAAGCGTCCGCACATGTTTGAACTTGAATAGGCTGTTATAGGTGAGGATCCGGATTACTCACTTTCCGGATGGCATCCTCCACTTGAAATGTCTTGTTGATAACCTTCCAGAAATTCCTTCTTGAATGCAGCAAACCGATTTTCCAGGATCGCGTTTCTCGCATTTTTCATCAAATTCAGAAAAAAGTGGAGATTATGCAGGGTATTCAGACGCATTCCCAGAATTTCTCCAGAAAGATAAAGGTGCCGCAGGTAGGCTCTGCTGTAATGCTGGCAGGTATTGCACTGGCATTCAGGGTCGAGAGGTTTGGGGTCTTCGCGGAAACGTGCCTGTTTGATCGAAACCTTGCCATGGCTGGTGAAGAGAGACCCATTACGAGCGTTACGTGTGGGAAGGACGCAATCGAACATATCAACACCTGCTTCGACGCCTTCGAGAAGATCCCTGGGTTCTCCGACACCCATCAGGTAACGCGGAAGGTCTGATGGCATCCTTGGGGCGATGTGCCTGGTGACTCGATACATCTCCTCGTTGCTTTCTCCGACACTGAGTCCTCCAATGGCGTATCCGTCGAAGCCAATTTCCTGAAGTTGTTGAAGGCTTTCTTCCCGAAGGTCCTCTTCTCCACCCCCCTGGATGATGCCGAATAAAGCCTGATCCGTGGTGCGTGCATCCTTGCATCGTGTTGCCCAGCGTGATGTGAGTTCCAGGGAGCGTTGAACCTTTTCACGTTCTGCAGGGAGTTCCAGACATTCATCGAAGCACATCATGATCGTGGAGCCAAGATTCTGCTGGATGGCGATGGACGATTCGGGAGTGAGTTTGACTTTCCGACCGTCGATGTGGCTTCGAAAGACCACTCCCTCTTCTTCGCGTTTGAGCAGTTTGGCGAGGGAGAAAACCTGAAATCCACCGCTGTCGGTGAGGATCGGACCATCCCAGTTCATGAAACGGTGTAGACCACCGAGTTTGTGGATCAGTTCATCTCCCGGTCGAAGATGAAGGTGGTAGGTGTTTCCAAGCAGGATCTGTGTGCCGAGTGCTTTAAGTTCTTCCGGAGCAGCAGCCTTGACCGTCCCAAGGGTGCCCACCGGCATGAAAATTGGAGTCAGTATGTTTCCGTGAGGGGTGTCCAGTTTCCCAGCGCGTGCTGTTCCATCTTGGTTGGAAACCTGGAAATCTATCATGGGTGGAATGAGATTCTTTAAAATGAGGGGTGTAGTTCCGTCATCAACTGGACTGTGATTTCACGTTCGATCTCTTCCCTTTCATGATCAGATTCCTTTCGTATTGGGTGGTCCGGTTCGAGACGGAAGAGGGTTTGTCCGCGCATGACGTTGATTCCGGTTGAGCCATCGAGACAGATTTCCCTAATGGTTCCATGACATTCTGCTCGGACCGGATTGAACATCTTCATCACTTCCAGCAATCCAACCACGTCTCCCTGTTTGACCCTGGAGCCAAGTGTCACAAAAGGTTCCGATGAGGGAGTTTCTTGGGAATAGAAAATTCCTCCTGACCAGGCCATGATTTCATCACCCTGATTGGGAGGCGAGGGAACGAGTTCCGAGGTCAGTTGTTCCAGAAATTCCGGATCCACGAACTTATTCGGAATTTCCACATCCAGTTCAGCAGTTCCTTTCATTCCATAAAAATTTACTTCTTCTCCCATCGCCACCGGGATGCTAAGCAGTTGCATACCAATCTGAAAACCTTTGTGTGAGGTTTGAATTATTTCCCAAAGGGATGAATCATCTTGAAGCTCAGGTGGAATTTGGACTTGGGGTTTGATTGATTTATTGTTGTCTTTTTGGGATGAATGAAGTTCAGATGGTTCAAGAATTTTTTGCAGTTCCAGCCATTCGATATCCGGAGATCCAAGACTTTGTTTCAATTGCTCATAAAAATCTAATCCGTTTAGAAGAATTTTCTGGTCGTCTTCCCATATCTGTTCTACCGGAGAAGCATCCGGATGTGGTTCAAGCCGAAGGTAGTGGTATAATTCACTGATGATTTCAAAAGGATTCCGGAGCATGCGGAATTTCCCTCCCTGGTGATCCCATCTGCGCGGTTCACGTGGAGCCAACCAGCCCATCAGACGATGCGGGTCCTTGAGTAGAACTGAGATGGGACGTAGCAACAGGCTTTTTTTCTGTAAGAGGATGCTGGAAGCTTCTATTCCGATTTCGGCTTTGGTTTGCTGCATCATCCGGCACCAGGCCAGTTCCAGGTTGACTCGTCTCGAAAGCTTCGACAGTTCCCCTGCAAGAGCGAGATAAGACTGCACGAATCGAGTGTTCGGTCTCAGCATCGCATCCTGTCCCAAAATCCAGTGAATCAGTCCGTAGTGAAAATTGGTATTCAATTGGAGATCGACTCCTCGAACTTCCATGGTGCGAAGCACTTCTGCCAGTTTTTCCAGACTCTCACGTCGTGAAAAACCGTGGGTAATGGAGAGAGCGACATTCGAATCATAGGCTCCGGCAAGTTGATAAGCCTGAAGTAGTCCAGTGTCAGGATTACGGAGGCCGATGCCCTGGTCATCACGTAGTTCGTCTGGACCAGGTTCCGACCAATAACGGAGCAGGCCACCCCCGTGGGGGCGGAGTGCTGCATTGGTTGCATTGATCCGTGCCTCAACGGAAGAGGCATTTCTCAGGATCCGTTCTGGACGGGGCAGTTTGGAACCATGACAGGCTATGAGAAGCATTGCTTCCACAAGAGAATCACAGACGAAAGAATCCTTGGGATTCTCAGGATTTCTGAATTCAAGTCCATAGACCATTTCGGTGATTCGGTGTTCCACCTGGATACGGGTGTTGACTTCCATAAAGAAATGGGAATCATCCTCAACAATGCACTCGAAGGTGGAAGCGGAATCCAGTTCCAAAGCTTCTCCGAAGGCTTCTGCCTGAGTGGACATGGAACGGAGCATCTCAAGATCTTTTTTGAGTACCTTAGCCTGCTGAATTTTTCCGGATTGTTGATACTGTTGAATCGCTTCTTCGAGCATCTCCGCGGTCAAGGAGACTTCCTGAAGTTTTTGTTCGTGCATCTGCAGGGAGCAGTCTCGTCCGCCAAGTTCGACACACCATGAACCGTTTCCGAGAAGCTGGATTTCATTGTGCCGAGTATTTTCGATGTTGACTTCGATGAGGAAGTTTTTGTTGTCTCCCGGCCCAGTGGCCTTGGATTCCAGCAATACTTCCATGACTGCATCGTCAGATTCCTCAGATCGGGTGATCACCCGCTGTCCTTTTCCTCCTCCTCCACCGACGTGTTTCAAACGGATTCTCCGACCTGGAAATTCCTTCCATAACTTTTCGAGCCGTGTTCGGGTTTCCTGCTGTATTTCAGGAATGCTGATCAGATCGAGTTGTATTGAAGCTGCAGCCCGAATCAGCTCATCGGCTTGATCCTCCAATGATTTTCCCTGTAAATCTTCGGCAATCGGAAGTTTATGTTCACGGATCCATTGTTGGAAACGTTCATTCGGCTCTTCCCCGGCTTTGCGAATCAGGGTCAGGGAGCAGATCCGATCTTCACCTGGAGTTACCGAAACTCCTAGCCTGCGTGCAAGCTGCTTGGCTTCGTCTTTGGATCCTGCTTTTCGGATGACCCGGGCTGAAGGACCGACAAATCCAATCCCTGCATCTTCCACGGCCTGAACAAAATCCGCGTCTTCCGCCATGAATCCATAACCGGCAAAAAGATGGGTGTAGCGATGATTGGAACAAATTCCGAGGATCTCTCCGATTCGGAGATGTTTTTCTTCACGGGATGTTCCCATGTAATCGGAGATGTGATGCACCCTCCCGTTCCTTTTTCCGATCCATCGTAATTCGGGAGCTAGGGTTTGGGGATAAACGATGCTGTCTTTTTCGGAAAGCAGGATTCCATAAGATGCCCCCATGGACTCGAAAGTCTGCATTGCTTCGAGCCGAATCGGCCCGCGGCAGACAATTAGACAGCGTACCTCTTCAAAGCTGAAAGATTTACTCCAGTTGCTTTTTTGATTTTCCCGGGAGGGGTTCATGGAGGTTCTTTTGAATTCCAGGATATTTTTATCGAGATCCAAACATCATGGACAAGTTATGGAATTCAATGAGTAGAAATTAAAGACGGCCGGTTCTCCTTAGAACTTGGAAAAAGAACAGAGAACAAACTTACAATGCTTTGAAAGGAATTACCAGACTTGGCGTTCAGGGCAGCAGTTCAATTTTTCTGATGAAGGATTTAGAATGTCGTCCATTTTTAGGGGTTGTGTTAGAGGCGTCCGCATCAATGGAAATTCCCGAAATCGGAGGTGGATCAAACCCAAATTGTCTGTTGAAGGTTTTTGGAAGTTCCATCTCGGTGATGAATTCTCCAATTTTCCCGTCACATGGGGTACAGAAATAACGTCCCGCCTTCTGCCAGTAATTGCCAAGGTAGGCTATTCCTGGACGTTCCTTTTCCCCCAAAAAAAAGGCGAGAAAGTAGGGGATGTTTGGAACGTAAAAGACTCCACTGTCCTGATCTTCATCTCCAAAAAATACCATCACCCCAATGGCATTTCTGACATTTCTTTTCTCATCAGTCGATCCGGACCAGTCCGAACCTTCCGGATACTGTTCCACACCCCATTCAATACGTATCTTGTTGACCCCTTTTAGTTGTCTTGAATCGGGGCGAAAGTCCTTGAAAAATACACCGGAATAGTCGTCCTTGGGTTCGATCACCAGGGTGCCTTTTTCAAAACGGGGGTTCATCTTGTCCATGTCGACCTGTTCTGCCCAGCCGTTTTTTTCAAACCATTCAAGCGCATTCCCTTCGATTTGGCTGAAATCGAGGGTGTAATGGTTTTCATTTCCCAATAACTGAAAGGGGATCAGGATTAATGCGGTAAGAAAAAGCCTTTGGAACGACATGACAATGTTTTAAAGAAAATGTGGGCCATTTGTTGAAAATTCAAAAAAAAATAATTCCAATTTATTATTGTTTAAGCAATCCAAACTACGTCAATCCCTGCTATTTGGTTTATCAAAACTTTCCAATGCAACTCTGATGACGGAAAATGATAAACAAATCATATTTGAATGAGATTGAAATTTTCTTTGTCCATCACGCTTGAACTGAGGTTGATGAAATCTTTGTTATTCAGAGAATGATTAACGGGTTTTTCTCAGCATTTCTATCAATGAATTTAACGCAATTTTTCCACAAACTTTTTCTCTGGCTGTTGAGTCTTTTCTTATTGGGAGCGCTTCTTGTGGTTCTGGGCGCAATGGTCCTTTTCTGGAGACTGAGTGAAGGGCGAATGTCGATGTCCGAGGTTTCCAAAGGTATTTCCTCTGTGCTGTCGATGCCTGAACAAGAAATTTCAATTGAGGTGGAATCTGCACGACTGACCTGGTCTGACTGGAAAAACCCGCTTGGGGTGATTCTTTACCAGACTGAAGTACAAACCCCTGGAGGAACACTCATTTTACCTGAATTGGAAGTGGGTCTGGATCTTACTGAACTGGTCTTCGCCGAACTGGTACCGCAGGAGATACGCCTTCAAAAACCGAGGTTACGCTGGAATCCGATTAAGACGGGTATTCCATTCTTTCCTCTTCAAAGTTGGGACTCTGATTCTCAACTCATGGAGGGAGATTTTTTGGTGCCTGAACAGTTTCAAAAACTGCAAAAAATCACCCTCTATGATGCGGAGATCGAAATCACCAATGAACATAGTGGGCGTGTTATCCAAACCAAAAATGTGAGGCTTGATTTTAAACGAAAAAAAGGATCGGTTTTCATTCAAGCATCCTTTGAACTTCTGGAGGGAGAACAAAGAAGCCGCTCATCATTTGAAGGAAAATGGCAGATCCAGGAACAGAAGGGTTCCGGGTTCTTTCGACTTGGAAAAATTGGCTGGCCTATACTCGCAGAGTGGATTCCTGGAGGAAGATGGGATCTTTGGTTGGATTCCATGGTTTCCGGGAGCTTGAGTATTGAGGTTGATCAACGACTTAGCCCTTATTCATGGAACACAGAATTGGATTTGTCTTCTGGACACATCATCCTCCCAGGTTTGGGAAAAAGGGTTTTTGATGGTGCACATATGGAAGGAGGCTGGTCAGCTAAAAAAGACCGTGTGGAAATCACCCAGTTGAAAGCTTCGATGAAAAACGGATTGAAAGCTTCCGGATCTGGTTATCTCGAAAATCCTCTCCAATCCCCTTCTGGGGTCTTCGCTCTTGAGGTTCAACCTCTTTCCCTGGGATCTTTGATTTCAGATACGTTAAAAAGAGTTTCAGATGATATCACAGTGTCTTTGCTTGGAAAACGAGGTGAAAAAAGGTTTGGAAAACTTGAAACCCAAGTTGAATTAGCTCCTTCTAAGAAAAAAGGGACCCTTCCTGATTTGAATAATGTGTCAGGCAAAATTTCTTTCGATGAGGTTGCCGTTGAATTTGAAAATAAAGCTTTTCCGGTTCTTTCTGGTGTTTTTCCACAGATGAATGGGGAACTGAACTTTGAGATGAATTCTTCACTGGAGATCCAGAAGATGCAGTCGAAACTGAACATTTCCGGCGGCAGCACCGTTTTGGGAGATTCCGGAGAATCAATACCCATTCGGCAAGTCAATGTCAGCAGCATTTGGAAGGACTCAGAACTGAAAATAGAAGATTTTATGTTGGAACTCGATGATTCGGGCAGATTGGAAGCGGAAGCAATTTTGAAGTGGAAGAAGGGGAAATTCAATTCTTTGGTTCTGGACGCAAAATCGTTTGTAGTCCCAATCGATTCACTTTCCAGAATCTGGCATCCTGATGTTGCATCTGAAACACGGCAATGGTTGATCGAACATCTTTCCGGCGGGAAGGTTGAAGAAGGAAGTTTAAACCTCCATGTCGAAAAGGATGGTGCAGGCCAGATGCAATTGAAGTCTCTAAATAGTATTTTGCAGGTCAAAGATGCCGGTGTTCGTTATTATAAAAATCTCCCTCGTGGAACTGAAGTTGACGCTACAGTTAGCATCGATCCGGATCAAGTGGAGATCGAGCTTCACCAAGGAAGGATCGGGCAACTCCAACTCAATAATGGGCGGTTGATATTTGCTCCTCTTCGAAAGGGGAGTCCTGTAGCAACTATGGTTTTTAAAAGTACGGGACCCCTGCCCAAGGCTCTTGATCTGTTGGAACATCCTGCCTTGGCGATTTTGAAGGAAGATATGCTGCCATTTACGGACACTTCCGGAGAAGTCAGTTTGAGGTTGGGTATGGAATTTCCTCTAGATCATAGGCTCGAAGAGGATTTTCGATTCGTTGCAAAAGCTCAGTTGGAGGATGTAATCCTGAGTGGAATGCCTCTGAACTTGTCGATGGAAAATGGCCGTTTGGAGGTTGAAGCCGATTCCGAGAAAATAGAGGTCTCAGGAAAAGGTGAAATTTCTGGAGCTGGGATTGAGATTGACTTCAGGAAAACTGGGAAAAATCCATCCCATACTAAAGTGGTCGCGCCCTCCTCTCGGGAAATGGCCAAACTTATTGGTCAACTGTCTGGATTGGAAATCAATGGCAAAGCTTCGGCGAACCTCGTACTTGCGGAATCGGCCGGTTCTAACAGCCGAATCGCACTACAGTTGGGGCTGGAAGAGGCAAATGTTTCCGTTCCCTTGATGGGCTGGGCAAAACCTCAAGGTGAAGCAGCAGCGCTTCGTGGCTGGGCCAACATCAAAAGCGGAAGGATCGAATCGATTCCTTTCATTGAGGTTGATAGCCAGGAAATCAAACTCAGATCACAAATGATCCTGGATGAAAAGGGAGAATTTCTTGAACTTCAAATCACGGATCTGCATGCTCCTGAAACAAGTGTCAATCAAATGCAGATGTTAATGGAAGAGGATGGGGCCATGAAAATTCAAATCGAGGGTCCGAAACTTAATCTGGAACCACTGATCGTTACAAGTACTGGAAATTCTCCCCAAAACCATTCAGTGATATTCGAATTAAATTCAAAATCCATGTCACTATCACAGTCGGTAGCTCTTTCCGGAAATCTGAAGGGAAGGCTTTATGACAACGGGACGTTTCATGCAGAGCACAAGGGTTCATTGCTGATGGACAATAGGACGATGCTCAATGATGCAAACTTCAAAATTCAGCATTCCGGAAAAAACCCAGAAATTCAAGGGGAGGGAAGGATCGGAGCAAATCCGTTGAGTTTCAGTTTTGCTCCGGATAGCAAAGGAAATAGTGAACTTGAGTTGGAATCAGAGGATGCTGGAGAAATGTTCCGTTTTTTGGATCTGAGCAATGCCGTTTCTGGAGGGACGCTTGAATTGAGTACCAAGTTCCAGGGTGACAACCTGAGCTACCACGATTCTGAAATCCATCTCAGCAATTTCACCCTCAAGGAAGCTCCTCTCCTGGTCGATGTATTCTCCCTCATCAGCCCGACGGGCCTGCTTGAGCAGTTGCTGGGAGATGGTGTCTTCTACGACGAAGGATACGGGAAAGTAACCGTAGCAGGCAAACGCTACACGATTCATGAAGCCAGTGCTGTAGGGTTTTCCAGCGGCATCGTCTTTTCCGGCTGGATCGATCTGGACCGAAATGAGTTGGATATCAATGGCAGTGTTGCACCTGCCTATATCCTCTCCAGGCTGGTGAGGTGGATTCCTATATTGGGAACCATCCTAACCGGGACGGACAAGGGAGGATTGATCGCACTCGATTTCAGACTCACTGGTTCCATCGATGATCCGGAAAAATCGTCCAATCCTCTTTCACTGGCACCCGGCATTCTACGTGATGTTTTTCGCTTTGAGTGGCTGAATTATTTCCGTAGTGACAACAGTACTAAAAAGGAGGATTAGTTTCCTAAAACTATAGATAAAATAGCTAAACTAAATTTGGGTTGAACAAAATTTCATTTGTTCGTTGACATGGAAGCCATCCAAGCACAGTCCAAACCGTCGAGAGACATGTGAATGAGCAGGCCCAAGCCAAAAATCCTGAACTTACGGTGCAAAAGCATCAAAGCATATAGGGATGTTGCAACTTCAGTGTGCAAAGGGTGAAATCCGATGCTGCAGCGTTGAGGATCAAAGAAAGGATTCGCAAAGAGGTGGTCTAAATCAACGATCATCGTGAGCATCAACAAAAGGAAAGAATTTTTCCAATCCTCACGATAAAAAATCCATACAGCCAAGGCTAGGACAAATACATGTAAAAAATTGTGGACCAGGGTCCGTTCCATGACGGAAAAGGCATCCATCGGGTTTAGACTTCATCCCAGGAAAATGATAACACCTGTTGAATATTTTTGACTCCTGTCAGCCAAAGCAACAGACGGTCCAGACCAAGAGCCATCCCTGATGAAGGAGGCATACCTTCCTGAAGACTTTCGAGAAACCTTTGATCCAACGGAACAGTTGTGCGGGATGCTTTTTTTCTTTGTTGAAGATCATTTTCAAAACGTCTCAATTGTTCTTCAGGATCTGTAAGTTCTCCAAATCCATTCGCCAGTTCTATCCCATTTGCGTAGCATTCCGCTCGGTCTGCAAACCCTGGAGAATCAGGAAGGGGGCGCGCCAGGCTTGCCAAAGGCATCGGCCACTCACAGACCCAAACGGGACATTTTTTTCCAAGTTCTGGTTCGATCTGATCCCAAAGTCTGAAAAAAACACTTTCATAATTCAACTCTTCGGAACTCATTTGGAAATGTACTAGATCTTCCAAAGCGAAGTTCATTCCATAATCCATGGCCTTATTCAGAAGTTCTTTTGGAGCTTCCATCCCAGTCAATGGAATCCCCAGTTTTTCCTCAAACAGATCCCGGACCTTCAGTCTTGGCCAGGGCTCATCGGTGTTATAATTAAAACCTGGGATCTTTCCTGAAAGATGTCTACAAAGCTGACTCACATCATCCATCAGTTCTTCAAGCGTTGCATGAGCACGATACCACTCGAGCATGGTGAATTCCGGATGATGCAAAGGTCCAGTTTCACTGTTCCTGAAACACCGACAAATCTGAAAAATCTTTTCAAATCCACCCACCAGCATGCGTTTCATTTGAAACTCAGGGGACGTGATCAAAAAAGCAGGTTGTTGTTCCAGGAACCCTGAATTTTGCTGAGATTCTCCATGGACCTGCATCAAGGAAAAGTGGGCTTCTGGACTTGGTCCACGGACGATCAGTGGAGTTTCGGTTTCCAGAAAACTGTTTTGATCGAACCACTTTCGTGTTTCAAGCAAGAGCTGATGCCTTTTTTTTAAAAGGTTCATGCGGGAGGGAATTTGACCAGGCCGACGCCAGCGAAGACTATCTCCAGAAGCAGTAAGTGGGATTCGAGCATCCTGAAGCAGATGAAGTTCATGGCCTCCCTGCTCGTTAATGATTACCCTGACCCAAGAACCTTCCTTAAAAAAAAGACTGGGGTCATCTTCCGCGAAAAAATATTCTCGGTCTTCAATTAAAAGTGTCTGTCCTGGGATATCATCTGTTTCATGGCGGATCACCCTGGCATACCAGGTTCCGGTCTCCAACTTCTCAAAGGAGGTTTCCAAATCCTGGTTCATCCCTCCAGTTCCTTGATCCTTGCGGCTCTTTCTTTTTGGACCCGGTCCAGATATTTTCTGGAATCTATCTGGACTTTTTGAAGTTCCTTCTCCCTCCGTTTTCGTTCCTGCTCAAGTTTTTCGTGATGTTCCTGGATGGCCTGTTTGCCAATCTGGTCCAAGGTTTCTTCAATCCGTTGGGTATAGGGGAACCAGGGAGCAAATTTTCCTTCTGCAGGCATCAGTCGGTTCATAATGCCGTCAAGATAAACCCGATGGTATTTTGAATTGGCCGGAAGATTGAAATTTCTGGTATTGATCCAGAATCCAAAACGAGGGGGACGTTTCAGGTCCAGAGGAATTTTCAGTTTTCCCAGTTCCTTCAGGAAAAGTTCTTTGGCTTTGGTGGACTTTAAGCGGTTGAAAAAAAATTCTGGGTGTTGGTTTTGATCCCCACTTACATCTTCTTCGTGGGACTTAACATGGATCTGTGATAGGTCATAGTCGATGACAAAGGTTTTTCCAAGGTTGTCCCGGACAATAAGCGACAAAGTCATGAAACGATCAACATTGCAAACCATGAAGATGTCTCGAATGTAATGAACATGCTGGAGTACTTCACTTGGAAGCAAGGATAGCTCGGTGAAAAATTCTTCAATTGACTGGGCCAGTTGTTGTGCATCATCAGCTGCAAATGGGTTGTTTGAGACTCTAGTCTGGAATTTTGCTGCTTCCTTTTGAAATGTGGTCAAAGCCCTCGCGCTGAAACCGATGTATCCGCTAAAGACACAGCGGGCAATGCCTTCAGTCAGTTTTGCTTCAAACATTTCCAGAATGTTGCCCTGACTCCCCTGTCCGGTTCCATGACGAGAAACCATGGCCAGGAACTTCCAGAGGTCGGTTTTTGGATGATGCCGAATGACCACCAGAGGTCTAGGGATGCTCAGACTTTTCGAAATCGGTAGTTGAATCTGAAAGGGCTTTCTTTCGAAATTCCGTTCGAAATGATATTTAAAAATAACATTTTCCAGGACATCTCCAGCAACCGGGATTCGTGACTGAAGGATCAGGTTTTCGAGCAAATTCAGATTTGTTTTTTCATGTCCGGCATGTTCAAGAATCTGTGTACTAACTTTTTTCAACTGCTGGTGATCAAGGTAAATGCTGCGGGCCTGAATTTTTTCAAGTGCACTGAGAGCTTCTTTATTTCTTAATTTGTTCAAAACAGTACGGTCTTCAATAGGAACACGCTGAAAGACGGAATCAAGGAGTGGTCCCAGGAACTGTTGAAGATTTTTTTGATCCTTTTCGGGTTTCATCCCGCTGTCCAGATGTCGGGTGAGTTGATGAAGGGATTTTTTTCTACCTTCGAGACAAAGGTGTTGTTCCACACGTTTCATGGATTCTACAAATCGGTTTTTCAACTGCTTTTCAATGTAATTAGCTACATCATCCCTTCCTTGGGCAAAACGGATGAGCAGATTTTTTTGTTTTTCATCAGGAAAAAAAGCCTTGTAGAAATCAACCATCGCTCTATTGCGCCAGGAGCCCTCCTTCTCGACGTAGATTGGTTCACCTGTCTCGAATTCGATGATACTCTGGAGTCGCATGTGTTGGGCAAAACAAAAGACCATCTCGGCCTGGATCAGGGAATCACTGAAACGTGTGAGCATTTCCGTGAATTTCAGCCACCAGGGGTCAAGGCACAATTCCGGATATGCCTTTTCCATGTTGAGGATCTTCTCTACATGACGGCCTTCACTTTGTTCCACAACAAACCGACGTTGTTCAGGATGCCATAGCAGACGGGTGATGCTGGTCAATTGTTTATCAGGAGGGTCTTGAAGCAAAAGCATTTCCACCCACCAGCAGTTAAGCAGGGCTTTCGGGAGATTTCTGTGACTGACTTTCTCACTTTCCCTGAGGAAAATAGGAATCACGTGTTTGGCAAAAAAACCACGTGGGATGTTGACATTCCCCCAGTCTGGAAAATCCATAAGGGCTTTTCCTTTTCCTTTTCCTGAATCCGCTTCTCCGATGTTGAAATTCCAGTCCTCTCCCTCGAATATTCCTGCTTTGGCAAGGATCCGGAAATTCTGGGGGAGGTCAAAAGGAAGAGGAGTGATCCCTGCGATCATAGTTGCTGGGTTGAGCAGTAAGTCGTTCAGCATCATTGAATAGGCTTGGCTGCCTTCTGGGGAAACAAGAAAGGGGGTGTGATCTCCACTGCGCATCCTTCTGAGAATGTTCAGGAAATAATGAACTTCCGTATCAGGATATTTTTCAGTCAGAAATTCTTCGACCTTCTGGATTTTGATAAGGAGGTTGTATTCGGTTTGTGATTCCAGTTGTTGTGAATAGATATCGCGGTGGGTCGTGATCAGGTTGCAGCATGAATCCATCAACGCGTCTTTGGACTGCTTTTGCAGTGCTTCGATGTCGAGGGCAAGGAGGTCTGCCGAGATGGAAGGGAATTCGGCACTCAGCATTTTCAGAACATGGGGAATCCCTTTCAAATTCTCACGAGTGCAATGTCGTGAAAGCCAGAGCAGAAAACCTTTGATGACCTTCAATGGTTGGGATGAATGGCTCAAACGTTCCAGAATTTTGGCATCAGTTTGGTCAGGGGAGTCATTTCCAGACTTTTCTTTGTTCAGAATTAGCTGCTGGGCATTGTTTTTTTGATGCCGTTTGTCTCCCTTGTTTCGAATATGATCCGCCAGTACTTTGAGCAAAAGTTCCCTGCTTCCCGTTGCTGCAGACCCTGGAAAACAGCTTTCAATCTGTTCTTCAGGGGTTAAATCCAAAAGAAATGGATACAGTTGTTTGATTTCATTGGTGAAATTGTAAAATTCTGGATGTTCTTTGAGGTTTGAGAGAATGGCGTGGTGATATTGTTTAAAACGTTGTTTTTCCGGTAAAAGATTCCATTCAAGGTCGATCTTTCGATCCAAAATGTATTGGTAAGTCCCTGGAAATACTGCATGCAGTACTTGAATTTCTTCCTCACTCAATCCTTCGCTGCAAACGGAACGAAGTTCTTGAAGAGCACCTATCTCGAGTTTGCTCCGTTCTTTGTTGTCGAGCAGGTTCGAAAAATAATACTTCCGGACCCTTTTCTGGATCAGAAGCATCAGGGCCAGCATAAAGTCTCCATCGGTCCACCCTTGTTCATATTCAGGGTCGGTGCTGATGATGACCTGCGCATCCATATCGGAATCAAACTTGTGGCCGATTCCTCCGAGGCTGCCGATGGTGGTTAATGCAATGAGGGGCTTCTGTTTTTCGGATTCTTCATGCTGTCCCACGTCTTTGAGTTGGGGATATTCCTGTTGAAGGAAGGATGCGGTTCCTTCGGGTCCCTCGAGCATTTCTGATGGAAGAAACCGTTCACGTTCAGCAATTCCGTGAGCTGCATGGGGTGGGAAGACTTTGAATTCACTGGTTTGAATGATGGGTTTACCAGCATCATCATAGCCTGAGATTTTTTCCAGGTTCAGAATTCCGATTTCTTCGGGATTGATGTCAAACAGCAACAGGGACTCATGAACTGCTTTTCGCAAACCTGGTTCCGCCAAACTGATAAGACTCTTCATCCTGGAATGATTCACACGGTTCATCGTTTCCAGTTCCATCCTGATCTGGTTCTGGAAATCCTGAAGTTCTTGATTGGAAAAACAATCGATTAAGAGATCCCTCAGATGATGTCCTGAGAGATTGGCTAGGACAGACTGAAGGATTGTTAAATACGATTCCGGATTCTGTCCAGGAATCGTGAAACAGAGGTTTTTTAAAAGCAGGTCCTGCTGGTCTAATTCAGCAGAAGACGAGTTTGAGGTAGCGTCTGAGTGAGGTTTTGGTGGTTTTTCCGCCATGAAAAAAGGGATTTAAAAAAACCTATGAGTTTCAAACTTTAACTCTTTCTACATATTCTCCGGTTCTCGTGTCGATTTTCAGCATGTCTCCTTCATTGATAAAAAGGGGAACATTAACACTGTAGCCAGTTGAGAGAGTTGCAGGTTTGGATGCACCAGTAACCGTGTTGCCTTTTTCACCAGGTGCAGTTTCGGTGACGGGAAGATTGACGAAATTCGGCAGAGTCAGTCCGATGGGTTTTCCTTTGTAAAAACTGACATTGATTTCCATATTTTCAGTCAGGTAGTTTTCGGAATCTCCAACCAACTCTGATTCAAGACTGATTTGGTCATAGTTCTGACTGTCCATGAAGTGGAAACTGCCATCGTTATAGAGAAACTGCATTTCCCGGTCTTCAGTGTCGGCGGGTGTTATTTTTTCTCCCGTTTTAAAGGTCCGATCCAGCACCGACGAATTGATCAGGTTCCGGATTTTGGTCCGGGTGAAGGCATTTCCCTTGCCGGGTTTGACGAACTGAAAATCAACAACGGTGAAAGGTTCGCCATCCAGTTCAATTTTTAAACCCTTTCTGATATCAGAAGTGTCGTACACCGCGTTATCTCCAACTGAAAAAAATGATAAAAGATTCTGTATAGTTAGGACTGTAAATTAGCTATGATTGAATAAAAAATCTAGGATTTTGTGGCAGGAGACTGGAATTCTGGATCAAAAACGAATGAATCTAAAAAAACTGTCAGGTAACCTTGGGAAAATTGAAGTCTTCCAAAAACATCGAATCTCTCCCGAAAACGATTTCTCGGCTTGCACCGACGCCGAGTGGATACCTGCATCTGGGCAACGCATTTTCTTTTATACTGACATGGTTGCTGGTGCGCAGATTGGAAGGGAAACTTCAGTTGCGAATCGACGACCTGGATTCAGCGCGTCTAAAACGAGACTGTCTTGAGGATATCTTTCTTCAATTGGAGTGGCTTGGACTGGAATATGACTCAGGTCCTCAAGGACCTGAGGAGCATTTAAAGCACTATTCGCAGTCCCTCAAAATAGAAGATTACAGGGAAGCTCTTTCTTCCTTGAGACAATTGAGATCTCTCTATGCATGTCAATGTTCCCGCAAGCGATATCTGGCGATATCGGAAGATGGTCTCTACCCAAAAACCTGTCGTGACAAAAAACTCGATTTGGATCAGCCGGAAATAACATGGCGGTTTAAATCAGAATCAGAAGCTTTATCCGACACGTTTTTTTTTGAAGGTTCATCAGAAGAAGACAGTTCTTCAAAGCCTTTGGGTGATGCGGTTCTGCTTCGCAGAAATGGAGTTCCTTCCTACCAGATTGCATCTCTGGTTGATGACATGAAAAACCGATCCACCCTCATTGTCCGTGGGATTGATCTTTATCCTTCCTCTCTTTTCCAGCAAACAGTTGCTGAAAAACTCGGATGGGCGACGTTTTCCGAGATTTGTTTCGTCCATCATTCCCTGCTCAAAGACTCAACGGGGAAGAAATACGCTAAAAGTGAAGGAGCGTATTCACTGAAAGATTTGAAGCAGGAAAATTCGGATCCGGGGTTCGTCTATCGTGGCGTTGCCTGCTGGCTTGGTCTGCCGGATACAGATATCAATGATTTGAAATCACTCCAACATGCCTTTTCAACCGTTCCCTTGAAAGAGCTGGAGGGTATGGAATTGGATGATTCAATCATTCTGTGATTGAGAAGTTTGCCTTTTTCCTAAAATGCCAGAAAGAAATTATTGGAATCCAGCATTTTTCCAGATATGAACCAGGATAGAATCTAAATCGTAACTTTGGGGTGTTGATTATCAAAAAACAATGAATGCAAAACTACTTTTTAGAACTTAAAAATCTTCACAAATCTTATCAGGACGGGTCAGGCATTCACCACATCTTAAAAGGTGCAGAACTCCACTCTGAGCAAGGTGAGACGATAGCTATTTTGGGTAACAGTGGTTCCGGGAAATCTACCCTGTTGAATCTCATTGCAGGGATTGATCTGCCCGACCAGGGAGAAGTTCTAATTCAGGGTAAAAGTCTGGGGCAGTTGTCTGAAAAAAAAAGGACTCTGCTTCGAAGAAAAAAAATGGGTTTTGTGTTTCAATCCTTCAATTTAATTCCCACCTTGAATGTTGAAGAGAACCTGATGCTTCCTTTGGAGATGAACGGGATACCGAATAATTCTGGAATCATCCCTCAGATGCTTGGTGGATTGAATCTTCAAGGTCGAGAAGAGAGTTACCCGGATCGACTTTCCGGGGGTGAACAGCAACGAGTAGCTGTTGCCAGGGCTCTCATGCATCAACCCTCTCTGCTGCTTGCAGATGAGCCAACTGGGAATCTGGATGGGGAGACCAGTCAGGAAACACTAAAACTGATAAACCATTTTGTCCACCGTTCCGGGACCACCATGATCATCGCAACCCACAGTCAGAAGGTGGTTGAATGGGTGGACCGTGTGTTCAATATCGAGGATGGAATTCTGATTGAATTGAAAAGTACTGAAGCGATGAAAAGACTCGCCTCATGAGTTTTCGTCTGATCATCAAAACAGGACTCAGTTACTGGAAGAAACATCCCTCACAATTTATTCTCGCGCTTTTAGGCATCATGCTTGGAGTGGGAGTGGTTACAGCAATCGATCTGACCAATTCCAGCGCCCTTAAATCCTTCCAACATTCTGTAACGACCGTTAGTGGGAAAACCACTCACAGATTGATTTCTGCATCTGGAACTATTCCAGAAGAAGACTATTTTTTTCTGCGCAGCCAACTTGGAATTCAAAATTCGGCTCCTGTCATTGAAGGATATCTCAAAATCATTGGAGAGGAGTCCAAACCTTTTCGGGTCTTGGGAGTCGATCCTTTTGCGGAGAGACCTTTTCGAAATTTCCTTCACCAGACCCCAACGCCAGGCATCATCAATTCCCTTTTGACCGAGCCGAATACGATTCTGATTTCAGAACAGGGAGCTTCAGATTTGGATGCCAAGATTGGATCAGAAATTCCTGTTTTGGTAGGAACTCGAATGATCATCCTCAAGGTGGCAGGGCTATTCAAGGCATCCAACGATTTTTCTGCTGAGGTGCTTCGTAACTTGATGATCATGGACATCAGCACAGCCCAAGATCTCTATACGATGCATGGCAGATTAAGCCGAATTGATCTTATCCTCAAGGATCCACTGGTGGAAGATGTCCTTCGTGAAGAACGAAGGAGCGGAATCTCGCAAAGCACTCGCCTTCAATCGATTGATGAGAATTTGCAGGCCGGTGAGAGACTGACACGAGCCTTCCGGGTCAATTTGACGGCTTTAAGCCTACTGACCTTAGTGGTCGGAATGTTTCTAATTTACAACACCGTTACTTTTTCTGTAGTACAACGATTTGACCTAATTGGCAGAATGCGTGTGATCGGAATGACCCGGTCAGAAGTATTGAATTGGATCCTTCTGGAAGCATTGATGATCGGGGTGTTGGGAACGGTTTTAGGTCTGGTGTTGGGAGTGACACTGGCCGGCATTCTTTTGGATCAGGTGACCCAAACGATGAACGATTTGTATTTTGTCCAAACCGTCAATTCTTTGAATTTCAGTTTGTTCAGCCTCATAAAATCGATTGCCCTTGGAGTGGGTGCCACTTTAATTGCCGCATACCTTCCTGCCCGGGAGGCAGCTTCCGTGAAGCCTGTGCTGGTATTGAAAAAATCTCTCACCGAGGAGCATCAGAAGATACGCTTCATGATTCTCGGAGGGGTCGGTTTTCTAGGAATGTTGGCAGGATTTGTCACACTACAATGGGGTAATGAAGGGCTATGGGTGAGTTACAGTGGAGTTTTTATGCTGATCATTGGAAGTGCTTTGTTGGTTCCCTTCCTGACATTGGTTTTCAGCAGATTGTTCAAACCTTTGAGTACGAGGATATTTGGAGTTTTTGGAGGCATGACTCTGAGAGGAATTGAATCCCAGCTCAGCCGAACTGGAGTGGCCATTGCTGCCTTAACCGTGGCAGTTGCCTCAACCAACAGCCTGGATCTGATGGTCTCCAGTTTTCGGACTGCAGTCAGCAGTTGGTTGCAATCTCAACTAAGGGCCGACATCTATCTTTCACCTCCGAGTTTGCTTTCAAATCAAAACAGCCAGTTCATCGACAATTTGCTGGTAAACAAATATTCCTCACTTCCTGAGGTTGATTTTACTTCTTATTATCGGAGATTTCAGACTGAGAGCAATGGTAGCAGGATCCATGTCCATGGTGTGAATCTTCCTCCTCAGGGAGAGCAGGCATTTAGATTCAAGGAAAAACTCCAGAGTTTTGACTGGAAGGATTTTCGAAATCTTTCCCAAGTGATTGTTTCTGAACCTCTGGCATTTAGGAAAAATTTAAAATCCGGAGACGACTTGGTTTTGGAAACCCCACAAGGCTCCCAGGCTTTCAAGGTGGTTGGAATTTTTCACGATTATGCTGCTGAACAAGGGTTTGCACTACTGAGCAGGAAGAATCTGATGCGTTTTTGGGAGGATCAAACCGTCAATTCGATGGCGCTTTATCTCAAACCGGGAACCAATGTCAGAGAACTGGTAGAGCAGTTAGAAAACGATCTGATCGAAACATCCGGCAATGTATCAAATACATCTGAATTACCCTTGAATGTGAGGTCCAACCAAGAACTTCGTCAATCCAGTATGGCCATTTTCGACAGAACATTTGCGATCACAGGCATTCTTAAACTTCTGCTTGGAGGTATTGCCGTAATTGGAATTTTCAGTGCTCTCATGTCAGTTCAACTGGAAAGATCCAGGGAACTGTCGGTGCTCCGTGCGATTGGAATGACTCCGTCTGAAATCGGGAAAATGGTCTATGGACAATGTGCATTGATGGGTATCCTCGCCGGTTTGTTTGCATTGCCGACAGGAATCCTCCTTGCCAAGGTTCTGATTCAAGTCATCAACTTACGCTCATTCGGTTGGTCCTTTCCATTAATGATCGATTCGCAGATTATTTACAAAAGCATAATGATTGCTTTTGTGGCTGCCTTGGCCGCAGGGATATATCCAGTCTTGAAGATGTCAGCAAGTTCACCAGCTCTGGCTCTCAGAGGAGAATGAATAAATATAATTGGAATTCCAAGAATTCGGAGATGAAATCAAAAAAGAAATGGGTTCTTATCCCGGGAGTTTTTCTGGGTTTTCTTTTGATTTCCACCTGGATGTTGATGGCCCGAAATGAGTCACAATATGTCAATAATGACTCAGGTTTTCAGGTTTCCGAACTGCTCGGGGAATCTGTATCGGAAGGATTTGCTCTGGCAGTAAAACCGGTAGCATTCAACTTTCCTGAAGACCATGGACCTCATCCGAATTTCCGCAATGAATGGTGGTATTACACCGGAAACTTGGAAGACTCCACTGGGCGAAGTTTCGGATACCAATTCACCCTTTTCAGAAATGCCCTGAGTCCGGTCCAATTCGAAAATAGTTCCAACTGGAGAACAAACCAGATTTATATGGGGCATTTTGCATTGACCGATGTCGAAGAGAATCGTTTTTTCTTCAGTGAAAGGTTCAGCCGGGGAAATGCTCAGCTTGCAGGAGCCATGACAGTTCCTTTCCGAGTATGGCTCGAAGATTGGGAAGTCACTGGAGATGCAGGAAATAAGAAATTTCCTCAACAAATCAAAGCCCAAACAGAGGATGTCGTTCTTTCATTAGAGCTTTCAAGCAGCAAACCTCTGGTGCTCCAGGGAAACCAAGGACACAGTCAAAAAGGGAGTCGACCTGGAAATGCGTCCTATTATTATTCATTTACCCGAATGCAAACCCATGGGACATTGAAAATAGGAGATCGTGAATTCAATGTTCATGGAAGCAGTTGGATGGATCGTGAATGGAGCACGAGTGCTTTGGAAAAAGGTCAAAAAGGTTGGGATTGGTTTGCTCTGCAACTTTCCGATGGAAGAGAGATCATGCTCTACCAGATCCGTCGTGACAATGGAAAGGCAGATCTGACCAGTAAAGGAGTGATCATTAATGAGAGTGGTCATTCCATCAAACTCGAATGGAAGGATTTGGATCTTAAAATCCTTTCTAGTTGGACCAGTCCTGAAACTGGGATCCGTTATCCATCAGGATGGAAACTGAATATCCCTTCAGAAAATCTGGATCTTGAAATTAAGCCCCTGATCGAAAATCAGGAACTCCGAACTTCCGTGAATTACTGGGAGGGAGCAGTGGAAGTCCAAAGTCTCCAGAATGATATCAGCCTGAATGGAAAGGGCTACGTTGAACTGACGGGTTACACGAGGACAAATTGATTGGATTCAAAATTGGAGATGTTGTCCGTCTTGACAGACGGGGCTTGCATTGGGAGGATTTCAAGTAAATTTCAAATATTAAATTTTTTCTAATCGATTGAACATGGATATTTTTACAGATACCGCCGACATTGAAGAAATCAAAAAGCTGAACGATCTTGGGATCATCGATGGTGTGACCACCAACCCGACCCTGATTGCAAAATCAGGCAGGGACTTGCGGGAAGTACTCGCAGAAATATGTGATGTTGTTCGTGGCCCCGTTTCGGGTGAAACCGTTTCCACCGACGCAGAGGGTATGATTCGGGAAGGACGATGGCTGAGGGAGATTGATGACACGTATATGGTTGTCAAAGTTCCTCTTACAGCAGAAGGCATCAAGGCCTGTTACCAACTCAGCCGCGAGGGCCATCCAGTCAATGTCACCTTATGCTTCTCTGCCAGCCAGGCACTTCTTGCGGCGAAAGCCGGGGCTACCTTCATCAGTCCTTTTGTCGGCAGGCTGGATGACCTGAGCAACGACGGCATGCAACTGATTCAGGACATCCGTATCATTTACGATAACTACGATTTCGATACCAGGATCCTGACCGCTTCTGCCCGTGGTCCAATGCACATTATAGAGGCGGCAAAAATTGGTTCCGACGTGGTGACGGCCCCTCCAAAAGCAATATGGCAAATGTTGCAACATCCCTTGACCGACAAGGGGCTTAAGGCTTTTCTGGATGACTGGGAAAAGACGGGTCAGAAGTTGGGACAGGTTGGTTGAACCAAGTTAGGTTTAAACTGGATTCGATCCAGTGTCGTTCCAAAGCCAAGCCGCTCCCCGGACTCCGCTGGAATCTCCATGTTTCGCAGGAACCACCGGGGCACTGAATTCGTGGCCAAAGGTCCATTTTGGAATCAGATCCGGAAGGGTTTGATAGAGCCTCTCAATGTTGGACATTCCACCGCCAAGTACGAATATGTCCGGATCCAGCAAATTGGCGACCATGGCCAATCCTCTTGCCAACCTTGACTCGTAGCGTTTTAGGACATCCTCTGCTATGGGGTCTCCGTTCTGCTGGAGGGAGATGATTTCAGGACCTTTTAGTTGCTTTCCGGACTGTTTTTCATATTCCAGTTCGAAACCGGTTCCAGATACGAAAGTTTCAACGCACCCCTTTTGCCCGCAATAACAATCAGGACCGGGAAATTCATCGGCTTCCAAAAAATTCAGCGTATTATGACCCCACTCGCCTGCGATCCCATGTTGTCCCGAGTGCACCTGCGCATTGATGGCGATGCCCGAGCCACTTCCTGTCCCAAGGATCACGGCAAAAACCACATGAGCCCCTTGACCTGCGCCGTCGACAGCTTCAGAAACCGCAAGACAGTTGGCGTCATTGGCGAATCGAACTTCACGTGAGAGGGCCTGCATCATATCAAGGTGGAAGGGTTTTTCATTAAGCCAGGTCGAGTTGGCGTTCTTCACCAATCCGGTTTTTGGTGATAAGGTTCCAGGAATTCCAATTCCCACCGTTCCCTGTTCGCCGGTTTTTTCTTCAAGAAATCGGACCAATTCAACGATGGTTTTGATGGTTCCCTGATATTCTCCCCTCGGAGTCGGAACCCGTTTTCTTTCCAATTCACGGCCTTCTTGATCAAGGGCCAGGGCTTCTATCTTGGTTCCACCAAGGTCAACTCCGATCCGTATCATTCGATTTCCCCCATTCTGCCTTGCTGATAATCCTGAAATGCCTGGTGGATTTCCTCCCTGCTGTTCATCACGAAAGGTCCATAACGAACGACTGGTTCATTGAAAGGTCTGCCCGAAAGAAGCAGTAGGTCTAATCTAGAATCTTGAGGGCTTTGCATAAAGACCTCATCTCCGTCGTGAGCAAACAGCACCAACTGACCCTCTTCGGCTTTCCGGGCATCATCTTGTTTTCCAAAGATACCATTGCCACTGATCAGATAGGCCATCGTATTATGATCATGGGGACTGGGATGGGTGATTTCAATGCCCGGTTCTAACTGCACGTGGAGGTAAAGGATCGGAGTATTGGTTTGGATCACAGCCCTGGTTTCACGGAACTCTCCTGCAATCACCCGGATTCGACTTGTTTCATCTTCCAACATCACTTCGGGAATTGTTTCTGAGGGAGTATCCTGATAGCGTGGAGGAATCATCTTACGATCCCTTGGAAGATTGATCCAGATCTGAAATCCATGAATAGTCCCACCCTTTTCGTAGAATTCTGGAGCTGGCATTTCTGAATGAACCACTCCGGAACCTGCAGTCATCCACTGTACGTCACCTGGACGAAGTAGGCCCTGATGACCGCTGGAATCCTTGTGTTCATTTTCACCGGCAAGGAGGTAGGTCACCGTTTCAAAACCACGGTGGGGATGATCTGGAGCCCCAATGGCTTCACGGGGTCCCCATTCCGTGGGACCTAAATGATCAAGCAGGAGAAAGGGGTCGACCTGATCCAGTTCCGTGGTAGGGAAGGGACGTCTGACAGGAAAACCTCCTCCTTCTATAACCTTTGTAGAACTGATGATTCTTTCAATACTGCGTATCATGCTTTCCCGTCTTTCCGAAGATGATCTTTTTCAGTTAAAGTGTCTCAATTCATAATAAGGTTTTATTCATTTTATCTTAATCCCTTCAGGCATACCAATGGATTCAAAATGCAAATTCAGCATTGGTGAAATCATCCATCATTTACGTTTCGATTACCGGGGTGTGATTTATGATGTCGATGCCACTTTTCAGGGAACTGAAGAATGGTACGAGCAGATGGCCAAAAGCAAGCCACCCCGTGACCAGCCTTGGTATCATGTGTTGGTGGATCAATCCGCCAGCATGACCTATGTGGCGGAAAGGAACCTGGAAGCTGATGGATCTCAAGCACCCATAGAACACCCTCTGGTGGACCAGTATTTTAACCAATTTAAAAACGGGAAATATTTCCTCCAACTCAGTTGAAGTGCGGGTCTAGCATTTCTCTTCAATGGAACTGGAATGTTTCGGAAGATGTAAATTGACGATAGTTGATATTTGATTCTCTTATACACAGGGATGAAAGGATAGAGTAATGACAATAATTTTGAAACCAAGTTTAACCAGAGGTGGAATCGTATTTCGTAGGGTTTTTCATTTGTTGCTTTTGAATTTGCTGCTTTGTGGGTTGTTTGCAGCTGAAGTGGTTTCTTCCACGGTCAGACTGGTTCAGGTGGTAGACCAACTTCAGAATCCCTGGGCTCTTGATTTTCTTCCTGGAAGCGAGGCCTTGGTTACTGAAAAACCAGGAAGACTTCAAAGGGTTAATCTGGAAACAGGGGAAAAGGTCCAAATCCAAGCAGTCCCGGAAGTCCATGCAGTGGGACAAGGTGGGCTTTTGGATGTCTTGGTCCATCCTGATTTCAGGAAGAATCAGACGGTGTTCCTGACCTATGCCGCACCGGATTCATCTTCTGCAGGGGCAAGCACTACGCTGATCAGTGCAAGACTCGAAGGTGATCAGTTAACCAGACAAAAAATACTTTTTCAGGCTAATCCGCCTGTGCCTGGAGGGCATCATTTCGGCAGTCGGATCCGAGTAGGAGAGGACGGAATGCTTTATGTTTCTGTAGGGGAGCGAGGTAGGATGAATGAGGCACAGGATCCGATGAATTTTTTGGGAACCGTGGTCCGTCTCCATCAAAATGGTCAGATCCCGGATGATAACCCTTTCATGAACAACGGAAAGGGGCGGAAGGAAATTTATAGTTACGGTCATCGAAATCCACAAGGCATGGCACTGGATCCTAAGTCGGGGAAAATCTGGGTTCATGAGCACGGCCCCCAGGGTGGAGATGAAATCAACATTCTCAAAGCCGGAGCGAATTACGGCTGGCCCAAAACGACTTATGGAGAACAATATGGAGGAGGACGTATTGGCATTGGTTCGACTGCTCCTGGGATTGAAGCTCCTCTGATGCATTGGACTCCCTCGATTGCCCCCTCAGGCATGTCCTTCTATCAGGGTGAAATATTTCCGAATTGGAAAGGGGACCTGTTGGTCGGTTCACTGAAATTCAGGATGCTGGTCCGGGTGGACCTAGAGGGGAGTGAGGTTCAAGGTCAGGAGGTGGTGTTTCAGGATCGGATTGGAAGGATCCGGGATGTACGTGTGAATCGCAAAGGAAAGGTTTATCTGGTCAATGATGAGTACCCTGGGGGAATCTTCCGTCTGGATCCTTCTAATTAATTTATTCAGTCCTCGTTGGAAGATTCACCAGAAAAATTCCGGGAAGAATGAGCCCCGCTCCAAGGTAATGATAATGCTGCAGCGGCTCACCCAAAAAAAGCCATGCCATCAGAGCAACATAAAGTGGATTTAGGTACAGAATCAGTCCTCCTTTTGCTGCACCCAAAACAGCCTGGGCTTTCCCATAAGCCTGATAAGCACCAAATCCTGCAATAAAAACAAGCAGGGCTACTGCGGTCATACTGTCTGGAGTAACCGGCATGGTCTGATACATGATGCTTTCCCAAAGGTAGAAGGGCAGCAGGATCATGGATCCAAACAGGCAAATGGCGGTGAAGCGTGTAGACATGGGCATTCCGGTGGGACGAAATTTAAGGATCACCACATATACTGCCCAGGAAACGACCGCAGTCAAGATCCACAAATCACCGACGTTCAGATCAAGATTCAAAAAAGTTTCAAAACTGCCTCGCATGACGATCCACAAAACTCCACCTAGGCAAATCACTCCGCCAAGGATCTGACGCAGCGACAGCCGTTCCTTGTAAAATTTCCAGGCCAACAAAACGATCATGACCGGTGACGACGAATAGAGTAGACCGATGTTGGTGGCTTGAGTGGTTTCCGCACCGATGTAGACAAATGCTCCACAGATTCCCATACCTAAAGATCCTAAAACCAGAAGGTCCTTCCATTCTTCCTGAACCTGTTGACGATGCAACCAAAGTTGCTTTCCTCGGAGCAGCAGCATCAGCAGCAAAACTCCTAACCAGCGCCAAAAGGCGAGAGCGACTGGTGGGGTTTCGAAGGCCATCCAACGTGCTACCAACATGTTAACGGCAAACATTCCAGGTGCAGTGAAAAGCATCAGATAGGCGATCTGGGTTTCACTCATGAAGTAAATGCGCCTTGCAGTCTGAGAAGATGATAAGGATTCAGGCGAATCTGAATTCATCAAAATTTATTTTGGATATGCTTTTATGGGAGGCTGATCAGGCTGTTATGTTTCCAGGAAAGATTTGTTCATTCCATTGGAGTTTTTCTTCTATTTTTGATCACGGTTTTTGGAAAGACTTCCTGTTTCCAAGAATTGTATTGGATTAAGATTTTCTCCCTCTGGCGACGTATGCGGACCAGCTTTCTGAATCGATGTTGCTGCCGCAAAGGATCGCCGCTACGGAACGGTTGGCACAGTCTTTCCTGAGTGGACCATGAAGGGCAGCAAGCACGGCAGCACCAGCAGGTTCCAGAGCCAGTTTGAGTTCATCAGCAGCCCAGGCCATTGCTTGACACATTGCGTTATCACTGACAAGAACGGTTCTGTCAATAACCTTCTGACAAACACTGAAACTGATTGGTGCATGTAGAGGAGCGCCAAGACTGTCAGCAATGGTATCCACGTCCACTTTTTCGAGTGCAACACCTTTTTCCAGACTGTCGGTCATTCCCATCGCACCCTCAGGTTCCACACCAATGATTTCAACTTCAGGACGGAGTTGTTTGACGGCAGCTCCGACACCGGAAATCAGGCCTCCTCCTCCCACTGCGACCAAAAGGACATCAAAGGTTTGGGACTGTTCCACGATTTCCAAACCGAGGGTGGCAGTTCCCTGTATGGTGTGGAAACCTTCGAAGGGGTGAATGATGGCGCGTTCTTCGGTTTCGGCAATGCGGAACATTTCTTCAAAGGCTGAATCGATCCTGGCGGAAATCACAACCTCAGCGCCATATTCCCTCGCACGACTTACCCGGAAAGGACTTGCGGTACTTTGCATTACCACTTTGGCATCAACATCAACAGATCTGCTGGCATATGCAACTGCCAATGCGTGGTTGCCAGCACTGACCGCGGTTATACCACCTTCACGCCTGAATGAATCCAGTTGTAGGATGTTATTGAGAGCCCCCCGTGCCTTGAAGCTTCCTGAACGTTGGAGGAATTCAAATTTCAACTGCCAGTCTTTCCCTTGTTCCGTGTAATGAAACATCGGAGTTTTTTTGATGAAAGGCTGAATCCGTGCGGATGTTTCCCTGATGGACTCCAGGGAAAGTTCGTCAGGAAACTTTTTTATTTGAGTCATGAGGAATTTCAGAAGGAAGAACCGGGTTGTTTCAAAAATTCGAATTCTTCAGCAGTAGAAGGTCTGCCGAGGATATGGTTCCGGTGGGGGAATCTGCCAAAACGCCTTATTACTTCATGGTGTTTGATGGCATAATTGAGGTTGTCTTCAATTCCAAGATCCTTAAAAAGACGCACGGACTCATCTTGGATGAGGATGGATTCACTATGCATGAAGGGCATGTAGAGGAAGGTTTTTTGTTGTGTTTCCAAATGATGATTGAGACTCATGGCCAAGGCTTCTTGGGAAAGGGTCAAGGCCTGAGGATCTGCAATGAAAGAAGCAGGTGTTTCACGATGAATGTTTCGGGAAAACTGGTCCAGAACGATGATTTCTGCTAATCGTCCTCTTGAGGTATTCCTCCACTGAAACAATTCACAGGCTCGAGCTTGGTTCAAGGTTTCATGGAACCGGGTTTTGATTTCCGCATCCAGTTTTGGATCTTTGAGCCAATGTTGCCGTGGTTCTAATTCAGTGAACCAAAAGTGGAGGATCCTCTCGCTTTCCGGATGATGGTTCAAGTTGTCCAGTCCAGGAAGGTCGCTGCCTAGTGAAGCAAATCGGGTTTGTTTTTCCACTCATAGTATTGTTGACGAAGCATCATGATTTTACTGCGTGCTTTTTCAATCAGTGGTTCGGTCACACGATAGGCATGAAACTCCGCTTTGCCGCCAGGCCGTCCAATGGTGCAGATCAGGAGCTCAGGCCAGCATCCGTTGGCTTCATGAAAACAGATGGCGTGAAATGCCGTTTGCAGGATGGCTTTGGAGATCTTGTCCGGGTAGACTTTTTTCCAGTTTTTATGATCAACCACCACCAGCTGTCCCTCCCAGTCACAGATCAGGTCCACCTGTCCAGCAATCTGAAGCTCATGGCTGAACTGCATCAGTTCCGCCGCATAGAGTTTGTCAACATAATGGGTGAGATGTTTTTTCAGACCCTGATAATAAGGCAGCCCTTGTCCGAGTTCAGCTTCAGCAACTTCCTGGTTTAGAACTAGTTTTTCAAGGGCTTCGTGGACTTGGGTTCCAAGTTCCGAGGATTTTTTGGTAATTTCCTCTGCTTCTTCCTCCCCTATTCGCATCCTCCATGCCTGGAGTTTACTGCGTGAGTTCGGATCTGCACCAAGGACTCCCGTGATGGAAGGAAACTGCGGTTCGGGAGTATCCAGGGGAGTGTAATAGCGGTCTCCCTGTGGAGGATTGAATTGCTGGGCCAGTTGGTAACGGTAACGGGATAAATCATGATTGAAGATCATTCCATTGATCCTGGTTTGAAGTTGAAATCCATTTCGTCGGTCATCATATCTTAATTGTGCGTTAAATCCAATCGGGCTTTAACAAAAAGCCCTAAACGGAAAACTCAATTGGCAGGAAAACAAGCCTTTTCACTTACAAGCGTTTCCGTTCGGACAGTAGGCGTTTTCCATGATCAGTTTGCGGCTCATGGGTCGGACATTATGGGTGTTGAAACGACCTATGGCTTTAGCATTCAAAGAATCAAAGACTACACAACGGGCATGAGTCTTCACGGCTCCTGGCCAGCATTCAATTTCATAATTCCCTGGTGGAATTTCAAAGGTTTTTGGAACTTCCTCAACGGTTCCGATGGTGAACGTTTGACCGGTCAGAAGCATCAAGATGGCACAGCAGAGGAACCCGATGAACACGCTTTTAGAATCAATTTTTTTCATGAAAGGATCTGGAAAGAGTTGGGAAAAAACACGGAACAAGTTAGTTCAAATGCTTAACATCCGCTCAGAAATAGTGCAATTCTTTGAACAGGTTTTTAGATTCGCTGGCAGAATTTATCAGTATTCAGTCTTCAAGGATGTTGGGAAGGTGTGAGTACTATTCAGGCAGGGATATATTTTTGGACCTCTGTTCCTCTAGATAACGGCAATAGTCTCCAGAGGGGATCAAGGAGAGATGATCGGTTTCATGATTGTATAAGTATGCTTGTGCCTTCAGGCTTTCGCCCCCCTTGAGCAGGACTTTGACATCAATCCGAAGATAATGGGATTGTGCGGGATCCTCCTCCTCAAACCCCTCGAGCAGATCGATCCTCCTCAAACCTTCGGGTTCCACACGATAGACTTCTCCATAAACGGTTCCTTCTCCTTGAATCAGGGCGGGGTAACGTCCGACATCGAAAAGTGTTCCAGGGGTGCTAGCAAAACCAATAAATGGAGCTTCGTCTAAAATATTTCCGGTTTCAATGAAAGCATTCCTGCGGGATGCAGGGATGTCAAAACTTTCTGGTCGAACCTTATGCCGCTCCTCACGACGTAACGTTCCGTAGACAAATAAATTCACTGGCGAATCTGATTTGGACATCGAATCAATATTTATTATATTGAAAAATCAGAAATAAACTTCCGCAGAAATCAACAGTATCAATAAACCCTTTTGTTCCATTGATCATCGAAAAATATATCCCAAGCCGATTGCCGTTCCTAATGTCAAAAGACCGACCACAATAAGCATCAATACTTCCCCCAAAGCTTCCTTTCCTACGCCGGGGTTCACAGTCTCAGATGTTTGAGGATCTTCTGATTTATTTTCAAGTTCGTCTTCGGGAGATCCCGAGAAAGGGGGCTTTGCATCTTCTGAAACAGGAAAGCTTTTGATGGCGGTCCTTGTTTTTGCAGCAATCACTTGGTGTTGCAACCCGTCCTCCTGGAGTTCTTCATCCTCATCGTCATAAAATTCAATCCATTCGATCAGTTCTGCTTTACGAGCCTTGGAAATTTCTGTAAGGGTTTCATCTATTACCCCCTCTTCATGCAGTTCCCGGGCACGTTTCCGGAGTTCCTTAACGGTTTTTTTGTTTAAATCAGTGTTCATTCAATTTCATAAACCAGGGTTGATACCATCCAAATTTCTATTTAAGCTTAGCCTTTTCCAAACTGAAACGGATTCATTTAAAGGAAGAAAATGTCGAAGATCAATGCAGAACGTCTTCTTGATGACCTTCGCCGCCTCAGCCAATTTGGTACAAACAATCCCGGTGTGGTCCGACCAGCCTTTTCTGAAGCGGACATTGAAGCACGAAACTGGTTGAGGATTCAATACACCAAAGCGGGGTTAGATGCATCCATCGATGGCATGGGCAATGTTCTAGGGCGGTCTAAAAAAAGTGGTCCGGCTCTATTGATTGGTTCTCATTCTGACAGTCAGCCAACTGGGGGATGGTTGGACGGAGCCCTAGGAGTGATATACGGTTTGGAAATCGTAAGGTCTTTGGCTGAAGACCCTCTCACACGGGGCCTGGCAGTCGATACTGTGTCATGGCAGGACGAGGAATCTCGTTTTTTCAGTTCGCTGGGGTGTCGTTCTTTCTGTGACCAACTTCCTCCTGGAACACTTGATGGACTTTGTGATAAAGAAGGACATCCACTTGAAAAAGCTTTGGAATCAGCAGGTTTAAAAGATGTGCCATTATTCAAACTGGAGCAAGGGCGCTATCTTGGATATCTGGAAGGTCATATTGAACAGGGGCCTCAATTAGAACTGCAACAAAAGAAAATTGGTGTTGTTTCTAGCATCGTTGGAGTTGGAGGAATGGTGTTCAGTTTTAAGGGGATCCAGAATCATGCCGGTACAACGATGATGAAGATCCGGAAGGATGCTGCCACCGCACTTTTCAAGCTGGCTTCCAGGATCAACGAGGAATTTCCAAAAGTGGCAGGAATACACTCGGTTTGGACCATGGGGAGAGCGATCATCCATCCTGGAGCACCGTCGATCGTTCCTGGAGCAGCCGAACTTGAACTGCAGTACCGTGATGCCTCGCTTGAGGTTCTGGAAGCGTTTGAGGAAACAGCGAAAAACTTGATGGAGGAAATCAATGTTGCGGGAGGGGCAACCGTTGAATCTCGAGCATCCCGTGTTCAGATTCCACCATGCGAGATGGATTCGAATTTCAAAAGGCATCTTTCTGATGCTGCCGAAATGCATGCACCAACACTGTGGGAATTGATGCCTAGCGGTGCTTTCCATGATGCGGGCATCGTGCAGAGGGTCATTCCCTGTGGGATGCTCTTCATCCCTTCCATAGGTGGAGTGAGTCACGATTTTTCTGAAAACAGTCATGACGAAGATATCGTTCTGGGGTGTCAGGTGATGGCGGATTCGGCCGCATCCCTGTTACAGGAACAAGCCTTCTGAAGTCTTGGTTCAGAGGATAATTTTGGGACCACAAAAAATAGATCAGCGGAAGGCCCGACAAATCTGGCACCTACGAGGAAGCCAGTCCGGGTGGTTGGGTTAGAGTGTCGGTTTATAAATGCTGTTGAACAAAGGTCTGCTAATGCATTTCAACATTCTTTGATGATGAAAAAAAACCATTTTCAGAATATAAGGTGGAACAATCCAGACCCTCTTCTTTGAAAAATTATGTGAAGATGAAACTGATTTTTTCTTCTGCCCCAAAGCAGTTCATTGGCGTTTTGAGTTTGCCCGAAAAAATTTCATGATTTAAACCCTGAATGAAACGAGAAGAGAAAGGCTAAATGCAAAAACAAATTTTTATTTTCATTCAAATTGGAACATGGGTCTCTCTTACAAGCATAATTCAATGTTCAATTTACAAGTTTAGTCCCTAAATCTAGAAAAAGGATAAGACCATGAAGATTCTGATTGCCGGTTTTCAGCATGAAACCAATACCTTTGCGCCTTCGGTCGCGGACTGGGATGATTTTGTCGAGGGCGGAGGTATGCCTGGAATGGTGGAAGGTGCTGCATTGCTTGATTTTAAAGGAATCAATCTGCCACTCGGTGGGTTTCTGGATGAACTGGAAGGTGAGGAGCATGAGTACCTGCCAATAATCTGGGCCTCGGCTTCTCCTTCAGGGCCTGTCACAAAAGACGCATTTGAACGGATCGTCGGTAAGATCACGGATGTTCTGAAGCAACAGACTCCGGATGCAGTCTATCTCGATATCCATGGGGCCATGGTCGTGGAACATGTTGATGATGGTGAAGCAGAACTGCTGTCCCGGGTTCGCAATCTTGTTGGTGATCATGTTCCGATCATCGGTAGTCTGGATTTGCATGCGAATGTCAGTTCCAGGATGCTGGAGCAAGCGGATGCTCTGGTGGCCTACCGAACCTATCCTCATGTGGATATGGCTGAAACCGGAAGCAGGGCAGCAAAACTGCTGAAATTGAGAATGGAGGAGAAGAAACGTCGTTTCTGTGCATTCAAGAGGATTCCGTTTCTGATCCCGATCAATGCACAGTGCACCGATCTAGAACCGTCTCTCGGAGCCTATGCTTTGCTGGAAAAACTGGAAGCCGAAGACGATCTAAGACTTTCCTTTACCCCGGGTTTCCCCGCTTCCGATTTTTCCGATTGCGGGGCTTTAGTTTGGGCGTATGGAACGGATCGACAGAGAACCCTTGAGGCTGTAGAAAAGCTGGCAGAACATGTGGAGGCAAAGGAAAGTGATTGGTGGGTTGATCTGCATGATCCTGACCAGGCTGTCTTGGAGGCAATCCGCATCAGTGAATCCACAACCAAACCCGTTGTGATTGCTGATAGCCAGGACAATCCTGGTGCAGGAGGCAATTCCAACACCACTGGCATGCTGAGAGCTCTGCTCAGGCATGATGCCTCAGAGGCAGCAATCGGAATGATTTACGATCCTGAATCAGCTCTTGCAGCACAGCGTTCCGGAGAAAGATCTTCCCTGAAACTCGCATTGGGAGGAGAACCAGCATTGGAGGACCAACCCCTGGAAGATACCTATTTTGTCGAGAAAGTCTCAGACGGAGTGATGACCGTCAAAGGTCCGATGATGAAAGGTGCGGTGATCGAACTGGGACCAACCGTCTGCCTCAGGAAAAACGGGGTCCGGATTGTGGTTGGTTCCAGGAAGGCGCAAATGCTGGATCGGGAAATGTATCGAATCGCCGGGGTTGAACCGGAATCGATGCGTATCTTAGTCAACAAAAGTTCGGTTCACTTTAGGGCAGACTTCACTCACATTGCAGAAAAAATTCTTGTGGCTCAAGCTCCTGGGCCCATGCCGGCAGATCCCTCCACCCTGCCATGGAAAAATCTATCGCATGGGATAAGAGTCAAACCCCACGGTCAGGTTTTTAAGAATTCGGCTCAAGCTCCGGTGAAATTTGATACCGTTATCATTGAATAGTTTTGGATGCAAAAGAGAAAACATGGTTCTCCTGAACACAAAAATCCCTTAAAAAAAGGAAGCTCTGTGACTGACAAGAAGGCCGAACGACTTCAGCATGTGGCTGAACTGCTCAATGCGGTAGGACGCGATACAGAAACAAAAATCCTTTCCACTTTGGAAGAATCCAACCCCAATCTGGCTTCCCAGATTCGAGATAGGATGTTTACATTTGATGACCTGACTCTGATCGACAGTAGGCAGATGCAATTATTGCTCAAGGAACTCAATTCTGAAGTTCTGGTGCTTTCTCTGAAAACTGCCAGTGATGCAGTCAAAGAGTTGGTTTTCAGCAGTGTGTCTACAAAAGCTGCGGAAGGGATGAAGGATGATCTCGAAAGCCTTGGTCCACGAAGAAGAGAGGATGTTGAGGCGGCCCAGATGAAAATTATTCAAACAGCGAGAAAGCTAATGGAGGAAGGAAAAATCGTAATCCTTGGATCAGATACGGTTTGAATCGTTATTTGCTTTGAAAAAGAAATGAAGAATAAATAAAGGATTCTTTACATCATATGTTTTCATCAACATTGAAAAACATTTCAATAAGTTTGGCAAAGATCATCTTGTGAAGGTCATCCGGATCGTTTTTTTCAGACCATTCCTCCCACTGTTCCACAATTTTTAATAAATTCACATCCAGGCAATTTCCAAATTCTTTATAGAATTCAAAAGCCAGCCATTGAATTTGTTCTGGTGTTGAGATGGTCGTGTGCAATTTAATCAAAGGCCGAAGCTCATTGAACCAAACTGCATTCCTTTCGGAAGAACGAATTACTATTCCCGTAGGGGTTGTCATGCTCTTTTAAAATATAACAGGATTAATCAATATCTACCCGGGGAAGTATCAATGTCGTTATCTTAATGATGAAAATCAATTTAAATCAACAAAAAAAATCATTTTAAGCCTGATAGATCTTTCTTGAATAAAAAAATCCTGATAATAAAGAACTCTTTGAGATTCAGCAAGAGGTATGGTGAAATACTAAAAAATCCTTTTCAAAACTATGACTTTGAAAAATTTTCTATGCTTAGATGATTGATCAAGGACTAAATAAGTGGCAAAGAAAAAACGTGAAACAATATTTCACATCCTGCGACTGAAACCGAAGCCGATACTGAACCGAGGTTCGCTGCGGCCCCTGAGCCCGGACTCGCAGGTGGAAACAGCTTCTTCAGTGGAGTATTTTGCACATTGCGGATGGGTCATCACTCCAGCTTTGGACATCACCTGTTCTACACTGCAACCCAAAAACACCAACAAATAGCAGTAAGGAAATATTGTTCTCAGTGCTTTGATTTTTTTCATGTTCTATCAAATATCTTCAAAGGTTGAATTCCAATTTACGTTCAGATTTTGAGTGAAGGTTTCAGGAAACACTTGATGTCTTGATCACTATTGTTTTTTTGAATCATAATCCGAAATTGATGGTCCGCTCATATCAGATACATAAATATTCCGCATAATTATGTAGATTCATGAAACATGGAGTTTTATAAAAAAATCAGTTTTGTGATTTCTGCTTCATAAAGTCCGGACCAGTTTTCGGGTACGATGTGATCAATGAAAAAACCGAAGCTACGAATCGAGTTAGGTGCCAAAGGATTCCATTCGTTTTTAGAATAACGGTTGATAGGAAAAAAATCATGAGTTTTTGAAATCGCTCCATCTTCATCAAGAAAACGAATACTGAGAGTAAGAATGGAAATATCTTTTTCTGTTTCATTGGTAAGGGACCCGAAAAGGGCTGTACCCATGAATTTTCCTGATCCTCCCACTGCAATTTTTAAATCCTCGAGCCTAACCTGAGCAATCGCCTTTTGCATTTCCTTCTGTTTTGTTTGGCGTATATGAAAAAAAACAAACAAAAATAGAACTGATAGCAATAACAGAAAAAGTAGCCTGCGATGATGGGGGATAAACTTAAACAATTCGGTATGAATCTGTGATGAACTGTTACTCAATCTATTTTAACTTTCTGGATTAAAGCTTTTTTGGAACTCTGCACTGAGGGTGGAGCTCTTTTTTGAAAAACCATCCTACCAAAAACGGACTGCATTTTGATAGACTTTTTACTTTGGGGAGACGGTCTCAATTCTTAAGTCCGGGGATCATCAACGGTTTATTGGATCAGATTTCTACCCAGTGTTGAAAATGGATTGGATGGAATTATTGTGAGGATTCCAGGAGGATATTGAAAGTCATGAAACTAGAATGAAGTTTTAATTTGGAATCATCCAATCCACCAAAATCCTCCTACCTGGCAGGTATTATGACCATGCTGTTGGGACAGTTCTGTTTTTCGGTTAATGACAGTCTGGTCAAGTGGACTGTCCTCAAAATGCCAGGAAACGACAACTTGTTTATGGTTGTTTTTTTTCGTGGAGCTCTCATGTGCCTTATGATTTCAACGATCCTTGCCTTCCAGGGGAAGTTTCGATTCGAAAGGATTATTAAACTATCGGTGCTTCATGGTCGGGGTTTGATAGAAGTCGGGTTGACTTTTTCCTTTCTGACTTCAATTTTGATGCTTCCTCTCACGGACGTCTACACGATCCTACTCACCGCCCCACTGATGATCACTGCATCTGGAGTCATTTTCTTCAAAGAACGAGTTGGGCCGCGTGAATGGTTTGCCGTATCCACAGGTTTTGCAGGAGTGATGATTGTTGTCTGGCCCGATGAAATGGGTTGGGAGATTGGATATGTTCTTCCACTTTTTGCCACTTTGATGATCGTGATCCGTGAAGTCTACACCAAGCGTCTACCACACCATTATTCAGGACTTGAGATCGTCCTGATTACTGGACTGCTTTTGACTGTGGCTGCAGGAATTGCTTCGATTCCTTTTTGGCAGACTCCGGATTGGGCCATTCTGGTTCCAGTCTTTGGTGCTTCGTTGGCCGTTAGTGTGGCACACGTGATGACGGTCCTCACTGTGAGGTTGGCACCACTTTCCGTTACCTCTCCAGGGCGCTATTCGATCATTATTTTTGGTGCCATCAGCGCTTTTTTCATTCTTCAGGAAATCCCTTCTCTTAGTACAATACTAGGTTCCATCATTGTCATTGGCAGCGGACTTTTTCTGCTGGGACTTGAAAAAAAGAAGGCATGACCGAGGCATGAGGCATTGAACTGGAATATTATTTAATCCCTGTTCAATTATTTAAAATTTATTCCTTCCATAGGCCACCGTAGCTCAGGGGTAGAGCAGCAGTTTCGTAAACTGCAGGTCAGCGGTTCAATTCCGCTCGGTGGCTCCACTGTTTCCATAGAATTACAGCCAAATCAGGGGGTATACAAAAATCCACAGGAGACTGGATTGACGAGCGCAGACCTAATTGAGTTAGTCCGCACACTTGGGATACCATTAATTTTCGTGGGATTAGCTTACTGGTTCATCCGTTACCAGTTCGATCAGAATGCGGCTGAAAGGGTGGAATACAAACAACTGGATGCTGCCAATGAACGCAGGGCCTTCGAACTTGCTGAACGTAGCAATGAAGCTATGCATAAGTTATATGAAGCAGTGGCCCAAGAATACCAGGGCCATTGAGCATTTAGTAAACCTACTTGGCAAAGGGCTGAAATGAAGAGTCGAGAGGGATACCGCGAACCCACTGACATATGAGAAGTATCCCTTCCAGATCAGCTCCAGATCAGCCCTAAGCTGAGTATGGAGATTTCCTCAGCAAGGTAGTGGAAATGCAGAACCACTACCCTGCGAAGAGAACTTTTAAAAAAGGTGGTGCATTACTCCACCCCAGGGTCACGAATTACTTTCGTCTGCCATTAAATATAAGGTCTAATACATTCATATATGATATGTCAAGTTTATGATTGTACCACTAATTGTAAGATGCGGGTTGGCTGGAATAAATTTGAATGATCAAGAGATGGTTCCTTTTCAAACAAAAGGCTGAAGATTTTTTTCCTTGGGAGGATTGCGGCAAAATATTACGGTTTTTTCTTTTCTGTTTGACTAGGGAAAGATGAGCGAATTTCAATTCAATCCAGATCAGTGAATCTTTTTCATCTATGGTGTTGAGTTCCATAACATCCATCCTACAGTTCCCAAATGAATATCAGAAAAGTAATCTATGAGGATCTAGAGCCCATTTTACACCTTCTTCATGATGATATCCTTGGAAGTGCTAGAGAAGAAATCAAAGTCTATGATTACAAATCTGCTTTTATTTAACTTCTTGTGAATGATTATTTCGATATATTTGTAATGGAACAAAAAGGAGATATCATTGGATGTTATCAGATAATGTCTCTTCCTCATCTATCCTTCAAAGGATTCTCTAGAGCCCAAATTGAAAGTGTCAGAATTCGTTCTGATATGCGTGAGCTAGGTTTTGGGACTCAATTAATTCGGCACACTATAGAAAAAAGGAGGGAACGAGGGTGTGGTATCTTTCAACTTACTAATAATAAGGAAAGAACCGAGGCCAATAAGTTCTATGGCAAACTTGGTCTAATCGCATCACATGATGGCTACAAATTTTTTTCTTGAAAAATGATTTTTTTTTACCTTAACCAATGAAGATCTTCTGAGGGGATTTCTCGATAATCTAGAACGAAAACAAGGCCCGGGGGAACAAAAGAGTAAAATCACCAAAAGGACACCAATCCTGTTAACCTATGGAAAATGGCTGTTGAAAAGAGGTTTCTTAAACAGCAGGTCAGCGGTTCAATTCCGCTAGGTGGTTCCAACTGATGTGACAGCTATTTTATCAGGAATGCAAACCATTCTGCTTCAAACATTTAATCAAACCATTTTCAGATCTTTCAAATATTTTCTAAATCAATGGATGAAGATAGAATCATGACTGGTAAACATGAAAAGCCCGACTTTGCAAAACATCTAGTGAACTTGGCATCCCAGAGGTTGGGAACAATGGTTCTGGAGGTGAGCGATGATTTTTTTGCAGAGGCTAAAAGGATGCTCCAGGATTCTGAACCCGTTTTTCTGCCGGATGAATATGATGATCATGGGAAATGGATGGATGGATGGGAAAGCAGGAGACGCCGTAAACCTGGGCATGACTCTACCGTGATTCAACTTGGGGCAAGGGGAGTCATCCGCGGTGTGGAAATCGATACCCGTCATTTTACAGGGAACTATCCTCCTCAGGCCTCACTTCAAGGGGTGGATCCTCATTCAGGATTTAATAATTCATCAGAAAAGTGGGAGGAATTAATTCCTGTTTCAGATTTGGGTCCTGATCAACAGCACTATTTTCCCATTAACAACAATCGGGCTTTTAGTCATTTACGTTTGAACATCTTTCCTGATGGAGGCATTGCCCGTTTGAGGGTCTATGGCGAACCTCTGCCCAGGTGGTCTGAAATCGATGGTTCTCAAATGCTGGAACTTTCCTCCATTGCCCTGGGGGGAAGAATCGCAGGGTACAACGACGCACATTATGGGATGCCATGGGTGATCTTGACTCCTGGAAGGGGGATCAATATGGGAGACGGTTGGGAAACCAGGAGACGCCGTGAACCTGGGCATGACTGGATTCTGGTGCGACTGGGGGCAACTGCTGAAATCAAGAAAATCGAGGTTGACACAGCACATTTCAAAGGAAATTATCCAGACCGATGCTCTATCCAAGCCTCAAAAATGGGAATAGAAACGGATGATGAATTGGCTTTAGCTGCTGATGCCTGGTCAGAACTCCTCGCTCCCCAAAAGCTTTCCATGGATCATCAGCATTTTTATCAAAAGCAGCAGTTGACTAAATTGGGTCCGGTCAATTGTGTCCGTTTGAATATATTCCCCGATGGTGGAATCAGCCGTCTCAGAATTTATGGACGACCCCAATTCTAAATCCATGCATCGCATTTCACCCATTCCTCTAGATTCTCAATCCTTTGCTGCTTTTGGTGATGTGCTGGAAGCGACTGGAAAGCATAGGATTGCAATCAATGAAGGGACCACAGTTCGATTTCATGATCTTGCAAAAATCGATGTTGAAAAAGACGGGGGCAAGCCGATTGTGAACATTTTTCGTGGAACTCCCTACCCTTTTCCGTTGACAATCAGGATGATGGAAAAACACCCTTTCGGTTCCCAACTGTTCATGCCTCTTGAGCCGTTTGAGTACCTGGTTGCCGTAGCAGAAGCAAAGCAGAAAGTGGAGGTGGAGGACGTGGTGATTTTTGCTTGTTCCCCCAAACAAGGTGTGAATTTCAGGCCTGGAGTGTGGCATCACCCGCTGCTGGTGCTCTCAGAAAAACAAGACTTTCTGGTAATCGATCGGGGCGGAGAAGGAATCAATTTAATTGAGCAGGAGTTGGCTGTGCCGATTGTCATTGATCTATAAAAGATTACAAACTCATGGCAGATTGGTACCACGTCCAAGGCAGTAGAGTTCATACCATTCCTCGCGCTTCAAATGAACTTCCAGGGACTTCGCACAGTTTTTGATCCGTTCCGGATTTTTGCTCCCGAGCACGGGCAGGATTCTGGCAGGATGGTGAAGGATCCAGGCCACGACAATCGCTTCTGCTGGAACTTTATGTTTTTTTGAAAATTCCCCGACTTTCCTGCTGCAATTCAGGATTCTTTCTTTCAGCTTTTCATCCTTCCCTTTGTATTTTTGACCTGACAGGAGCCCCTTGGAGACAGGGGACCACGCCTGGAGACGGATGTTATGGAGACGGCAGTATTCGATCGTTCCTTCAAGCCCAGGTGGGTCCATAGGGCCTTTGGATCCTGATATTCCGCCATCCAGCATTCCGCTTTGCAAGAGATGGAATTCCATCTGGTTTGATGCAATCGGAACCGTCAGGAATTTCTGTAAGAGTGCCATCTGGGCTGGAGTGTGATTGCTGACTCCAAATTCTTTCACCTTGCCTGATTGTTTAAGCTGTTCAAAAACATTCGCGACTTCCTCCGGTTCCAGCAACGGATCAGGGCGATGCAGCAAAAGCATGTCGATGAATTCGGTTTTGAGGCGCAACAGGGACTGTTCTACGGAATCGAGGATATGTTCTCTGCTGAAATCATAACGCCCCTGTTGGCAACCTGGAGGGTCTCCGGGAAGCTGGATACCACATTTCGTTTGCAGGAAGATCTTTTCTCGCAGTTCGGGACGGGATTGTAAGACTTCTCCAAAAACTGCTTCTGCTTTGCCTCGGGCATAAATGTCGGCATGATCGAAAAACCGAATTCCTAGTTCGAGGGCGGTTTCGATCACCTTTTCCGCCTGTGTAATATGATTCTTGTCATAAGCCTTTTCATTCCAGCCTCCACCAAGGCCCATGCAGCCAATTGCCAGTCGATGCGTTTCCTGATTCATCCAATCTCCTGAAAAATCTGTAATCATTTGTTAGTGTCTCTCACTTCCTTCACTCTGTGAAGCTTAAGTTTAAATTCATGAATTGAGAAAATATGTTCAGCTGGTTTGAATCAAGACTGAATCCCTACCCCCTTGAGGAACCTGGACAACCTCCGGAAGGACTGATCGCTTTTTGTTGGCACTACACACGATCTGCATGGCCCTGGTTGGCATTCATGTCGGTGTTGACGGCATTGATATCCGCGGGTGAAGTCTACCTCTTTGGTTTTTTGGGCAACATCGTCGATTGGCTTTCTGCCTCGGATCCTGCGGGATTCATCGAAAGGGAAGGAAGTCGTTTGCTTTGGATGGGAGCATTCCTGATCGTGGGATTGCCGGTTGTGGTTCTGCTTCAATCACTGCTCATTCATCAAACTCTGTTGGGTAATTATCCGATGATCGCCCGTTGGCAAATGCACCGTTATCTGTTGCGGCAAAGCATGAATTTCTTTGCCAACGAGTTTGCAGGTAGAGTGGCCACCAGGGTCATGCAGACCTCACTGGCGATACGCGAGAGTGTGCTCAAACTGCTGGATGTTTTTGTGTATGTATCGGTGTATTTCATTTCGATGATGGTTTTGGTGGCCTCATCCGAACTTCGCTTGATGCTTCCACTGCTTTTATGGTTGGTGGTTTATGTCGTGCTGATCACCTATTTCGTACCCAAGTTGAAGAGGGTTTCTCGGGAGCAGGCCGATGCTCGTTCGATGATGACAGGCAGGGTGGTGGACAGCTATACGAACATTTCCACCGTTAAACTTTTTTCCCATGCTCATCGTGAAGCAGGCTATGCAAGACAGGGTATGGATGATTTCCTGGTCACCGTCCACCGGCAGATGCGTTTGGTAACGCTCTATCATTTTCTGATTTATTTCAACAATGCCTTTTTAGTCTGCAGTATCTCTGCCCTTTCGATCTGGCTCTGGATGTCCTCTGTGGTCTCCATTGGTTCGATTGCCATCGCGATTGCCATGTGCCTAAGAATCAATGGCATGTCCCAGTGGATCATGTGGGAAGTTTCGTCCTTGTTTGAAAACATAGGAGTCGTGCATGATGGAATGAGCATGATGGTGCAACCCCATGAAGTGGTCGATCGTCAGGATGCTTCCAAATTGGAGGTCAAAAACGGCCGGGTGAAGTTTGATCACGTTCATTTTCATTATGGACGTCTAGGAGGGATCATGGAAAACCTGAGCCTGTCGATCGAACCGGGTGAAAAGGTCGGGGTGGTAGGGCGATCCGGAGCCGGAAAAACCACTCTTTTAAATCTGCTGCTGCGTTTTTACGATTTGGAGAAGGGAAGGATTCTAATCGATGGTCAGGATATTTCAGGAATCACTCAGGAAAGCCTGCGGTCCCAAATTGGTGTGGTGACTCAAGATACCTCACTTTTGCACCGCTCCATCCGTGACAACATCGCATACACGTCTCCTGACATTGCAGATGAAGAAGTCATTGAGGCAGCCAAAAGGGCGAATGCTTGGGAATTCATTGAGGAACTGGAAGATTCCTATGGACGCAAGGGGCTGGAAGCTCACGTCGGAGAACGGGGAGTCAAGCTTTCCGGAGGACAGCGTCAGCGAATCGCGATTGCCAGGATGTTCCTCAAAGACGCACCGATTCTGGTTCTGGATGAAGCAACTTCAGCCCTTGATTCGGAAATCGAGGCAGCGATCCAGGAAAATCTTTTCAGGCTAATGGAAGGTAAAACCGTGATTGCGATAGCCCATCGCCTCTCAACCATTGCTCACCTTGACCGTTTGGTGGTGATCGATGCGGGTTCTGTTGTCGAGTCTGGAACCCATGAAGAACTGGTTCGTGATTCTGTGATCTATTCTGATCTTTGGAATCGTCAATCAGGTGGTTTCCTTGCTCCTGCTGAATATGAGGAAAAGGACGAAGCGGCCTGAGTTGTTGCTCAAAAGCCTTCAGGGATTGGAGCATTCAATCCAGTCGAAGAATCTCCCATGTCTTCGTTGATAAAATCCTTGTTGATTGTCTCGATGATTGTGGCATGTGTGATCCTGCCTTTTTACCTCTGGCAGGTGATTGACCGCAAATCCTATGAGGATTTTCTCTTGAAAAGTTCTTCTCCCCTTTCCCGGGATTCACGCAATGAGATTCTCAGGCAACGTGGAGAACTGCCCTAATATCATAGATGGAGGTGGTTAGATATTCGCAGAATCGTCGGTTTTCTCAGGAATTCGTCCGGGAACTAATATTGCGAAGACAGTAGAGATTAAAACCAACATCGAGATCATCCAGAACACCTGGGAAATTCCCCATTCATCCGCCACTGCCCCGGTAATCGGGGGAGTGAGCATCGCAAAAACGGAAGCAACTCCAAAGAGGATGCCAATGGCTGAACCGGCCATGGCTTTTGGAGCAAGGTCCATACACCAACTGTGTTCTACGGGTCTTACGGCGAATAGCAGGAATCCGAGAATCAGCACACATGGGATGAAGAATTCAATCTGGTCTGCCATTGCCATCAAGGCGGTCATCAGGGTTGAGCCTGCAAGGGAAAAAAGGATGATGGGTTTGCGACCCAAACGGTCCGAAAGGAGCCCTGTGATTGGGGCCGCCACGACCCCTCCAATCTGCAATGCCGCAAACCCCAAACCGGTAATCATCGAACCAGCATTAAGATCATCCGCAAGGTAGATCGGGATGAACATCATCAGTCCGGTTTGTGCGGCACCATGAAATCCTGAGACGAGGGAGAGCAGGATCAATGGTTTGTGTCTTCCTAATTTTTTAAGATTCTTAAAATAGTGTCGCCATGCTCCTGTTTCAGAGAATCTGTTTTCTGGATTTTCTTCACGTCCGAGAATCCACCAAAGCAGGATCACCACCCCAAAGACAGGGAGTCCTGAAGAAAAAGCCGCCGTTTTCCAGAGCATCACACTCAGTAGCATTCCTAGGATCAGTGGAGCCATGGTGTCTCCAAGGCTTGCTCCCAGAGAATGGGCAGAAAGGGCAAAACCGCGTTGGTTGGGATAGAGCCTGGAAAGATAACTGATTGCCGCAGGATGCCAGACATGACCTGTGGCCCCTGCCACGGCGATCAGGATTCCCAGTTCAAGAGGATGATCGATAAAAGACGTACCGATCAACGCTAAGGCTCCCAGAACCAAAGAAAAACAAAGGATCAGAATCCTTCTTCCAGTTACATCTGTCAAAGCACTGCTCCCGAAATTGGCAAGCAGTGAACTGAGATGAGTGGCGGCTACCAGGCTTCCAGCTAACAGGTAGTTGATGCCAAGATCCTCCCGAATCCATGGAAGCAGCATGTAAAACGCGGTTCCAATCCAGTGTGTTGAACCATGTCCAAGTGCTACCAGCATTGCAGGCATTTGCTCCTGAAGACGAACACCAGTGATCTGTTCGTAACGTGCGGTCAGTGCCATGATCAGCCTGTAACACGTAGGGCCAATTTACGACCGAAGGTGGAAGTGATCATTCCCAGGGCGAAAAAAGCCAATAACCCCGACATGGTCCAGAGCATCCAAGTCATTTGATGATGATGAACCAACCATCCCCCCAAGGCCGGGCCGGTGACCTTTCCTAAATTTTTCATGGAACCAAATAATCCTGTTCCAGTACCCGTGTGAAGTTGATCGATCCGGGCTGCAAAAAGAGCCACGCACGATGGAAGGATCAAAGCCTGGGACATTCCAAAAACCATAGAAATTCCCAACATCGATGTTTCATCAGGAACTATGGGAAGGGCGCTAAGAGCCCCTGATGCGAACATGAGGCCCAAAGCCGCTGTGAGAAGGTAACCGAAACGATCTCCGATTCTCCCACCAAAGGGCCTGAGTAGCAGGTGGGTGAGTTCCTGCATCGAAAAAAAGATCCCCACCCAAAGGATGGGAATGCCTTCAGAAAGTGCCAATAAAGGGAGAAAAGCTTTAACGGCATATAGTCCGAGGTATAGAACGCACTCAAGACTTCCTGCAATCCAGAGTTCGGGAAGCCCCAGACCTGCTTTGAATGCTCTTGAAAGATGACCTTGCCAAGATTTTCTCAATCCTGGTTTTCTTTTTCCTGAGGGAAGCATCATCACCGGGATTAAAGCAAGGCTGCTGAAACATCCAATGATGGTGTAAACATCGACAGGTTCCATGAAACTGAGTAGGCTTGCCGCGGCAAGTGGACCGACCAGGGATGCTCCATTTCTGGCAATACCGAACCAACCTACCCTTTCTGCACACCCAGAACGTCCCTGCTCGACAACCCAGGCGAGGGTGACCGGACCATAGATGGCTGTGGCCAATCCGTGGACAAGCCTCAGCAGCATCAATTCATTCGGAGTTTCTATCCATTTGTACAGGAAAGGCATTCCTATGAAGATCAATGTCCCAGCCATCATCCAGGACCATCGCCCCCAACGGTCAGAAAGCAATCCGAAGAGTGGTTTCAATCCCAGTCCGGTCATCGTAGAAACAGAGACGATCATGCCGAGGAAGAAGGCATCTGCCCCAAGAGAGGCAGCCATTAGTGGGAGCACCGGGCTTTTTCCCATCTGGTAGGTACTGCGAACCAGGAAATCCGCAGCAGTCAGTTTGACCAGATTTTGAGTGGCAGACATCTCACCCCTCAAACATTTGGATTTTTTCTTTATGTACCAACTGTTTCAGGGTCACCAGTTCATTGGATTCCAGTTGATTCATCCTGGAAAAATGCTTCTCGAGCAACCCACTGAGATGTTCAAAGACCTCAAATGCTTGTCGAGGCGGAGAGGCTTCTGCGACAGCCACGACACTGATCAGTCCTTCCAATCGGTCCCTGAGCTTAACCGGATGGCGGAGCCGGTCCGAAGGGGTTTCATTTCTTGTCTGAAACAATTCATTTTCCAGCTCATCCAGTTTTTGGAGGAGCGATTCTGCAGAATCCCTAAAGCTCTTGGAGCTATTATCTGAATGATCCTTGGTCTGATCAGGACGTTGAAGAATGATACTGATTTCACTTCGGAGTCTTCTCAACCGGTTCAGCAGATGGTTGGTTTCGGAAAGCCTATCACGGATGCGAAGCCATAGATCAAACTGGGCCTGGTAGTCGTCGTGGGTTGTGTCCAGTCTGGGATCTTTCAGGATTTCAAAGCTTTGTGCCTGTTCTTTGTTTTCCATCCTAAGAACAGCGTGGTAACTTCCAGGAATCGCAGTAGGCCCACCCCGTTCTCCCATTTCTCCTCGTCCTAAGGCTTGGTATCCCTTTTTTTCAAGAGATTTGTCGATTCTTTCTGCAGGGCCGGGATAACGCATGTTCCAGATAAAGCGGTTAAGTCCTTTTGTAGCAGGAAGATTCGGTTTTTTCTCGTCCTCATCTTCATCCTCTTGATCCTGGGAAACTTGACGGTCTTGTTTTGTTTCAAAAGTTTCGATGATCTTTCCTTCTGAATCCTGGATTTGCAGTTCAAGCTTCGTGTTTTCCGGATCATTCAGAAAATAATGGAAGATCACTCCCTGGGGAGGGTTTTCTCCAAGATCCAGAAATCGGGTTTGTTTTTCTCCGTTAGAGTCTTCAACCACATAACTGGTTCCCGGAATTCCAAAGGCCGGGCTGTAGTTCTTACCGTCTCCCATGAAGAGGTTAGTGCTCCAGTTCAGGGTTCTCCGATAGGAAGGTTTTGGAGCAAAGAAATGGAATTCCTCTTCGGATCTGATCCAAGAAGATTCCCGAAGAGGGTTCAGGTCATCGAGGATCCAGAATGAACGGCCGTGAGTTGCCACCACCATCTCATCGTCTTTGATATAGAGATCGTAGACGGGAACGACTGGAAAATTACCACCAAGTTGACTCCAGTTGACTCCATCGTTGGTACTGAAGAAAATCCCTGTTTCTGACCCAACATAAAGTAACCCGGGAATTGTTGGATCTTCACGGACCACCCGGCTGATTTCACCTTCAGGATAATCACCGCAGATGGATTTCCAGTTTTTCCCCCCATCTTCGGATTTGAAAAGAAAGGGCCGATAGTCGTCAAGTTTGTAACGTGTTGCGGATAGATAGAGAACTTCCGGATCATGATTTGAAGTTTCGATGCAGTATATATATGCCCAATCTGGAAGATCCTTGGGTGTCACGATTTCCCAGTTCTTGCCCCCATTGCTGGAAAGCTGGACGAGTCCATCATCGGTCCCAGCATAGAAGATTCCCTGATGATGTGGTGATTCCACAAAGGTGCTGATGGTTCCATAAGTTTCGGCACCACTGCTGTCAACAGTAAGCCCACCGGAAACTCCAAGTTTGCTGTCATCGGCTCGGGTCAGATCCGGACTGAGCGATTCCCAGTTCATCCCTTCATTGTGAGATGCAAAGACCCGGTTACCGCAGGCGTAGACAGTGTTCGAATCATGAGGAGAAAAGGAGATGGGGAAGGTCCAGGAAAATCTGTTTTTCAGATCCCTGTCAGCCCATCCGAAATGCTCTTCGGGCCAGATGTTGACCAGACGAAGCTGACGCGTCCGGTGATTGTAATGTTGCAGGGCTCCATGCCCTCCAGGAGAACTTCCGACGGCACCGATGTAGACGATATCCGGATCATCGGGTTTAACGGCAATGAATCCGCTTTCTCCGGTACCAGGAAGGGTACATTCCCCAAGAGATATGGCTCCGTGCTCACTGGCACTGGGAACACTGATGCTGGTGTTGTCCTGCTGGGTCGCATAAACCCGGTAAGGAAATTGGGTATCAAGATCCATGCGATAAAACTGGGCGGTGCATTGATTGTAAATGCTGGACCAGCTTTTCCCTCCATTGAAACTGACACAGGCACCGCCGTCGTTGCCTTCGATTATCCGATTTGGATTTTCAGGATCTATCCAGAGATCGTGGTTGTCGCCATGAGGAGTGGTGATTTCACTGAAACTGGATCCGCCGTCGCTGGATTTCCACATCTGCAGATTGGTCAAGTAGACCGTGTCGGCATGTTTTGGGTCGGCAAAGACATGACAGTAATACCAGGGCCGGTGAATCAGGTCGCGGTTTAGGCTGGTTCTGGTCCAGCTTTCCCCATAATCGTCTGATCGGTATAGGCCGGCTTCCTCTGCTTCGATGATTGCCCAGACTCTTCCGCTCTGGGCAGGAGAAATGCTGATTCCCATTTTTCCCAGGGTTCCTTTTGGAAGTCCTCTACGATGGGTGATATCCTCCCAACTGTCACCGCCATCCATACTTCGGTAGATGCTGCTGCCGGGGCCGCCACTTTGGAGACTCCAGAAATTCCGCTGAGCTTCCCAGAATGAGGCGATCAGGATTCTTGGATTGTTAGGATCCAGGCTGAGGTCGATTGCCCCCGCCGATTCACTCCGGAAGAGAAGATGTTCCCAGTTTCTTCCACCGTCTTTGGAACGGAAGATTCCCCGCTCCTTGTTCGGACCGAATGCATGGCCTAAAGCTGAGACATAGACCAAATCCGGATTGTTCGGATGGACACGGATCTCACTGATCTGCCGGGTTTCCGGAAGCCCGAGATGATTCCAGCTTTTCCCTGCATCGGTGGAGCGGTAGACCCCGTCACCATAGGAAACATCAATCCTGATGGTGGATTCTCCCATGCCAGCATAGATGACATTGGGATCGGATGGGGCCACTGTGAGAGCACCTACGGAGGAACTTCTCAGGAATCCGTCAGAAACATTTTCCCAGTAAATTCCTCCATCCTCTGTTTTCCAGATTCCCCCTGCTGCTGCTCCAAAGTAAAAAACCTGCTGATTTTCAGGATCTCCTGCGACTGCTACCACACGACCTCCCCTTGATGGGCCGATGCAGCGCCAACGTAGATTCTGATGAATTAAATTTATTTGAACATTGTTTTCTTGCATATGGTTTTTGTTTTCTTCTGTGTTAGCTTATATTGAATTTTGTAGCATGTTGGATGTTGAAGAGTAAATCAGTTTCAATGAATGGATATTTGACACTCCTTAATTAAAAGTTATTATCTCTTCCTTTTTTGGGAATCTCCTGAATTTTAAGAAATGTCTATAGGATCGAATGTCCTTCAAGTTGAAAACGTGGTAACACGTTTCAATACTCAGGATGGGAAAGTTTTCGCAGTCAATGGGATCAGTTTTGACTTGAAGGAGGGCGAACTGCTCGGGGTTGTCGGAGAAAGTGGTTCAGGGAAAAGTGTAACCATGATGTCACTTCTTAAACTTTTGCCGATGCCTCCTGCTGAAATCGTGGAAGGCAGGGCTTTATTTGAAAATCAGGATTTGATCCAAATGGATCTGAATCAGTTGAGGAAGATTCGAGGTGGTAAAATTGGATTTATTTTTCAAGACCCAATGACATCTCTTAATCCGGTGTTGAGCATTGGCTATCAATTGATGGAACCCATGCGTGAGCATCTTAGGTTGAGCAGGGTGGAGGCCAGAAAAAAAGCTGTAGAACTGATGGAACTGGTAGGCATCCCAATGGCACGAAGTCGGCTCAAGGATTTCCCTCATCAATTTTCAGGAGGAATGCGACAGCGTGTTATGATTGCTATCGCTCTTGCCTGTGATCCAAAGGTTCTCATTGCTGATGAGCCAACAACTGCTCTTGACGTGACGATTCAGGCCCAGATTCTGGACATTGTCAAACGTCTCAGGAAGGAACTCGGAATGGCCATTATATGGATCACCCATGACCTTGGTGTTGTGGCAGGCATGGCAGATCGTGTGGCTGTGATGTACGGAGGCTTCATTGTTGAGGAGGCTCCGGTTGAGAAAATTTATTCAAAGCCGAGGCATCCCTACACCCAGGGTCTTTTGAAGACTCTTCCAAAGGTAGAAGGGGAACGTGCTGAAAGACTGGAAAGTATCAAAGGGCAACCGCCGGATCTTCTTAGAATCCCCAATACCTGCCCATTTGCACCTCGATGCGATCAGGTTTTTGAGAAATGTCATGAAGAAAACCCCGGTCTGGTTATGACGGATCCGGGGCATCAGGTTGCCTGTTGGTGGAATCCGGATCCGGGAGTTTCATCCTCATGAATGATCATATGGACGTCCTGCTTCAGGTCGAAAATCTGGCAAAGCATTTCCCCATTACAAAAGGGGTTTTTCGCAGACAAGTAGGTACTGTTAAAGCCGTGGATGGGATTTCGTTTGAGATCAAGGAACAAGAAACCCTTGGGCTTGTTGGAGAGAGTGGTTGTGGAAAATCCACTGCCGGTAGAGTCATTCTGCAACTGTATCCAGCCACCTCAGGAAGTGTTGTTTTCAAGGGCGTTGAAATGACTCACTTGAGTTCTGAAAAATTGAGACTTCAACGGCCAAAGATGCAGATGATCTTCCAGGATCCCCAGGACAGTCTGAACCCGAGAATGACAGTTGGGGACATCATCGGGGAACCAATGATCGAACATGAGGTTTATAAGGGAAAGGAACGAAGAGAAAAAATTGAACATCTCCTCAAATCAGTCGGTCTGAATCCTAAATATACCAACCGTTACCCTCATGAATTCTCTGGCGGGCAGCGTCAAAGAATTGGAATAGCCAGGGCATTGGCACTGAATCCTGATTTCATCATCTGTGATGAACCTATTGCAGCACTTGATGTTTCCATACAGGCTCAAGTGGTCAATCTGTTGGAGGATTTACAGGAGCAGCTTGGTTTGACCTACCTTTTCATCTCCCATGATCTTAGCATGATCCGGCACATTGCCGATCGGGTAGCGGTGATGTACCTGGGAGTTATAGTCGAATTGGCAAGTAGCCCGTCGCTCTATGGGGAACCCCTTCACCCCTATACTCAGGCACTTCTTTCCGCAGTCCCCATTCATGATCCGGGACTGGAGCAAAAGCGGGAACGAATCATACTCAAGGGAGATGTGCCGAGTCCGGCCAATCCGCCTTCAGGATGCCGTTTCCGGACCCGTTGTCCCATTGCGGGAACTCAATGTGCTGAACAAGTTCCGGAATGGCGTGAAAAAAAACAAGGGCATTGGGTTGCTTGCCACAAAGCCTGATTGAATTCTCGAGAGGAAGAAATAGAAATTTTTGATAAGGAAAAACATTGATTCATGAATAGAGTTCAGATAATTTAGTCCATCCCTTTAAAATGTAAGGTTTGAATTTGGTCAAATTTTTATTTTTTATGGGATTGGAAATGTTTTTAAAATCTCATCAAGAGGAGAACTTATGAGAAAATTCTTTGCATTGATTGTAACAGGCCTGATGGTTTTGAGTTTTTCCGTTTCAACTCATGCCAAACCTCAAGGTCAGCTTAATCTGCTCTACTGGCAGGCACCCTCCACCATGAACCCCAATCTTTCTGGGGGAACCAAGGAACTTGAAGCATCTTCAGTCGTTCTTGAACCCCTGGCGAGATACGATGAAAAGGGCAATATGCTTCCTTGGCTCGTAAATGAAATCCCTACTGTTGCGAATGGAGGAGTCGCAAAAGATCTAAGTTCTATTACTTGGAAAATTAAAAAAGGGATTAAATTTTCAGACGGTTCTGAGCTAACAGCCGATGATGCAGTTTTTACTTATGAATACTGCACTAATAAGGATACGGGATGTACCCAGACCAATTATTACAGTGACATCAAGTCAGTTAAGGCGGTTGACCGTTATACGGTTCGAATTGATTTCACCGTATCGAAACCCTTTCCCTATCAGGCTTTTGTGGGTTACAACTCTCCCATTCTCCAGAAGGCTCAGTTTAAAGACTGTGCAGGAGCAAGGGCTCAAGAATGCAACAAAGAGAATTTTTATCCAATCGGAACAGGCCCCTTTGTTGTCAAAGATTTCAAACCCAATGATGTAATTGTCTTTGAGGCAAATCCAAATTACCGTGATTCCAATAAACCTGCCTTTAAAAAATTAGTTTTTAAAGGTGGTGGTGATGCTGTATCTGCTGCAAGAGCTGTTTTGGAAACCGGTGAGATGGACTATGCGTGGAACCTCCAGGTAGAACCAGAGATTCTGAGCAAAATGGAACAGAGAGGAAAAGGAACCGTTGTTTCTGCTTTCGGCACAGCCGTTGAGCGATTGATGGTGAACTTCACCAATCCGGATCCTGCTTTGGGAGAAAATCGTTCCGAGTTCATCGGAGGGAACAACAACCAAAATCCTCATCCTTATCTATCCGATTATGCGGTGCGAAGAGCATTATCGCTGGCCATTGATCGTCAGGTCCTGGTGGATGCAGGTTATGGTCAGGCAGGTAAAATTAGTTGTAATGTGCTCCCAGCACCTGCGATTTATGCATCCAGTGCCAATGACGAATGTAAAACGCCCAATGTTGCAGAAGCAAACAGGCTTCTTGATGAAGCAGGATGGAAAAGAGGTTCAGACGGTGTGAGACAGAAAGATGGGGTACGTATTTCAATTCTGTATCAGACTTCTACAAATTCCGTCCGCCAGGGAACTCAAGCCTTCATTAAGGAAATGTGGAAGCAAATTGGTGTGGAAACTGAACTAAGAAACATTAGTGCCTCAGTCTTTTTCGGAGGAGATGTTGGTAGTCCGGACACCTATCAGAAGTTCTATTCAGACATAGAGATGTACACCAATACTTTCAGTGGAACAGACCCGGAAACCTACATGTCAAACTGGACGTGCAAGGAGATGGCTCAAAAGCGTAACAAGTGGGGTGGAAACAACATGCCTCGCTGGTGTAGTGCCGAGTATGACGCTCTTTCTGCTGAAATGGCAAAGACTGCTAATCTACAGGACCGCATCAGGCTTGCCAAAGAAATGAATGATAAGCTGATGAAGGATTATGCTATGATTCCCCTCATTCATCGTGGTGGGGTTTCTGCCTATTCCAATAGCATTAAGGGGGTTCGGATGAACGAATGGGATTCCGAACTTTGGAACATTGCTGACTGGAAACGGAACTAAGCATTCCGAAACTTTTCTTATGAGGCGGTTTTTTTGAAACCGCCTTTCCTCCTGCCTTCCCTGGGTAATAAAATAAGTGACAATTCCTTAATCATTGGGTCGAAAATCTGTCTAACAGGTTATAGCCATTGATTCACTACATCATCCGACGAATCCTGATTGCCATTCCAACATTGCTGGTAATCAGTTTTATTATTTTTGCTATTTTGGATCTCGCTCCAAACGATCCTACTGGTAACCTTCCTATGACCGTTCCTCCAGATGTGAGGGAAAAGATCAGGCAATCGCTAGGTCTTGATCAACCGATGCACATTCGTTTTGGAATGTGGCTTCACCAGTTTTTTGTGAATGAACCCCTCAATGCCCTGGATCAGGTGTTTGACATCAAAATTGGAGATGCGGAGAATCGGACCCGTGTGATTTCATGGGCAACAAGAAGTCCTGTTGTCGATTTAATCATACAACGAACGCCTCAGACCTTATGGGTGGTTGGATTGTCGTATTTGTTTGGGATTTTAATTGCAATCCCCATCGGCATTGTTTCAGCTTACAAGCAATATTCGATGTTTGATCAGGTAGGAACCTTCGTAGCGATGGTCGGTTTTTCCGTACCTACTTTTTTCACGGGAATGGTGGCCATCATAATCTTTAGTGTTCAGTTGGAGTGGTTCCCGATGATCTATGATACGACACTGGTGGTTGACAGTTGGAATCATTTTGTGATGCAGGTGAAACAGATGATCATGCCTGTGACGGTGCTTGCACTTTACAATGCTTCCCAATTGAGCCGTTTCATGCGGGCTTCGATTCTTGATAATCTCAACCTTGATTACGTGAGGACTGCCAGAGCCAAGGGGCGATCCGAGAACGTCGTTTTGCTGATCCATGTTCTACGAAACAGTCTAATCCCTGTGGTCACTTTGATCGCGTTAGGGATACCAACCATTTTCAGCGGGGCAATCATCACCGAACAAATTTTTCGGGTTAACGGACTCGGTCAACTGCTTGTGATTGCAATTGAAGGGGCCGACATCCCTTTGGTCCAGACATTGACATTTATTTTTGCTGTATTGATTGTGGTCTTCAACCTGGTTGCTGACGTGGTTTATGGCATCCTTGACCCCAGAATCCGGTATGACTGAAAATACAGTGGCATTGGAATCTTTTGAAATCCAGACGGAACATCGATCTCTCTGGGGTGATGTGTGGCGCCAGTTCCGCAAGCACAAAGGTGCGTTGGCAGGAATGTTTATATTCATTCTAATCACACTTTGTGTTTTCATCGGACCCTATTTTTATGATGTGGATCCGAATGCGATTAATTTCAGGGAACGGAACCTAGGGCCTACCTGGTCTCACCCCTTAGGGACTGACAACATTGGGCATGACACAATGGCCCAGATGCTTGCTGGAGGGAGAGTCTCCTTGGCAGTAGGATTTCTTGCGATGTTGATATCTCTGCTATTGGGTTCATTGATAGGGGTTCTGGCAGGTTTCATCAAGTCCCTGGACGGGCCATTGATGCGATTGACGGACCTCTTTCTGGCTCTACCGATCCTTCCAGTTCTCCTGGTCATCATCATGCTCTTCCGGGATAGACTGAGATCTCTTTATGGACCAGAGACCGGGATTTTTCTCCTGATCGTATTTGTCATTGGCATTACCAGTTGGATGCATACAGCCAGGATTGTCAGGGGAGATGTATTGGGAATCAAAGAAAGAGAGTTTGTAACTGCTGCCCATAGTATCGGGACCCGAAAAAGCAGGATCATTTTCCGTCACATACTTCCAAACATCCTCAGTCCGATCATGGTCTCAGCGACACTTGGAATTGCCAATGCAATCATCACGGAATCCGCTTTGTCTTTCCTCGGACTTGGCTTCCCTCCCGATTTTCCAACCTGGGGCCGATTGCTTTATGACGGTGCAACCTTTATCCAGATCACTCCATCTCGGGTAATATGGCCAGGTCTCTTTATTGCCCTTACAGTTTTGAGTGTCAATTACATTGGTGATGGTCTTCGGGATGCACTGGACCCAAGGCTGCGAGGACGGTGAAGGGCGATTATTCCTTACCTGAATGAATTAACCCATACATTCTTCTAAGGTTGATTTAACACTGTTGATTCAATCTTGAATCAACAGTTTCTCAATGTTCCCTAAATTTTTTATAAAAAGCTCGTCTCTTTTCCGATCAAGTCAGCCATTGATGCTGCCGATGACTTTGTGCAGTTCTTTTTCCAGGATGAGCTCTTCCTGCAAAGAGAGTTGATCAACGGGAAAGGCAAGCTGTCATGGAAAGATTTTTCTGATCAAATCCAGAGTTTACATTACGAGTCTTTTGGTACTTGTTTTTGTATTTCAGTGACAATCTGTCTGGCGGTTTGAGTGCAGATTATTGGATAGGCACGGATCTCGACTTCTTCCCATTCGGGAATGGCTGGTTGATTTTTTTGGAACGAATTCAATGGGTTTCATATCTAGAGAAGGCACGCCGATCGAATCAACCTACTTTAGGCTCCAGGAATTTGAAGGGGTGACGTCTACTGTGAAGCCAAGTCCTGGATTTTAGAGGCATGTGGAGGGAATGGGACTCCCGACAGGTAACATTTTCAGGGTCCTGTTCCATTCGTTTTTGGAACCGTTCTTTGAGGTGCAGTCTTTTCTGTTCGTGGATCTGTTGCAGTCTTTTCAGTTTTGCCCGCCTGATGGAATCATCCATGATACTTCTCAGATTGCCTGATTCAAATAATGTTCTCTGCCGATGGATTCATTTTGCTAAAAAGAAATGTCTAAAATTCAGTCAGTTTGACCCACCTTCTTTCACTGGCAGAGAGATGGATGGCGGCCATTTTCTTCATGTATTTCAGTCCTTCAGCAAAATCTGGACTAACGGGTCTTTCGTCCGGAGTTGCCCCTTTGAGGGCAAGGCGTACGGCCTGAATAAAATCTGATTCCACCATCCAGTCCCGAACCTGATTTTCTGGAACCTCAATGGGTTCAAAATCCTTTCCAGATTCAGACCATTCAAGGGAAGTCATGGCTTTCAATCGGAGGGTCCCTTGATCTGTGATCAATTCGAATTGATTCAGGTTTTCGTGTTTGGCGATGCCACAGTGGTATTCGCTGATGCTAATCCCGGATCTGAGAGTTCCACTGATGTTCACGACTTGTGGGATTTTCATTTCAATCGGTTTTCCGTTCTCGTCCTCTTTTGTTTGGATGGGGATTGAAAAATCAGCAATCAATTCTTCATATTCTCCAAAAAAGGTATTGATCGTTTCTGCCCAGATCCCAACGAACATGACCTGCTGTCCGGAAAACTCGACCAAGTCCCGAAAAATCAAGGGTCCATAACAGGAACCGTTGGAGCAGGTGACTCGGACATGCAGGGGAGTTCCAAATTGTTCTGAAGCTAATGCTTCAAGCAGGAACGCTTCCCAGGGCATACGGTGGGGAGGAGGGCAAAGCATGTTGACCAGTTCAGGATGACTCGCGGCAGTCTCCAACATTCTTTGTGATTCTGGAAGAGTCGTGGACATCCTTGCCTGACAGAAAACATGTTTTCCGGAGTCCAGTGCAGCACACGAAATATCGGCATGGGTGTTTGGGTAACTGCCGATAAATACCGCGTCGATGTCATCACGCCTAAGTATTTGCTCCCAGTCGGTCAGAACTTCGGAAAATCCGAATTCTTCAGCGATTTGCTGTCCGCTTGCTTGACTACGGTTACAGACGGCCACCAGTTCGATGTTATCTAGGGCCTTCAGACCCGGCAAATGGCGTTGCTTGCAAATGCCTCCTGCACCAATGAATCCAATTCTAACAGGAGTAGAGTCTTGAGGGTTTGTAGGCATGGTTGTCTATGATTTGGTAAATGAATGGATCTTTGAAAAAGAAATTCCAATGAACAAGAACAATGATTTTAAACAAAATCAAATCCGTTTAACGTTGAGTAACTACATAAGACTACCATAACCTGTCCCATAAACTACCTCAATATCTGATATGCTTGTGCCTTAGAGTATGCTCCATCATAATATTTTCTAGATAACTTCTTGAAGAGATCCTCCTTCCTGAAGCAAGTCTTCCTTGCTAGAAGATTTCCTCTGATTCCAGGATTCTCCTTTCTAATTTAAAATCTTTTTAGGAAAGATGTGAATACATCCACCGGGCAACGGATTCTTGCCAAAAAGGCGCCCCTTTGGCTTCTGGCATTCAACATGGGATGTGGAACCCTGGGAATCACGATTATTTCTCCAACTCTGGGCCTGGTCACCGATTTTTTCAGTGTCGATGAAGCCACAGGCCAATGGGTGCTTTCGGCGTACTTTGCATCGATTGCAGTTTCGCAGCTTTTTTACGGCCCCTTGTCCGATCGTTTTGGCCGAAAAATTCCACTGCTGAGCGGGTTGGCTCTTTATGGTCTAGGAGGATTCATGGGAGCTCTTGCTCCCAGCATAGAAACCCTGATTGCTGCAAGAGTAATTCAAGGTCTTGGAGGAGGATCGATCATTTCGATCATCCGGGCCATCATCAATGATTCCTTTGAAAGACTGGAAGCGGCAGGGGCATTTGCGTTGGTCAGTGGAATCATGGTGGTTGTTCCGATATTCAGTTTCATCAGTGGTGGAGTAGTGGGAGAACTGATTGGTTGGCAGGGAACGATGCTGGTGGTGGGATTGTCTGGCTGTATTTCCATGGCCCTGAATTATTTCTTTCTTCAGGAAACAAATCTTTACAAACTGGAAAAATTGGATCCCCGTGGACTTTTAAAAAATTATCTTAGTTTGCTGGGAATCCGGGATTTCAATGCTTTCATGTTCGCTACTGCCTGCAATTCAGGCATATTTTTCAGTCTGATTGGTTTCCTTCCCTTCGAGTTTGCCCGTCGTGGACTTTCTTCAATGGAATTCGGATTCTGGTTCGCACTTTCTCCTTTTGGGTACATGGTTGGTAATTTTTTAACACGATTTTTTGTCAAGAATTTAGGTATTGAAAAGATGACTCTTGGTGGCAGTATCCTCAGTCTCGTTTCAATGCTGTCACTGTTGGGGGTTTCATACCTCGAATGGATGCACCCAATTTGGATTGCTTTTCCGTCAATGATTTATGGGATATCAGCAGGACTGGTGATCGGCAATGCCTCTATGGGTGCAGTCTATGCTGCGGAAAATTTAGCCGGCAGCGCCTCAGGAATGCTCGGTTCAGTTCAAATGGGTTTCGGCGTTCTCAGTGGTGGATTGGTGGTGATGGCCGGGGGGTACCAGGATTATTCTCAAGGGGTGCTGATCCTGATTGGGTTTTCTGTGGTTTCCGTCATCTGTTCCTTGATGGCAGGAAAGCAAAAGACTGCAAACGTATTTTGATTGGAATTTGTTGACGGTTATGAAAAAAAAAGAATTCAAGCAGTTCCCAAAATATTGAATGAAATAGCAGAAATGTTTTCTATGATTTCTTGAGTCGAATGAAAACAATTCAAGTCATTGACTCACACACCGAAGGGGAACCCACAAGGGTTGTGATTAACGGAGGCCCTGATCTGGAACAGGATTCGCTTCCAGAACGCCGAGATCGCTTTGCCTGCAATCATGACCACTTCCGTTCAGTCGTCATCAACGAACCACGAGGGTCAGAGGCCCTTGTGGGTGCCCTGCTTTGTGAACCACAATCTAAAGAATGTCTGTGCGGTGTGGTCTTTTTTAACAATGCTGGTTTTTTGGGGATGTGCGGACACGGAACCATGGGTCTCATCATTACGATGGTTCATCTTGGAAGGATCCAGCCAGGAATGCATCAGATAGAAACTCCAGTGGGGATTGTCGAAGCGGAACTTCACCAAGATCAATCTGTCAGCGTTTCAAACGTACCGAGTTTCCGTGAAGCAAAAAACGTGTCCCTCAAAATTCCTGGAGGACGAATCATTCACGGTGATGTGGCCTGGGGAGGAAACTGGTTTTTCCTTTGCGAGGATCATGACTTGGAACTCTGCCTTTCAAATCAACGGGAGCTTACAGATTTTGCAATCATGGTTCGAGATGCAGTTCATGAAGCAGGTTTCCCTAAAGTGGACCATATTGAACTCTTAGGGGCTCCAGAATCAGACCAGGCAGATTCACGAAATTTCGTTCTTTGCCCCGGGGGTGCTTATGACCGCTCTCCATGTGGAACCGGAACCAGTGCCAAATTGGCCTGTCTCGCCGAGGATGGCAAACTCCAAGCCGGTCAACCCTGGATTCAGGAAAGCATCACCGGAACCCACTTCAGTGCCAGTTATGCATGGGATCCGCAGCATCAAAATAGGATTTTACCGAAAATTCGCGGGAGAGCCTTCATCACTGCAGAAACAACACTCTTTATCGACGAGAAAGATCCTATAGGTTGGGGTATTTCCAGAGAAAATGATTGATAATCATTCATTACTGTAACGATTCTAAAAGTCAAAATTTTTTACAATGAGGAGGTTGGATTTTTTGATCCAGAATCAAACGCTTTGGGATCTGAAAAAGAACTATATCAGGCGATTCAAAGCCTGAAGCGGATGAAGGGGGCGGAATTTCTCAAATCGCTGAACCTGTGATCTACATGAAAATCCACTCACCAGAAGCGTATCTTCCAAGCCATTTTTTCCCCTGCAATGAGCCTTCCAGCTCATTTCGTAGATTCCCTTGGATTCTTCAAGATGCTCAAGTTCATGCCCGTAGGTTCCTGCCATTCCGCAGCACCCAACTTCGATCCACTTCAATTCCAGACCCATAGCCTGAAAAACATCGAGCCACTGGTTTTTGGAAGCAGAAGCCCCAGTCTTTTCCATGCAGTGGCCAAGGAAAGAATATTTCTGACTGACTGCAGGTCGATGGGCCTTGAGCCGTTCGAGTTGTTCGACCAGAAATTCTTGGGGAAGCATAACCGTGAAATCTAATTTTTCTTTCATTAGGATTTCCGGATATTCATCCCGATAAGTCAGTACGATGCTTGGTTCAATACCCACCAGAGGAATGCCTGAAGCGCAGAGTTCTTTGAGTCTTGATTCTTGTTTTTCTGCAACCTTCCGGAATTGTTTGAGAAACCCTTTCACATGCAGTGGTTTTCCGTTTTCGTAAAACGATGTTAGAAAAACTTTCATGCCGAGTTTTTTCAGCAGATGGTAAAATTCGATGATCAGACCTGCTTCATAAAAACTGGTGAAAGCATCTTGAACCAGAATCACCTTGTCTGAGATTTCCTCATTAGAATGTGATGCTGACTGCTCCACATTCCAGGTGGGAATCTGTTCTTCACTCTGCAAATGTTGAAGAGATAGTGGGCTGAATCGTGGAACGTCCACCATTCCTGTACCTTGGATCAATTTCTGAGAAAACGGTGAATTCAGCAAAGCATTTGCCATCCGAGGAAATCGAGCCAGGATCCGGCCAGTTTGTTCCGTGCTTCCGACCATATAATCTTTGATAGGTCTCCGGTATCGCGAGTGATAAAGCTGCAGAAATCTCGATCGGAAAGAGGGTACATCGACATGGATCGGACACTGGGTGGCACAAGCTTTACAGGCCAAGCACCCATTCATGGCATCATAGACATCATGGGAGAAGTCTTTTTTTGATCTCTGCTGGTTGCTTCTAAAAAAACGGATCAAAGGCTGGAAACCCAATGATGATCGGGTCTCTGGAGCAGGATTCTTTTCCAAAAAAGGAATGGCCCAATGGGAAGCCTGTTGAGGAGCCTGCAAAGAAAGCAAACGGAGCCACTCTCTTAACATGCCTGCCCGTCCTTTTGGAGAATGGATACGATCACGGGTGATTCTAGAGGAAGGACACATCACGTGGTCTGGGGCATAGTCGAAACAGGCACCGTTGCCATTACATTCCAGGGCCGGGCGAAAAGCCTCTCTCAGCTTTGGGTCGACCTGACGATCGCGTTGTCCGCGTAATGGGCCCTCCACTTTGACGACATTTTCCGAGTGTGAGAGGGGGGTGACAATTTTTCCTGGGTTCAAACGGTTCAGCGGATCAAAAGCTTCCTTGATGCGCCGGAGTTCACGGTATAGTTCTTTGCCAAAGAAATCCTCGGTGTACTCACTCCGAAAACCGCGTCCGTGTTCTGCCCACATGACTCCCTGGTATTTTTTCACCAGATTCCGAACCTCATCGGAAATATCCCGGACCCAACCCTCTTCTTCCGGATTCTTGAGGTCCAATGCCGGGCGGACATGGAGACAGCCAACGTCAACATGACCGTACATTCCGTATTCTATCCCGTAACGATCCAAAAGAGCACGAAACTCCCGTATGTAGTCCGCGAGGTGTTCTGGAGGTACGGCTGTATCTTCAACGAAAGCAACGGGTTTTCGTTCGCCAGGGAGGTTTCCGAGAAGTCCCACCCCTTTTTTGCGAAGATTCCAGAGTTCCGAGATTTCACGAGCTTTGTCGGTGATGAAGAAGCCATGCGCTTCTCCGGGAGTGTCTCGTTTTTTAAGGATTTCCTCACAAATGGGATGGATCTTTTTTTCCAGTTCCGTGATTTCATCCCCAGAGAACTCGATCAGGTTGATGGTGCGGGTAGGTCGACCTTCCGGATCTTCAACCCACTTTTGGACCCTGGGATAGATTTCATCTTTTTTGGCGAGGGTCAGGATTTTCTCATCGAGGGTTTCAATGGCGGCTGGGTCGGACTCGACCAACCTAGACGCGTCTCGAAGAGCATCATCGAAACTTCCATAATGAACCACCAACAATAGCCGTTCCCGTGGAATTCGAGTCAGTCTCAGCCGGGCTTCACTGACGAAAGCCAAGGTCCCTTCAGAACCGGAAAGCAGTGCATTGAGATTTAAGGTTGATTCATCCGCATTGAGGACTCCTGCCAGATTGTAGCCGGTCATGAAACGGCTCAATCTAGGAAAAGTATCGTGAATGAGCTTTTTCCGGGATCGGACCACCTCATCAACGGTACGGTAAATTTCCCCTTGGATGCCTGTCATCTGTTTGTATTCTTCAACCGAATCCTGATTGATTAGAACGGAACACATGCTTTCCCCATTTGAAAGTACGCAGTTCAGTTCCAGGATATGGTTGCTGGTTCTTCCGTAGATGCGTGAGCCTTTACCACAAGCGTCAGTGTTGATCATCCCTCCCAAAGTGGCTCGGCTGCTGGGAGAGACATTGGGAGCAAAGAAAACCCCATGTGGCATGAGAAAATCATTCAGTTGGTCAAGCACCACACCCGGTTGAACCCTAACCCAGCCTTGATCCAGATTGAGTTCCAGAATTTGATTCATGTGTCGTGAGCAGTCAACGATCACACCTTCTGTAAGGGACTGACCATTGGTTCCCGTTCCACCTCCTCGTGGAGCCAAACTGATTTTCTGAAAACGGTCTTCAGAGGAAAGTTCAAGCACCAGTTTCAAATCATCTGTGTCTTTCGGGAAGATCACTGCCTGAGGCATGACTTGGTAGATGCTGTTGTCGGTGGAAGTGACCAGCCTCGTCCCGTAATCCTGGCGTAATTCTCCCTTGAATCCCTGGTTTTCCAGGACCTCAAGGAATTGCTGGTATAGATGGTCGGTTCGCCCGGAAGGTTCCAGGGCAGGAATCACCCGCATCGGAAATAATAAAGGGGGAAAGCTCAGTCAGGAAAATTAGGAGTACGGTTCTGAAGATTGGCCATCATTGCCTCTTCAAGATCCTGGGATAGCAGCATGGCGGCATTCCAGGTTGCCACCTGGTTCAGGGATTCCGAAACCGTGTGGTCCCTTGCATAAAGGAGGGTTTCCTTGATTCCGCTGATGGCCAAGGGGGATTTTTCAGCGATGCTTTTTGCCACCTGAAGAACACCCTGCATCAAGCTCTCTTGGTTGTCAAAGCAGTTGTTCAGCAGTCCCATCGAAAAGGCTTCATTACCATCGAAAATGCGTCCAGTGAAAGCCAGTTCTCGCGCTGTGCCCTGAGGAACAAGAGTTGGAAGCCTTTGCAGGGTTCCCACATCCGCTACCAATCCGAGATCGATTTCCTTGATCTGGAAACGTGCATCCTTGGTTGCATAACGCAAGTCACAGGCTGTGATCAGATCGACACCACCTCCGATACATGAACCGTGAATTGCAGCAATCACTGGTTTTCGACAACGTTCAAATTCGTTGAAGGAGGCTTGGAGCTTCAGTATTTCTCGTCTGAGAAAATCACGTTTCCTGCCCTCGCATTCATATTCTTCCGACTGAATTCCAATTTCCTGGAGCAGATTCAGGTCGATGCCGGCGGTGAAATGTTTTCCTTCACCTGAGAGAATGCAAACCCGCACGGAGAGGTTTTGATCAAGATCCCTGAAACATTGTCCAAGAGCTTTCCAAAGCTCTCCATCCAGGGCATTGGCTTTTTCAGGACGGTTCAGACGTATTTGCGCGATCGGGCCTTCAATCTCGATCTTTAGTTTTTCGGTCACGAAAGTGTTTCAGGTGCAGAATTCATTTTAAGTTCGGTGAGTTCCTTCAGATTGCTACAGTCCAACTCATCAATTTGTTTGAGATGATAACAAGCACCTTCCAAATGTTCTTCAATCTTTTGCTCAACCGGGACCCAGCACCACTGAAGCAGGTTTTTCCAGTTATTGTCATCAAAGTTTGAGCCAGTATTCGATTCTGAAAGCAGCTTTTTCATTGTTTTGGAATCCCTTGATCCCATTCCTTTTTCGAGCCATAGGCATACCGGATAAAGCAATTTCTCTTGCTGAAGGGCCTGTACCATTTGAGCATGATTACAAACTGTTTCAAGGTCCTTTGCTAGACGGGATGCCATACCCAGTTCACATCCAAACTTTCCAAGGTTATCCGTTATTTCCGTATTTGCTTTTCCCCATATCGAGGCACACACCGCTCCAGCTTGAAAGAGGCTGGCATGCTTCAGCAGGGTTATTTCTTCCCAGTCTTTCGAACCAGTTTTAAAATATGGTTTGGAGACTTCAAGCATTTGTCCTAAAGCGATTTTCTGGGTTGTGCTGGAGATGGTTTCCAGGACTTCTAGATTTCCGGCACGGGTCAGGATTTCAAAGGAAATGGAGAGCAAATAATCTCCAAGCAAAACGCTCGCTTCATTGCCCCAGATTCCTTGTAAAGGCTTTAATTGTCTTCTGGATTCTCCAGGTTTTTGGACCCTTCTGTGGAGTTTTGTGGAAGCATGAAGAAACTCCAGAATTCCTGCTAAGTCAAGTACCCTCTGGTCTGCTGACTGGAAGAGTTCCGCACATCGAATCGTTAGCCTGGATCGAAGCTGGCCCTTCTGTTGTTTTAAGAGATGTCGCGCAATTTGAGGGACAAGAGGAAGTGAATCCCCAAGATGATCGAGGATGGTCTGATGAACATCCGTAATCCGATCCTTCGAATTTTCGATTTCAGGAATATTGACCATGTTGAGCCATCAGTCTTTGATTTTCTCGTGATACGACTAAAGACTGAGGGGCAGATCTTCAATCATCAATTGCCTCCATTCCATCCCCAGAGCTATCAACATCATGCAAAAACCAAGGATCGGCCAGAGGACATACCAGCGATTGGGTGCGGGGTTAATTTCACGAATCAGAATCAGTACCGCATAAGTACACCATACTCCCATTGAAAGCCCCAGTCGTACAGCAGACCAGCCTGTGCGTTGCCCCTCAGAGAGCATCATTCCCAGGATCATCCCGAAGGTCAAACCGACAAAACCCCACTGGGTTGCTCTGACATTGATACGGTCTAATGTGGCCAGTGCGGGAAAACGATTTTTTACAATGCTCTTTAGTTTGGCCTTGATTTGATGTTCTTGATAAAGGAAAAGCATCGCGGCAACACAGGCGGCACCAAACAGGACATAACCTGCAAGGAAACTCATCACATGAGTAGCAAGTAGGGTTTGATGCAGCCAGTTTTGTTCTTGAATCATTGCTAGTGCTGGAAAATGAACCTGGCTGATCGAGGTTGATAGACCCAGAAGCAAAATGCTGAAAACCCTTAGCATTGCTGAGTGGTTCATGGTCTTCCAATGTCCTGGGAATGCTTGGGAGATAACGAGACAGACCCAGGCCACGCCACTCAGAAAATCACCAACAAATGTTTCCGGCCAATGAGATATGGTATATAGGGTGACCAGAAGCACAAGTGTATGAAGCAGCCAGGCAAGCCTCAAAACCTGAAGATCCAGCCAGGCATAACGGCTTGATGAATTCAGAGTGAGCCCTGAAACCCAGCTGATGCTGTATAGTAAAAGGCTGAGCCAGGTTCCAAGGATCAGCATTTTGATGAAGAGAAAATTATTGTATGTAACATCGAACGAGGGACCGGGAGCAGGTCATGTGAATTTCAGGCTGAGGTGGCCCCTTTGGTTAATTCAACTGTGGGGTTTCATACCAACGGCTTGATACTGGATACGCTGCTCGCGTACGTTTCTTCCATATACCGTTGGACTGATGGCTAGATCTGTTTGGCTTCCCATCCATTCGAAGCAGTTTCCACCATTCCAAGCAACCACTTCGGTAGTATTGTTCTCCGAACCAAACTGAAATTTCAGATGCTTTTTCCCGAATACTTCAGCTGAGTGCGGAAGGACATTTCGGACTCCCAGAACCGGTTCCGGATTTCCCCGTCCAAAGGGAGACAATTTTAACAGTTCCTGACCCAGTTGTGGTTTGAATTCATCCTGATTCAACCAGGCATCGATGACAAGTCCTCCTGGGGGGGAGCTTTTTTGTGGACTAATCCTTGAGGATTGATGATTGAGAAGTTGCTGAAACCGTTGGCAGAAACGGTCCAAATTTTTTTCTGAAAGGCTCAATCCGACAGCAGCAGGATGGCCTCCAAAACGGTTTAGCATCTGTTGGCATTCCTGAAGCAGGTTGCACAGATCCAGATCACCTACACTCCTCGCGGAACCAACTGCTATGGATTCATGGATTGACCCGGAAGAAGAATCTGAATTGAAGGTCAGAGCCAAAGTCGTTTTTCCAAAATCCCTTGAAATACGTGAGGCAATGTTTCCCATCACCCCTGGATGCCATTGCTGATCAATAAGAATCAATGCTTTTTGATGCATTTGTTGGCGGGCCTGAACTAAAGCATCGTTGAGTACGCTTTCCTCGATTTTCTGCCTTTGCTGATTCAGGGCAAACATTTTATCCGCTAAGGGTCTAGCCTCAGCCAGTGAATGCGACAACAGAAGCCGTACTGCCAGGTTTGGGTCATCGACCCTTCCAGCGGCATTGATCTTGGGTGCCAGCTTGAAGCTGATTTCAGTGGAAGTCACCCGGCCTCGTACTCCGCAAACCCTGAGCAATGCCTGAAATCCAGGACGTCTGCAGGGATTCATCAGTTCCAGTCCTTTTTGGATAAAATAGCGGTTTTCATCGGTCATGGGCATGCTGTCGGAAATGGTGGCAAAAGCAACCAAGTCCAATTCCTGTTGAAGATTTGCTCGAACCTTTCCTGTCCTTTCCCAGAAACCATCCACGTTGAGTTGGTGGTCCAGCGCTTCCAAAAATTTGAAGGCTACGCCTGCTCCAGATAGCCCCTTAAAAGGGTATGGGCAGTCGGGACGCATCGGGTTGACCATGGCAAGTGCCTCGGGCATCTGTTCTCCGGGAGGGTGATGATCGGTGATCAGTAAATCGATTCCCATCCTTTTCAGGAAAGCAGCTTCCTCGACTGCCCTGGCTCCGTTGTCAACGGTGATGATGAGCCGGGCCTGACGCGTCTTCAGTTCCATCAGGGTTTGTTCTGTCAAACCGTAGCCGTCTTTGAGCCGCTTTGGAATGAAATAGCTCACTCTCACGCCCAACCTTTGCAGGAAGCGATACAACAGCACAGTTCCAACGGTTCCATCAACATCATAATCTCCGTAGATGACAACTTTTTCACCAAGTCGAAGGGCTGTGATCAATCGCTGAACCGCATGATCCATGTCCCGCATCATGAATGGATCGTGGCAATGTTTAAAATGAGGTTCGAGAAAATTCCAGATCAGCTGTTTGCTGGTCAGGTTTCTGACTATGAGGAGGCGTGCCAGGATGGAAGAAATTTTATTTTCGTTACTGAGACTCCTGGCCTGAATAAGGTTTTCCGTAGTTTCGTGATTTTCCCATTTTTGTATATCCGGCCATTGAGGCATGATTCTTCTCCCTAAAGATTCATTAAGAGAAGCCTATCATTTTTCTTATCGATGTTAAAGAGTGCTCGAATTTCAATGATGGGCTTCAAGACCTTTTTCGAGCAAGGCATGTGCCTTCGGTAGACGGGGAAAATGGAGCTTGAAGGATGCCTGTATGATAGGGTTGATTTCGATGATGTTCTGTCGGGTGGGGACGATGGAAGGATCCTTTGAATGCCTCAGGGTTTCGTGCCAACGATTGAGGAACATCAAGCTTCCTGGATTCAGAGGAATCAACTTCGAATCCCTTCCAAAACATTCTTGGCAGCGTATACCGCCCTGGACAACGTCCATTAAGTACTGGAGATTTTGATTCAGTACAGGCTTTTTCCCCTTATGCTGCTTAATAGGTTTGGTGCAGATGACACAACTTTCCAACTGGGGGAACACACCAAGAAGGTGGAGCAGTTTGAGTTCAAATTCGAGTTTTTTTACCGTGATTCCTTGTTTAGACGGCAGATTTTGCAGGGCATTTTTCAAAAGCAAAAAATAGGCTTCACTTTCAGGATCGGGAATGATGGCAATATGCATCAGTTCCGTAAAATAACTAGCGAGTAGAAAGTAATGATAATTTTTTCTCAAGTGAACATGGCTTTCCTGCATATCGGCGCTTCGAACCGTGATCATTTCGGCATGTTCTTTTTCGGCAAATTCGATCCCAAGTTGACTGAAAGGTTCTGACATCCCCCGGAAGGCGGAGCGCAAACTGCGGGCACCATAAAAAATTCCGTTTTTTTTCCCATACTTATCTGTCAGAAAGTGAACGATAATGTCTTTATCCCGATAGACCGTAGTCTTAAGAATCAAGGCTTGAGTTTGGAAAACTTCCATCTGTAAAAAATGCAGGTGAGTATCAGCTTACCAGTTACCAAGAAATAGTGGCTGATTATGCTTTAGGATGCATTTCAAGTAGAGAAGAGGAATCTGGGATCTTCATATTTTCTAGAGGAATCCCTAGCATTCGTTCTTCTGGCAACCATTCACTGATGAGGTAAGGAAGTTCCAGTTCACGATGACCCTGTTGTGCAAGCATGAAATTCAAAGCCTGATGTAATTCAGGGACTGATCCTTCGGGCCAGTTAAGGCGGGAGATAATTGCTGCTGATTTTTCAAATTCCATTCGTTGATAGTGAGCTTTTGCCAAAATCAGGGACGCATAGGCATTTCGTTTTTTTGAATGTTGAGCTTGCTTGAGAGTAGCTAGAACGGAAGACTTTTTACCGCTTTCAAGGAAAAGATCCTCCCAAAGCCGAAGTAATTCCATTTCTCCGCTTTCCAAATAATGATTCGTGCAGAGTTCTGAGCCTTTTTCATATTCATTTTGGGAACGAAGCAGTTCGACTTCAGCGATGGCATTCAAAAACCGAATCTTTTGATCGGGGAGAAAATTTTTCAGATAATTTGAGTCCCATCTATGATGGAATTGAGGATCCTGTTGGAATGATTTTTTTAGATGTTCAGTGTGTTCTTCCAGAAAAAAGATTTCAGTATGTTTTTTGGGAAATTGTTCGAGCAGCCTTTGTTCAAGCTCAACACATTCTTTCCACAGTTGTTTTTGCGCCATCATTTTTGACAGGCCTTCCAACACTTCAGGATGATCCGGGAGTTTCTTTTTCATCTGGACGGACTGTTCCTCGAGTCGATCCCAGTCCTTTAACCTGATGAGCATTCTGAAATAGGAAAGTTCCAGTTCTATTTGATCAGGCTCATCAGACATCATTTCATCATATTTAAGAAGCACCTCTTGGGGATTTTCAAAAAAACGAAGCTGTTCTAGATGCTGAATTTTTAGTTGGAGGGGAGTTTCCGGATCTTTTTCCAAAAGACGGTAAGTTTTTTCTATCTCGTTGTAGTTGCCTTCGAGCACAACCTCCTGGAAATGATCTTGATGTCTGAGCCTTTGCTTTTCCTCTCTTCTCTCCCAAAGTATGCGCAGGCGACGAATCCAACCCTGAGGACTGGAGAACAAAACCCTGGCTTCGGAAAGCAGGAATCCTAAAACAAAAGATCCGATTATCAGGGTCCAGACTGCAAATTGCAGTGTGAATGATCCATAGAGATGGACTGCAACATTGTGACTGTTGAGCAATGCAAAATAGCCCAATCCTGAAATCAGCAGCAGCAGCAGGATTAACCCGATTAGCCTTTTCATGGTCGTGATTGAATGGAAGTCTGCAAATGATCAGTGATGATAGGATTCTCCGCGGATGATGGTGAAGGCTCGATAAAGTTGCTCAAGGAACATGATACGAATCATTTGATGATTCATAGTCATTTCGGATAGGCGGATTTTTTTAGCAGAATCTGGAATGAGGTCCTGTTGAAAACCATAGGCTCCTCCAATCACGAAGGTCATAGATGAAATCCCGGAATTCATCTGTTGCTCCAGAAAAGCTGCAAATTCTTTTGAAGAAAGCCCTTTCCCCTGTTCATCAAGAAAAATGGTTTGCTCAGCAGAGTCCACCCTTTGCAATATTTTCTGGGTTTCTTCTCGTAATGAATCATTCCTTCCTCCTTTTTTGTGTGGAGAAGAGGGAACTTCCTCACAATTCAAGCGGAGGTAGGACCTAAGCTTTTTTTGATAATGTAGAATTCCTTCCTGAAGGAAGGTTTCTTTGGTTTTACCAACCCAGAGCAATTTAATTCGAAACATTTTAGCCTATGTATGATTTAAGACAGCACTCCTCAAAAGACAAAGCAAAAGCTTTTGTTGGAAGAAAATTTCAAATTAAGGAATTCCATATTGTTTGTTAACTTGAAGAGACTATGAACCCCCTTGGAAGAGTCACTTGGTTTGCTTCACCTGCCTTTGGGCTTGCCCCGAAACTCAGCCAGATTGATAATCATAAATAAAAATTCATAGCATTCACGATTTTATTTTTGAAATAAGCTTAAATCAGAATCGATGCGGACCAGTCAAATTTTAGAAGAAAAAACTCTATACCGTAACCGCTGGACCGAATTGGTTGAGCTGGTCTACCGTGACGAAAAGGATCAGATTCGTAACTGGGAAGGAGTGCATCGCAGCAACCGTTCTAGTGCGGTGGTGATCATACCCCGTTTATTCCCCTCGGGTTGCTTTGTGCTGATTCGTCAGTTTCGTCCTCCTACCGGGAAATATATGCTTGAATTTCCAGCCGGTTTGATTGATGAAGGAGAAACACCTGCAGAAACAGCACTGAGGGAACTGAAAGAGGAAACAGGATATATGGGAAGGGTCGAATCGGTAACTCCACCGCTCTATACTTCGCCGGGACTGCTTTCAGAATCCTGTTACCTAACCTATGTTTCTATTGATGAAGCAATTGTTGAAAATCGATTTCCCCAAGCCGAAAACGAGCCTGGCGAATCAATAGAAGTGATTGTTTTAGAAGCAGGAAAGGTTCTTCCTTATCTGGAGGTTGCATCGAAAAATGGGGATGGAATTGATATCAAGCTATTTACCTATTTTTACAAGAATGAAAAATAGTTCATGGTGTGTTTTTCTTCAGTTAGAGGATCTAGTTATTGAATTGGTTTTTTTCCAACGTTGAAAAAAATGCGGTCCTTTTCATCAAATTGAAATTTTTTCATGTTGTTGTAGAATTGAACTGGATCTGATTCAACCCTGAGAAACCGATGCCATCAGGCTTTTGAACGGGATTTGATATGGGAGATGATGCACAAAGAAAAATGGTTGAAAGCTATGGAAATGCCTGAATTGCTGGAGCATCCCCAACTTCGAAAGTTGATAGCCGACTGGCATCGTCTGGTTCCTGATTCCAGGAATAGAGAGTCATTCAAAGACAAACTTGCCCGCTTGTCACCGGATCGGCCTTTTCTGGTGGCCGCTCTACTTTATCATCTCTTTCCTGAACCTGAAAAACTTCCGTCCTACTGTATTGTTTCATCTGAAAACCAGGGCGGTAAGAATACCCTGGATGATTTTTTTCAGGAGGCGCTTCCTTTTTATTTCAGGCTGCAAAAGGTGTCTGGTGCTTTAATGACGCCGCAGTTGGAAAAACAGGCAAAGCTTGCCATCCGGATGATTGCCTCGTTGCTTTCAGATGTCCAATTGGTCAGTGTCTATCTCGCATTGAGGATGCAAAAACTGGAATGGCCAGAACCTCTGAGTGAAGAAGGGAAGCAGCAAACCGCCTGGACCAATCTATATATTGATGCTCCTTTGGCAAGCAGGGTCGGGGTTTTTTGGATCAAATCTGAGTTGGAAGACCGGGCATTCCAAATCCTACAGCCTGAGCCGTATGCAGAACTGAAACGTCTGGTGGCACGGAAACGTGATCAACGCATGATGCTTGTTGAAAAAAACCTTCAGGAGATCCAGAAGATGCTCCACGAAGCAGGGTTGAAACACCAAGTCCAAGGCCGCTACAAACGTTTTTATTCTATCTTCGAAAAATTGAAACGTGTTGATGAAGATTTTGAAAAAATCCACGACCTAACGGGTTTTCGGGTAATGGTTGAGCATGTCAGGGATTGCTTCACAGCCCTGAGTTATATTCATGAGCGCTGGATTCCCTTGGAGGATCGTTACAAGGATTATATTTCTCAGCCCAAACCAAACGGCTATCAGTCATTGCACACGACAGTTTTGAACGAGGAAGAAGAACCTTTGGAAATTCAGATACGCACCCATAAAATGCACCAGATTGCAGAATATGGTTTTGCCGCCCATTGGCTATATAAGTCCACTACGGAATCTCCACATTCCCCTGGAGAAATCAATCCGGACAAGGATTCGAGCCATCATAGAAAAATACTGAATTCGGGTAATCGGGAGAAGGAGGATTTAACCACTTCTCCTGAAGAGTTTGGGAAAACGCCTGATTTTCAGCCAGGTTTTGAATCCTATGCTGACAAAATATTTGTCAGAACACCGAGAAAGGACATTTTCGAACTTACCTGTGGAGCCACGGCAATTGATTTTGCCTATGCCATCCATACAGGAGTCGGCAACCGCATCGTTGGAGCCAAAACCAACGGAACGATTATCAAACTTGAACTGCCTCTTGAGAACGGAGACATGGTTGAAATCCTGACCTCTACCAAACAGGTTCCTCACAAGGAATGGCTAGATATAGTCAAAACACGTCATGCCCGCAATAAAATCAAGCATGCCCTTTTGGAACAGCATCGTGAAATCTGCAGAAAACGAGGCACCGAAATGCTTGAAAAAGAATTCCGTGGAAGCGGACTTAACCTCAGTAAAATGATTCGTGACGGCAGGATGGATCAGGAATGCAGATCCAGGAAAAATCAGTCCTACGAGCATATTCTGTTCTGCGTTGGCGATGGAAGCATCCGTTGTGAAGAGCTTTCAGGCTGGTTTTTGGAAACTCCCAAAGAGGAAGACACGACCAAGATTGAAAATCAGGAAGAACCCGCAGATCAGGTTTTATCTCCAGCATCCGGGATGGCCACAGCGAAAGATTCTGGAGCGACTTTCGTGTCCAAGGAAAATTTTATTGTCGAGGGAACAGCCAGGGTGAATACGCGCCTGGCTAAATGCTGCCAACCCAAGCAGGGAGATCCCATCCGTGGATATCTGACGCAGGGTGGAGCCGTGACCGTACACCACCAACAATGCCGGTCCTTTCGTAAGTTGAACCCAGACCGAATGCTTTCGGTTCGATGGACTGCAGGTCTTTCAAAGGATAAAGAAACTCAAGTCCAATGACTTGAATTCTGAAGGAATTACAACTTTATCTGGTTGAAACTGAGAATTTTTCAAATTGACCGAGATAATACTCGACACCATCATCATGTGAGATGCTGGTCTCTTTTTGAGCCAGTTCCAGGGCATTTTTTGCAGCTTTCAGGGCTGCATCGGTTTTTCCTGATTTCCAGTAGGCTTCGGCTGCTGTATCCCAGATGAATGCAGCATCCATTTGTTGAAGAGCTTTTTCAATCAACCGGATACTCTCAAGGAGCAGGGATTCATCTTTTTCATGAACTTGACTTAAAAGCCAGGAGAGGTTGTTCAGGACATAAGGATCCTCTGGGTTTATTTCCAAGGCCCTGCGGTACCATCTTTCTGAAAGCTCATACTGTTCATCAAAAAAAAGAAGGTCAGCCAAATGCCTCATGCGGGGTTGATGTTCGAGGCTCCAATCCTTTTTGTTTTCTTCAAGTTGACTGTTCAGCCAATGGATTTTGAAAGCATTTGATTCCAAATACATATTGCTTCCCAGCAAAAGGCTGACGATCATCAAGCATCCAGCCTGGATTTTCCTCACCCTTTGATGATGTTGGTGGATCTTTTGCGGTTCCTGTTCGCATTGTTTCAGAAAATTCACTCGCTCTCGGATTCCCCAATGATGCCAATTGCTGCGTTCTGGATCGATGGCATTGATCCAACTGACTTTAAAGAGGGCATTGGCGATGGGCAGAAGGCCGTTTCGCGCCAATGCATTGCAGTCTGCCTGTCGTTCAAAGTTTCGGCTAAGGAATCCGAAGCCAAAACGTAAAAAAAGCAGTAAGCCCAACAGCATAAAAGGAATGAACAAATAAGTTTCTTCAACCACCGGGTTCTGAGGGAAGACCATTGTTACCCCAGTCAGTATAAGCTGACTCAATTCCATGAAGCCAAGCATCGCAAAGGCAAAAAACATGAGGTGTTTTTTTTGGAGATGGCCAGCTTCATGAGCTATTACCGATTTGAGTTCATCCTTGTTTAGGAACTCAATCAGTTTCTTGCTGATCACCAAATATCGGAATCCGGGTAGTAAACCAATCACTCCTGCTGTGGAATGAGGCAGAACTTCCTCAGGCCAGAGGCGGATGCTTTTCACCGATACCCTGTTTTGTTCGAGTTCCTTCAGGATGAGTGTTTTGTTTTCAGATGATTCCAGGGGGCTTGCCCCCCAACTATGGATTAATATCGGTGGAGCAGCGATGAATAAAAGTACCAAACTGCTAAGAATTTCAAACCCCAAAACTCCTGTTTCCTGGAAAGGGTTCTGAAAATGACGAAGCAGAAAAAGCCAGCCAGATTGCAGGGTCCCAAGCAAGAGGATCGGTAGTTGGATTCTCGAATGCCAGAATGCCATTTTCGCTTTTTCCTTGAGGCCTTTGATCCCGTTTTGACTGATATGATTTGATGCCAGTGCGTCGGCAATCCAGTAACAAATTAACAGGAGAAGGATATTCAGAGATTCCCAATGGATTCCCCAGTCCAGCACATTCCGCAGCCAGAGGTCTGGGGTTCCTGAATGTACTAACCAGAACCATAGGAACCAGGCCAGAATGCGGGATGGGGTAAGACTGGAGCTTGAAAATGAACGATGATGAATGCCCTTTTGTAGTCGACTGAACCAGGGATTCATTTGTCCCAGCAGAAGGCTTCCTAAAAACAGAAAAACGATGAATTGCGGGAATGATAGTTCCAGCCAGCCTTGAATCCTCTCCGGGTCCAGGACCAGGAAGGACAGTGTCATCGATGCGAGGACGAGAGGAAGAAAATGTACAAACACCGTTTATTCTATTCCCTTTATTCTAAAACATCCTGATTGTGGAATGCATGAAATTGGCGTATCGGCTTGAGTTATTTTGATGAATACAAAGGCGAGGGTCCAATCTATAAATTTTGAAACCTTGGGCATGGCTTGTGAGTGCATGGAAATTAATTAATATAAAATGTTCTACTTCTTATTCCATTGCCAAAGTCATCAGAAATATAAGGGATTATGGTCGATTCAGGGAATATTTATCAACTTGAACTGGAAGAACGGCAGTTGACGTTGGTGGGGACCGCCCATATTTCCCATTCGAGTGTTGAGGAAGTCAAGCAAGTCATAGAAGATGAAAAACCTGATACTGTTTGTGTCGAACTTTGTCCCTCTCGCTATGAATCTTTAAAAAACACGGACCGTTGGCAGGAAATGGACATCCTTAAGGTGGTAAGGGAACAGAAAACCTTCCTTCTGCTGGCGAACCTGATCATGTCTGCATTTCAAAAGCGTTTGGGGGCTCAGCTTGGTGTTCAACCCGGAGCCGAGATGCTCGAAGCATCTGAAGGAGCAGAACGCATTGGAGCAAAATTGATCCTGGCTGATCGCGATGTCCGGGTTACCTTGCAGAGGACGTGGCGCAGCATGAAATTTTTCGCCAAAATCAAAGTCTTTGGGCAACTGATGATGGGCTTGATGGTTCGGGAAGAAATCACCCAGGATGAAGTTGAAAAACTAAAGCAAGGTGACGCGCTATCTGAGGCAATGGAAGCATTGGCATCGGATTCTAAGGATATGAAGCGTATTTTGATTGACGAAAGGGACCAGTATCTTGCAGAAAAAATTCGGAAGGCACCTGGGAATAAATTAGTAGCAGTGGTTGGTGCAGGACACATTGCTGGAATTTTGGAAGAATTGCATCAACCGCATAATCTTGAAGCATTGGAAATCGTTCCTCCTTCAAGTTCTTCAGGACAGATTTTGAAATGGGGAATTCCGGCCGTGATTTTGGGACTTATCGTCTATGGTTTTTTGAATATGGATGCAGGTGTAAGTTGGCAAATGATTCAACGCTGGTTTTTGATCAACGGAATCCTCTCTGCATTGGGTGCAGCATTGGCTTTTGCTCATCCCTTGACCATTATTTCCGCTTTTCTTGCGGCACCATTTACCTCCCTCAATCCTATGATTGCTGCAGGCTGGGTAGCCGGATTGATCGAAGCGATACTTAATAAACCGCAAGTTCGTGATTTTGAGCAACTTGGAGAGGATATTACAAGTTTTCAGGGTTTTTGGAAAAATAAAATTACGCGAATTCTTCTGGTGGTGGTTTTTGCAAATCTAGGAAGTACTGCAGGAACTCTGATCGGAGGAGTAGCCATTGCCACCCTGCTTTAGTAAGAAGCAACTCATTAGCCAATGATCTATTACATTTCAACAAATCAACTTATCTTTTGGATTTCATTCATAATGAGTGAGCAGGGGCTCAGCAAGCGCCATTTTTTTTATAGGAATCTCATAAGTCATACTGTTTCCCTCTAGGGTATGTTCCTCCTGAAGAATTCTTACCTTTTCTGGAATCGTCAATAACTCTTTTTGGGTTTCATAAAGTGCTGAATCGCTCAAGATGAGGCTGCCGTCAGACCGTTTCAAGACAACGTTTCCCAACAGTGTGACGCGGTTGTCTTTCCATTCCATCAAACCTTCATCGGCACTGATCAGAACATCAACTTTGGGAAATTCCTCTTCTATGGTAAAGGGAACATAAATGGATATTTCTATTTTTTCGATACGCATCCTTTTTGAATCTTCAAGAACAACTGCGTTTTTACCACGAAGTTGCCAGCCTTTACGGTTTTCAATGAAGTCATTGACCCGTATATTTTTTAAATGAATGACTCCACTCTCATCAACCAGAGGAGATTCCGAAGAAGGTTGTGAATGATAATAGTAAAATGCGTAGCAGAGAAGGATGCCCAGGGAGATGAGGATGGCAAATTCCTTTCTGTTATCATGGATGAGTGCGGAAAAAGAGGGCAGCTCTCCCGAAGCCATCACAGTTTTTTAAGATGAATTAGGATCAAAAATGGAATTGAAAAAGCGTGGCTTCCCACCCGAAATTCGGTTGTTTTCGAGAGTTTTTACGAGCACTCATTAGATGTGTGTCTTCCTTCCAAAGAGATGCATTTGGCTGAGGACCAAATTGGGGTTTGGGAAGTTTTAAAAGATAACGTTCGTCAAATGTCAGGCCATTCAACACCATATATATACCAAGCCCATAGCCTAATACACCCCCAATGGTCGTGGAAGTGATGACTGATTCCCTAAATTGAACTCCAGAAAGCCAATGATAAGAAACCCCCATTACTGCACCCCAGGAAGATCCCCAAACGGTATTCCAGAATACAGATTGCATAACAGGTTTTGACGAATTTCCCAAGGCTGATTGATTCTCCTGAGAATGTCCTTGAGCCTGGAAAATGAAAATGAAAGCCAAGCAAATGATCAGGCACTTAAAAAACCTCTTTATACAATAATATTTAAAAATCCTCATCTGTTAAAAACGAAACTGGATTATGGGTAAGTGCCAGCCGAACGCTCCTGTTGAATTTTCTTTTCGGGAAGATCTTTGATTTTCCATACCGAGCAAATCATCAAAATTTTGAACTGGAACATTCTGAGAGGGAAATTTCACAGAGTTATTCAGCAGGTAAAACCCGAAAAGTGCCCCAAAGGCGGTTCCGTAGATGAACCCGTTTTTTGCCTGGGAGGCAGGTTGAACACCTGGATTTAGTGGATCCATGAACCATAAAATGGCACCGACACCGACACCAGCCACTCCTCCGGCAAGAGTATATCCAAGTTCTTGCTTCATCATTAAAGGGCCTGCTTCTTGTGCCGAAGCAGGTTTTTCAGCAAAGACACAACAGAATAAAAATAAGAATAGGAGCATGCGTGCTAAGACGCATGAGGGTTTTTCAAAAAAAGGATTCATCTCTTGATATATTCATCTTATGGAAGTTTGTTGTTCAAATTGTGAATATCAAATTTAAGGCCTGTTGTATGAATTTTCCAGGTTAGAATGAGAATTGCATCTCGCTTCCGTACAAGGGTTCAAAAGGTATTTCGTCGTACATGCAATTCCTTCACCTGAAACAAAGTTAGATTTGCTCAAATGTTTTTTCCATTCATAAGAAAGGTCCCTCTCCCTGTTTGTCTGGTTCTGTTCCTTTTCATCAGTGTTCTTTCAAACAGCACAAAAGCGCAAGGATTCGAGGATGATCCTCTTTTTGGAGACGACGAAATAGGTTTTGAAGAGTCCAGTGGTGATTTTCAGGATGATAATTTCGGAGTTTCAGGAGATTTTCTTGATTCTGCAATGGAGGGAGAAGCTGATCCATTTGCTCCTGTGGATGATGAAGATGATTTGTACATTGATGAAGAATCATTTGGTATTGATACAGAGCAAGCTTTTCAAGACAGCATGTTTACTCAACGTGAATTACTTCAACGTGAGCGGCTTCAGGGCATTGCTAATATTGGATACGGAGCAGGGACAGGGTTGATGATTGGGAGCTGGAGTGCTTTCATTGCCCAGGAAACCACAACACGTAACCAGTGGAGAACCATTGGGACATCAACCGTTCTTGGAGGAGTGATCGGGATGCTCCTAGGAACAAGAAGCATCTGGGATCCCGCAGCTGCTAGACCGGATACGGGAAAACTTAAAGTAGAAGAGGAATGGTTGGTCAAGCATGAAGTCTCAGGGTTCAAAATTGCCTACGCCTGGAAATTTTAGTTTTTGAAGCTGCCCTCTAGTTCTTAGGTTCCATTTAAATTAAGAAAAAAATATAATTTAAAAGTAATTGTTATGGCGAATAGTATTTTTTTTAAATATTAGATTGAATAAAAAATAAATGCAAATTAAGTATTTTTACGATCTTATCTGCTATTAATGATTTTTGAAATAATTTAATAATGAATAAAAAAATAAATATTGCTGTGCTTATACCTTGTTTTAATGAAGAAATAACAATTGGGAAAGTAATTGATGATTTTAAAAAAGAACTTCCTGATGCGATAATTTATGTTTTTGATAACAATTCCACGGATAATACTGCTAAAGTTGCAATGGGAAAAAATGTGATTGTTATCAAAGAAAAAAAACAAGGAAAAGGGCATGTAATGGTTTCTATGTTTCGACAGGTAGAAGCTGATGTATATGTGTTAGTAGATGGAGATGATACTTATCCAGCTGAGTCGATTCACTTGCTGTTGAAGCCAGTAATTGAGGACAAGGCAGATATGAGTGTGGGGATACGCCTTTCGAAAGCATCAACAGGTTCATTTAAACCATTGAATTTATTTGGAAACAGACTTGTTTTGTCTCTAGTGAACCGACTCTTCAACAGTCAGTTACAAGACATAATGTCGGGATTTAGAGTATTCAACCGGGAATTTGTGAAAAATATTCCATTGATTTCTAAAGGATTTGAGGTCGAAACACAGCTCACAATCCAGTCACTCTATTACCAGTTTGATATTGAGGAAGTCGACATAGTTTTACGGAAAAGGCCAGAAGGTTCAGTTTCAAAACTTAACACAATTAAAGATGGAATATTGGTATTGCTATCAATTATTAATATCCTTAAAGCATACAGACCCATGCTTTTTTTTAGTTTACTATCATTTAGTTTCATAATTTTAGGATTAGGATTAGGTAGTATCCCAGTGAGTGAGTTTATGAGTACAGGATTTATAACTCGCTTTCCTACAGCAATTTTGGCCACAGGTTTGGTGCTAATTTCAATAATTCTTTTCGCAGTTGGGATAATTTTAGACACGATTAATTTTCGAATGAAAGAAATAATGCAGATTCAAAGGAAAAATAATACCATTGCTTGATATAAAGGATTATAATAAATTAACTCTTAATTTTTGAAAGTTACTAATATTTCCTAAGTAATTATTTAAGATGAATTATTAATAATTTATCTTTCCATTTGGTCAGTAGATGTTAATTTTAACAAAACAAATTGTCCTTTCTCTTTCACAAGTTCAAGTAAGGGATGTTCACTAATAAGAATATCAAGATGATTTTTAGTAGTAATTACTGAAATTGTTTTTTTATGACGTTTATTAAGTATTGTGGGGTCTCCTGGGAACTTATATGTATGAAGCATATGAATTGGTTCTTTTCCGTAAAAAAGAGCGGCAAATGAGACAAAACGATAAAATACGACGGGTTGTTTTTTCTTTATGGCCTCTTTTACCATTTCAAGCATGGGGTTTTGAATAAATTTTAAGCCCATAGGGACTTGGTAACGCCATATTCCCTGGGAGAATACAAGCATTGCTATTAAATAAAAAACCAAACCTAGTTTAAAATTATTATAAAACCAAGTCATGGTGCCAAAGATAAATAAACATAGTATTAGTCCCCCAATCCAAAATATATCATGAGGAAAAGCTAAGTCAAAGTTTGGATAATTCTGAATGATTTCTTGTTTAGCAAGATAGGGAAGAATTATAAACCCAACTGAAATAAAAATTCCTTGAATAATTGAAACAATATTAAACCACTTTGGCAAAGTATGATTTTCTGAAATCTTCTTTTCTAATATTGAAGCAATCAAAAATGAAAGAGGGATATAAATTGATGCTGAATAATGGGGTAATTTGGTGTTTACAAAAGAAAAAAGAATCAATACAAATAATATCCATCCAATGCACAATACAAGAATGTTTTGAATTTTAATATTGTAATTCGAAATACGGAATGGACCTAAAAAAAGAAATGCCGTCCAGGGCATTATCCCAAAAAGAGCTACAAGGAAATGGTAAAAAAAAGGCCCTGTGTGTCCCTCTAAAGATTGACTAAATAATTTAAATTGGAATTCAATGAAATTTTCTATGAATTGGGTTCCATGTATATACAAATTAATTAAATACCAAGAAGTAGCAACAAATAAGGAGAGCACCCCGCAAAAAATAATATGATAAAATGGAATGATCTTATTTTTTGAGACAGACTTATAAACTATAAATCCAACCAATGGAATGACCCCGCCTAATGGCCCTTTAGTTAGAACCGCTAATCCCATTGAAAGGCTTGCCAGAAATAACCACAAAAATTCAACCCAATTACTAAATTTAAAATCAAAAAATTTAAAATCACATTTTATTTTTTCTGTGTCGTAAAAAATTAACATAAAGGTGGATAAAGATATAAAAAAATTAAATGTATGATCAATAACGGCAGTTTTTGCAAATATTCCAGGTAGGAAAGAACTTAAAAAAATAGAACTCCAAAAAATACCCAATCGATGAGAATATAATTTTCTTCCTACATAATATAACCAGAACGCTTGTAGTAAACCGATAAAAGCTGAAGGGAATCTTGCGGAAAATTCATCTACTCCAAAAAAATTGAAACTTGAAGATTGTAACCAAAAATAAAGAGGAGGTTTCTCAGCAAAAGGCTGTCCATTAATGTAAATATTCAGATAGTCCTGGCGGGCTAACATTTGTCTACTTGCTTCAGCATATATGTTTTCGTCCCAATCAATTAAAGCAGCTGCATCTAAACCAATAAAAAGAAAAATCAAAGCATAAACTAATAAAAAAAATAATTGAACATTATCTTTTTGTATATTTTTTAAAATAATATTTGTTAAACTCATTTTATGTTGAATAAAATAAAATTTAGATGATTAATGTTATATCGTTTTGATTGTATTCAAAGTAACCCATTTATTGTCTATACTAAAAACAATTCTGGTTTATAATTTAAAAAAAATAAAATTGTTATTGTGGAATAATTATTAATTTTTGATATTTTGACTTTTCCATCGATTATTTGAGAGCAATAAATAAGTTAAATGATCATATGAAGTTAACAGCATTTCCATATCCCTTAAAGTAGATTCATCGTGAATATTATCTAATAATTTATAATCAAGAATTCTATTTAAGGAGTGTTGAAGATAACCCTTAGAATTAAAAAAATTCACAAGTGAACCTTCTTTTACAATTGCATATCCTTTTTCGGAATCAAAAATATTTTTCCCGATACTGCTGTAATTTCCTTTAAGATCCAATAAATTGATCAGGCTTGGCATCAAATCAATTTGAGAAGCAAAAAGATTTGATTTGCTCGGTTTTATATTACCAGGACTATAAACTATCAAAGGAATACGAAACTTATTGTAAGGGTCTCCGTCCTGAAAATGCGCAAAAGCATGATCTCCTGTAATGATGAAAACTGTTTCATGAAAATCTTTTCGTTTACTGAATTTAGTTATGAATTCTCCCAAGGCCCAATCAGTATAATGAAGCATATTAAGATAGCCTCCTTCAGAATTTGTCCCATGCTCGTATCGAGTAAATGGTTCATGCATCCGAACAAAAGGACTGTGATCTGAACTGGGATTAACAAATGCAAGATAAGGTTTATTTTCATCATCTAGTTTATTAAGTAAATGCATGAAAGCCTCGTAATCCCATCCTAAATAACGTTCAGGATCATCAATATAATTTAATAATATAGGATAATCTTCTTGCCCATAATATTCTTCAATCCCTGCAGCATAAACCATCAAATCCAAGGAAAACGATTCTCTTAATGTGGTCGTAACATATATTGTTCTATAACCGTTTGCTTTTGCAATGTTTCCAAGGCGCGAATAATTAACAGGCAAAACGGTTATATCTGGGATTCCTGGTAGGGGAGGAATTCCCGTTAATATTGCTTGAGCACCTTCGATACTTCTTTGGCCATTTGCAAAAAAATTATTATAGACTAGCCCTTTATTCACTAACATATCCAAATTTGGGGTCACTCCATAATTATTCCCTGATAAAGAATCTATGTATTTTGGTGTTAAACTTTCAACAATGATTACCACTGCATTTCTGAAAGTTTTATGTCTTGATTCTATATGTTTTTTTACTAGAGGAAATTCGGAATTGTTTGAGGAAAAAAGTTCTAATGTTTCAATATATGATGCTTCCTCTTTCAAGTCCCTTACGATAAAATTAGTGGATATACTATAATGGGATGCTGTAAAAAAACCGTTAAGGATCAAATGTCCTTGATTGGTAGAACCATATTGATAGGCATCTATTACAGTAATTGGTTTCAGTTGAAATCCTCCTCTACCTAAAAGGATCATCAATAGAACAATCAAAATAAAACCTGTAATTGAACGTTGCCTATTTTTTTTATCTGAAACTAAGTAATTAAGATAAAAACGATATGAAAATAAAATAATAAATAAAATAATGATGAAAATAAATAAATTAGATGAAATTTCACTAATTAAATAATCCAAATCTTTTAGTATAAAAAATAATTCATTCGTGATATGTCTTTTTACGTTATTGAAATACAAATAATCTAAATTCAAATATAAAATTAAACCTGCTAATTCTATGTAGATTATACTTGCGATAAATCTACGATAGATCCAGTGACCAGTTAATGGAATAGGGGAGATCAACAGTATAATTGGAATAAAAAGCAACACAGAAGTGGAAGAAAAATCAAACCTACATCCTAAAATGAGAATTTTGATTAATGCAAAAAAATCCAAATCATTGAATAAATTCGTGTATGTGTGATATAAAGCTATTCTATAGATTTGAAAAATGGAAATAAAAATAACATAATATGTCAGTACTTCTTGAAAAATAATTTTTATTCTGTTAATATAATTCATATTTTCTTAATCAAATTTATCTTTTTAAGAAGATCAACAAAATTATAAATGTTTTGTGATGATTACTTTTCCTTTACAAAAAAAAATTTTATGGAAAATATAATTATAGGTTGTAATTTAGATAAACATGATGATGAATTTGATATTAATCCTGGAAGTAATGCTGATATGATATTTGATTTAAATGTCATTCCTTAGGATATATAAGATTCTAATTATTGAAGTGTAAGGTGTGATGCTATTATGAACATATACATTATATTTATGGTGTGATGTAAGAAATATGGAGGATTTCAAAAAACACAAAAAAAGTTTATATTAATGTACCACATTTTTCAGATATTGCAATGTATTCTGATCCAACACATGTCAAATTCTTCTCATATAATTCATTCAAGGCTTTAACCAGAGATAGTAAGTGGTCCTACTATACAGAAGCTAGGTATGAAATTGTATCTTTGAAAATCATCTTAAAATCATTATTTAAATTAATTGGAGTGGAGTTTAGAATTAATGCTACAAAAAAAATCAAAAATCAGCCCACTAAGAAAGTTTACGGAATCACACTTGCTTTTTATTATCGCAGGAAAAACAATTGAAGTTATTTTGGAAGTTAAAAAAAATCTATAATATTATTTATTATTATTGATATTTCTGTTTTAATATTTCTAACTCCCTATTTATATCTTCTTCAACAGTTTTATCTTTTATTAAGTTATTATTTAAATCTTTATTAAATTCTTTTTGTGTTTCATTATTTTTTTTTATTCTTTCTAATTCCTCATCAAGTCCTTTTTTATCTTCTTTAGAGGTTTTATGTTTATTAAGATTCGATGTGTTGTCTGAACTGTGTTTTATTGTTGGATCTCCATCTTCCTTCGCCGTGGCATTTAAGTCAATAAACGTTTCGTTGAAAATTTTTGTTGCCCAAACCATCATATACTCCAATGGGTCGTTAAATTTCCGCTCAAACTGATCAAGTAATATTCTGAATTCATGAAGAAGTTCAGTGAGTGTTTCTTCGGTTTCCGGGATGGATTTTGATCTTATGTCATGAGATTTTACGAACGAAGAAGAATTTTGAAATGAAGAACTTGTGCTTGTTCTTCTTTTTTGATTTTTTGAGGTAAACGTTTTTCTTGAATGATGAAGTCTTTGCAGATCATATTGCTTTCGACGTTCATGGTCCGAGAGGATTTCATAGGCTTGAGTTAACTGAACAAAGTGAATCTGTCTCTTTTCCTTCTCGACTGGAGTGTCACCAGGAAAAAGGTCAGGATGCGATGATTTCGCAGATTTCCTGAAGGCTTTCCGGATGGCTTCCCGGGAAGCATCTGGAGCAATTTTAAGTATCCCGTAATAATCCAGCATTTCTTTAAGCAATCATTATTTTATGGAACGAATCATATATTTTGATCTTGAAACCAAATATTCCTCAGAAGAAGTAGGGGGTTGGGAAAACATTGAAGACATGGGGATGTCTGTTGGTGTCATTTGGGATTCGGTGGATCAACAGTTTTCTGTATACCTGGATCATCAGGTGAATGAACTTATAGAACATTGTAAACGTTCAGATCAGATCGTTGGTTTCAATCATATTGGTTTCGATTTTAGGGTTCTGGCAGGAGTATCTCATGCGGAAGCACAAATGCGTTCACGGCTTCATACAGAACTTGCAGGGTTAAATAACCTGGACATGTTGGTGGAATTGAAAAAACTGCTTGGTCACCGTCTCAAACTCGAATCCGTGGCAAGGTCGACTCTTGGGACAGGAAAAACTGCTGACGGGCTCCAAGCTCTGAAATGGTACCGTGAAGGTCAGTACGACAAAATTATAGAATATTGCAAGGTTGATGTTGAAGTTACCCGTGATGTGCACCTTTATGCGCTGGAGCATGGGAAACTCCACTATGATTCCCGTTCCGGAATCAAAACCGTTGAAGTTGATTGGAAACCCAAACCTCCTAAAAAAGAAATCGAGCAAATGTCCCTCTTTTGAATCCTTTATTCATGATACCCTTTTTGAAACATATCCTTGACAGAAAGTGTTGATTTTTTCTCCATAGTGTGGACCTGACTCAAGCAAAACCTCCAGAGTATGAATTTTTGCGAAAAACTTGAAAATCGTGTCAAGCGAACAGGCAGTCTTTTGTGCATCGGCTTGGATCCTGACCCGGATTTAATTCCTGAACCATTTGGTACTGAGTCGGAAGGAATTTTCCTTTTTTTAAGGGAAGTGATTGAGGCCACCGCTTTTTACGCTTCTGCGATGAAACCAAACCTGTCTTATTTCGAAGCACTTGGTGTGGAAGGTTTTAAGCTTTTTGAGAGGGTTTTGAAAGTCATACCGGATGATATGCCAATCATTGCGGATGCTAAGCGTGGTGATATTGGTCATTCCTCAAAACGTTATGCACATGCATTACTGGATCATTTCGGATGTGATGCTGTAACTGTAAACCCATTTATGGGCCAGGATAGCATAGAGCCTTTTTCAGATCACCAATCCAAAGGGGTATTCGTGTTGTGCCTCACTTCTAATTCTGGATCACAGGATTTTCAACTACCTCACCTACATCTTCATGTGGCTGAAAAAGTGAGACAGTGGAACCGTCATGGAAATCTCGGATTGGTGGTGGGTGCTACGCATCCAGGAAGAATCTCAGCGATCCGGAAAATTTCCGGTCCCATGCCCTACCTCATTCCAGGGGTTGGGGCTCAAGGAGGGGAACTTGAAAAAACACTGAACGCAGCAAAAGACGGAACTAAAATACCATGCCTAATCAATGCTTCAAGAAGTATTCTCTATGCAGAAAATCCTAATGATATGGAAGGAACTCAGGGAACAAATAAATTCTCAAAAATAGACTGTATTTCCAGATCCCATCATGCTGCGTCTGACCTTAAAAAACGTATCAGCAATTTTCTAGAAGGATGAATGTTGGCTCCATCAGTTGAAAAAGGAGTTTGCAAACATCGTCAGCAATCCTGCTTTTTTTACCCCAAATTCTGCAATAAGTGGTATCCTTCCCAATGATTTGCCTTCCAACCGATATTCAAGTTCTCCTAGTTTTTGTCCTTCTTCCACAGGAGCATTGATTCGGTCTTTGAGATAGAATTGATGGGTCACTTTCATGCGTTCTTTTTCTCTCAACAGTACGTTTAAGGGATGAGCCGTTTTCAAGCGCAGACTTGTTTCCTGCCCTTCATCCACTTCAATGGAGAGAGGACTCATGCTGATTTGTGCATCGAGTCGGACCTGATTATATTCCTGGAATCCTTCATCCAAAAGCGTTCGGGTTATTTTACTTCGTAATCGTGAACTCTTAGCTCCTAAGACAATAGAAATGAACCGTCGCTGGTTTCTTTTTGCAGTGGCTACTAAATTAAACCCCCCTTTACGATGATAACCAGTTTTCATTCCATCCATCCCTTTGTACTTTCTCATCAGTCTGTGATTGGTGTTTAATAACTGGAATGTGCCATTACGAAAACTGTCCAGACGGACTGAAGCCCAATTGAGGTATTGAGGATGTTTGAGGAGTTCTAAGGAAAGTTTTAAAAGGTCATTGGCAGTCGAACGATCAAATTGCTGACCTCTTCCTGGAGGTAGGCCGTGGACCGAATGGAAAAGGGTCCGATTCATGCCAAGTAGATGAGCCTTTTTATTCATGAGTTGGATAAAGGTGTTCACGTCTCCTGAAATATGTTCAGCAACAGCTACTGTGACATCATTGGCCGAGGTGATCACCATAGCTTTCATCATCTCCGAAAGTGGGAAAACCTCTCCTTGTTTCAGATAGACCTGTCTGCCACCTATCCGGCTTGCCCATTTAGAAACCTTGATAGGATCATTCAAATGAATTTTGCCCTTCTGGATTTCTTCAAGGGTGATCAAAGCCACCATCATTTTTACCAAAGATGCCGGGTAGATGGTTTTTTCACTCTGGTAGTTATTTAAAATTCTCCCGTTTTCTGCATCTGCTAGAAGTGAGGATTGATGATGGGGATGGAAATTCCCGAATGATTTGGCACTAAGGTTTTCAGGATTAAAGTGGAAGACCAAAAGCATAAGAAACAAACCGAATGGAACTTTTTTCAATTTTGAATGCATTTTCATTTCAACGGTGGTCGAAGAATTTAGGATTAAGCATGATTCAGCACAAAGATTGAGATTGATGAAACCCAACCATTTCATGATGTGGATTGTTGCTTTTAAGTTTCTATTATAGCGGAATTCCACTTTAGGGAAAAGAAATGAAGATCGATTCAATCTTTCCCTTAAGACTAAACTCCAAAAAGCGTGCCCCTATCCAAAATTAGATTAAATTCCATGTATCAGCCTGGTTGATAATGCTGAAATTCAAGATCTTCATCGTTCCAGTCTTCCTTCATTTTCCGATAGGCCAGAGGCAGCTAAGCTTCAAGAAAGGTGTTGTTAAAATTCGTGAACGTCTTCCCCCACCTTCATCACATTTCCAGGAGGTTTCATTAAAGATGTGTAAGTCTAATTCTTCGAGTGCTCCACAAATCAGATCCTGAAGTCGTGTCATCTAAGACTCCATGTTTTTAAAACGACTGCAGAAGATCCATTTTTCCACGATTAATGATTAAAAAAAGGATGTTGATTTCAAAGGTTAATTTACTTGATTGAATTGACATTTCCAGCTCTGTTTTTATAGTGCTTGCATGACTTGCACGTCTGCAAACATAATGTTTTCAGAGGTTTGTGCATAAAAACACAAGAAATCTAAGCTTAAACGTACACTTCAGAACTGCTTTTTGAAGCTATACACGAGAGCCCCGATAAACTTCACATCGATTTACATCTTTTCAACCCTCAGGAGCATGAATGAAAGAAATAGAAATTAACAACATCAAAGAAACCATCATTGAGCGAACCGATTATCCCATTGAACGCTGCAAGGAAATCCTGAAGGAAGAAACCACTGCAATTTTGGGATATGGACCTCAGGGCAAGGGGCAGGGACTGAACATGCGCGATCAGGGATTCAAAGTAATCATTGGCCTCCGAAAAGGACGGAGCTGGGATCGTGCCCTTGAAGACGGATGGGTAGAAGGAGAAACACTTTTTGAAACGGAAGAAGCAGCAAGCCGTGGTACGATCATCCAATACCTTCTTTCCGATGCGGGACAAATTCAGATGTGGCCAATGGTGAAGGCAAATATGAAATCTTCAGATGCCCTCTATTTTTCCCATGGATTTGGGATCGTCTTTCGTGAGCACACCCAAATTGTTCCTCCTCCAAATGTGGATGTGATCCTGGTTGCTCCAAAGGGTAGTGGTTTGACAGTAAGGACTCATTTCCAGGAAGGAAGAGGGATCAATTCCTCTTATGCCATCCACAACGACGCAACTGGACGGGCACGTGACCGATGCATCGCCACCGCATTTGCAATTGGTTCCGGACATCTTTTTGAAACCACTTTTGAACGCGAGGTGCACAGTGACCTGACGGGAGAAAGGTGTGTTTTGATGGGCATGCTGCAGGGAGCGTTTTTAGCGCAGTATGAAGTGCTCCGGGAAAATGGGCATTCTCCATCAGAGGCTTACAATGAAACCATAGAGGAAGCTCTAGAAAGTCTTTATCCCCTTGTATCTGAAAAAGGAATGGACTGGATGTATTCCAATTGTTCGACCACAGCACAACGAGGAGCACTGGACTGGGCCCCAAAGTTTCACAAAGCCCTCAAACCGGTCATTGCAGAATGTTACAGTAGAGTGACCAGCGGGAAAGAGGCTCAGATTTCCATTGAATCGAATTCCAAAGACGATTACCGTGAAAAACTGGAAAAGGAGCTCGAAGCCGTAAACAATCAGGAAATGTGGCAGGCGGGCCGCCAACTTCGCCCTCTCAGGCCAGAAAATCTCTAATCATGTTATACCACATTGCTTAAACTGCTTGAAGAAGGCCACTATTACCAAATCCAGCGTAGCCCGGGTAAAAGTGATGATCTTGATGATCATGCGGTAAGCTATGCAGGGTCGCTCCGCCCACATTATAACCCGAACATGGTGCTTCTGCGGGTTAGACCCATAGAAGCAGGAGGTGAAATTTATGAATTCAGGATGGAGGACATCCTGTTTGCTGAGGAACTTCCCAGCCTCAGTAAACCCAATGGGGTGGCCATTGAGCAAACCCGAATCTGGGTCCGAAGGGGGAGTCCGGCCATGCGCATGCAACCGATGCGGGTTGGAGAAATTTCATCTGATTCCTAAGGAAAGGATCAGGCAAAATACAGGCTTTTGAAATCTGAGCCGAATATGTTTTCCCTCCAAGATTTGAAGAATTTCACAAACGGAGCTGAATGCTGGGACAGTATCATGAATAATCAAGCATGGAATTTCATGAGGAGTGAGATGCAACTAGGTGATGGTGCCCTTTTTTATCATAGCTTTATCAACACTAGTGTTGTACGGAAGGCAAACGTGTTCAAAGAAGCCTATCCCGATAACTCTGCATGGGGATCATGAAAGCAAAAATTTTGATCCTAAGAGCAGTCCTGAGAATTTGCACTGGTTGATGGTAGACATCCAATTTGAGCATGAATTTTTATAAAACGCACCATGCTTGCTGAATTAAGGGGAATTTCTGGACTGGAAAACATGCTCCTATTACGGAAAAGAATGCGCCTATCCATCCAACCCGTTCTTGAGAATGAATTCAATATCATCCTCAATCATGCTGGCCTCGGTCCTTAATCTTTAAAGAATAGATCCTCAGGTTTCTTCGGCTTGTTCCAGTATCGAAGATTTAAGCATAAGTCTAAGGGTCTCACTTAAAACCTTTTCATCTTCTTCAAAAACCGTCCTGAAATCGAACCAAACGCTTTCTGTCTGGACCCGGACAATCACAGGAATCGATTGAGATCGGAGCCAATTTTGAATTTCCTGGGCTTTGTATCGTGGATGACTGATTACCATAGCACTGGAAGGCAGAGGAAGTTCAGGAAGTGCTCCTCCTCCGGTTCTAGAGTCTGTTTCTTCAATTCTGACGCTCCATCCTGAATCCGATTCAGGAAAAAACTTATCCAGCATTTGAGTTGCCTGAGCGCGGATTTCTTCCGGAGTTCTTTCCAGAAGACGAATGCTAGTCACTTTTTCTTTGAGGCTTTCGGGCTCGAAACAGGCTTCCAAAACAGATTCAAGAAGACCCAAGGTGACCTTGTCTGCCCGCAGAACTCGGTAAAGCGGATGTTTTCGCATCTTCTCTATGGCCGCTTTGCTGCCTAGGATGATTCCTCCTTGTACCGCTCCCAGTAATTTATCGGCGCTGAAACAAATAATATCGGCCCTTTTTTGGATTTCCTGCTGGACGGTAGGGTAGTTTTGCAGGGCTTTTTGTTCGAATTGATAAAAGGTACCGCTTCCCCAATCATGAAGACAATAAAGCCCCCGTGCTTTTGCCAATTTCACCAGTTTGGAGATTTCGACGGATTCAGTGAAACCTTCGATGACATAATTTGAAGGGTGGACTTTTAGGATTGCGGCAGTATTTTCGTTGATGGCTTGTTCGTAATCAGAAAGCCTTGTCCGGTTGGTTGTACCCACTTCCACCAGAATGGCTCCGGATTCACGCATGATATCCGGAATCCGGAATGATCCTCCGATTTCCACAAGTTCCCCCCGTGAGACAATTACCTCTTTCCCTGCGGTCAGAGTTCTCAGCATCAGGAATACGGCAGAGGCATTATTGTTCACCACCATCGCTTCTTCAGCGCCTGAGAGGTTTTTTAGCAGATTCCTGAGGACTGTATCCCGTGATCCGCGTTTTCCGGTTTCCAGTTCAAATTCAAGATTAGAGTAGGAACATAAGCGAGGAAGCAACTCTTCAAATAGTTCCTTTGGAAGCGGAGCACGCCCGAGATTGGTATGAACCACGACTCCGGTAGCATTGATCACTTTTTGGACCCGCTGAAGACCCTTAAAGTTTTCCAAAATCCATTCGAGAAAAGATTCACGGGATGGAGAATTCAAGATGGCCTGGTCGAGGGTTTTGTTGGCAATCTGATGACGGAGTTGAATCAGGGAATTCTGTACCAGATCCCGCACTCTTTTTCCTGAGGGCTTCCCCTTTTTTAAAAAAAATGCGTCAATTTCCTGGATCGAAGGAAGGAACTGGTAGATTCCGGCGGCCATGATTTCTCTTATAAAAAAGAATCTCCAAAAAACATCTATTAAGATTGATCCGGGATAGGTGATTCATTCCCTGTCGCTGGGGTTGTACTTTTTTTCTTTCTGGAAGAAGAATGCGGAGACTTTTTCTGAGTTTCCGATGGTACTTCAGAAGTTGCCATTGTTTCAGCGAACGATTCTGTGGTTTTTGGGGCAGAAGGTTTCTTCCGGGGTCTTTTTTTGACTGGCTCCTTTTTAGTTGCGTCTTTGCTCTCCATTTTTTCAGGTGTTTGTTTCAAATCCTTTTCAGAATCAGCGGATGATGTTTTTTCTGAATCCTTTCGATCTTTTCCTGAATCTTCAACAGCAGGAGTGGTTTGGCGTGCAGTCGATTTTTTTGAACGTGAACGGCTTGGCGTCTTGTTCACAGAAGTATTTGAAAGTTCAACCTTCTCATCCTGGACCTGTTTTTCTGAGTTTTGCTCAGTTGAGGATTCAGTTTTATTTGGACTGTTACGATTGGTACCGCTTCTGTTTCGGGACCTTGACTTAGAGGCAGGCTTTTTCTTGAGTTTCGAGGAAATCTCTGTTTCTGTCTGGGATTCTTCGACAGTTTCCGGGACTTTTGGGTTTGTAAGATTTTGTTCCGAAGGCAGTGTTTCTTTGGTTTCCTGATCGGTTTCTGTTTCATTTCCAGAAAGTTTTTCAGGATTGTTGGATTCGTGAATGCTCTTGTAAATCGTAGAATTATCTGGAGCCTCCTGCAGTTTAACCCGCCATTCGGGAACCGAAGGTGGACTCCATGCCTCATCTTGGACGGTCTCATCGTTTTCATGAACGCTGCTGAACATTAGGCCGGCAGGAATATCATCTTTTTGCTGAGGACTTTCCGATGGGCTTTTGGTGTCGGAAGCAACTTTTGAATCTGTATTTTTTTTCTGTTCTTCATTTGCTACAGTTTCAGGGACTTCATCTGTTTGCTGAAAATCCTGTTCCACTTGTTTACTTTCCTTTACCTCTCCAGGAGAAGTTTTAGCAACTTCTTGATCATTTTGTGCAGGTCCAGAATCTGTAGCTTCGATGGAATTCTCCTCCTCGGCTTGTTTTTTCCTGTGTCCTCGTTTCCTTGAAGACTTGTTTTTTCCTTCTTCATAAAGCTCTGTTGCAGAAACCGGAACGGAACTGCGCATTTCTCCATGAGTGGTTTTGTGGACAACTTCCATCTCGGGGAGTGCTTCCAGCTCAAGTGTTGGATCTGGTTTGATTTCAATCCTGAGCTCATAATCCATTTCAAGTTGACTCAGTTGCTTGCGTTTTACATTCAGCAGATGAGTCGCCAGTTTGAGGGGTAATGTCATGAAGATTTCGCTGACTTTCTGCTCGAAGGCGAGGTCCTGAATTTTTCGCAAGATCAGGTTGGCCATGGTGAGTTCCTGTGAATTGCGGGAAATGCTTCCTGCAATCCGTTGGCGGCTCAATTCTAGAAGTCCAAATTGAGAAATTTCTCCGAGGGTGCAGCGAGCTTTATCAGTTTTGAGTGCATCAGCAAGTTTCTGTTCCACCGCTTTTCGATTTTTGATCACATCCATGTCGATGAAGTCAATAACTATCAAACCCCCCAGGTTCCTCAGGCGGAGCTGTCGGGCTGCTTCTTCCGCAGCCTCAAGGTTGGTGCGTAGAGCGGTTTCTTCAATGTTTCTTTCTTGTGTGGAACGACCCGAATTGACGTCTATCGCAACCAGAGCTTCGGTGGGGACGATCACCAAACTTCCTCCGGAAGGGAGAGGGACATGATTTCTGTAAAGGCACTCCACCTGGGCTTCAATACCATAGGAAGCAAAAAGGGTCTTTTCCCCAAGATAAAGCTGAAGCCGATTCTGCTGGCTTGGCATATTGGACTGAAAGAATTCCAGCGTACGTTGGAAAGCATTCGCGTCATCGATCACGACTTGAGCTACTTCTTCAGTAAAATAATCCCGAATCATACGGGTTGTGGCTTCTTCTTCTTGATAAATCAATCCTGGTTTCTCGAATTCCTCAAACTTCTCCTTGATCTGGTTCCAGATTCTTCGCAGGTTCATAAAATCTCGTTTGAGTTCCGAAAGGGAACGATCGACCCCTGCAGTCCGGATAATCGCGGAGGCATCTTCGCTACCAAGTCCCTTAAGTAGATGTTTGAGCCTCGCACGTTGTTCCTCGTCCTCGATTTTACGCGAAACTCCTCCCCGTTCGCTATCAGGCATAAAAACAAGAAACCTTCCTGGAAGACTGATATTGGTACTTAGTGTTGCGCCTTTGTGTCCGACCTCGTCTTTGATGACTTGGACCATGATTTCTTGTCCGCTCTTCAAAAGTTGATTGATGGAGGGCCTTCCCCTCGTCGCCCGGTTTGGTTTGAAGAGTTGTGAATTGATGTCGGAAATTGCCAAAAATCCGTGGCGGTCTGCACCATAGTTGACAAATGCGGCCTGAAAAGAAGGCTGTACTTTGACGACTTTACCAAAATAGATATTTCCCAGAATTTGGGTTCGATGGGTTTGCTCAATGTATAGATTGTCTAGGGTGGAATTATCAACCACGGCAATACGGGTTTCATCATCCTCGACGTTGATTAGAATTTTCTTTTCGTTTTCTTCCAATTTTTTTCTCATTAAAGGTTTATTTTTTTGTATTCAAATGGAAGAACGAGGAGGGTCAGTAGACAGGAATTCTTTCCTGTTTCAAAATAGGTTTAGAGGAAGATCACCAAAAGATCTTACCCGGACGGCTTCCATTCAATGTTTGCTATCTGAATGCTACATGTAGTTGCACTCATTTATGCAGAAACCGTTAAAGCCTAGTTCAAAAAACTGAGTTTTTTCCTTGATATATCCAAACAGGGATCGGTTTTTCAAAGAGAGCTAATACCCGTTTCCCTGCTTTTTCTTAAGTCCTTCTTTTGCTTGAATGCAAAAAATTCATGAAAGCTACATCTAATGCCACTTTTTGGCTCTTTTCGATGTGTGCTTAGTTATCATCTGTTTCGAATGGCTTTGTTTCATATTTGCCATTCTCGTTCTTCAAAATAATATCTACCCGTTCTTCTGCTTGTTCCAAAAACTGATGACATTCTCGACTCCATCGAACACCATCCTCAAAGGCACTCATGGCTTCTTCCAAGCTCAAGGATCCTTCATCCAATTTTTCGACGGCAAGTTCCAGTTTTTGTAAGGCCTCTTCAAAGGTGTTTTCTTGAGTTTCCTTTTCTGTTTCTTTCATATCTTTCGTATGATTTCTGTGACCATCTGATGAGGTGAAAGATCTGTTGTATCAATGATGCATTCTGCTTCTTCGTATATGCTTTTTCGTTGCTGAAGCATCTCCAAGATATGTTCTTCGGGTTTTGGTTTCTGGAGCAAGGGACGTTTTTTATCTTTTTTCAAACGACGCATCAGTTCTTGCAGTTCGACTTTGAGATAAACACGTGTTCCAAGGCTCTGCATCAGGCTTCGGTTTTCATTGCGGAGCACCATGCCCCCGCCTGTTGCGATCACAAGGTTTTGCTTGGTCTGAAGTTTTTGAAGGATATCGGTTTCCAGATCCCTGAAGCATTCCTCTCCGCCATATTTAAAAATCTCAGTGATGCTGCAGCCCTGTTCTTTTTCAATTTCCCGATCGGTGTCGATAAAAAAATAGCCCAGTCTTTTGGCTAATTTTTTCCCTACTGTTGTTTTTCCAGCTCCCATGAATCCTGTGAGAAGGATGTTCATTCTCAATGCTCGATCTTTGAGGAAATTTCGGCATCATGCCGGGATTTTCAAAGAATTTTCATCGTTGATCTTTTGAAGTGGAGTCGTGGAAACAATCCATCCTCCCCCAAGGACCAAGTCCTTTTCATAAAATACGGCGGCCTGTCCGGGCGAAACCGAAGCCTGAGGCAGGTTTAGCTGGATACGAACTCGATGATCATGAACTGGTATGATGGTGGCAGAAGTTTCCTGATGGGAATAGCGCAGTTTAACAGTTGCTAAAAAAGGAAGCTTGCGCGGTTTCACTGAAACCCAATTGACATCAGACACCTCGACTTCGGAACAATACAGATCTTCTTTTTTACCAAGCACCACCTCATTATTTTTTGCATCCAGGTGAATGACATAATACGGAGTTGTATCACTGATCCCAAGCCCTCTTCGTTGTCCAACCGTGTAGTACATGAGTCCTTCATGTCTTCCAAGATCATTGCCGTATGAATCTACAAATCTTCCAGGAGATGGAGGCTTTGACACCTGGGTTTCCAGAAACTGGCGATAATCCTTAGGGACGAAGCAAATTTCCTGGCTTTCTTCCTTATCAGCAGAAATCAGTTCATGCTCGTGTGCCAGTTGACGGACATCTTGTTTCTTAAGTTTGGCTAACGGAAAGATCATCTTCTTCAGTTCGGAACTTGAAATTCCATGGAGAAAATAGGTCTGATCTTTTTCCGAATCTGCAGGACGAATCAACTGAAGCATTTTTCCATCAGGGTTGATACGAACCGAGGCATAATGTCCGGTGGCAAGGAAATCACACTCCAACTCCATCGTTTTTTGAATCAATGGTCCGCTTTTGATTTTCCTGTTGCACATCACACAGGGATTTGGAGTTTGTCCTTGCTGATACTCATCGATGAAATAATCCATCACGTTCTCTTTGAATTCTTTCTGAAAATCAAGAACGTAGAATGGAATTTCGAGTTTCCGACAGATGGCCCTTGCGTCAAGTGCCTCATCCAACGAACAGCAGCGTTTTCGGATCCTTTCATGACCTGTCCCATGATGAAGTTTCATGTGAAGGCCTAAAAGTTGGTGTCCTTCTTGTTTCAGCAACAGGGCCGCTACAGAAGAGTCTACACCTCCGCTCATGGCGATTGCGATTCGTGCCATATTTATTGCATGTTCAACTGGAAATGGTGGAAAGCAAGGAGATGAAGCTTAGCGCTTCTTGATCGGCGTGAAGAGTTGATTGAAGGCAGTATAATCAAAGCTCATTCCGTTGTAATGCATATCCCTGTAACGAATTTTTTGGAATCGGTTGTAGTTCGTTTTAATCACCTGTTCATAATCATCACGTTGTTTTTTTACTTCTGCCTTGCGGGCAAGTTTAGCTTCGAGCAGCAACTGTTTAGGATCCGTTGTAGATACGATTTTTTGTGAGAGGGCCTGAGAACGAATGTCATCTCCAGTCTGACGTGCCTTCGTGACATTGGTTTGAATTTGTTGCTCGGTTTTGTTTCCTCTACTTTGTAAATTGGCAATGTTTGAAGCCTCACGTCCGGGTTCGAGTGAAGGTGTTCCGGGCCCACTAGTTGAAGTATTTTTTTGGGCAAGTGGAACTGTTGCTGAGGTTTGTTTTTTAGAAGACTGGATTGCAAGGTTTTTAGCCGATTCTTGTATTTGAACTTCGAACTGTGGAGTACCTATTCCAGGGTTTAGTGCTTGCAAGGTGTTTGTTTTGCTTATTCCCTGTGAGGATCCCAAGGCGATATTCCGTGCATTGCGTCCATCAGCTTCATTAAAATTTTGAGCCCAGACAGTGAAATTAAAGATGACCAGCAGAAAGAGAAGTATGATGATTTCAGTAAAGACCAGTAATAATTTATGTAACTTTTTTCGACTCATCTCTGTTTTCATTGCTGGTTTTATGTTTTTCTTTAGTCAGCAAGTTTTTGCCCAGGGTGCCAATTCTGAAATCCAGTCCTGTTATGCAACAGCCGAAGACCGATACCGCTGTTATGCAGCACGTTTCAATGGTTTGTTGGAACGTGCCAGAGACCGTGCTGAGCAACGTAAAACCATTCTTGAATCTCAGGCAACTGCACGCCTTGAGAAAGAGGTGTCCCCAACCGAAATAAGGGACCTTCAAAGGGAGGAAATGAGAAAGCTGATAGAAGCCTCACGAAAGCGCAATGTTTCGCACCGCGGGGGAAAATATTCACTCACCTATGGCTTTGTACTTGAACCACGTGAGTGAGTCCGCGTTGATTATTAATGCGCTAAATCCGGTGGTGCGAGGTATTCCTTTAAATGCTTTCGTTTCAATTCCTCTACGGAATGAATGATTCCGCGGTCTGACTCGCTTCGCTCAATAAAAGCGTCAACGGTTTTTTTTACCATCTCCGTCGCCCCATCAGAAGAATAATCTGTATCCTCCAACATCCTGTCTTTTAATTGGTAAAAATCCAAACTTTTCAAATCAGTGAGGGAGAATAAGTCAAGCAATGAAGTTTTTGCCGCACTGTGGCTTTTCAGACGATTGAAATGATGAAACTGCTCTTTATTATCAAAGTACCCCATAAAATGTATTTCCATGTCCTTGAGGAAATGATCCGGTTCATTGATTCTGTAGCAGTGCTGAATTGCTTCAACCGTATAAAAACATCCACTTTTGAGGGAGTCTGTTTTTTCAAAACAATCAGGATGTTGCATTATTGAGTTTTGTTTACTAAAGCTAGTTTTGGCATTCTCTAAGATTTTGACTTTCAACCCATTCGTCCATCAAATTCATGATCCTTTTTACTTCTTCAGGATTACTCGGGTCAATGTGTCCACCCTTGAGCCACATTTCACTTTTTGGTTCCGGAGTATTTTCCCACATTGGTAGGTATGTTTCATCACTGATCAGATGATCCCTGCTACCGTTGATGAAGTGAATGGGAGTATTTTGAACTTCCTGTAAATATAACTCAATCTCTCCGTATTTCAACATGTTTCCCAGGATCACCGAAAAAATGGAACCAAAAATTTTTAAAATACTGCGCTGGAGCAAGACCTGAAATCCTTCATCAGATTCTGTTATTTTGAGACGGATCAGGCCTTGACGATAGATTTCATTTTTGATAACTGCGACGATATTGGTGAATCCAAAGATGATCATCAAACCTGAAATTTTTTCCGGGTAAAAGCCTGTGATCATAGCCGGAACAGGTGCCCCTGCGCTCCCACCAGCAAGAATGATCCTGTCAGAAAAACGAGAAGATGGTTTAATTCTTCTCGACTGGATATGATCGACCAGGGCTTTCATGGCACCCAGATTTTGGAGGTATTCCCAGCGAAATCTTTGAGGGAGGTTCCACCAATCCATGATATCCCAGTCATTGATGTCTTCAGGTTTTTCTAAGTTTTTGGCAAAATTTTGAAATGGTTGAACCAAAAAAATTGTATTCGCTTTCTGAATGATTTCAGGACTGAGTTGAAAAAAATCATGTCCGGTCTCAGCTCCCGCTAGCATGATCAGGGTATCACATCCGATACGATCATCCGGACCTTCAAGCCAAGCTTCGGTTTTGCGTACAGGTTCAGAAACCGATTGCAGCAGCATATGTCCCTTATTTTCCTGAATTATTTTCCAGTCCGGGATTTCTTCAGGAACCATGGGCTTCCCAGCCTGGCGTATGTTCCATGCCACTGCAGCTGCCAACATGAGCAGGAAAAAAATCACAAGGATGAAAAGGCGACGAAGCATGTTTGACCTCGGAATATCGAAATCGACCGAATCCGTAAATTATGGGAAATTATACTCAGGATTCAGTCATTACTATTTTAGCATCCATGACCTGAACAAGGTATGAGCGGTTTTTAAGGAACTTTTATTCATGCAACCTATCTGCCTAGCGATCGACACGACCTTTGATGACACTTCAGTAGCCATTTTGAAGGGTCATGATGAAGTGCTGTCAAATTTAACCCTTTCACAGTTCAAGGAGCATGAGGCGTTTGGAGGAGTGGTTCCGGAAAGGGCATCACGCAAACATCTGGAAGTCATCCACCCCTTGATCTCTGAAGCCCTCAAGCAGAGTGGAATCGGTTTCAAGGACATTGACTATCTTGCGGTTTCCCATTACCCCGGATTGCTGGGTTCACTGCTCGTTGGTGTTACGGTATCCAAAAGCCTGGCTTATGCACTGGGCAAACCGATCATCGGGATCAACCATGTTGAATCCCATCCTTATGCCTGCTTCCTGAGTGGAACACCACTGACTTTTCCATGCCTCCATCTCGTAGTGGCGGGAGGGCATACCCTGCTGATGCATGCAAAAAACCATTTTGATTATGAAATTATAGGGCGAAGTCTGGATGATGCTGCAGGAGAGTGTGTGGATAAAGTCGCAAAAATGTTTGGGCATCCGATGCCGGGTGGTCGTGTGGTGGATGGATATGCGATGCAGCATTCCGGGGAAGAATTTGATTTTCCAAAACCGCTTCTCAGAAAGAAAGGTTTCGATTTTTCTTTCAGCGGACTGAAAACAGCAATGCTCCGCTTTCGTCAAAATAATCCTGAAAAACTTGATCAGGAAGGGCCGATTCTGGCAGCTTTTTTCAGAAGCGTCAGTGAAGTTCTGGTGGACAAGACCTTTTTTGCTGCAGAATCTTTGGGCGTGGATCGAATTTCTGTTTCCGGAGGACTGGCCGCCAGTCAGAAGCTGAGGCAGGTTTTTACGGAAGAATCTTTTCGGAAAGGACTGGAATTACATTATCCTTCCAGCTCTCTTTGCACGGACAATGCTGCGATGGTGGCCTGTCTTGCGTCCTTTCGATTTCAAGCGGGTCTTGTGGACGATCTCAATCTGGAAGCCTACCCCAATCTGATCTGATCAGCGTGAAGACTGTTTTTCACTCTGGCTGGAAGCTTTTTCCATGGCACGTTCCCGAATCGCACCCAACCTGACACGGCAAGGATTTTTTGAGTCTTCCACATTCGGGAGACTCTCTGCAGAGGGCAACCCGCTATCGAAGGGATCCTTTACTTCAATCCTTGCACAGGCCCAGAGTTCCTGAACGTAGTCTTGAAGCAACAGATCCCGCTCTTTGCCGTAAACGACATCTGCATACTGATTTTTTTGACTAAGTGACAATTTGTCACAGTTGATGTCTCCAGGAATTTCCTCGTCAAAAACATGCAGCAGGTGAAAGCCGAATTCAGAAGCGACCAGGGAACTCATCTCTCCAGGATTGAGCTGAAATGCCTCATCGTTAATGATCTGAAGTAACTCCCCCGGACTGAAAAATCCAAGTCTTCCGTTGTTTTTCGCTGCTGAAGGATCTTCTGAAAATTTTATTGCAAGACTTTCGAAATCAGTTCCCGCTTCAAAAGCTTTTTTTACTTCCATTGCCTTTCTCTTTGCTTCTTGTTCTGTACCTCGGAAAAGGATTTGGCTCAGTCCGATTTTTCGAAGGCGTTTCAATTCTGTCAGGCAATGCTCCCGGAGTTGTTCCTCATCCGTCCGGATACGTGATTCGATTTCATGGGCAATGACCCTTTGTTTTTTAAAATCCCGGATCAACTGTTCCTGCAATTCCTCTTCACCAAATGAATTAAAGAGTTCCGGTTGTTTTTCTGCAATTTGATCCAGACGGTCCTCGATTTCTTTTTCCTTTGGTTCTAGCCCCAAGGCATCGGCTCGGTCCAACAGTAGCAGTTCCTGAACCAGTGATTTCAACAGGCCGTTTTTTAGTTCTTCGAGTTTTATTGTTTTTTCTTCTGCAGAAAGAGGAGATTGCTCAATCCTTGATTTAAGAGTTTTTGAGGTATCAAGGGCTTCACTACGTGTCAGCATCTGGTTATTGACGACAAGGTAGATCCCATCGATTCTGAAGATTTCTGAATGGGCCGTGCTGAAACCCCAAAAAGCAGGGATCATTAAAACAAGGAAGGTCTGAATGAGTTTAGCGTGCATAGTCGATCGTCCAGGTTGCAAAATGATGTTCTACTCGTGCCATTGCCATTTCCTTCAGTTCCTTGATTGGTAACCTGGAAAGTTTTTTTGCTTTGACTAGGCTAACCCGTTTAAAAAGCTTCCCATCCAGAAAATATTCAGTGAGTTGAGGAAATTTCTGTCTTTGAAAATTTTTAAATTGACTGAATTGTACCTTCAATTTCCATTTTGTTCCATCAGCTCGGTAGATGCTGCTGTGTAAAGATTGGAGCAGAAAGGTTTTAGGATCAATGAGGGCATAATGATCCGATCCTTGGACTCCAATTTGATAATGTATTTGATTTTCATGCCACGTCTGGCTGACCAAAAAATCTTCTATGTTGAATTCCCTCAAAGCTTTTTCTCGGTTCTCCGGTTTTTTTGCAAGGAACCTCAGAAAGTGAGGCATGACTTCATTAAGATTAAAATGACGAATTGGGTCTATGTGTTTTTCGAGGCTTTGTTCCTGATATTCATAATATAAATGCATTAATCGCCCTTCATCATCGCGGGTTTCGATGACGAGTACCTGATCACGTTTCCAGTGGATGATTTGAACGTAACTTCGTTCCGGCATCAGTTTTGGAATCAATTTTCCTGAAGGGGGCAACCTAGTGTCGAAAGGATCAAATACCTCGACCCGATTTTCCAGTCTGATCCTGTACCACTTTGCTTGATAACGCATTTGGTAGTTAAGATCCGACCAACTCATAGGGAAGAAAGCTAAGCTCTGTATGGGCAAGAGAATCAGCAAGAAGACGAGAAGCAACATCAAAAAAGAATATGCTTTATTCGGATGTACCATTGATAGGCTATGTTGTTCTAACGAATTCCAAATTTTATTGGACAATGATCTTTTCATTCATATTGTGCAGTGTTAGCTTAATATTGAATGTTAATATGGTTCCTACTCGATACTTAAACATCAAAACCAAAAATATTATAGGAGATGCAATGCGGGTAATGAAAATGTTCCCGGTAATCATTCTGGTACTGACAATGCTGTTAAATTCCTGTTTTGGCCCCGAACCTCAAAAACTGAAACCAGAGGAATTTCTGACTCTGGCTGATCTGACTGGAAGAGTTACCTTCAAGGAGGATTCTCCGGATGTGAGGGTCCTGCGAGTCAAAAACAAAGCCTTTATCAAACGCAACGACATCCGTGCTGCCAAGGCCAAAGCCATTGAAAATGCAAACATCCAGGCTGTGGACATGATGATTCAGGAATTGTTGCAGCCTGAAATTTACAACAATAAATTTGAGATCATTGAAAAATATATATCCTCGAATGTCCAGAAGTATGTTGTCGATACGGAAGTCAACGACGAAAAGAAGATTTTCGGAGGAACGTATTATGGTATTGACAGCGCTGTCAAAGTCAACCGTCAGCAGGTTTTAGTTGCGTTGCAGAAGGACCTTAAACTGATTAACACCAGTTCGAATACCCTGGTGACAGTGATTACGAGCAAGAAGGATCTGGATCTTTCAGCCTCGGGTTTTACTTTCAGTGACATTGAAGATGCATTGATGAACCAGATTCAGACCGATCTCAACCAACGTGGTCTGCGTGCAATGGATTTCCGCAACGCAGTGACATCTGCTCAGACGGATGAGAAACTGAAAAAGCAGTTTGGCAAAATTTCCAAAGAGCAGTTCATGGCCATCGTCTCAGGCAGTCCCGCAGACCGTGCATTGCTAGACCAACAGATTCAGAATGCGGAAGAGTTTTACACCTCGGGTTTGAGCCTACTCAAACAAATGGCCAAAGTAGTTGTTGAAGTCAACATCTTCTCCGTCAGCGGGAACGTTCAGGGAGATATTGCCCTATCATTGAATGTGACTGCAAAAAACGTCTCAACAGGGAGAGGGGGCGCTTTTGCCAATACGATTATCAACGTAGCCCGCCGTGGTGGCACCAATACGATAGCTTCGGCGATGATTACAGGACTGGTTAAGGATGCCTATACTGAAATGGAAACGGAGTTCATCCCTCAGGTGATCAAGGAAATGTCGACTATTTCCGTCGGAGGTAAGCGCCTGAGTTCCTATGAGCTTGTGTTCAGGGATTTCGATTCCAAAGAAGTCCGTAGTCTACGACGCAAACTGGATCAGGGGCAGACAGATGATTTCCGTTACATCGGTTATGACAACAGCGTACCGACGATAGTTACCATACGTGTTCGTTATACCGATACTCTTGAAAGATTGGCCGATAAAATCATGATCTTATTGGATGATTCTGGAATTAATTCCAAGGAACCGATTGTTGCACCAGAATTGACAGACTTGGTGTTCGTCCGTATTCCTGAGGAGGAATAGGAATTTTAAAAATAATGAAGAGAAACATCATGCTGAAATATCGAAATTTTATGATGCTGAGTTGGATCCTCATTTTGTTTGTGGCAGGGTGTTCAAGCATCGACAAAGCAGAATCCCTCTTCAAACAAGGGGACAAAGAAGCAGCCCTTGAGATGGCGATATCCCTTCTGGATGATGACGATGCAAAAATTCGTCTTCGTTCAGTCAAACTGATCGGCAAAATAGGGGAAAAACGTGGAGGAGTAGCTTTACTTGAGCATCTTAACGATACCGACGCTAAGGTGCAGCGAGAGATTATCGTCACCTTGGGGCAATTACAGTACGAACCTGCCCTAGACAGCCTGCTTGACCTTACTGCGAATGCTAATGAATCCCAAGTCCGTGCACTGGCTTCTTGTTTCAGGAGTTATGGCAAAGAGGGTATCGACCGGGTTGTGATGCGTTATGATTCTCCATCCGAATCCTCTAACCGTGGAGCCTTCAAGGAACTCCTGATCCTTATCGGTCCTGATGTGGCACCCTCGATCATAAGTATCCTCAAAGGTCGTTCATTCTTTGAAAACCGTGAAAATTTCGAAATCCTTCAGAATGTAAAAAATCCGAAAGTAGCCAGATTGATGTTGGATATAAAATTTCTGGAAGACGAGGAAGTTGCTGAACAAGTGGTGGAAGCTGTTGGACGCCTCGGTTCAGGGGCTGTAAACGCGACCATCGATGTGCTGAATGAGGTAAAAGGAAAAGATTTAAATCTTCGGGTGATGGAAAGTCTGATCCGCATCCTGGGAGAACTTAAGGATCCTCGAGCGGTGGAGACCCTAGAACCCTTGAGTCAGCATTCCAGTGAACGTATTCGAGATGCTGTCGACCGGGCCCTCTTCCAGATTCGGGGTTACTGAATTATCAACTTCTTTAGCTTGAGAAATCCTTCGGCCCTTCTAAGTCTTTTTGAGGTATCTTTGAATTCTGAATTTTCAGAGTCATTGAATCATGGTTGGTAATTCAGAATCTTTAAGAGATGACCCCTTGCTCCAGGAACGTATCCAGGCTGCGCCACCTTGGAGCAATTTTTCCAATCGATTTCTTGGATCTTCCGTGCTGATTTCAATAATCTCGAAATCCTTCATTTTGTTGAAGAGGTAATCGTCGCTGGTCTGGATCTCATCGACTAGTCCTTTTTCCTTAGCTTCTTGTGCCAACCAGAATTCTCCTGTGGCTACCTCTTCGATGTCAATTTCTGTTCGATGATCGCTAATAAGTTTCTTAAATGATTCATGGATCGCTTCTAAATCCTGTTGCATTTTTTCCTGACCCTCCTCGGTCACCTCGCCCAAAGGGGTAACAGTCCTTTTGTATTTTCCTGCGGTAAAGAGGTAATAGTCGACTTCATGCTTTTTCAGCACCCTGTGGAAATTTGGTAATCCTGCTACTACCCCTATGGACCCTATGATGGCAAAAGGTGCGGCAACGATTTTGTCCGCAACGGCAGCCATCATATACCCACCGCTTGCAGCAATCAGATCGACACATACCGTGCATTTGAGATTACGTTGCCTGAGACGGGCTATCTGCGAACTTGCCAGTCCGTAATTAGGTACTGCCCCTCCAGGACTGCTAAGCCGAATCACAACTTCATCTGTAGGTTGCGCTACCTGGAGTAGAAAAGAGATTTCATCACGAAACTGATCCAGTTGGGATGCCATGATGTTTCCTGAAAAATCAAGTACATAGATCCGGTTCGAATGATTCTTGAGTACCTCCTCAGTGGTGGAACCTTTTTGAAGTTCTTCACGAATCTTTCCGACGATTTCGATTTCTTTCTGACTGTCCTGCTTCTTTTCCTTTTTCTGTTCTTTCTTATAAGCTTTTTTTAACAGTTTAACGGCCTCTTTAGGAAGGTGGGGAAATTTCCTTAGTTCTTGCTCGAGTTGTTCAAAATCCTTATTGAAACGCTCGTTCCAGTGTTTGAAAGAAAGTTTCGTTTCCCCTGGAAGTTTTTTCTTTCTGCGCAGGATCAGGAAACGGAAAATCAGTCCAAGTCCAGCGATCAGAAAAAGTGTCACGCCGGCATGATAAAATGTCCAATAATGTTCCATCCATTCAATCATCGTCTGTACCTTTAATAAGTTATATCTGAGGTTTCTTCAGCATTTATTTTGATCCCCCCTTTTCAAAAAAAAAGACCCACTGTGATCAAAAGTGTGGAAGGTGAATCAAGAGTGTCATACCAACGTTCACGATGGGATTGAATGTTTTCCTGCAAAACTTCAAAGCTGTCAATTTCAGGGGAGGACCAGGTTTCCCATATCATTTCGGTTTCAGCCTTTTGGTTGATCATCTTACTCAAGCGAATGATATCGATTGCCATAAAACTGAGTCTACCATAGTTCATGAATCCGAATCCGATGCTTCCAACAGTCGATTCTGCAAAAACGTTGAACCGTGCCTTTCCTCCCTTTGGAGGGCGGTCATAAGACCGGTTGGTGAGATGGGCAAATCGTTTCTCATAGGCACCCACGATATACAAATTTTGACCAAAGAATAATTTTGCGAAGATGGTGCTGCCTCCAAAACGTGAGGGTCCTAACCACTCTTTTTTCTGTTTTGACCAAAATTCTAGTTGGTCAGAATCTGAGATTTCAATGCCTACAGCAAAGGGTGCCTTATAATAACCAAGGCTGAGTGCAGGAGAAAAAACCAGAGCAGGATGCAGCCCATAAAGCATGCCAATCAAAAACCCCTCATTGTCCTGATTCCATGGAGTGTTCTTTGAATCTTTAAATTCTGAATTGATATAGGGATCTTCTTCAAAAGGAAGTTCTGCCTGGGTAAAGGCAGGTTTTGGAACGCTAAGGAAGAATAACAGGATGCTAATCAGCCCAATATATTTAAAATGGGCTAGGACCATTTTGATGATGGCGTAACTTTATTTGCATCATTTGTGGTGTCACCATGATAGGTTTTTTGATCAAATCAGTTTCCTATCCTAAATGTGCAAATAGCTAATTTCTGTCAGGTTCCATTTACGGTCCAAAATCAGTGGCCGTGCCAGGTACGGCAGAGGTGTTTGTCTGAAATGGGAAGAATGGGAAGCTTTCCCAGAAATGCAAGATAACTTAGGAAAAATGCTCCGACAAAGCCTAATGTGATCAACAGTTCATGCATCCCCATGAAGATGTGGTAATGTCCTTCATGCTGAAGGGAGGGCACTACCATCATGTAGACTGCGAGAAGTTGTCCAAGCATGACCCAGATTCCCATTAAGCGAATATAGTTGGGCATACGACATAGGGTTCGGGGCAAAAGACCAAGAAAAACACTGACAAAGACCCATACGATTATGACTAAGAACAGGGTATTCCAGGGGGCATTCATGGAACGGATCACCAGGTATGGTGTTTCTTCTGGAAGGTTCGCAAACCAAATCACCAGATACTGGGAATAACCCATGTAAGTCCAAATTAAGGAAAATGCAAAGGTCATCTTTGCCAGATCATGCAGTCGGTTGATACTGATGTACTCCTCGATGCCAAACCGGTTGCGAACAGTCACACTGACGACGAGCATCAAACCCAGAAACGCATGCATGTTTCCAATCAGGAAGAAGACGCCAAAGAGGGTGCTGAACCAGGTCTGGTCCAGGGTCATTATGAAATCCCAGGCGAGGAACGATCCCCCGAAGGCGTAGATTATGGCAAGAACCGGGGCAATTTTACGTGAAAGTTGCTCGAGACGGACCACTTCGGTTTCATGTTCACCATAATCTTTCAGTATCCAATCCGCGAAACGTCCTCCCCATTCACTGCCAATGAGCCTTCTGGCCAGAGCAATGTCGGGTTTGATCGAGGTCTTGATGAACCAATAGGAAATTCCATAAATCAACAAAAGCCAGAAAATATTGCGACCGATGAAGAAAGGAAGGTTGAGCCAACCTTCCTTGACTGCTTCGCCATGATGCAGAAAGGGAGTATGGGTCCATTCATACAAAACATGACTGCCAAAAAAAACGATCATGAACATCAGAAAAGAAACCGGTAGAAAACCAGCACAGGCTTCAGCTAGTCGCTTGAAGGCCCGCCCCCATTTCGCATCGGTTAGTTGCCAGATGACGGCAAATAGAACCCCTGCATGGGCAATTCCACCCCAGAAGACGGTATTGATCAAAAAGGCCTGCCAGGTTCGAAGGACACTTTCATCTCCTCCTGTCACCAGTCCAGCAATGAACATTCCCGCTCCGATGAGGACTAAAAGCCAAAGTAAGGATTTCCAGCCACCTGGAATTTCAAAGAGAGATTTTTCGGCAATTTCCTTCATTGACCGTCCTCCTTGCCAAATTCATTGCTCAGCATGTAATTCACCATGTCCCATCGGTCGGTAACCGAGGTTTCATCGCCAAATGCCGGCATGAATCCTCTGGGTTGCTGGTAAAAACTTCCGTATTTGATTTTATTGTATAGATGAGATGTTGCCGTTGGCATTTTAAAAAATGGGAGAATAGGAGGTGCGGGAACTCCTTTTTTGACCACCACCGTGTTGGCTAAACCATCCTCTCCATGACATGCAGCACAATAAGTGTTGAAGAGCATCTTGCCTCTGCCAATCGACTCTGGAGTCGCCTTGGTCGGATTTTTTGGCCAGAATTCCCTTGGATGTCCCTCTGGACCGGAGCCATTTCCTGCAATCGCAGGAATGAAGGGATCATAGATACGGACCAGTTTTCCAAGAACCATTCTGACTGGAACAGATTCTTCCGGAAATTTCTGGTAGGTTCCTTCTTCCTGGGGTTTCAGGCTTTTGCCGTCGAACATGTCCCGGAAAAAGGGATAATCCTTTCCATCAAACCAGGGACTTTCATCGTCTTTGATGTTATAGCCGTCTTTTTTAGGATCAAAATATGGATAATTGTCAACTGCCTGTACAGGAATAAAGACAAATCCAATAAATGAAGCTGCCAGAAAAGTGAAAATGGTTTTACGCTTTTTCAACATGGACTTCCTCTGCACCTCGGTTTTTCATGATCGTTTCGAATTCCGTTAACTGGGATTCACTGCAGCGCACGACCACTCCAAAACGGTCTCGTTGAAAACGGGTATATTCTTTTGCTGCTTGGGGAATGGGAAATCGAAAAGAATCGATGACTCCAAGTACGGCAATTCCCAGAAGGGTATGGATCGCGGTAAAAAGGATCGTCAGTTCAAAACCAATTATGGTGAAAGCTGGAATTGCTAGGATCGGTTTTCCACTGACGGGAAGAACCCAATCTGAAGCCGTCCACGCAGGGAAACCATAACCAATAAAACAGCCAAGTGCTCCAAATGCAAGAGCGATCCATGGCACAAGTGTGAATTGTGGACCCAGAGCATGTTCGATTTCGTGTCTAGGGCATGGAGAAAGAGTGGTCGGTCTGACACCCTTTCCACGGACGTCCTCGATCGTATCCGTCATTTCGTCCAGGTTTTCAAAAACCCCCCAGACTCCTGTGAATTTTCTCATCAGTGACCTCCTCCAGGATTCTTCATCGGAGGAATCGTACCTTCTTTGAGTTCCATGATGGCCATCGGAGGCAGAGTTTTGACGAAAATGGCAAACAAGGTAAAAAAGAAACCAAAACTTCCTACCGTAATGCCGACTTCAACGATGGTTGGCCAATATTCCCCCCAGGATGAAGGATTATATTCCCGCTGAAGGGAACTGCCAACAATGTTGAAACGTTCGAACCACATGCCGACATTGATCAGGGCACAAATGATCCAGACCGCCAGGGGATTGTTACGGACTTTCCATCGCCACAGAGGAATCGGAGAAATGACATTACAGAAAACCATCAACCAGAAAGCAATCAGTGGGAAACTGATTTTCTGATCCCCAATCAATGACCAGCTTGCCATCTCACCAAAGGGCCGGAAGTAAAAAATTGCTCTTTCGTATGGGCTGCCACTGTACCAGGCTATGAAAAATTCGGTGGCATAAGCATAGCCGACAATGATCGAAGTGAAAATGATGACTCGGCAGACACTTTGGATGACATGCTTTGTGATGTAATCTTCTAATCCAAAAACGGTTCTTATTGGGATCAGTACCGTCATCACCATGGAAAGCCCTGAAAAGATGGCACCTGCGACAAAGTAGGGAGCAAAGATGGTGGTATGCCAACCTGGGACCGAGGACATGGCAAAGTCCCAGGATACGATCGAGTGCACGGAAAAGACCAACGGCGTCGCGATCGCAGCAAAGATCAGGTATCCGCGCATGTAATGCAGCCACTGATGATTGGTCCCCCTCCAGGCAAGAGCCATCGGGGTGTAGATCAGTGCTTTCAGTTTTTGTCCTTTTCGGACCGCTTCATCACGAAGGATTGCCATATCCGGAATCAGTCCTAGCATGAAGAACATGATAGACACGGACATGTAAGTGGTCACAGCGAATACATCCCATAGCAGGGGGGATTTAAAATTGACCCAGATCATCCGTTCATTGGGATAAGGAATCAGCCAGTATCCAAGCCACGGGCGTCCTGTATGCAGCAGTGGGAAGAGGCCGGCGGTCATCACGGCAAACACGGTCATTGCTTCCGCGCTGCGATAGATTGCTGTTCTCCAGGGGGCACGGGTGAGATAAAACACCGCGGAAATCAGGGTGCCTGCGTGGCCGATGCCGATCCAGAAAACGAAATTTGTAATGTAAAATCCCCAGGCGATAGGATGACT
>MPLX02009190.1_pt1 | contig 116399 bp, 101 predicted proteins | sample 1617341 | NCBI WGS metagenome assembly MPLX02 (sample SAMN05944804, study PRJNA350692) | marine metagenome | biome: marine; feature: ODZ; material: water; isolation source: 120 m water sample filtered on 0.2 um supor filter | place: Pacific Ocean | collected 2012-04-08 | depth 120m m | reverse complement strand
CGTTGTCAGAATCGTAATATGGCAAAATCTGAACCACTGGAAGATTCGATAGGATCTCCCGGCGGAATAAAAAAGCCCAGGACTGCTCCAATAGCTTCCTGCGCTTCGGGCCAAGATGATCCAGAGGGTCAAACATGTTGCGTGTTTTTTGGTCTTTGGTATAAATCATGTTAAAACTTCACAAGCTGTTGATATTAAATCATAATTTACGAAAAATGAGACAAATAGCAAGTGTTAATTTTAAAAATAACGTTTATTTTCAGTTGTTTATTTAAAGAAGACTTTTTACGAGTTCATCAATTTTGGTTTGAAAAATAATTTTATTTATGAATTTATCTAAATTATTAACAATAATTGGGGTTTACAAGAAATTCATTGAAACAGATTAAAAACATTAACTTTTCATTAATTAGTTGAAATATCTGCACAAGCCGTGTAGAAAATCACTTGTTCTATGATCAATTCTTTTATTAGGAGACTTATGAACCAATTAACGAAGTGGATATTATCCGCCTCCATGCTGGGACTCATTGCGGGGACAGTATTGGCTGGAGGAGGGGGTGGACACTCTGAAGGAGCACCCTTTCCGGTACCTCTGAGTTGTTATAGTGAAGATCAGGGCTCAGAAGAATTTTTAGCTGCTCGTTGTGACAAAGTACACGGAATTGAGAATTACCGTGATCCGGAAGGTGCGGGTATTGGAGGAATTCTTTCCCACAGACTCAGTGCGAATGCCTTCAACCTGATCGGTTCCCTTCTCTTCCTTTTTGCTATTCTTCATACGTTCATGGCCAACAAGCTCACGGCAATGGCTCATGAAATTCACCATCAACACGACAAACGGATGAAGGAGGCAGGAAAATCAGAAGATGAAATCACTCACGACATCCCCCTGAAAGCCGAGATACTTCATTTTATGGGCGAAGTGGAAGCCATTTTTGGGATGTGGGTGGTTGTTTTGATGTTGGTCACAATCGGTTACTATGATTGGGGTACTTTTAAGAATTACATTGTCTACGACCGTGTCTACATCGAACCGATGTTCGTAGTGGTGATCATGGCCATTGCATCCTCAAGGCCCGTGGTCAAATTTTCAGAACAACTTCTCGGAATGTTTGCTGGAATCGGTGGTCACTCACCAGCGGCCTGGTGGTTTTCGATTCTGATGATAGCCCCTCTCCTGGGTTCCTTCATCACCGAACCTGCAGCCATTACCATCGCAGCTCTACTTTTGGCCAACCAATTCTACAAGCATAAACCATCGAGTGGATTTGCCTATGCCACCATCGGCTTGCTTTTCGTCAACATTTCAGTTGGTGGTACCATCACCCACTTTGCCGCACCTCCTGTCCTTATGGTCGCTGCTCCCTGGGAATGGGGAATGGGTTTCATGGCCACAAATTTCGGCTGGAAAGCAGCATTGGGAATTCTGATTTCAAATATACTTTATTTTGCAGCCTTCCGTGGACAGTTTGCCAAAATGGGTCAACAATTCGTCGAAGAAGATGGGCCGAAGTTGAAACCCCGGCAAATGAGTCATGAAGAGTTTGATGCATTGTGGGCCGAGAGGGACGCACCTATTCCTCCTTGGGTGACATTGGTTCATCTTCTCTTTTTGGCCTGGACTGTGTTCAACGCACATTATCCGGCCCTTTTCATCGGAGGCTTTTTATTCTTCATTGGTTTTTGTGTCATCACAGGCACCCATCAAAATCATTTAGAATTAAAGAGCCCCATCTTGGTTGGTTTCTTCCTGGCAGGACTTGTGACACATGGTGGATTACAAGGATGGTGGATCGCTCCAGTTTTGGGCTCCCTCGGTGATCTTCCTTTAATGCTAACTGCAACCATTCTAACTGCGTTTAATGACAATGCAGCCATCACCTATCTGGCCACACTCGTCCCGGGTCTGGCAATCAATTCTAAATATGCCGTTGTGGCTGGTGCAGTCACCGGTGGAGGATTGACGGTCATTGCCAACGCCCCAAATCCGGCAGGACAATCGATCCTTGGACGTTTTTTCGAAGGTGGAGTCAATCCAGCCAAACTAGCCATGGCTGCTCTCATTCCCACCATCATCATGGGCATTTGCTTCATGGGCATCCCAACCCTTTGATAGTCAATTGTTTCTTCGCGACTCCGTCTTTTTTCAAAGTTCGGGGTCGCCTTCTTACCTTTTATTTCAATTCTGTTTCATCAACTGAAACAAATTTAACTTGCAGTAAAATCAATAAAAGAATAATTATTGCCAGCTATTACATTAATTTTCATTAACTGATTCATCATTCTGAATACTTGCATTGACAGTATGAAGGAGGAGATTCACGAGCCATTGCCAAATCTTTATTTTTCATCCGGGGTTAATCGTTTTAACCCTTTATTCTAACTCAAACGGAGCATCGCTGATCCCATGAAGTTCAACATTCGACTTTGGGCTGTTCCAGCCATTATGGTCCTTTTCGGTCTACCGGCCTATGCAGGCGGTGGCGGAGGGGGTGATAGTCTCATCGAACCACTTGGCGCCATGCTGCTGGCTGCCACTATTGTGGCCATCATCCTCAGTTACGCCAAACAGGCTAGTCTGTTTGCCTTCATCATCATTGGTATATTTGGAGGGGCATTTGGACTAAAAGAAATCATCAACACAAACGTGATGACCGCGTTTGTTGATGTAGGTATTACCCTGCTTCTATTCATGGCAGGGATGGAAGTTGATATCCCAGGGTTGATCAAGCGATGGAAACTTTTGCTGATCAACGGGTTTGGACAGATCATTGGTCTTCTAGTCATTTGCCTAGGTTTTGGAGTTGTCTACATGGGCATCAATGAAGACTATATGACCAATGCTGGACTGCCTGCTGAGAACGCAGGAGCGGCACTAATTTATTTTGCTCTCTGCTTGACTCTTTCCTCCACCATTCTGGTGATTGGAACCCTAAAAAGTACCGGTCAAATTGCTGAAGAGCACGGGCAGGTCGCTCTTGGATTGATGGTCCTTCAGGACATTGTTGCTGTTGTTGCTTTAGCAATACTTGGTGCTCTTAAACCACTAGAAGAAGGGCAAGAACCGGTAAACCTCGGATTAGAGGTGATGTGGATATTTATAAAAATGATCGTACTTGCCGTTATTCTTTATTTTGTAACCAAGTATATCCTCAATCCACTTTTTAAATTTTTTGCACGATCCGGTGAACTCCTGTTCATTGGAACACTTGGTTATGGAATGGGTGTCGCGGGACTCTGTGAAGTGGTTCACTTTTCCTCAGGGATCGGAGCCTTCTTTGCTGGCGCAACCCTGGCGGCCCTGCCTTACCGGCATGAAATTGAAGACAAGGTCGAGCCCCTCAAGGCTTTTGGTGTGATTCTGTTTTTCATCGGACTTGGATTTGATATATCCGGATTGAAGTTGGAACAGATTTTCGGAGGCCTTGTTGAAGGTGTCATCCTTGCAGTTATGGTGGTTGTAGTAACCATTCCGTTGATGCTGGTCTTAGGATACCTCAGCAAACTTAAAGGAAAACCAGCTTTCCTGATGGGTGCCATCATCAATCAAAGTTCAGAATTTTCATTGATGTTAGCCGTCCTATGTCTTGGTTATGGAATCTTCGATCCTCATCTCTTCATCGTGATTACGATTGTAGTCCTCGTCTCATTCTTCCTTTCATCTCTTGGACATCAGTTCCTTGGTCCATTTTATGGTGCCTTTGCGAAGAGTCTTGTCTTCATGGACAAACGTGCACCTGCTTCCGAAGAAGATGGGGAAGAAGAATTTGCGATGGAAAACCACGTCGTGCTGATGGAATACAATGAGCTATCCACAGAGATTGCAGATTTTTATTCTGAACGTGGTCAAAAAGTACTGTTGTTGGATCTTGATCCAGACATTACTGAGTATTTTGAGAACCAGCATGGCCACAGCAATATACATGCTCATTATGCCAACATGCAGGATCCAGATGTCTGGGAAAGTATGGCCTTCGACAAGGCCAAGGTGGTCATCTCATGCATGGATGCAGGGCAAGAGGCAGAAATGGCGATGGCCCGATGGCTCAAGGAAAACGCCCCGGAGGTCCCCTTTCTGGCAGCGACTTCATCTCATGAAGAATCCCTGGAGTTATACGACTGCGGTGCACGTTATGTGATTCAGACGGAATTTCTGGCAGCACGTGGATTCCGCGGAATTTTGGATGGTGAAATGAACAAGCCCTCCAATGAAGCGTTCCGTGAAATGGGACAGACGCATCGAGAAGAAACTAAAAAATTACAGGAAGGTCTTGGCGAAATTTTCGCCAAAGCCTGAACAAAGATCTATCAACAACGGTGAAGATAATGAACAAAACAATCTTATTCAGGTTTTCTCTGACACTGGTCTTCGGACTACTGGCGGCTATGCCTGTCTATGCAGGAGGCGGAGGATGGTTGATCAAACCCCTTGGTCTGATGCTGGGCGGGGCAATGGTGATCACCATCGTACTGACCTGGTTGAAACAGGCCAACATCCTCTCATTCATCATCATGGGAATCGTCATGGGCCTGGCCCTGGGACTCCAGGGTTCTGGACTGGCCGATCATGAATCGCATTACCCAGGGATTTCTTCCATCCTCTCTGGATTCCAGGAAATCGGAATCGTCCTGGTGATGTTCATGGCAGGAGTAAACTTCAATCTTGCAGACATCACTAAGCGACTGGGATTCATCGTATCCAATGGAGTTGGTTACATTGGACTCGGACTCCTTTTCTTTTACTGGGCAGCAATGCGATTCGCAGGAACAGATGGGTTCAGCGAAAGTTTTTTCTTCTCGCTCTGCCTGGTGGTTCCATCAAGTTTTCTGGTCAGTGCATCCCTCCAGTTCCGTGAAGATGAGGATTCTTTGCATGGACAGATCGCGACCGGGACGACCGTCATTGGAACTCTCCTGGCAGTGGTGCTTCTCGCCAAACTACAGGCCACCAGTGGTCTTCAAACCGGAAATGGTTCTGCAGTCTCAAATTTATGGCTAACAGAACAGATTCTTCTGTTGGTTGTTATTGTGATGCTCATTTCAAAATTCATCCTAAAGCCGGTAGTTCGGTATCTACTCCGCTCGTCAGAACTCCTTTTTATCAGTGCTGTAGGCTATTGCATGGGAATTGCGGCGATATGCGGAGTTCTCGGGATTTCACCCGAGGCAGGAGCTTTCTTTGCAGGTATTTCTTTAGGTTCCTTGCCCTACCGACTTGACATCGAAGACAAGGTTGGACCGTTGAAGTCATTTGGAGCGAGCCTTCTTTTTCTAACCCTTGGCGTCAACATGTCAGGAATTGATGGTTCTTTATATAGCAACAACACTGGAGTGATCATCACCCTGGCGTTGCTGGTAGTGATCATCAAACCCATCATCTTTATCATCACAGGATCCCTGACATCGGTCAAAAGCCGAACGGCCTTCCTGGCCGGGGTGACTACCAACCAAGCCTCTGAGATCACCATCATCATTGCCCTACTTGCCTGGAAAGCGGGAGTCTTCGGTGATGAAACCTTCGCCATTCTGATTTCCGTTTCATTGCTTTCATTCATCATTTCTGCATTTGGACAGTGGGGTCAGTTTGCATTGTTCAATGGATTCAAAGGAATGCTTCATTTCATGGACCGAAATCCAGCTGCTTTCGAAATCACTCGGGATCATGAAATGGAAATGAAAGACCATATTGTCTTGCTTGCTTACAACGAAGTTTCCTACGAAGTTGCAGAGTATTATCAGCAAAAAGGCGAGAAGGTACTTTTGGTGGATACCGATCCGGAAATCATTCGTCATTTTGAGGCACAAAAGGAATCCAACATCGTTCCGCTTTATGCGGATATCATGGACAGTTCCATTTGGTCTGAATTTAAATTCGAACAAGCAAAGCTTGTCGTCTCCTGCAGAGGATTGTTGGAGATGAATCTTGAATTATCTGATTATCTTCGTCAGAAGTCCCCAGATCTGCCTTTTGTGGCGGTCACTACCTCTCATGAGGACGCACTTGAATTGTATGACAACAATGTGCGTTACGTTCTTCAAACGGATTACATGGCATCAAAATCATTCCGGGAAGTTTTTACCGAGGAAATTGATAAACCCGGTTCGGAATCTTTTGGAGAAAAAGGTTCAGTGCACTGGAAAGATACCCGAGCAATCCGCGACAATCTTGGTGAAATTTTCAAACTCGTCTAGACCAATTTTTTGGGTGTCTGATTCTTCAGGCACCCATGCCCTTCGCACCTATTCTCCATAAAATTCTATAAGCAGAATCAAGAGGATTCATGAAAGCAAGCCTGCCATTCTGGAAGGTTTTACTTCGGATTCACATCTTGCTTCTGATTTCAGCCTGTCAGTCAGGAAAAATGCCTGCACCGGAAATGCCTTTGTCTTCGGCAACAGTCTACTACCAGCGTGCTGATTGGGAAGGAATGATACCTCCTTCCCCTCCTATCCCAATCCCAGTTCCAAACATCGAATGTACAGAAAAAACTGTTACTCTTCCTCCAGGCACTCTCACCCACCCCAAATATAAATACCTCAACATCAACACCTGCCGCAGGGTGAGACCTCCCTATACCGACGAAGACAAAAGAGGAAAACTCACCCTCTGATAGAGCAATTTCTGGAGGAGAAGACTATTTCCCGGCCCTCAGTTTAAACTCTTTCAAGTGCAAGGACTTCCGGTAGAGGTTCGCTGGAAAGCTGCTTCCATTGTTCCAGGAGGAGATCAATGCTGAGACCAGACACGGGGTGAGTCCATTCCGGACTGAGTTCCCTGAGCGGGATCAAAACGAAAGCACGCTTTTCCATCTCCGGGTGGGGTATCTTAAGGGTGTTGCTGTCACTAACCTGACGGCCATAGGTTATGATATCGATGTCGATCGTTCTTGGACCCCAGTGCTTTTCACGGATGCGGCCTAGTCGTTTTTCAATGGCCTGGCACTTTATCAGTAAATCCTCCGCCTCAAGGCTTGTAATTCCCCAAATCAGTTGATTTAAAAAATCAGGCTGCTTCATTTCAAGCAGAGGTGGGCTTTTGAGCACTGAAGAGCATTTCATCTTTTTCAGGGGTAGTTCTCTAAGCGCTTTTCTCGCTTCTTCCAGGAATTTTTTTGAGCATCCTAGATTGCTTCCCAGAGCGATGTGAACCGGTATCTGCTTCAAGGTATTCCTTTTTTGAGATCTTGTGAGTTTCTTGCCTATCTTGAAGGCTGAAATAGAAATTCTCTAATGTGAATTCTAATTCTTGAAGCCATAACAATTTTTCATGCTGAATTTTTTCAATATCTAGGACCTGCAAAACTACCCGGGAGAGACACAGGGTGCAAAACGTTTCCCATTACCTATTTCAGAGGATTTATTGACAAAAAGGAAAAATGGATTTTTTCCGCATTGCTCAAACTCATAGAACCTCAGGCGCGAAAAGGCCGAAAGTTAGCCAAGATCAGATCACTTCTGATCAAATTGGACATCAAGGCCCTTTTTCAGCATGGAAGGGGATTCAAGGATGCAGAAAGAGACAATCCACGTATATTTGGGAGGCGGTTCGTCTTCAAACATTATGGATATACTAAAACAAACACGCCTAGAATGGCTCCCTTTCTCCGGCTCGATCAGGAAATTTGATGAACCGGATAAAACTATGAGAATAAATAATTTTTCCAACACATAGAAACCGAATTATCAAAAAGGGAATGGTCAGAATCATTGGGGGAAATCTACGTGGTAGAAATCTCGAGGTACCTTCAGGGAAGCACGTCCGACCAAGTGCTGACCGTGTCCGGGAAGCCCTGTTCAGCATACTTGATCACCGTCTGCATTGGCAGGATTACACGGTGCTCGATCTCTATGCAGGCAGTGGTGCTCTAGGAATCGAGGCCCTCAGCCGAGGTGCCAGGTATGCTTGCTTTGTTGAATGTTTAAGAAAACATGAACGGGTCCTCCAAAAAAACCTGCAGTCCTGTAAGTTGACTAAAGAACTTTACGGGGTCTTTTTTGATAGAGCCGAACACTGGATTCTTTCATTTCAGGATCCTGGAAATCCTTCTCTCGTCTTCCTGGATCCACCTTATCAGGAAAATCATTACCTTCAGATATTAAACAGAATTTCCGAATCGGACGGAATCCAGAATGGATCGGTCGTTGTCATCGAGTCGCCCAAAAAAATGGAATTCGAATTTCCTCAAAACCTGGAAATGATCGTACAAAAAATATACGGCGGTACTTCCCTCCATCTGCTGGAAAAACATTGATGAGGAATCGATGCTGGTCCTCCTTTTTATGGGAAAGGACTTGCTTCAATGGTTCCGATTGAGAATATTATTTAGTCATCTATAAATAAAAATCAGGAACAAAGTCGCAACCAGCGACCCATCACCTGATCCTGCCATGTTTATTCTCTATGCCCTCCAATCGAGAATTGATTGACCGTTCCAGGATGCCTAAACACGTTGGCATCATCATGGACGGTAACGGACGCTGGGCCACCGAACGTCTCTACCCCCGGGTTTATGGTCACCGTAACGCCGTCAAAGCAGTGAGAGCCACGGTCGAGGCGGCGGTTGAATTGGAGTTGGAAGTGCTGACACTTTATGCATTTTCAACTGAGAATTGGCAACGGCCGGCCCAAGAAGTTTCCACTTTGATGGATCTTTTTGCGGAATACCTTGAAAAAGAACTTAAAACGATGTTGGAAAACAATGTCCGTTTTCAGGTTGCAGGAGAAAGGGAGGGTCTTCCAAAGTTCCTGCAACAGCCTTTGGATCACGCTCTTGATGCCACTTCGGAAAATACGGGTCTTCTTTTGAATCTCGCGGTCAATTACGGGGGTCGTGCTGAACTGTTGAGGGCATTGAAACAAATCTCCTCATTGGTCCAAAGTGGTAAACTGAGTGTGGAAGAAATCGATGAAACCCTGATTTCAGAACACACTTACACTCCCGGGGTTCCGGACCCAGATTTGATCATCCGAACCAGCGGAGAGCAGCGGCTATCCAATTTCCTCATCTGGCAGGCAGCTTATAGCGAATATTTTTTTACCGATGTGCTCTGGCCCGATTTTGATAAGGAAGATTTCTTTCAGGCTTTGCTGGAGTTTCAAAAACGCAAGAGAAGGCTGGGACGCACCGAACCCTTGAAAGAAACCGCCTAAAAAGTTCATTTGTTGTATGAATATGGATTCTCTCTCTCCTGAACTGGCGGCACGCATCAAAACTGGGATTCCCCTTGCAGCCGCGGTAACCCTGATCGTTTTTTCACCTGTTTTGATCGTTGGACTGGTGGTTATCGTCTTTGCCGTTATCGGCAGTGGAGAATTGACCTCCATGCTTTCCAAGAAAGAAATCACGCTCCCTGAATGGTTTCTCCCAGGCTGCGCATTGCTGATGGGACTAGGGGCCTTGGGTGGTTCAAACGGGCTCCATGGAATGTTATTGGTCTGTGCCGCAGGTTGGATGTTTCAGCAGCTTTTGTTCAGCAGTGAAAAAAGTTTTTCAGGAAAAAATCTGCTGGGTTTTGGATTGTTTGGAATGCTTCTCACCGGCTGGAGCCTTTCTCACATGATCCTGATCAAAGCCCTTGAAAATGGAACCGCATTGGTGTTTTTATTGCTCTTTGTGATTAGCCTCAGTGATATCTTTGCCTATTTCGGAGGAAAGCATTTTGGAAGCATCCCCCTTGCCCCAAGAATCAGCCCCAAAAAGACTTGGGAAGGAAGCCTCATAGGTGCTGGAGTGAGTGCCCTTTTTGCAGGCCTTTACGTGGAACTTGTGCTGGATTATTTCTGGCTGACTGGAATTCTGCTCGGTCTGGTGACAGCAGCAGCAGGGCAATTGGGCGATCTGGTGGAATCCAGGATCAAACGCCTTTGCGAGGTCAAGGATTCCGGAAGTCTTCTACCAGGCCATGGAGGCATCCTGGACCGGGTGGATGGATACCTGATTGCAGCGCCATTGTTTTATTATCTGATTTTGTTGGGATGAATCTTCAAAAAAAGATTTCCCTCCTGGGTGCCACGGGATCCATCGGGGACAGTACCCTTTCTGTCATCCGGGAACATCCAGACCTTTTCCAGGTCATCTCTCTTACCTGTTATCGTTCAGTTGAAAAACTCTGTGAACTGGTCCGTGAATTCAAACCTCAAAAGGTCTGTGTCCATTCAATGAATGAGGCACGGCATGTTCGTGAGGCATTCCCTGAACTGGAGGTCCACTCAGGACCTGAGGGGCTGATCCGGGTGGCAGAAGACCCGGAAACAGAAACCCTTGTTGCCGGGATCGTAGGATCCGCAGGGCTTTTCCCCACTTATGCTGCAGTGAGCAGCGGAAAGAATGTGGCTCTCGCGAACAAGGAACCATTGGTCATGGCGGGTCGTCTTTTCCTCGAAGAAGCTTCAAAAACCGGAGCAAACATCCTACCGACCGACAGTGAACACAATGCGATTTTCCAGGTTCTGGATGGGCGTTCCCAGAAAAATATCAAGAAATTGGTCCTGACGGCTTCCGGAGGACCGTTTCGGGATTTACCCCTGGAGCAATTTTCTCAAATCCGTCTGGAAGACTCCTTAAGGCATCCAAACTGGAAAATGGGCAACAAAATCACCATCGATTCTGCGACGATGATGAACAAAGGCCTTGAGGTCATTGAAGCAAGATGGCTTTTCGAAATGCCGGTCGAAAACATTGAGGTCATTGTGCACCGCGAAAGCATTGTTCATTCGATGGTGGAATTTAGTGACGGTTCCATACTGGCACAGCTTGGACTCCCGGATATGCGTATTCCTATCTCCTATTGCCTGGGATGGCCTGAACGACTTGAACTGGATCTGCCTCAACTGGACCTGACACAGGTGGGGAGCCTGAATTTTTCCAAAGTCGAATCCGAACGCTATCCCTGCCTAGACCTGGCCATAGAGGCAGCGAGGTTGGACAGGAGTGTGCCCGCCGTCCTGAACGGAGCAAATGAGGCGGTGGTGGAATCCTATCTGATTGGTCATCTCCGATTTGTCGATATTGCAAACCTGCTAGAAACCGTGATGTCCGGATTTTACAGCCTCTACCAAAAACCTGACTGCCCAGAATACCTGAAGAACATTCACTCACTGGAAGATGCCTTAAGGGCAGATCAGTGGGGGCGGGACGAGGCTCAAAGGTTGTTGCTGAAAAGGGATGCCGCCTGAGAAACATATTTTCCCACCAGGTTTCCTGTGTCATAATTATTTTGTCAAAATTAAAATTCCACTTCTTCGACCCTGGAATTTCCAATAAAAATAAATAAGCAAAGTTCTTCAGATGTTAACCCTGGTCACTTTCATTGCCGTTCTGGGCTTTCTCATTTTCATCCATGAACTGGGTCATTACATGGCGGCCAAGCACGTCGGGGTTCGCGTTGAAACCTTCTCCATCGGATTTCCTCCAACCATTTACGGAAAAAAGGTGGGAGACACAGAATACAAAGTCTCATGGATTCCCCTTGGCGGTTATGTGAGACTTTTCGGCCAGAACGTGACCGATGAGGATCCAGAGGACCCTGCCAATTACGCCTCAAAAAGCATTTTACAACGGATCTACATCCTTGTCGGAGGTCCGGCAATGAACCTGCTTTTTGCCCTGGTCTGCATGCCCCTGCTCTACATGATCGGCATCCAGTCACCAGCTTACCTCGATGAAATTCCAAAATTACGTGACGTTGTACAGGGTGGGATTGCAGAAAAAATCGGGCTGCAGGCAAACGATCAGATTCTTGCCGTAAACAGAAGTGAAGTTTTGAATTGGAGATCTGTCAACCAGGAAATCGGGAAAGGATTATCCAATTCAAGGTTAAATTTGGAAGTGGAACGAAAAGGGGCTCTCCTGAATTTTGAAATTCCACTCCAGGAACTTCAGCAACAACGTCAAATGGGCTGGAAGCCATTCATCACTCCCCGGGCGGGTGGGTTCACCAGCACTTCACCGGCAAAAGAGGCAGGACTCCGTGAAGGTGATTTGATTCTAAGCATCAATGGAAATTCGGTCAGGGATTGGAGCGATTTGATCCCTTTGATCCAAGAATCACAGAAGCAAAACCAGGAAAATCCCAGTGAAACAGCAGAAAAAATAGTAGTCGAGTTTGAACGTTCCGGTGATGTGCAGTTCGCGGAGATGATGCCTTATTTTGAGAAAGAAGCGGGGCTTTGGCTGATGGGAATGAGCATGCCTACCATGAATAAGAATTATGGCATCCAGGAATCACTTTCCATGGGGCTGCAACGGGTTTGGCAATTGACTCGGGCGACTTTTCAGTTCCTGGGCCAAATGCTCAGTGGGCAGGGATCAATGGATGACCTTGGTGGCCCAATACGGATCGGGATGGTGCTGGGAGACGCAGCAAAAAGTGGAATTTCAAACCTGATTTTCCTGATGGCCTTTATCAGCCTCCAGCTCGGTATTTTCAATTTGCTCCCCATCCCTGCATTGGATGGAGGACACATCCTGTTGCTCGGTTTTGAAAAACTCAAAGGTGCGCCACTGAGCACCATCTTTCGTGAACGGACCCAGATGATCGGATTTTCAGTTTTGATCGCGTTGATGCTGTTTGTGACCTGGAACGACCTAATTCAACTGTTCCAGGCTTGATCAAGCCTGTTCGTCCCCCAGTTTCATGTCCAAAAGACGATTGCGCATCTGCCCTAGCAACTCGTGCACGGGAAGGTCCGGAACGTCTTCCCAATCCATGATCTGCAACACGTAGCGCCGGACCCTGCCACGCATTAGCCCACGGTCTTCCCAGGTTTTATAGATCTGTTCAAATTCAGTTGGAAGCGGACGCCCGTCCAGGTTTCGACGGAGCAGGAATTTGAGGGTGCTATCGGGATATTGCCGGATGAAATTCATCATTGAAGCCGGGGTGATCTTTGCGGTTCCAAAAACCACATCGGTTTCATCGGTTTCAACCGCCGCCAGACCGTCGTCTTCGTCAAAATCCTCCTCTTCCTCATCATCCATGTTGGCCAAAAGATCAGCAGCAGAGACAGCAGCAGGTTTTGGTGTTTTTTTCTTTGGTTTTTCCTCCTCCTCTTCATCCTCTATCTTCTCCTGATCGAGGGTCGGATCAAGAGCAGTTTGATTTGAACTTTCCGTAGCTTTTTCATTTTCAACCGGATCCGGAACATTTTCCTGCTCCACTCCTTCTTCTTGCCGGACCATTGAGTCAGCTTCCGTCTCCTCAAAATCTTCTAGTTCTGGAACCATCATTGCGCCTCCAAAGTCTTCTTCTTTCTTAACAGGAGCAGAAGGAACGACTTTAGGTTTAACAGGTGTTTCCGTTTTGGTCGTTTTTTTTTGAACAGGAGGAGCTACAGAAGTTTTTCGTTTCACCCCCACTCTTATAGGGGTTCCGGGTTTGTGCTTCGATGGCCTGACAAAGAGAATTTTTTCCTGTTCGGTACTTTGATCTTCCAAAGGATCTTGAGTCAAATCAGAGACACTGACTCCACGTTTTTTTGCAATCTGCTTCAGAACTGCCTGCACGAAGCCCTTTCCTTCCAAATGATCCTGCATACCCTTGCGCATCTTCAGGAGATCATCAGGGGTGTAATTTTCGTCTGTTCCTGGACCCTCGTTTTTTTGATTTTCTTTGGAACTTCCCAGCAACATGCTCTTATAAGTCTGGAGGCATAGTATAAAGTCCTGAAATGGAGATGCTTTCTTCTCTTTCAACCCCTGCATGATGGCGAGTCGGATGTTGAACTGGTGATGAGCCCCGTAGGCCATCTTCTCAAAATGCCTCATTACTTTCTGCCTTAGACGACTTCGAAGTTCTTCCTGGCCCCAGCGAAGACCTTTCAAGTAGGCAAGATACTGTTGTAACCTCCCTGAGGGTAACAGCTTTTGAATCACCGGGCCTTCCTGTTCAAAAAAATCCCGGATCACTTGCTCACCCTGGCCAAGTTCCATATCTGAAGCATCATCGAAAAGAAATCCTGAACGATGAAGTTGCTCACAAAGTTGAATCAAAAGGGATTCCTCATCGGGAATCAGTGGATCAATGTAAGCGGAATATTCCTTGAGAACAGCGTGGCGATGCATGTAACTGAAAAAACGATTGATCGATAAGAGATAAAACCTATATCAGATGCTGATTAAAATCATGGAGATTGGAAATCTGCCGTTATCAAGCAAATTAATGGCCATTTGAGTCCACTGTGCAGGAGATGAATGGGTTATCGATATGATAGAATAAAGATCTTCTTCATTTCGTTTTGTGCTTGAAGAGTCTTTTCATTATGTTAATGCATTGATAAACAATCAAAAGACCCATTAATAAATCCCTGTACCTGTTGATATCTTGGTCAGATCTTTTTCAGTTAAAACGGATGATGCATGATTCAGTTTCAATTGATCAGTGAGAAAACCAATTCCGTATGACCCATTATTCTTGAATCTATGATCAGCATCACCGAACTAGCCATGCAATATGGCCAGAAAATCTTGTTTGAAAATGCTTCCTTTAACTTTGACCCAGGTAAAAGATATGGACTTGTCGGAGCCAATGGCTCAGGAAAATCCACTTTGCTGAGGATTATCAGCAATGAAGAAGTGCCCAGCAAAGGTATGGTTTCCATCCCTAAGAATTTAAACCCGGGATTGCTCCGCCAGGACCATTTCCGCTTCGAAGAGATCAAGGTCAGTGATGTGGTGCTTCAGGGAAATCCACGGCTCTGGGAAGCTTTCAGTGAAAAAGAGAAACTACTGGCGGAGGAACCAGGCAATGAAGAAACCGGTCACCAGCTGGCCCATCTAGAAGAAGTGATTGCAGAAGAAGATGGGTATGCCGCAGATTCTCAAATTGAGGAGATGCTAAGCGGTTTAGGCATAGGTTCAGCCTATCATCACGGGCCGATGAAAGCACTTTCAGGAGGCTTCAAACTGAGAGTATTGCTGGGACAACTGCTTTTTGCCAAACCCAGCATACTGATGCTGGACGAACCGACCAACCACCTCGATATTGTATCGATCCGCTGGCTTGAAAATTTTTTGGTCAACGAATACCGAGGAACATTGATTTTCATTTCCCACGATCGTAACTTTCTCAATGCCGTTGCAACCCATATGGTCGACATTGACTACGAAGAATTGCGACTGTATCCCGGAAATTACGAGCAGTTCCTGGAAGCAAAGGCTCTCAACGAAACCCAGAAACAAAAAGAAATCGAAAGCCTGGAGCGAAAGACTGCTGAAATGCAAGCATTCGTTGAACGTTTCCGTTATAAAGCCACAAAAGCACGCCAAGCCCAATCTCGGGTAAAACAGCTTGAAAAAATGGAAATCCCGGATATCAAACGCTCTTCGCGAATTTATCCAAAACTTAAATTCGAACAGGAACGCCCTTCCGGACGAATCACATTGACTTCCAAGGGGATTGCCAAACAGTTTGGTGAAATCAAGGTTCTGAATGACATCAACTTCAAACTGGAGAGGGGTGAAAAAATTGCTGTCATAGGACCTAACGGAATTGGGAAATCAACACTTCTCAAAATCCTACTTGGTGAATTGACAATGGACGAAGGTGAATTTGAATGGGGTTATGAAACCAGCCTTTCCTATTTCGCGCAGGATCATCATGAAAACCTGAAAGGGAGGATCAGTGCCTATGACTGGCTATATCAATTCGGCCAGCAGGAAAACATCAGTACAATCCGTGGACTTCTCGGAAGAGTACTTCTTTCAGGAGACGAAGCACTCAAAAGTGTTTCGTCCCTCAGTGGAGGAGAGGCCGCACGACTCCTTTTTGCAAAGTTGATGCTCGAAAAAAGAAATGTGCTGGTCCTTGATGAACCAACCAACCATCTCGACCTGGAAGGCGTTGATGCCTTGGCAGAGGCCTTAAGGGAATTCCCTGGGACCGTGATTGTCGTCAGTCATGACCGTCATTTTGTTTCTCAAGTCGCCAACCACATCCTGGAACTCACCCCCGAAGGAGCCAGGGATTTTGCAGGCTCCTACCTGGAATACCTGGAACATTTTGGAGATGATTACCTCAGCCGGGACCTTGCATTGACCCAAACCCGTGAAACCCAAAAACCTTCTGCGTTAAACGGCAAACAGAGGAACCGTAAGGAATTGAAAAAACTAATTTCGAAGCTTACCAGAGAAACAAGCCTGCTTGAAGAAACCATCTCCGATCAGGAGGCAAAAATCCGGAACATCGACTTGATCTTCAGTGGTAAGGATTTTTTTAAAAATGCCGGCAGTCAAAAAATTGAAAACATGCAGTCCAGCAAGATCGAATTGGAGCAAGAACTTAAGAATCATTTGCGGGATTGGGAGACAAAAACCCATAAACTGGAGGAAGCTCGCTCTCAGTTTGAAAATTAAGGGATTTAAAGTAGTTTTCTGGAATAGATTTATGGTATCAAAAGACCTAGAAGAAAATACTGATAAGGTTTTGTTTTTGAATTCCTTCAAAGAAAAATGAGACTTAGAAGCATTGTTTCATTCCAACAGACAAAAAAATAATTTTTGAATTGAAGCTCAATCAACTTCCAAAGAGGTAAGGATGAAAAAAATTGACATGAGAAAAGCAGGAAAAACTTTTGTTACAGGTTGCCTGATGCTTTTCATTGCTTTGTCCAGTCTTTCCGTCCTCAAAGCCCAGGAAAGCACAACAGGCCTCTCCAGCGAAGAAGCACGTGAACTCTGGGAGCAGCGTCAGTTCGAAGTCGAGGATCTTTACATGCAAGGAGAGCTCGAAGAAGCCCTAAAGCTTGCCACAGAAGCATCCGGACTTTCCGGTAAAGCCTTTGGACCAGCAGACCCCAACACCTTCAATTCAAGGCTCACAGAAGCTTTGTTGATGGGAGATCTTGGAATGCTTGAGGAAGCCAACAAACTTTATGAAGAGTTGCTGAAACAGGCCCAGGACACCGAACCGGCTCAATCCGAATTGGTGCTGCTGGTTCTGGATGCCTATGCGGGATTCCTAAGCATGATCGACCCTCAAATGGCTGAAACCGTGTTTGAGGAAGCTTACCAGATCTCCCGCAGTTCCCTGGGCATGGATGATCCTCAAACCATGTTACGTCTTCAGGCTCTGGGACTCAACCATCAGGATCAGGGACGTTTTAACCAGGCGGAAGAGACCCTCAGCGAAGCCGCAAATGGATTGGCACAAATTTTAGGCGAACAAGACCCGGACGCACTTGCAGCTTCGGCCCTTTTGGGAGCGTTGTATCTCAGCAGGGGGAAGCTCAAACCGGCACAGCAAACCTTCGAAAAAACCCTTTCGGGCCAGGAACAAATTCTTGGTGGGCAGGCCATCGAGACCTTGGAAACCAAGGAGAATCTCGCAGAAACCTATCGCCAGCAGGGAGAATACGAAAAGGCCGAACCGCTTTTTCTGGAAGTACAGCAAACTGCCACCGCGGAGCTTGGTGAGGAGGATCCTTTAACCATCCAGAGCATCAGCCATCTGGCTCAGCTATATGAAGACACGGGCAGGCTTGAGGAAGCCCTAGAGCATCATCGTAAAGTTTACGAACTGGAACTGGCCCTGCTAGGGGAATCACATCCCAACACGGCAGGAGACTTGAACAATATGGCCAGTGTCTACCGTAGACTTGGGGAGTACGAAAAAGCAGAAAAACATTTTCGTGATGCCATGAGGCAGATGATTGCCGCACTTGGTGAAGAAAGTCCGCAATCCGTATCGGTCATGAACAACCTGGCCCTGCTGCTCGAAAATCAGGGACTTTATGATGAAGCAGAACCCCTTTTCAAGAAAAGCCACGCCATCTCCGAACAGATACAGGGTTCGAAACACCCTACCACCCTTGCATTGCTAAACAACCTCGCCTTCCTGTATGAATCCCAGGGAGATTTTCATCGTTCCGAGTTGAACTATCAAAAAGTCATTGAACTGAATAAAGAGGTTTATGGCAGAGAACATCCCAATACCATTGCAAGCATCAACAACCTGGCCTATCTCTACCTGCGCGATGACAAGCCTGAAAAAGCGGAACCCAGATTCACTTTGGCCTACGAACTCTGGCGGAAAAAATTTGGGGAGCGGCATCAGAACACCCTGAAAGCACTCAACAACCTTGGAAGGGTACATAAGAATCTGGGTAATCTTGATACTTCTGAAAAATACCTGACCCAGGCTTTGGAAGGACGCACAGCTGTATTCGGAAAAAAACATGCCGACACCCTACGTAGCATGAACGACCTCGGGGAACTGCTCGTGGTCCAAGAAAAGTCCGAAGAAGCCCTCGAACTGTTTGAGGAAACCCTGGAACTGGAATATGAAGTTTTGGGAAAAAACCATCCTTACACCTTTGAAACCCTCAATAACCTGGGACAATTAAAAGAAGATCTGGGCCTTCTTGATGAAGCGTTTGAAATACGGAAAGCCGGATTTGAGCAACGCAACACTTTCTTTGACCGGGTACTTTGGGTGGCAGGGGACAACACCCGACAATCGTACATCCGGCTTCATAAACCCGAACAAGATGCCTACATTCAACTGCTCATCAACCTAGATGATGAACGTACGGCGGAAAATCTGTTCAACATCAGCCTGAAACGCAAAGGTCTGTTGCTTAAAATCACCAGTGAAACCCAGCAGGTGGTCAAGATGTCAGGTTCCCCGAAGTTGAAAAAAATCACGGAGAATTTGACTGAAGCCCGAAAAAATCTTGCCTCACTCACCCTGGCAGGGCCGAACGATGAAAACCGTGATCAATTCGGTGAACTGGTTTTCAACCTTGAAGAGGAAATCAATGCGCTGCAATTAGAACTCGGGGCATCCAGCCAGGTGTATCGTCAAACCCTTGCCCAAGCCAAACCGGAACAGGTCCTCGGCGCTTTAGGAGACAGAGCCTTAGTGGACTTCCTAGCCTATCGTGACCAAGAAGAAGTCCTCAAAGTTCTGGCCATCATCGGTTATGGAGAAGAGTGGTACGTAGTCGATTATGGAGAATTGGAATATATCCAGGCAATCATCTCTGAGCTTCGTGAAATCATCCAGGACGAAGGTGCAGAGGATGAAGACATCAAAAGCGTAGCCTTTGAACTTTGGGAGCCTCTTTGGAGTCCTCTGATGGAATACATTTCGGATGCAGAATCCATTTTCATCTCCCCTGACAGTGTACTCAATATCCTTCCATTCGATGTCCTGGTTGATGATTCCGAAAGCTACCTCATTGAAAACTACGATCTCCGCATCATCAGTTCAGCTCGGGACCTCGCTGTTAATCTAGTGGAACCTGTCAGCGGAGAAATGCTGATCCTGGCAGGTCCTGATTATGATTCCAAGAAGTTGCTGGAAAGTCCTCAGGCACGTGAAGTGACACGAAAAAGATCCCGCAGTGTGGCTCAGGGAGCGAGAATGGGTTCTGGGTTACGCGGACTGAATTTTGACCCCCTCCCGGGAGCCGAAAAGGAAGGAGAAGTGATCAAGGAAGTTTCTGATGAAAAAGAAAGGACCACCACCATCTTCACTCAACATTCCGCAGAAGAACAGCAGTTAAGGAGAATTTCCAGCCCACCGGAAGTACTTCACATTGCCACCCACGGTTTTTTCCTCAAGGAGGATGAGAGACTTTCTAAACGTATCCAGGGGCTTGCCAGGGGAGGTGGAAACCGATTACCGCCTCCTGCGGACAATCCGTTGCTGCGTGCTGGGCTGGCATTCACAGGCCTCAATGCCAACGCGCCACTGTTGGGTGAAATCGATACCGACAACGATGGGGTCCTGACCGCAATGGAAGTGCTGAATCTTGATCTGGCCGGCACCCAGCTCGTAGTGCTTTCAGCCTGTGAAACTGGCCTGGGTGAAATTCACGAAGGCGAGGGTGTATACGGCCTGAGACGTTCTTTCCAGGAAGCCGGGGTCGGCAACGTGGTCAACTCCTTCTGGGAAGTCAGCGATGCGGGAACACAATTGCTGATGACCAAGTTCTACGCCAAGTTCCTCGGAGGAATGCCCGCACGTGAAGCGATGCGTGAAGCAAGGCTGGAAATGCTTGAAACCCTCGAGTGGAGCGCACCCTACTACTGGTCCGCTTTCGTCCTCGTAGGTCGCAACAGCTGAACCAAGGACCGATTTTAAAGATGATTTGAGTCAGCTGACTTTGATATCAAAAGCTTCAGCAGTGCATAATTCCAAGAGCTCCTGAGGCTTCACGGGAAAGACTGCGTGAGGGGTACCCGCAGCTGCCCAGACACGGGAATATTGGAAAAGATCCTCATCCAGAAACGTCTGCAGTGGTTCAATGTGCCCGGCAGGCGGTACCCCGCCAATCGCAAATCCAGTCGCTTCCCTAACGAAATCTGCATCAGCTCTTTTCAGTTTTCCACCAATGATTTTTTTTAGTTTTTTTTCATCAACGCGGTTGATCCCACTTGCAATCACAAGTACTGGCCGATGCGTATCCTTCACATAAAAAACAACGGATTTCGCGATCTCTGCAATTTCACAACCGATAGCAAATGCGGCTTCCGCAGCAGTTCGTGTTGAATCAGGAAGTTCAACCACTTTTCCTTCTATCCCCCGGGATTTGATATAATCCTGATAATTTGCTGCCGTAGAGGAAAGAGACTGCTTCATTCCTTGATGTTTAGTGGAATTCCTTTTGTATTCAACACCATGCTTTTGAAAAAGATATACTGAAACAAAAACTGCTCATATAATCCGTTATCATACTGATATTTAAAATTTTTTTAACTGTCTCAGGGCATCATACACCACAATTGCGACAGAAGATCCAAGATTGAGGCTTCGTACCCCAGATTCCCACATGGGGATAGTGAAAGCCTGTTTGGAATAGCGCTCAAGCCATGTTTTGGGTAGGCCGGTCGTCTCCTTGCCGAAAAAGAGGTAATCCCCATGAGAGGGGTTCATTTGAGTGTATGGTTTTTCGACATGTACAGAGAGGCAGCGGACCGAGCTTTGAGAAAGATTTTCCAAAAAGATTTTGGGATCTTCATGATGTTCCCAACTCACCCACTGCCAGTAATCAAGACCCGCACGTTTGAGTTGACTGTCCGTCAGTTCAAAACCAAGCCTGCCTAGCAGGATCATATGGCAGCGAACCGCAGCGCAGAGTCGGGCGATATTCCCCGTGTTTGGAGGAATTTGGGGCTCATAGAGGACGATATTCAGAGGGGGATCCGCATGAATCCGCATGGTTCATCAGGTTTCTAGAGCCAGTTCAATAAGGCGTTCCAGCAGTTTCGAATAAGGCAACCCGGATGCTTCCCAAAGTTTAGGATACATGCTGATACTCGTAAAACCTGGCAGTGTATTGATTTCATTGATAAAAAAACTTCCATCATCTTCCAGGAAAAAATCGACACGTGCCATTCCCCGACATTCCGTGCACCGAAAAGCGTCGACTGCAGTTTCCCGAATCCGACGGGCCGTATCTTCTTCGATTTGAGCCGGGATGACCAGTTTAGCCCCTTCATCGTCCACGTATTTGGCTTCATAAGAGTAAAATTCATGCTTAGGTACAATCTCTCCAAGTAACTCGGCAGCAACAGGCTTGTCATTTCCCAAAACCGAGCACTCGATCTCTCGTCCCTGAGTTGCTTTTTCAACCAAGATTTTACGGTCTATCCCGAACGCTATCTTCAGGGCTTCTTCAAATTCATTTGCCGTACGGGCCTTGCTCACTCCGAGCGAGGAACCTTCCCGGCTGGGTTTGACAAAAAAAGTTGGTCCCAGTTCCTGGATTAATTCCTCATGACGGACATGGTCTCCAGAACGAAAAACCCGGTAAGGTACCACTGGAATTCCTTGCAGAACCAGTAACCTTTTGCAGACGTCTTTGTCCATGCAGATGGCCGAACCATAAACATTGGAACCAACATAAGGTTTCCCTGCCATTTCCAGCAGACCCTGGAGCGCACCGTCTTCTCCAAACCGCCCATGAGTGATCGGGAAGAAAACATCGATTTCATCTAGTGAGTTACTTTTTTTTTCTGTGCTTTCCAGGGGCCGACGTTCTGGAATGTTTACAGGATGTGAGGAGGAAAAGCTAACTTTCCGGACATCATCATGATGTTCCAGAAAACCTTCAGACTCCCCAAGAAACCACGAACCTTCCAGGTTGATCCCGATCATCTGCACATCAAAGCGGCTCCGGTCCAGGGCTTTTTGGATATGATATGCGGAAATCAGCGAAACCTGATGTTCACCACTGGTACCCCCGCAGATCAACCCGACCTTGAGACGGGAATGATTCATGGTTCAGCTCTGATTCCCCACAGAAGCACGAATCCTGAGCTGTAGCTCTTCAAGTTGGTCCTGGGAAACATTTGAAGGAGCCTCAGTCATCAAACAGGAGGCTCTCTGAGTTTTTGGAAAAGCAATCACATCCCGGATCGATTCCGTCTTGAGCAGAAACATCATGATCCGGTCGAACCCCAGTGCAATCCCTCCATGAGGCGGAGCTCCGTAGGAAAGGGCTTTCATCAGAAAACCGAATTTACTTTCGATTTCATCATCATCGAGATTCAACAGTTTGAAAACCCGATCCTGAATGTCACTTCGATGAATACGGATGCTGCCTCCCCCAATTTCAACTCCATTGAGGGTGATGTCATAAGCACGGGAGCGAATGCGTTCTGGATGATCACCTCCATGTAATTCAAAATCCTCTAGATTGGGCATGGTGAAAGGATGGTGGCTTGAAACATAGCGCTTTTCAGTTTCACTGTACTCAAAGAGCGGAAAATCAGTAACCCAGACAAAACGAAATTCATTTTCAGGAATCAGTCCGCGCTGCCGTGCGATTTCCTTACGGAGGTTTCCAAGTGTGTCATGCACGATTCCTGGCTTATCCGCACAAAAAAGAACCAGGTCTCCGACTTCCATTCCAGTCCGCGCTTCCAGTGAAGCCTGATGCTCCTCCGAAAAGAATTTTGCGATCGGAGACTGCCATCCTTCGGCATTACGTTTGATCCAGGCCATACCTTTGGCACCGTATATCGCTGCAAACTCTGTCAGATCATCCAGTGCTTTACGCGACAAGTCGGCCCCACCCGGAACTCGAATCGCCTTCACCATTCCGCCGCCTTTGACGACTTCAGAAAAAACACGCAGTCCACACTCCGAAGCAATATCTGAAAGATCTACAAGTTTCAGTTCAAAACGGGTATCTGGTGCATCCGATCCATACTGGTCCATCGCTTCCTGATAAGTCATGCGTGGAAAGGGAATAGAAACCTCCATTTGGAGCAGTTCTCCAAAAAGGTGGACCATCAACCCCTCTACCAATCTGTAGATCTCTTCAGGACTTGTGAAGCTTAATTCCAAGTCGATTTGGGTAAACTCCGGTTGGCGGTTGCCCCGCAGGTCTTCATCGCGGAAACAACGAGCAATTTGTATGTAACGATCATATCCGCTGATCATCAGAAGCTGCTTGAAAAGCTGAGGTGACTGAGGCAAGGCATAGAATTGTCCAGGACTTACTCTTGAAGGAACCAGATAATCTCGGGCCCCTTCCGGAGTCGATTTGGTGAGTATCGGGGTTTCCACCTCAAAAAACTTTTCTGCCGTGAAGTAACTTCTGACAAGTTGCATGGCCTGTGAGCGCTGCATCAGATTACGCTGCAGAATTGGGTGGCGAAGTTCCAGGAATCTGTAGGTGAGTCGAATTTTTTCATCCACCTGCTCCCGTTCCTCGATAAGAAATGGTGGCGTTTCTGAAGGATTCAGGATTTCAAGTTGATCCACAAGGACTTCAACCTCTCCAGTTGGCAGCTTGGGATTCACATTGCCTTCTATACGGTGTTCGACTTGACCTCGAACTGCCAGTACGTATTCACTTCGAATGGAGTCGCCTAGTTGATGTGCTTCACTACTGATCTCCTTTTTGAAAACCACCTGGCTTAAACCTGTGTAATCCCTCAGATCAACAAAGATCACGCCACCGTGGTCCCGGCGGGTTTGACACCAACCAACCAACACGACTTCGTTTCCAATCTGTTCTTGTCTCAAATCACCGCAAAAATGCGTTCTTTCCCAATTCATCTCAACACATATCCTTCTCTTTCAAGATTTAGAATAAATTTTAGCAAAACAAAGAATTTTCACACACTTTTTCACGAATCAAAAGTATTTGATAGCTTTACGTAGTGTGTTTCTGAGAGGGAAGCAGGAAAGTGGTTAGTTTTTATCAGAAAAATCAAAAATGTGATTGCCAAAAAAATTCCATCCTGATCCCAGCAATATAGAAATTATTACCGTCATCCATTCAGTATATTGTAGTTGACTGATGAAGAAGCCAGAAACAAGGATCGCAACCGTACCGAAAAAATGTGTGCCATAATAATCCAAAAGCTGTTTCATTCCAGGTTTGATGGCATAAAGGTAAGCTTTCATCAGATAATTCCAAACCAGTGCAACATGAACCGAAAGAACCAATGAATTGATAAAATCCAACCCGCTTTTACGCAGAATGACGAACATCAAAAGGTTCACAACAATCCCGCTCAAGCCTCCAAGGATTGACTTCAGCAGAATCAGATTCCAGTTCCCCAGCAAGTTTCGGGTCAATAGGGTCTCAGCAAAATCCCAGATCACCGCACCGGTCAGTTTGCTTTGGCCATATTGTCGGTTTTTGAATTCATAGGAAATTTCCTTGACCGTTAAATCCGGATGTTTCACAAGGATTTCAAAAAGGATCTTGAAGCCCTTTGACTGCAGTGCCGGTGCTATTCCATGCAGTTTTGCAGCATCAATCAGGAAGAACCCACTGAGCGGATCGGTGACCTTATTTTTAATGATGGAGCAGGCGAATAGGGTACCATAAATGCTAAGGCTTTGACGGCTTGAAGACCATCCGCTGATTCGACTTTGATCGAGATAACGTGAACCAACCACCAGATCATAGTCATTTGATGCCTCCAGCATCCTGGGAATGATGCCCAGATCATGCTGTAAATCAGCATCTGCCACCAAGAGTTTGCTCCCTTTGGCAACCATAAAGCCTTCCATGATTGCAGTACTCAAACCTTTACGGTGAACCCTCCGAATCAGGCGGACCCTGGGATTGTTACGTGAGATTTCCAGTACCTTTTGCCATGTGCCGTCGGTAGAATCATCGTCAACCACGATCAGCTCAAAATCAACAGCCTCCAGAAGTTTTTCCAAATATGAAAGAGAAACAGGAACGCTTTCGACCTCGTTCAAGGTGGGCAGGATGATGGAAAGATCGACTTTCAAGAAACCTTTTCTTTCAAGCACCAACTCATTGAACGCCTTATTGAATCCAAATTGTCTTAATTAGAAAACTTTTCGGAGTTCATCCGAATCAATGTCTTCAAGGGAGGCTGTTTCTTGGTTTTCTGATTCGGTTCCATCGAGCGAGGCTATGCTGTCCAAATCCGATTCCTGCAATTGCTGGAAAATTTCACGACAGACCCACGCGTCTGTGGCGGCATACAGTTGCTGGTGTTCATCCAGTTTTTTTCGATCCCAGTTGGAGAGCTGAAAACGCTTTGAAATCCTCGACTTCAAAAAGATTCCGGTCAAATTCCTCAACCCGGTAGTTATGATACCAAAACGACGGGCAAGGTCTGCAAGTTCGACAAACCCTCTTGGTTCAAATTCGGATTTATTCTGCAGTGCCTTGATGTCGTCATGTATTGCCACCCCAATTTTCAACACTGTTGCATCTTCAAAAAGTTCCTTCAACGGATCTGGCAGCCCCAAATCACGAAGTTGGAACAAAAAAGCATGGTTTTCACTGGCCAACTGAAGCAAAGCCACCGGGTAGCTTTCACCCCTTTTGAAGGAAGGACGGGTTTCTGTGTCAAATCCAAGAAGAGCTTCCTGACTTAGAAACTCCATTGCCGAATGCATTTGAGCTTCATCATTAACGACATGAATTGTACCTGGAAAATGAAGTAGAGGAAGCAGGAGTATATCTTTTTTACTGATCCTTTCAGGAAAGATCATGTGCTTCACTGCTTGAGAATCTGCCGATTTTATCACTTCATTCAAAAAATAGGATTATTCAATACCTTGGAAAATCAAATTCGTTTAGTGCCTTATCAATCAATTCGAAGGCAAAACCTCTTTGAAACAGTTTTTGTCCTAAAGCCTGACGCTTGAATTTTTTGGTGCCTTTGCAAAGATCTTCAAGATTGTCCTTGATCCTACTCAACCAGAATTCCTCATCAGCCAATTCTTCCATCATGCTATGGGCAATTTCATGATCAATTCCGCGCTGATGAAGGCCGGCAAGAATCCTAAAAGGCCCCATACGCTTATTGTTAAACCGTGATTCGATGAATAAGCGAGTAAAACGTTGGTCCGACAAAAAATCTTCTGACTGGAGTTCTTCAAGACATCTATCTATTTCTGATTCAAGGTTTTGAAATCTGGAATTCAGTTTTCGTTTTAGTTCCTGACGTGAATGTTCCCGAATTGCCAGTAGTTCAAGAGCCTTGTTGCGCAGAAGATTGTAATAAGATTCCTTTTCCAGTGCACGAAGTACATGCTCTTCAAGCTCTTTCTCCAGCGAAAGTTCGAGACGGTTCCAGCTTTTTACACCCACAACCATTTCACTTCCATCATTGATAAACAATCGTATTGCTCCATTTGGAGCTTCTCCTACCCTTTCAATTTTGAATTTCTGCTGATTCGACTGCATGACTGATATCCGTTATCGACCGAGTGATTACCGCCTCCTCCCCAAGTCCAATCTGGACCGGATGGAACGAAACAATCCATACATCACAAAGATTTACGATTATGAGGATTGGCTTTTGCCCCATCCTGACAGAGAGGGCTTTGATCGAAAATGGCAGAGAAAAGTTCAGAATTCATCGAAAGCCCATGTGGAAATTGGCTGCGGTTCTGGACGATACCTCATGGAAATGGCCAGGAATAAGCCTGAAGATACTTTTCTCGGCCTCGAATTGAGGTTGAAGCGACTCGTACTTGCAGCAAAAAAAATTAAAAGAGAACAATTAGAGAATATTCTGCTGATGAGAGAAAGGGGAGAATATCTGGATGATTATTTTGAGACGGGCAGTATCGATGTTTTACACATCAATTTTCCTGATCCATGGTCCAAAAAATGCCGGCGCAAACATCGTATCTTCAGTGAGGCTTTTCTTGAAATGATGTTCCGACTTTTTTCACCCAAAGGAGAAATTTTCTTCAAAACTGATCATCTTGAATATTTTAAATCCACTTCAGAATTGTTATATAATAGTCAACTTTTCGAAATCAAAGATTTTACTTATGATCTGCATCAAAGTGAATTTTCCGACCAAAACATCAAAACAGAGTTCGAATTACTTTTTCATTCCAAAGGAAATCCTCCCATTGGTTTTCTCAGAGCAAGGCGCATTCCGGATTGAACCCCTAAGGGCTTGTTTTTCCAACTTCCTCACCATTTGATAGGCATGCTTCGAGATTGAAATTAGAGAAGCATACTTTTCTTTTCAAGACGATTGCTAAATTTAGTTACTGAAAGCTGAAGTTTCTCCTGAAATAATCCTGAAATTTTTTTGGAACATTACTGATACAACAGAATTCAATGATATTTGATGCAATGTTTTCCTGAGTATGAGGGTTGGTTCTCGGCTTGAAGATTCATGAGTATTTCATAAAATAAAAAGCTTTTATAAATGTTGAATCTTAGTCTCTTTTTCGAAAACTTTCTTTCTTCCAGGATCAGGGCAAAGCATGCAGGTGTATCGTTTCCGGGAAAGTAACTCCGGGGATCATCCAACCGTCGTCACCATTGGTAATTTTGATGGAATGCATCTCGGACATCAGGCTTTAACTGGCTCTGTGATCAAAGAAGCCAAACAACGAAATCTCTCTTCTGCTCTAGTTACTTTCAACCCTCATCCTCAAGAAATTCTACATCCTCGTCAACCGGTCCAACGTATATGCACACCACAACTCCAAAAACGACTCTTTGAAAAATCAGGAATCGATGAGGTGCATGTGATCCCCTTTACTCCGGAACTGGCAGAGTTGGGTGCGGAAAACTTTGCATCCCAATATCTCATTCAACGTTTTAAAATGGAGAAATTGATCGTTGGTTACGATTTTCGTTTTGGAAAAAACCGATCCGGGGATTTCATACTGCTTGAAAAACTTGGAAGGGAAAATGGGTTTTCTCTTAAGGAGATCGCTCCGATTCGAATCAATAGTCAAATCGTGAGTAGCACCTTGATACGACAATTGGTTCGAGATCAACGTTTTTCTGAAGTGGAACAGTATCTGGGCCGATCCTATAGTTTGCTGGGGACTGTAAAAAAAGGAGAACAACGTGGAAGGACACTTGGCTTTCCAACAGCAAACCTAATTCCAGAAATTCACTTACCACTTCCTCCTGGGGTTTATGTAACCAAGGTAAAATTCAGAAACGAATTTCATTACGGGGTAACAAATATCGGCACCCGACCGACTTTTGGTGAGGAAGAGTTTCGAGCAGAAACGTGGATCATCGATTTCCAAGGAGATCTTTATGGAGAAACGATGGAAATTTGGCCCCTCAAGTCTCTCAGAGCCGAGAAAAAATTTTCTGGCATCGAAGAACTGAAAAACCAGATTGAAGTCGATGTTCTTCAAGCTCGGAAATATCTTCAAGAAACATCAACGGCATGAAGGATGGTAACACATGCTGAATTATAAGCCTGAGCAGATTCTGATTGATGTTGAAGTGGAAAATTCCCTCTTGGCACGTGAAATATGTGATCGTTTTTCCGATGTCCCCCAACTGATTCTTGAACAGGGAGACGACCACAAAAAAACTTTGGGGCTTGATCCTGGAAGAAATCCATTGACTCAGGGAAAAAAAAACCTACATCTGAAATATTTCCAGGGTCATTCATTCAAAAGCTGTCCGGGATTTTCGGAAGATCTGCTTTGCTGCAATTATTTCACTCTGGATTTGGTCGAGAATTGCCCTTTTGAGTGCACCTACTGTATCCTGCAGGCCTTTCTGAACAAACCAATGATCACCGTTCATGCCAACCTTGAGGAAATTCTGGAAAATCTCAAAAATCAAATTTCTACTCGTTCCAGACAACTTTACCGGGTTGGAACAGGTGAGCATTCAGACAGCCTAGCCCTTGATCCTTATCTCAGAATCAGTCCACATTTGATTCGCTTCTTCAGCAATCTTCCAAATGCCATTCTTGAATTAAAAACAAAATCTCATCACGTAGACCATCTACTTGACCTTCCACACGGAGGAAAAACAGTCATTGCTTGGTCGCTCAATCCTGAAACTATCATCGAGCAGGAAGAGTACAAAACTGCACGTTTGGACGAACGTTTAGAGGCTGCTCGTAAAGCATCGGATGCCGGTTATAAACTCGGCTTTCATTTTGATCCAATGCTTCATTTTCCAGGTTGGGAAAAAGAATACCCAAGACTTGTTGAGCGCCTGTTTGATTCTGTCAGTCCAGAGAGAATTGCCTGGATTAGTATGGGCACCCTCAGATGTCTTCCGATGTTAAAACCAATCGTAGAAGACCGTTTTCCCTCAAGTAGGGTTTTCCTTGGTGAACTTTTTCAATCGGATGATGGTAAACTACGCTACCTGAAAAGGATTCGGCAGGAGATGATCCGTTTAATGCAGCAAGAGCTTCAAAAACACGCGCCTGGTGTTCCAAACTACATCTGTATGGATAAGCCATCCGTTTGGAGAAACAGCATGCCTTCCCAGCCTGAAGACAGCTCAGATCTTGAAACAACACTTGAGTTTGGATTCCTTCAAACCGAAATGGAAAGGGTCTGAAATGTCTAAAAATTTTCCTGAGACCATACCGGTTTTTCCACTTTATGGCTGTATCTTATTGCCGAAAACCATCCTTCCTTTGAATATTTTTGAACCTCGTTATCGACAGATGATCGAACATGCTATAGAAACAGAAGATCTGATCGGAATGATTCAACCGTTGAGTAATGATGATGATAAAATCCACCAAATTGGTTGTCTTGGAAGGATTGATCATTATCAAAAACAATCTGACGGGAATTATCTGATCCGTCTCCAGGGAGAAATTCGCTTCGAAATCCTTCAAGAACTCGAAGTGGAAACATTATACAGGCAGGTTGAAGTGGACTATAAACGTTTCAGATCTGATTCGAGCGAATCCATCGAAGAATGTAAATCGTCGGGATTGCTTCAAGCCTTCAAAGCCTATGCATCCCGGAAAGAACTCCAGGTTGAGTGGGAAAAAATTGAATCCATTCCTTTAAATCTGTTGATCAATATCCTGAGCATGAATCTGGATTTCAACCCAATTGAAAAACAAGCCCTGCTTGAGGCTCCAGGATTGAATGAACGTTGGGACAACCTGATCGCTCTGATGCATATGGCATCTCTGGAAGCAGCCCCAAATCCTTCCAGTTATATCAATTAAAATTAAACTGATTGAAATCATGAAACATTTAAAAATATTTATTCATTCAATGATCAGCATTATTCCTTTCCTGGGCTTAGGTTATGATGCTTCTCCCCTCCTGGCAGCTGAAAGTGTAGTTTTTGATTCAAACCCGATGGTCGCAGAATTGGAAAATCAACCCGTGAGGCTTGAAGATTTGAGGAACAAAAAAATTTACGATCTCAGCCTTCAACTCTACCAACAACTTCAGGAACAGTTGATTTTACATACTCTTGAAAACCTGGAAAACAAACACAAAGAAATCAACAGCAAACCCAGGATCTCAATCAGTGAAGAACAAATCCTTGCTGTTTACGAAGGAAACAACCTTAAGGAACGAGGGTCCCTGGATAAATTTCGTCCTCAAATCCGCCAGTACCTGAAAGCACAACTTAGACAGGAGATGCTTTTGAACCAATTCGGCATGGCACTGGAAAAGGGATGGGTCAAATCCTACCTTTCTCCTCCCTCTGAATTTACCCAGGAAGCTTCCATCAAAACCGCCTACATTAGAGGAAATCCCAAAGCCAAGGTGATGATTCTGGAATTCTCTGATTACCAGTGCCCTTATTGTTCACGCATCCAGGGTACCGTTCAGAAATTGATCAAAACCTATGAGAAAAAAATTGCCTTCGGTTACAGGCATTTCCCGCTTGGCTTTCACACAGAAGCAGATGATGCCGCAATGGCAGTGGAGTGCGCTCGGGAACAAGGTAAATTCGAGGAAATGCATGAATTACTTTATGCCAACCAAAAAGCCCAGTTTCCAGAAGATTTAAAAAAATATTCACGTAGAATTGGTATCAAAAATAAGAAAAAATTCGACCAATGCCTCGAAAGTGAGCAATACCGGGGATTGGTCAACCAAGATATGGAAGATGGCGCCAGCTTGGGCATCAGTGGGACTCCAGGATTTTTCATTGGCCGTTATAACCCCGATAAACGTAGAATCAAAGGAGAACTACTTTCTGGGGCACAACCTCTGAATGCCTTCGAAAATCTGATCGCAAAATATCTCACCCAACCCTAATGAGGCAATATTCCGAATCAGAACTGAGGCAAAGTCTTTCAGATATTGCCACGCCACAGATTCTCGTGGTAGGAGATCTGATGCTTGACCGCTACTCTTGGGGGATGGTTCAACGGATTTCTCCGGAAGCCCCGATCCCGGTACTTCAAGTTGCCCGGGATGATCAGAGGCTGGGGGGCGCCGGCAATGTGATGATGAATCTATCCGTGATGGGTGCTGAAGTGCTGGCCTGCGGTGTCACTGGAAAAGATGAAGCCGGAGAGATCATTCTCGGTCTGCTTCAGGAACAGGGTATAGACACATCTGGAGTAGAACAGCAGGAACAGTATACCACAGTGCTCAAACACCGCATGATCGCCGGACATACGCATCTGTTGAGGATGGATCTTGATCCTCCTTCGGGGAGTGTGGTCAGGCAGGAAGGGCTGATTGATTTCCTGAAAAAGACCATTCCAAGGGTTGACGCAGTCTTGATTTCAGATTATGGCAAAGGTTTATTGGGTAACTCGATGCTTAGGACCATTGCTGCTCTCTGCAAAACCCATCACATTCCTTCCCTTTGTGACCCTCGTCGTAATATTGATTTCGAAATCTACCAGGATTTCACACTTATCAAACCCAACCGGGCCGAAACAGAAGCTGCGGTAGGATTCCCTCTCATCGATCAGGACAGTATCCTCCGGGCAGCACACAAACTGAAATACGAGGCGGATCTTGAATATGTTGTCATCAGCCTCGATCAGGATGGAATGTTGCTGTTCCGTCAAGCCAATGACTATCAGTTCCTAAAAGCTGAAACCCAGGAAGTATTCGATGTTGTCGGAGCTGGAGACATGGTGATCAGTGTTCTGGCCTACCTCTTGGCAGGAGGTGCAAGCATCGAACAGGCAGGTTTCTGGGCCCAACTAGCAGCCGGCATGGCCATTCAGCATGTAGGAGTTGTTTCTTTCACCCGTTCAGATCTTCTTCATCGTTTTGAATACGGTGAAACTTCAGGGAAGATCATGACGCTCGAACAACTCAGCCGTTATCTGCCCCATCAGGAACTTCCACTAATATTCACAAATGGATATTTCGATGATATCAGTGCTGCACATCTCAAGTTCCTGCACCAGCTAAATACCCTCAACGGGTTCAATGTGGTAGCCATCAACAGTGACCGCAGCATCTCTCAAGAAAAAGGCGAAGCACCTCTATTGAACGAACGTGAGAGAGCAATGCTTCTTTCATCGGTTGAATCCGTTAACCGCGTCATCATCTTTGATGAAGCGGATGCCTCCCATTTGATACGGACCCTTCGACCGGTTCGGGTGGTGAAGGGAGAACGCTACCGAAACCAATCCCTTCCAGAAAAAGATGCGATTGATGAAGTTGGTGCATTGATAGAATTTTTTCCTGAATACGGATAAAACAACTTCAATTAGATCACGGCTTAACTTTTTCAAAAACTTTGACAACCATTATTCTTCAATTAACTGATTTGATCACTCCATGGACATAAAAACCGAAGACATCCAAAGCTTAGTTGAACAACAAAATAACTGGCGCGGAAAAGAATGTTTGAACCTGATTGCTAGTGAAAATACCCAGTCCCCCAATGTGAGAAACATTGAGGTTAATGACTTTATGGGCCGTTACGCCGAAGGGCACCCGAACACCAATGATGAAGATCGACGTTATTACGAAGGCACCCGATGGATTGACGAAATTGAAAGGATTGCAGAGCAAGAAATTATCGAACTAGCAGGATGCCAGCAGGCTGATGTCAGACCCATCAGCGGAAACGCCGCCAACACAGCCCTGGCTTTGGGCATACTCAGAGGGGGAGACACGGTTGTGGTGAACTCCATTGAACAGGGCGGGCACATCAGCCACAACCCGATAGGAGTTGTGGGGAGGAGGATTCAGAAAAGGGGTCAGGTTCTTAATCTAGGAAAAGAAAATTCCATTGACCTCAATTTCTGGCCTGCAACTGAAGACGGTTATCACCTGGATGCAAATGCCTGTGTTGACCTTCTTGAGAATAAACGTCCGAACCTCGCAATTCTGGGTAAAAGTCTTTTCCTCTTTCCTGAACCGGTGAAGGAAATCGCAGAAGCTTGTAGAAACCTGAAAATACCATTGCTCTATGATGGTGCGCATGTCCTTGGATTGATCCTGGGAGGATGTTTTCAGGATCCTTTCCGAGAAGGTGCACATTTCATCAATGCAAGCACCCACAAAACCTTTCCTGGCCCACAACGTGGGGTCATCCTGGGAAACCTTCAGGGAGAAGATGAATTGAAGTGGTGGACAAGCATCGACCGTGGAGTGATGCCTGGTTCCTCAAGTAGCCACCACCTGCATACCCTTCCAGGGCTGGTCATCGCCATCCGGGAAATGAAAGTTTATGGAAAAGCGTACGCCAAACAAACAATCAAAAATGCTAAGGCACTGGGACAGGCCCTAGATGATGAAGGAGTCGATGTAGAAGCCAAGGAATTTGGTTTTACAGAAAGTCACCAACTGGCACTGCGGGTTACGCGTTATGGTGAGGCCAAAAAAATCGCCCGGCATCTTGCTGAACAAAACATCATCTGCAATTACAACCAGCTTCCGGGAGATCCGGACCCAGGATTTCCCTCAGGACTCCGTTTAGGAGTTCAGGAAATGACCCGGATGGGAATGACAGAAAATGAAATGGGAGATATCGCCCAGTTGATGAGCTCAGCTATTAAGGGAAAGAAGGTGTTAAAGGAAGTTGGGAAGCTCCGGGAACGATTTAACGAAGTCTGTTATTGTTAGAGAGTTACAATTGAATCAAACTGATCAAAGTCAGAGTCAAATTTTTTCATGCTGGATTGAAAATCAAGCTGCTTTGGCTTCCATATTTTTAGTGGCGCGGTGAAGGTATTGGTTGATTTTCATTTTGGTGATGGTGTCATTGTCACGATATTTGAGATGTAAATCATACAAACCTCCTCTGGGAACGATGTTCATCACCGAAGCAGCCAAATCACGACGTATACTTGCCCTAGATAGATGAAAAATTAAAACATCATCCTTATTGAGTCCCTGAAGATCTTTCATCTGAAGTTTCATTCCACCTCCACTCATGTCCTTGATGGTTGCGGTTACCATATCTCTTTCCTGTTCTTCAGCCTCGAACTTATGTTCCAAATCGTATTGAGCATCGCTGACGAGCTGAAAATTCATTTCCATGTCCATCGGAACACGTTCTGATTCACGGATTGTCATTTTGTGTATCTCGGACGTCTGCTTCAGAATCACCGCATTCATCTCGTCAATCAGCTGATCTACAATATCCACGTCAAATTCATAGTCCGCATCATTTGCCCTCCGGAGCCTACAATGAATAGAAGGGAATTGTTTTAAATTGGCAGGTCTCTTTTTGACTGAAGGAGGTTTGATATAAAGATGAGATTCGTTGGCATCCAAAATAGAAGTCATGAAAACCACATTTCTGGATTTGTGTCTGATTTCACATTCTAATTTCATTCCCTTTTCAAGCATTTGTGTATTCAAAAAAGGCCAATCTAAATTTTTGAATGTAAATTCTAAGCTTTTTCTTAATTCAAATATTTTTGGATATGCCTCTTCTTCAAATCTATCAGATTCTTTAAAATCAATTACTGTTTGTTCAAATAATTCACTTGAACTGATTACTGGTAATATATCAACTGGATCAACAGTCCCGCATAATTCAGTGACAAATTCTCTTGTTTCCTCATCAAGCTTTTTATTTTCATACTCCGTTTCCAGGCCCATTTGAGCCTGTTCGTCAACAATTGCGTCAAGCTCTTCCTGGGCCTGTTTCTCACGCAGGTACCTGGCACCATAAAACCCGCCGATGGAACCGAAAACCAAAATGAAAAGTGCGATCCAAAAGGATATTGGCCATGTGGAAGGTGGAGGCATCGACTGAAAAAGATTCGATGTCTCAAGATCACCAGTGCTGAAACTGGGTTTATTGGAACGGTCTATCCCGCAAAGCAGGAACCAGAGAATTACAAACCCAAATCCGGTAATCAGGTTTTCAAATTTTTTGATCAGATTTCGCATTTTGTACTCCAATGAAAAGGACAATTACTTCGAATATTTCTTAACGGCAATTGATAAACAAATCAAGCCCTGTTGGATATTCATTCTAATTCATATTAAAGGGCTCGCCCGTTCATGTTGGTGCAAACAGCAGTCCGTGAGTTAACATTCAACCAGTAAAGTCAGAAACTGCTAACCTTCTCAAATTGAATTCAATGCCTCAACTTATGAGGCGGAGGGGTGGACATCATAACTGCCCAAGATTTTGTAATTGAACTTGCTGGTTCTCAGCACATCCAGGCAGGCTTCACTTTCCTGAATGTTATAGAAATCTACATAGAAATCGTACATCCAGGGTGTGGATTTTGAAGGGCGGGACTCGAGCCGACAGAGATTGATTCCGAAAAGGTTAAAAACACTCAACATACGGTAGAGTAGTCCAGGGCGGTCTTCCTGAAATTCCACAAAGAGAGCCGTTTTTTTTCGGTTAAAATCATACTGTTGGTTTTCTCCTCGATTTTTTACCAGCAGAAAACGAGTTGTATTGTTTTTGTAGTCCTGGATGTTCTCTGCAAAAAGATACTGAGGATGTTTCAGTGCAAATGAAACCGGTACAATGGCCGCAAGTGGATTTTGACCCAGTTCAACCTTTTCCAGAAATTGAAGTCCAGAATCTATGTTGCTGCGGGTGAACTGAGGGCGGACTTTGGGGATATTTTGGGCGATCCAGCGACTGGTCTGTTCAAATGCTTGTGAATGCGTATAACAGTCTTGGATCTTTTCAGGATCTGCCGAGGCAAGAAGAGAGTAGGTGATCGGGAGGCTAACTTCGGCCAAAATTTCCAAATCCATGCTGACCAGGGCATCCTGAACCTGTGCCACCGTTCCAGCAACCGAATTTTCAATCGGAACGACTGCCGCTTGTAATGGATCTTGACGAACTTCCAGCAGTGCTTCTGCAAATGTACTGCTGTATCGGATGAGATCAGGCTGATGTTGAAATAGTCTTGCCGCCTCATCACTGAAGGTGCCTTCCGGCCCCAACGTGTAGACAGCAGTGACAGGATCAAGCAGATTGACAGAGGCTGGTGAAGACAAGCTTCAGGAGGCAGCCAACGTTTTTCCAGATCGAATGCAACGTGTGCAGACCCGGATCTTTTTGCGGTTTCCACCTGGCTGAAGAACCCTCACATTCTGGATGTTTGGAAGCCATCTTCGTTTATTCCGGTTGTGTGCATGACTCACACGAAAACCGTTACCTGGTGTTTTTCCGCAAATTTGACACTTAAGGGACATGTAGCGTTGGAATATTGAATTTCAAAACCCTAAATAATAATACAATTCCAGATTTTTTACAATGAAATTATTTTCCACTTTCATCCTTACTATCAGGGTTAAAGCTCATTTGCATTCCACCTGGATTTTGACGGGGAAGAATCCTCACACGCTGAATCGCTTTGGGGGAGACCCGATTTCCCCGGGCTTGAACCCCTTTGATTGCAAGCTCATCGAAGTGGAAAGCATCACGACTTTTACGAAGGCGGGGATGGGGGACCAGCACGACTTCCACTGAAATTCCTGTGCCCTGACTGAGGTGGAGAATCTTGGCCTGCTTGGCCTGTTCAAATAACCGGTATTCTTTTTCAAGGATGAATTTTTCCACCTTGAAGCGTTTTGCATAGCAGATCTGGCTTTCTCCTTCCGAATAGATGACATTGAAAACAATTTTGGAATCCAATTTATCCAGATGCAATAGATCTTTTCCAACAAACAGTTTTTCCGGCACACGAGTCAACTGGTAGCGTCCGTCACGATGGATCAGCAGAATTTTGTCCAGCGGAGAACAAAGGAAGGATGTTTCGGATTTGACCTTGGTTCCAAAAAATCCGCTGCTTCTATCCCAGAAGACTTTTTGCTCTTCCATCACCTCTTCCATTCGAACCTCGTCAAAGGTTTCTAGCCGGGATTTGCGTGGAAAGCTTGAGCCGTATTTTTCCTTGAGTTGTTGAATATACTGGATTGTGAAAAGTTTGATATTATTCAGTGAACGTTTCAGCTCTCTGATTTTCTTTTCCAATTCTTTCAATTCCTTGAGTCCGGCCTGCTGGTCGAAGCGTGAAATTCTTTTGATCTGGATTGTCAACAATTTCTCAATGTCCTCCTTGAGAATTGGTGCCGATAGTTCTTCTGCCAAAGGCTTCATGGCCATTTCAACCCGTTTTAGCGCCTCTTCGTAACTTTCGGAATCTTCCAGTTTGCGATAAACCTTTTCTTCAATGAAATACATCTCCAATCGTTTCTGATGCCATTGCCTACGTGTTTTTGCCAGAGCAAGTTCAAGCTCGTTTCTAAGCAGGTTTTTCAACCGGTCGGTATTGTGCCGGATGACATCGCTTACTGAGGAAAGAACCGGTTGATTATTCCGGATCACGAGCAAGTTCAATGAAATATTTTGTTCACATTGGGTATAGGCATAAAGCTGTTTGATCAGTTTATCCGTGTGATAACCTCGAGCAGTTTTCAATTCGATTTCAACCTGGTCGGTAGTAAAATCATTGATGGAAGCAAGTTTGAAACGATTTTTATTGACTGCATCCTGAACGGACGAGATAAGAGACTCGGTGGTAACCCCATAAGGCACTTCACGGATCACCAGGGTTTTGTCATTGACCACTTCAATTTTTGCACGAACCCTGATCTTTCCATTCCCTTCATTGTACTGGGTCACATCCAAAAACCCTCCCGTCAGGAAATCTGGAAACAATTCAAAAGGCTTTTCTTCCAGATAGGAAATCTGTGCCTGAAGCACCTCATTGAAATTATGAGGAAGAATCCGGGTAGACATTCCTACTGCAATGCCTTCGGCCCCTAACAGAAGTGTTGCAGGAATTTTACACGGAAGCAGGATTGGTTCCTGATTTCTTCCATCATAACTTTCGGTGAATTCTGTCAATTCAGGATTAAAAAGAACTTCTCTTGCTAAAGGTGTCAGTCGAGCTTCAATGTAACGTGATGCAGAAGCCGGATCTCCAGTGAAGAGGTTTCCGAAATTCCCCTGCCGTTCAATGAAATATTCCTTGTTGGCAACCACCACCAGCGCCGAGGCAATCGACGCGTCTCCATGAGGATGAAGCTTCATCGTATCACCAACGATGTTTGCGACTTTATTGAACTTTCCGTCATCCATCTCCATCATCGTATGCAAAATTCTCCTTTGCACCGGCTTCAATCCATCTTCAATGTCTGGGATTGCACGGTCCTTAATGACATAGGACGCATATTCGAGAAAATTCTGGTCCAGCAGCGATTTGATGTATTTCATCTGAGTTACGGAGATTTCTGATGCAATGGAAAGGAAAGGGAAGAATTGTGTAAATTCATAAGTTTTCAAACAATTGAATTAGACGCAGTATCCTCAATCGAAATTCAGAATGTTCTTTGAGGATATTTTTATGCTAGTCAGAAAAATCATGGACTAAAGCACAATTTTTCGCACCGAAGTAATGCCTTTGTTTGAGATCAATTCATCCAGAATTTCTTTGGAGATATCCTGATCAACACTGATCACCGCCATGGCCTCTCCACCACGAACGTTACGGCCCAGTTCGAACTGGTTGATATTGATCTGATGCTTCCCAAGGCAGACCCCTATCACGCCGATCATGCCGGGTACATCGAGATTCGTCGTGACCAGCATCGTTCCGGAAGCTTCTATTTCGCAATAAAAATCATTAATCAGGGTTATTCGTGGATGAGGTCCGCTAAACACAACTCCACCAACGGTGAACTGCTTGCCCTTTAATTTGAAGATGCATTTGAACGCACTTTCATAGTCGGTAAATCCTGGATCCGTCTCCTCAATGACTTTAAGTCCAACACTTTCTGCTAGTTGATCTGCATTCACATAGCTGGCCTGATCATGGGATGCCTGAAGAAAACCTTTGAGAAAACAAAGACGGAGCAATGAGGTGTCCCATTTGGCTAGGGTACCGCGATATTTGATTTCCAGTTGATTGGGCTGAAAATCAAGAAACTGTGAACTGAACATACCTATTTTTTCGACCAGTGTTGTATAATGTCGGACTGGGCTGGTTGGCAAAACCTTGACACTCGGCATGTTGACCGGAAAGTCCACCACTTCTCCGCGCAGGGCTCTGGGCACTTGAGCGGCAATGGATTCGGCAATCCGAATTTGTGCTTCAGTTGTAGAAGCACCAATGTGCGGAGACATCACCACCTGAGGAAGCTTGCTGAAGGGATTTTCACCAGGAGGTTCAACTTCCCAAGTATCTATGCCTGCAGCAGCAACGTGGCCTGATTCAAGTGCATTCAACAGGGATTTTTCATGGATGACACCACCCCGAGCAGTATTCAACAAAATCACCCCGGACTTCATCCGTTCTATCTCCTTCTTGGAAATCATCCCCCGGGTTTCACTGTTCAATGGAACATGAGGTGTAATCACATCAGAGGTACTGAGCAGCGTGATCCAATCTACTTTTTGAACTCCATGCCTTTCAAAAATTTCATCAGAAAGGTACGGATCAAAAGCCTGTACCTTCATTTCAAATGCATTTGCATAACGGGCAACGCGATGTCCTACATTACCCAAACCAATCACTCCAAGGCATTTATTTAGCAACTCACCACCATTGAAGCGGTGACGTTCCCAATTCAGGGACTGCATGTTCTGATGCGCAGGAATAATCTTTCTGAATGCACTCAGAAGCAGTCCCATCGTCAATTCAGCTGCAGAGTTGGTATTCTTTCCTGGAGTGTTGATCACCAGGATGCCCCGTTCTGTAGCATATTCCACATCGATGTTACCCACCCCTACACCAGCTCGTGCAATCACCTTCAGTTCCGGTGCCGCCTCAATCAGTTCCCTGGTTATTCGAGTTTCTGATCGGGAAAGGATGCAATGATAGGGTCGAATGATACGAAGAACCTCCTCATAAGGCAGATCGGGAGAAAATTGAATTTCGATATCTATTTCTTGTTCTAGATTTTTTATTCCTTTGGGGTGAATGTCACCAGTGATGAGAACTCGGAACATGGATTACTATGAATGAGGAATTTGGAAAATAATTTTGAATCCTGATCAGTTTCTCATATTGGAACCTTTTTGCAAGAAAGCATGATGATCGAAACCATCATGAATCCTGAAATCCTTCGATGAAGAAGCCTCTCTTCATCAAAGAAATCTATATGTTAATTCAATAAGGATTGAAAAACCTGGGATCTACGGATTACTGATTCAAGGAGGGAAGAGGACGGGAGATGAAGGTTCCCGTCCTATTTTGTGATGTTTAGCTTGCTTATTGCATGGAGCGTAGAGCCGATGCTGCAGAGTTTCACCCTAGAAGCCTTTACGCATCAAGACCTCTTCCGGGGTCAGACGATGAAAACAACGTGTCCGCACTGATAAACGACGGAAAGGATACAAAACCTTCTTTTCTGACTCTTTCATGGATACAAATCGAAATAGGGTTCAAAATTCCGGCTTGATGAATTACAAACCGATTGCCAAAGCCTTCAACGTACTTTCCTTGATCAACAAGGTTTGCAATTCGATTGGCCAAGAATTTTCATTGACCAGATGCATGTTAATCAAAAGCTTTGATTCAATTATCGGAATCCAGGAAAAATTCTTGAGCGCCAGATTCAGTAAAAATTTGTTTTAGGAGTTTACATGTCACGCGGAGGCTTCCGACAGGGAGCAGGAAGGAAAAAAGAATACACCGAGCCGGTAAAAAAAATTTTGCTGGGTTTGCCTGAATCTGTACTTGAGGAATTGGACCAATTTGCGGTGAATCGCAAACTCTCCCGGCCTAAGGCAGTCGCTGAACTACTGAAATTGGTCCAAGAAAAACCTCCTACTCTCCAACTGAAATCCGTTTTAATGGAAGAGCTCCGGGAACTCCAGAACGAGATCCGAAAATCACACTAAATTTTTTCATCTCCGGTTTCAACCTTGCTACGAGTTTCCATTATGCTATCTGCATGAACGGACTTTTCCGAATCAGGTTGATCTTTTATTTCTCCATAAATCGAATTCAATTGCTGCTTAGCCTCACGAAATCGGCGTCGTGAACGTCTGATTTCCCACCATCCCAATAGGAGCATCGCCACAAACATCATCACAATCAGCACGATTCCCATCTTTTCCAGGTGTATAGATGAAACAGGAAGTAGGAGTTTTCAGCTATTGGAAAGGCAAAGAATGGTTAGCATCTTTTTCAGGATTTGATCCGTCTCCGCATCCAACCGACATAAACCAGGGCACCAAGAAATGCAATACCAATGGAGAGCAGGCCAGCTCTTTTTTGTTCCACTCCGAAAAGCATGAAAAGCATGATCAAACCATAAAGAGAGATCATGATTCCCAGAAACCAGTCGACCCATGGAAAAGAATGCTTGTCACGCTTTCCTAGTTTTCGACGCAAATAAAACCAGCCACCAATAATAAGCAGGAAAAGAACCAATTTCATCTGGAATTCTTTTTTTGGTATAGTACCGGATTCAAACTCGAATCGTTGTACATTTTCATCTGTCGATAAACCTTTAGGGTCTTTCTCCCGAAAACCAGATCCTCCAGGAATTCCATCAGGCATTTCCCCAAATCCCGACGTTGTTCCTGAAGCAGCATCAATTTGGCTTCACAGTTTTTCTGGTGTTCAGAGGATGCGTCTACACGCTTCGTTTCTTCATCCATATGATATATTTTCAAGGCACTGATGGAAAGCCTGTCAATCATGCTTCCCGGTGTTTCGCTGTTCAGTCTGGCATCCACCATGATCCTGACAGAGCGTTGCCCTAGTTCATCTAGAAGTGCTTCATCGATTTTTTCAATCTCATCATTGCGCTTTTGATTGAGCCGGTCGATGCTTCTCTTTACCGTTGCAATTATTGCATCGGATGCATCCGGGTCCCGGGCCTTGTCTTCCTCATGCCAAAGGTCGAAATTGGTATGATGCTGTTCGGACACTAGCTGGTACAAAGGATCTCCACTTTCTGGGATATTTTGTACGTTATGCCAGTCTCCCACCTGGCTTAGCTGTCTCTGAAGCAGCCATTCGACATCAAGAAGATGTACGGAATTCATTTTTATGCTCGGAAAGGAGATCTTTGAGCGCCTGATGAACCTCATTACAGGGTACATCACGAATACAACTCAGGTGATCGCAATTGGGGTAAGTGCAGTTGTTTTTACAGCCCGGATCATATTCCACACTTCGGTGAATGGTTTGCTCAGGAGGAGTCCAACTCACTGCAGAAGGTTTGCCGAAAACGCCTAATGAAGGAATTCCTGCTGCAATCGCCAGATGCCGCAAACCATTATCGTTTCCAAAATGAAAGTCCATTTGAGCAAGCAAGGCACGTGTCTGGAGTAGGTTTGGAATACCCACAGGTGGCATGGGATCATTTTTCATTTCCATGGTCACTGAATCAATGAAGTGTTCCTCTCCTGGGCCATGGAGGAAGTATACTTGGGCACCATATGATTCTATAAGCCAGTCTATTAATTTTGCAAAATGTACCGTTGGCCAGACCTTGTAGGGCTGACGTGAAACGGGAGAGACTGAAACCTGGAGCCTGCCGGGTTGGGCTCCCAGGGATTTCAAGAGTTCCAAAGCATAATCATGATCTTCAGAAGAAAATTTCATCTCCAACTCAAGATCCGTACTTTCTGCTCCAAGTAACTCCAGCAGTTTCATTTTATGCTGTGCTGAATAAGTCGAATCGGAAGGAAAGCTAACGGCTCTGTGGTAAACCCAGTTTCTACCCTTGAAATCGAATCCAATGCGAAAACCTGAACCTGAAAAACGACTCAATAATGCGGTTCTGGGATTTCCTTGAAAATCAATGACGCAGTCATAATTTTGATGGCGAATCCTGCGGTAGAATTTTTGAAGTTCCCGAATCGATTTTTTTTTGGGATAGACAAGCAGATGATCCAGGTGCGGGTTATATTTGTATACCTGATCGGATGGGGTTTCTGTCAGAAAACTTATGATAGCATCCGGGAAGGACTTTCTTAGCGCCCTTATAGCAGGTGTGGTCATCATCACGTCCCCAATCCTGCGAAGCTGGATCAGGAGCAGATTCATAGATCCCTTTTTACCCAAAGGAAATCACTCATCCGATTGAAGCGTGATCTCCCGCATTCGTTGTTCTTTGGAAGCAATTTCCTGGATCTGAGCTCCTACTTTATCATGGCTGATAACAGGAAGAACTTTGGCAATGAACTGGTCATTTACCCATAGTTCAAGTGGCTGGTCTGCTATCGAATCAAGTTCTAGAACCGAACCCTGGCCGAGCTTGAGAATCTCTGCAATTTCCATGTGGCATTCCCCAAGGATCAGACGTGTGGTCAGCGTCATTTCCGGAAGGGCTTTAAACTTTCCACCCGTTTCCTGGTTGATCAGTTCAGCTTCGGAAATATTTTTTCCTGCCATTATTTTTTCAGAAGTGAATGAACCGACAAAGAACTCGCTTTATGATCGAAGTTTTGTTAGATATGAACTGTAACTATACCATCCACTTTATTCAGAACAAGCTGATTTAGCTTCTGTTTATCCGATCATTTTACACTTAACTTGCAACTTGGATGAAGCATCTACCAACCCTTTAAGCAGATAGACGTCATGCTTCAGATCATTTTAAGAAAAAAGTTGAGATAAAACAGTGACCCTCGCTTCACCCACAAATTCATCCCCCTACCCTGAAATGCTTGGCCAAGACCAACTGCTCCTTTTGCAGGAAGAGGGTATCAGCGTCAGGGAATTGAGAAACGGTTGTCTAGGTTCGTTCCGAAATCTTGTGGAAAAAATCTTTAATAGCTGGAGTATTGGAGAGTTGTCTGTAGTGCGCAACTGGGGCAGACCTCAAGTAGAAGCACAAACTGTAATATACGAAAACAGTGCCTGCTTACTTCCGGACGATATCATTCTTCTGAAAAAAGAAGTAGAAGCTGTTTCTTCGTACAAAGTGGTAACCTGGAATGTGAATTCGGTCCGATCAAGAATGAATGTTCTCCTTCAGTGGCTAGAAACCCACCAGCCCGAAGTAGTTTGCCTTCAGGAAACCAAAGTTGAGGATTCTATGTTTCCTGCATGGGAGTTGGAACAGGCAGGTTACCATTCATGCTGGTACGGGCAAAAAACATACAACGGCGTGGCGATCCTTTCAAGGCAGCCCCTGACAGACATCCGTAAGGGTTTTGAAAACGGATATGATTCAGAAAATGCACGCCTGATTTCTGGAATCTGGAAAGGAATCCGAATCATCAATGTTTATGTGCCGCAAGGTCAGAACACTGAATCCGAAAAATTTGTCTACAAACTCGAATTTCTGAAACAACTTTTTCTTGAAATCACTTCTGGAACCTACTCGGATTTACCAATGATCATGGTTGGAGACTTCAACGTCGCTTTGGATTCTGGAGATGTCAATGATCCGGAAGCCATGATGGGACATGTCAGTTATCATCCGAGGGAGCATGAAAGAATGAATGCGTTCCTCAACCCAAACCCATCAAAATCCGAACAAACCCAACTGCATGATATTTTCCGATGCTTCGACTCCCGGGAACATCAGTTCACCTGGTGGGATTTTCGTACTCGGGGGTTTGAGAGAGGCGAAGGAATGAGGATTGACCATATCCTTGCCTCCTCCTCACTGCTCACACTTATGAAAAGCTGCACTATCGACTCCCATGTAAGGGGAGGAGAAAAACCTTCGGATCATGCCCCGGTCATTTGTGAAATTGAAATTTAAAGACCTGGCCCTCATGGAAAATCTCAGTAATATTACACAAACTGTCATTCGCCGATTTTTGGTGATTAGCCTAATTATTGCATTAATAGTATCACAGGCTCAGGCTCAAGAATCAGATCGTCCCAGCAGTGGAGCGATGATGATTGATGTACCGATCAGAGTTTTGAGCTTAGGATTGAGTGTGGTTTCCACAGCGTTTTTTGTCGTGGCTCTTCCGTTTACCCTCACCTCCGGAAGCACCGGAGAAGCTTGGGAGACCTTGGTGGAAGAACCATTTGAATTCACTTTCTTCCGACCTTTGGGTCAATTTGATGACTGGAAAACAGAGGAATCTACAGAAAATGAAGAGTCTTGAATGAGATGATTAAAATGAAATACTTTCAAACCTGTCTGCCATTTCTGGTGGCATCAATAATGTTGTTTGGCAACACCCTCAGAGCAGAATTTTTCTCCATCAGTGCCGGAGTCCCTTTAAGTCATGACATTGCAGATGAAAATATAAGCTCTGATGGAGTAAGTGGATATTTTTTCCATGTAAAATTTCCCATCTTGGTTGGAGTCGGTCTGGAAAGCTATGAGACTAAGATTAAGGACTCGACAACAAAAATTGGTACCACGATGTACGACATTTTCTACTTGCTCCCCATTCCGATCATCAACCTAACCGTCGGACTTGGAGCCGGAGAGACGGAACTTCTCTGCACCACTTGCTCATCCAAATATGACAAAGGAACAGCTACCCAATTTTACACAAGTCTTGGTATTCCTTTTCTGGGAATCATGGATGCACACTTGAGCTACCGCTCTGTCAACTCGACAATTAAGAAAAAAAAAGGATCAGATGAACATAAAACCGGTGGTAATGTGATCGGCGCTGGAATCAGTATTGGATTTTGAAGAAACAAACCATGTCTCGAAATAACATATTCTGCAGATCGTTCCTAGGGTTGTTTGCAGGCCTGATTTTCTTAATCGGTCATACAGAAACACTTAAAGCGCAGTTTTTCGGTGTCAGCCTTGACACTGCTATAGGATATAGTGCTGCCAAGAAGGGGGTCATTGGAGGCTCAGTGGGAATCACACATCCCATTCCGCTTGTTCCGAATTTAGGCTTCTCCACCCTTACTTTTGAAGAATTAGAAGAACAACAAAGTACGGATGCAAGCACACAGATTTCCATGGCCACAAAAAACAAGCTTTCCACCATCAATGTCTTCTACAACGTTCCTTTTCCAGTGGTCTCGATGTCGCTTGGCTTTGGCTATGGAACGTTCAAATCCCAAACAACTCTGACTTATTTGAAAAACAATGTTCATCAGGGAACCTCTCCGGATGCGATCAAGGAGCAATCCATTCCTGTTGCAGAGGGCTACATCCATGTGGGTCTTCCGTTCTGGAACATTATAGAATTTCATATAGGCTATCATTACTTTTCAGCAGCAGCGGTTCAAAGAGACAAGGGCAGAAGTCTTGACATCAGCGGTATCTCTGGGATCGATTTCAAAAAAGTCAATTACAGCGGAGGGATGAGCACGATTGGGATTCAGCTTGCATTCTAATGCTTCCTAATCCGTTTCCGGATCACATCTCCTTTTGCCTCCTCCCGGTTCATTTCACTTTAAACCAGAATCTATATCCGGCTGAAGAAAACTATCTCAGCCTGGTGAGTTCCCCTTCCAGGAAGCAGCAGTATCGTTCAGGAAGGATCTGTGCGAAAGAAGCACTTTCTCGACTTGGAATAAAAGATCAACCGGTTTTGCGTGATTCAGATACTCGAGAACCAATATGGCCTGAGAATATTTCTGGTGCAATCACTCACAGTGGAAATTGGGTCGCCGCAGCCACAGGAAGAACTACAACAGTTTCTGGAATTGGTCTCGATCTGGAAGACATGGAACGAAACATCGACCCTGGCATTTCAAGACATGTCTGCATTCGTGAGGAAATTGAATGGCTTGAAGAGCTTGATGATTTGTATGTGGATCAGGCACTAAAACTTATTTTTTCTGCCAAGGAATCGATTTTTAAAGCTTTTTTCCCTTCAACTAGGATTTTTCTTCATTTTCATGATGCAAGAATTTTCTTGGAGGATTCAATCTTTCAATCCTCCAAACCTGAATCTTTTCCAAATGAAAAACAAAAATCCCAGAGTCGGGTGATTGAATTCGAATACCTGATCCTGAACAGAGAAGTCATTCGGCAAACAGGAAAAAGTCGAGGTAAAGGAAAGGCTCAATTCTTTGAAAGTTATGTCCTTACGTCTGTTTATTATTAAAACCATGAAATTTAAATACTTAGCCAAGTTATCGAAAGCTGATGATTCATTATCGACAGAGATTCAACAGGCTTGTTGATTTCTCATTGGGTTTTTCGGATGATTTTGATAGCGTACTCATTTAGATCTTACATTCAAACAAAACAAACATTAGAATATTGATAAAATTATCATTGATATCAATAACCTGTCTTGGTTTTCGAAAATATAGACAATCCTTTTACTAATACGTTAATAAAATAAATGGATATTCTGATTAAAACAGAAATACTTATCAGTGCACTTCAGAATGTCATTTCTGTGATTGATAAAAGTTTTACCAAGCCTATTCTCTCAAATTTTATGATTCAAACTTTGGAAAACGAGGGTGAGCAAGGAATGGTTGAATTTTCAGCAACCGACTATGAACTGTCGATCATCGAGCGCATTCCAGCTCAGATAAAGACTTCAGGAAGTATCTGCATCAATGCAAAAAGGGTATTTGATATAACTCGTGAGTTTAGGGCTGAAGAGATCCACATACGTTCGACGGAACAGCTCTGGGTTCAAATTACATGTGGTGCTTCTGAACTGCGTCTTCCATCTGTGGAAGTAGGTCTTTATCCTCAACCAAAAATTGAAGAACTCAACCAGCAATTAAAAATTTCTGCACTGGATCTTGCTCAGTGTATTGATCTGACTCTCTTTGCGTCACAAACCAATGAATCGAGACGAAACCTGATGGGGGTCGCTCTCAGCATGACAGAAGATCAGAGAACCCGCTGGCAGGCCACGGATGGACATCGGTTGGCGCAGGTAATTCAACCTGTCGAGGAGATGAATTTTGGAGAAGTGACTGAAATCATTCTGCCTCGTAAAGCCCTGATGGAAATCAGGAAAGTCTGTGATTTGATGGGAGAGATGGTGGATATCACATTCGATGAACGTGTTGCCCAGTTTTCTGGAAACCGAATTCATTTCAAAACACGCCTGATTGAAGGAAAATTTCCAAATTGCGATCCCATCATTCCCAAAGATAATGATCTCAGAGCAACGATTCATCGTGAAAATTTAATTCATTCACTTAGGATTGTTTCTGCCATCAGCACCGAGAAACTGAGACCCGTGAAACTGAATTTAGAGGCAAACCAGCTAAAACTAGAAAGTGAAAAAACTGAATTTGGTGAAGCAAGTGATGAATTTACGGTCAATTATGATGGAAAACCCTTTAAAATTGGATTCAACACACGTTATCTCCTAGATGTTTTGAATGTCATGAAGTCTGAAGAAATTCTGATGGAATTCAAAAACTCTATGAGTCCATCGGTGATTCGAGAACCTAACAATGATATATTCCTATCGGTGCTCATGCCATTGCGCACTGAATGGTAATCCAATCTCTGGATTTAAGACATTTCCGTAATTACACCCACCTCAAAGCTGACTTCTCTCCAGGTATAAACTGGATTTACGGAAAAAACGGCCAGGGAAAAACCAACCTGGTCGAAGCCATCTATTACATTTGTAACCTTGAATCTTTCCGAACCCGAAAAAATGTCCACCTTCTCCAAAGTGGACATCCTCAAGCCCTTGTTCAGGCTGAACTAAAACGCATCGATGTACTGCACCTGATCCGTATTCAGGTCACCTCACGGGGGAGGCAGGTTTTTCTCGATCATTCGGTTTATAATAAAGTTTCAGACTATATCCTCTCCTTTCTTGCTCTGACCTTTACTCCTGAAGAAGTAGTCCTTTTTCGTGGAAGTCCCCAGGAACGCCGAAGGTTCTTCAATCGAATCCAAGCCATTCTCGAACCTTCTTATTTCAGGACTCTCCAGGATTATGCGCAGGCATTGTCTCAAAAAAATGCCGTTTTGAAACTTCAGCAAAAAGAAAAACTTCCTTTGTGGAACCAAATGCTGGCTCGGCATGCAGGGATCATGATGCAAAAACGCAAATCGTTCACTGAATCCCTCAATCTCCATTTGGCTGATCTGTTCCATGCATTATGTGGAAGAAAGGAACGTCTTGAATTGCTTTATCAACCATCACTTGTGGGCCAGGAAGAGACTGAACATGCGATTCAAGAAACCCTGGAGATGGCAACCGAAAAAGAACTTCGGGTGGGACATTCTCTATTGGGTCCTCACAGAGATGATTTTCAGTTGATGATGGACCAGAAACCAGACCGGGAATTTTTCTCGCAAGGTGAGTTCAGAATTACAAATTTGGCTTTAAAAATGACGCTGAATCAGTTAATGTTTCAGATGTTTAAGATTCACCCGGTATTGATTTTTGATGATCTTTTTTCAGAGCTGGATCAGACAATGAATAGTCGCATCATGGATTATTTCAGCCAGCTTGATAATCAGGTTTTCATTACGTCTACGATCCCTCCGGAACGAGTTAAACCCGGCAATACACTGCAGATTTCACAAGGAAAGGCGATCTGACCATTAGGAAAGATTGCTAAATGCTCACCCCTTTCGGCATTAGCCTGGGGCTAAAGCAGCAGGAAGTTGCGATTTAAGCAGGAGCTTAACATGAAGAATACCCCAGAAAATTCAAACGGCAGTTACGACGAATCCAACATTACGGTTTTGGAAGGACTCGAAGCTGTCCGACTTCGTCCAGGCATGTACATCGGTGGAGTTGATAGCCCGGCACTGCATCATCTGGTTTTCGAAATTGTTGATAACAGTGTCGATGAAGCACTCGCCGGATTTTGCACGGAAGTTCACGTCAGCATCGGCAAGGATAATAGCATCACTGTAGGAGACAATGGACGTGGCATCCCTGTAGGCACCCATGAAGACGAAGGAGTTTCTGCACTGGAGTTGATCATGACTCGACTCCATGCAGGGGGTAAATTTGATTCTTCCAATTACAAAGTTTCAGGAGGCTTGAACGGCGTAGGAGCTTCTGTGGTCAATGCACTTTCAACCCGATGTGTCGTGGAAGTTGAAAGGGATGGGTTTAAATGGCAGCAGAATTTTCGTGAGGGAAAGCCTGATGGTGATCTGAAAAAACTTCATCCAAGTCAACAAAATGGTACATGCACCACTTTCTGGGCTGATACCACTATTTTTGATGAAGTAGACTTCCATTATGAAATCCTTTCTCAACGGTTAAGAGAATTAGCCTTTCTCAACCATGGTCTGAAAATCCACCTGCATGACGATAGGACAGACAAAAGTCAGGAATTTCATTATGAGGGCGGCCTGGCCACCTTTATCGAACATTTGAACCAGAACAAAACCGTTCTTCATGACACACCCGTCAGTTTCCAGGGAGAATCCGAGGGCATCGAAATGGAAGTTGCTTTCCAATACAACGATACCTACATCGAACGAATCTATTCTTTCGTCAACAATATCAATACCACTGAAGGCGGAAGCCACCTGACGGGATTTAAAGGTGCCCTGACACGCACATTGAATAACTATATGGTTGTCAATAAAATTTCAAATGACAACGATGAAAACCTCACCGGGGAAGATGTCCGTGAGGGTATGGCAGCGGTCATCAGTGTCAGAGTCATTGAACCCCAATTCGAATCGCAGAAAAAAATCAAACTGACCAATGTGGAGGTGAAAGGCAAAGTTGAAAGCCTGGTAAATGAACATCTCAATAATTTCCTTGAGGAAAATCCTGCTGTTGCCAAAAAAATCATTGCTAAATCCCTCGATGCCCAGAGAGCGAGGATTGCTGCTAAAAAAGCACGGGAACTGACCCGTAGGAAAAACGTCCTTGAAATCAGCTCCCTTCCAGGGAAATTGGCGGATTGTCAGGAATCAGATCCTGCCTTGAGTGAAATATTCCTGGTGGAGGGAGATTCCGCAGGCGGCTCTGCAAAACAAGGTCGAGACCGCAAGAATCAAGCGATTCTTCCATTAAAGGGGAAGATTCTAAATGTGGAAAAGGCGCGCTTTGACAAAATGCTTTCCAATGACGAAATCAGGACACTGATTACAGCCCTTGGAACCGGGATTGGTCAGGAAGATTTTGACATCGACAAAACCCGATACCACAAAATCATTGTCATGACCGATGCAGATGTTGATGGAAGTCACATCCTGACTTTGATCCTGACCTTCTTTTATCGCCAGATGCCTGAAATCATCGAAAAGGGTTTTCTCTACATCGCGCAACCACCGTTATATAAAATAAAAAAAGGTCGTGAAGAGCATTATTTGCGGGATGACAAGGAAATGTCTGAAGTCCTTATCCGGATGGGCAGCAAGAAACTCAAACTTAATGGAACCATTCGGGAATTGGTTGATGATGAACTTTTTGGAACAGTGATGGACATCAAAAAATACCGTGATTTGTTCGATCGAATGAGTTCCAATATACAGCTTTATCGTCTAATCGGACTAATGGTACAGCAAGAGATTGAACTGGAACATGCCGGAGCCGAACACATCCTGCAGAAACTTCAAATCCTTGTTCAACAAATTCCTGACTTTTTTGTTGAAAGCGATGAAGAAAGTGGAAAGGTCGAAGTTCGTATCAAGGATGAAGAAGAACTCATATTCTCAAGGAACCAGCTTGAAAACCTGAGCTTGAATGATTACACGTTGCTCCTACAGGCTCATCGAAATCTAACTCAGATCCTTGGGGATCAGGGTCGTTGGGAAATTGAGGAAACGGACAAAGAAATCAGTCATACCTGCAAATCTTGGTATGAGGTTCAGGAATATGTCACCAATTACGGAAAAAACGGGATCTACCTTCAACGTTATAAAGGACTGGGTGAGATGAATCCGGACCAACTCTGGGAAACCACCCTGGATCCTGATACGAGGACTCTAAAACAAGTAACCATTGAAGACTTGGTGGAATCAGACGGCATGTTCACGGTTTTAATGGGAGATCATGTGGAACCACGTCGTAATTTCATCGAGGAAAATGCACTTCGGGTAAAAAACCTCGATATCTGAGCAAACCTCATGGCCCACGCCACAGTGGCCCTGGTTGGGCGACCGAATGTGGGCAAATCCACGCTTTTCAATCGTCTTGTCGGACGCCGTTCGGCAATTGTCGAATCCTTTCCTGGAGTGACCCGGGATCGTCATATCGGTCACAGCAAATACAAAGGATATTCCTTCATCGTCATCGATACCGGTGGTTTTGAACCGGATGCGGACACTTCACTGCTACAGCAGATGCGTCTGCAGGCTCAAATGGCTGTTGAGGAGGCTGATCTCACGGTCTTGGTGGTCGATGCTCGTGAAGGCTGGATTCCTGCGGATCTTGATATCTTCCAGTCCCTCTCTCGTTCGGGCAAACCCATCCTGGTGGCTGCAAACAAAACCGATGTGCCTCATCTCGACCATCAAAGCGTTGATTTCTACCGTTTTGGGATCGAACAGGTTTTTCCCATTTCCGCAGAACATGATCGTGGAATCGGCGAATTGCTCGAGGTTGCCAGTCAACTGGTAACACTTCAGGAGGAAAAACCGAAACAAGAAGATGAGCAATTAATCAAAGTTGCGGTGGTCGGCAAACCCAATGCAGGGAAATCATCACTGGTGAATGCTCTGCTTGGGGAGCAGAGAATGATTGTTGATTCAATCCCGGGAACGACCCGTGATCCTGTCGACAGCCTCTGTTTTTTCCAGGATAAGAGGTTTCTTCTGGTCGACACGGCAGGAATCCGACGTAAAGGACGGGTCAGTCAGAAAGTGGAAACCTACAGTGTTGTCGCAGCACTCAAAGCCATCGAACGTGCAGATGTGGCCCTTCTCGTGATGGATTCAACTGAACTGGTCAGTGAACAGGTGATGCGTATTGCCGGTTATGTCATGGACCGTGCTCGTGCTCTGGTCATCGTGCTCAGTAAATGGGATCTGGTGGACACCCGCCAACTCAACATAAAAAAAGCTGAGCAACTGGTTTTTGATAAACTGAATTTCATCGATTTTGCTCCGCTGGTTCCGGTAAGTGCCATGAAGGGGGATCGGGTTGATCGTCTTTTTGGTTTAATTCAAAAAGTTCATGGTCAATATACTCGGCGCATCAAGACTTCCGATTTAAATTCGGTGATGCAACTCATCGTCGAACGCCATCCGCCTCCTGCCAAATCAGGGCGTCCAACAAAAATCTATTATTCGAATCAGATCAGCGTAGCGCCTCCATCCTTTGTTTTCATGACGAATCACCCGGAGAAAACCAACTTTTCCTATGAGCGATATGTGACCAATCAGCTTCGGCATTATTTTGGTTTTGAGGGAACTCCACTGCAATTGATCTGGCGGAAAAAATCAGCCAGTCGGGAGCGTGGTTCAAAACGTTCATGAACATTCTGAAAAATTCAGTCTGAATCAAATTCATTGATGGACGTTCTGCAGAATTGGGAGCAGAATGACAATGATTCAGGGTTTCAAAATGGCTTTTTTTCTCTGGCATGGTCTGGACCTTCAGGGGTCCAGGATTTCAGGAGCGTTCCAGTTTCCAAACCGAATTGAGGCACGCAGGAAACTGCTGAGTCGGGGAATTTTCCACATCCATCTGCATAAAATTCCACATTACCAACTCAAATCACCTGTTCCGCTTAAGGAACTGGTGACCATTCTACTCCAGTTGGAACGTCTCCAAAAAAGTGGCTTTCCCCTGAATCAATCACTCCAGTTGATCATTTCTGAGACCAAAAACCACCGACTGGCCTATGCCGTTTGTAAAATACGCCAGGATTTACAGAAGGGTCTTTCCTTAAGCCAAGCCTGGCTGGCTCAGCCCGGACTTCCGGAAATGGTGGGTCTGCTGATTGGAGTTTTTGAAAGCTCAGGCAGGATAACGGAAGGCTTGAGGCATTTGCTCAAATTCTTTGAGGGGGAACTGCAGCTGAGGAATGAGCAAATCAAGCTGATCTATTATCCAATCGTCATCGGAATGCTATTTCTACTGCTCGGGTCCGGGCTGCTGATTTTCGTGATTCCCATGTATAAAAGCCTCTACCATCGATTAGGGCCTGAGCTTTTTTGGCTGACCCGTCTACTGGTGAAACTGAGTGATTCAGTTTTGAACAAACCCTTGCTCTGGTCTACCAGTCTACTGTTAACAGGAGCAGCAATCGTTCTTCTCTTCAGAAATTTTGGTTGGGAAAAGATCAGATCCTGGATTCCTGGTTTTGGCGGGTTGGACTCCCTTTCCCGGATGCTGCTTTATTCCCGTTCCATGGAATTGCAGCTGAAATCTGGGGTTCTCTTGAATGATGCACTATTTCAGGCAGAGAAACTTTTTTCCGGAAGCCAGCAGAACAAACTGAAACGGGTCCGAAAAGAAATTGCTTCCGGTGTTTCCATTTCGGAAGCATTCAACAACTGTTCAGGTTTTCCGGATTCAGCCTTGAAGCATCTGAGTTTGGTTCAAAGTGTAGAGGATTTGAGGATTGGATTTGAGAGGAACGTCAAATTTTTCGAGGAGTCCTTGGCTCACAACATGTCAAAGTTGAATGCGATGCTCGAACCCTTGTTGATGATCTTTTTAGCTATATTGGTTCTGGCGTTTTTGCTCGCCCTTTATATGCCCCTGTTCCAATTGGGAGAATGGGTGTGAAATGAGAGAGACTCTTCAGTTCCGTCAAAGTGCTGGGCCAATTCCATCCAAGGCGGTGCAGCGAGATGATGAACCTGGTATTCAGGTTGATGCTCCAAACCGACTTCCAGAAGACGCAGGATCAGTTTCGCGGTCATTCCCCAGATGTCATATTGCTTAAAAAAAAAATGATGAGAAATCACCGGAAATTTACGATGATTCAATTCCTCCGACCAGTGGTGTTCGGATTTCATGAAAAAATTGAGGGGTACTTCGAAAACGGACTCGGTTTCCAGAGAATTCGGGTTTGGTATGAAATCCTCAGGAATCAACCCGACAAAGGGTGTGACCAGGTAGAAATGCAAAGAAATGATCTGGTCCAGGCAGCCGATGATTTTCACGTCCTTGGATTCAAGACCAATTTCCTCACGGGTTTCACGCAGTGCTGTATCAAGTGAAGATCTGTCCCTCTCGTCTTCTTTTCCACCGGGGAAGGAAACCTGACCGGAATGGGATCGAAGCTGGTCCGAACGTCGGGTCAACATCAATCTTGCTTCACCTTCACGTTCCAGCAATGGAATCAAAACCGAAGCACGACGTACCTGAAATTCATTCACAACTGGTTTGAAGGAACTTAAACGTGATTCAATCTTTGACAGCATCACAAGCGGATCAAGTTTTGGCAGAAAGATCGGGGCCGATTTTCCAGTAGTTTTTGACGGACTTCAGTACCGTTTGCCCGGCCTGATGACAAGTTCTTGCATAAGGCGTTGTAAAGCTCAGGTTCTTCTGTTGCGCATTGCCCATCACGTCCCGTTCCAGCGAACTGTCCAGCACATAGCATTGGGAGCGGATCTCTTCCAATTCTGTATGATATTGGAGTGCTTGGTCCAACATTTCAACGCAGGAAAATGCGGGAAGCTGGAAATGACCGTTGGCTTCCAAAATCGAACTGATGGCATTGATCGAGGCCTGTACGCTGAGCAGGCAACTGATCTGAGGCTCTGTTTTAAGTTTGGTTTTTGCCTGGACAAGGTCCTCCTGGCTTTGTTCCCAGGAGACCTTCCCACGACTGATGCTTCGTTCAGAAATCTGGATCTTCTGCAAGAATTGCCTCGGTTAAAGGTGGCTGTAATCACTGTAAATCTTGAGATACGTTTCGATCTCCTCCACGGCTGATTGGGATACGATTGGAGACTTCCTAGAGGTGGATTCTCTAAGATATTCCAGAATATCAGCAATGGTCACGATCGCATGCACTGGAATCCCGGTTTTTTCTGAAAATGCCTGACTGGCTTGAATGCCATCATCATTTTTTTCCATGCGGTCAAAGGCCACAAAGACAGCTTGGATTTGGAGCATGAATAATTCTTTCAGGCTTTGAATGGCTTCGATTTTGGTCTGACCGTCAGTAATCACATCGTCTACGAGTGCTATCACATCTGTTTCCAAAGGAATTTTTCCAACCAGCAGACCCTTGTCTCCGTGTCCCTTTTTCTCTTTGCGATTAAAAAAATATCCGATATCCTTTTCTAGGCAGCGGGACATTGCAATCGCGGTGCTGAGACAAAGGGGAATACCTTTGTAAGCAGGGCCGAAAACACTCGTACACAGAGGCAGATGGTACTGTATCGATTCGGCATAATACTGTCCCAGTTGATCCACGGAATTCCCCGAATTGAAAGAAGAACTATTGAAGAAATAAGGCGAGATTCTTCCGCTTTTCAGTTCAAATCGGCCAAACTTTAGGGCCTTTTCCTTAATCAGAAATTCTGCAAAATCCTTTTGATACTTCTTCATATCTGTACTGGAATGTTTGAAAAAAGGTATTATAGCAACAGAGGCATTCGAAAAACAGGCTTCTAGAGACAGGACCAAAAAAGGAAATGAGTATTAAACGTCAGGAAAAACTGGATCAGGTCTTGAACCAGTTGCTTAAGTCATACCGGGAGCATTCGGAAATCGAACTCATCGGCTCAGTTGAACTACCTGCCAAAGACAGCATCATCAGACTGGTCGATGACATCCTGGTGGTGCTTTACCCAGGACTTATCCGTCAGGAATCTTTTGATCATCTGAACCTACCCTATTTGGCAGGTCAAAAACTGGTTTCCATCCTTGAGCGTCTTGAACTCTATACGGAGCAGGTGCTGTGCTGGAAATATTCACAGGAAGGTGACAACTGTCACGATAACCAGCAGTTTGGTGAACAGATTGAACAAATCACTTTTTCCTTTTTGGAATATCTGCCTTCGTTACGTGAAACCCTTGCCCTGGATGTGGAGGCAATTCTAAGAGGGGATCCTGCCGCTGTCAGCAAACGGGAAATCGTTTTGGCATACCCAGGACTGATTGCTGTAAGTGTTTACCGGATTGCGAATTTTTTGCATAAAAAGAACGTTCCCCTGATTCCGAGAATCATGACCGAATACATTCATTCCAGGACAGGAATCGATATCCATCCTGGAGCAGAAATCGGGAGGGGGTTGATGATTGATCATGGTACCGGGGTGGTGATTGGTGAAACAGCAGTGATTGGTAATGATACCCGAATCTACCAGGGAGTCACTCTGGGAGCTTTGAGTCCGTTGAAGTCGATGGCGGATCCTGAACTGAAACGGCACCCGACGATCGAAGAAAATGTGATCATCTATTCAGGAGCTACTATCCTTGGTAACATTAGCATTGGTGCCGGCTCCATCATCGGCGGAAATGTTTGGCTGGTTCATGATGTGCCGCCTGGAAGCCGGGTTTATTTAGAGGATGCACCAGAAAAACAGGAAATCCGTTCGGGGGGCGGGGCTCGTAACTGAAAAGGCACATCCGTATCATGTAAGGCTGTTATCAAATACCCCGGCAAGAGGAACAAATTTAATTTGATAAAGCTTGATCGAGAAGTAAGTGCCAGCAAGCCAATCGGGAGAAAAAATGGGTTGACTTGAACCGGGTATTGGCTAGAGTTTCGCATGTTTTTACAGCTCAGGTCTTTGAACCAGGTTCAGCACACAGATTCTAACTGTTTCGCGTCGAAATAATCCTGAAATGAGTGAGACAGATACTCACGACCAGGTCGTTACCAAGACCCGTAAAAAGCTGAAACCTCCGACCGGATACAAGGTTTTACTTCACAACGACAATTATACAACCATGGAATTTGTCGTTTATGTTTTAGAAACGATTTTCAATAAAAGCCCTTCGGATGCCATGCGCATTATGCTTCATGTTCACAAAAACGGAGTTGGAGTCTGTGGAGTCTTTACCCATGAAGTCGCAGAAACCAAAGTTGCCGCTGTCCATGATTTGGCAAGTCAGTATGAATATCCGTTGAAAGCATCCATGGAAGAAGCCTAAGGAACCTGATGTTTACCCGTGATCTAGAAATGTGCTTGATGGCGGCACAAAGTGAAGCCAAGGACCGGCACCATGAATATCTTTGTGTAGAACACATTCTGTATGCCCTGCTGCATCATGATACCGGAATCCGGATCATCAAGAGTTGTGGAGGTAACGTAGATCGTATCAAACAGGATCTTGAGGAGTTCTTTTCACAGCAGGAAACGGTTGGTGAGGACAATTCCCCCCAGCAAACCAGGGCGGTCCAAAGGGTCCTCCACTTGGCCATCATGCATGTCAACAGCTCGGGAAAAGCATCCGCGGATGTGGGAGATATTCTGGTTGCCATCCACCGTGAATCTCAATCCTATGCTTCATACTTTCTGCAAAAAGAGGGAATCACACGACTGGATCTGCTGAATTTCATTTCCCATGGCATCGCCAAGGTGGCAGTTGAAGAAGAGGAAGACGAAAATCTGAACTATGAAAACGGGGATGAAGACGAATCACGTCAGAATAGAACAGAAAACGATCCCCTCAAACTCTACACCAACAATCTCAGCAAACAAGCAGAAGAAAACCGGCTGGATCCTTTGATTGGCAGGGAAAACGAATTGCAGCGTACCATCCAAATTTTATGTCGACGCCGCAAGAATAATCCCATCTATGTGGGTGACCCTGGAGTGGGGAAGACTGCAATAGCTGAAGGCCTTGCCCTAATGATTCAAGGAGGAAAAATTCCAGACCTGCTTGAAGGAGCGGAAATCTTCTCTCTTGATATTGGTGCCCTGCTCGCAGGAACTAAATTCCGCGGAGATTTTGAGCAGCGGATCAAGGCCGTCTTGAAAGCACTCTTACAGAAATCACGTTCCATCCTCTTCATTGATGAAATTCACACGATCATCGGAGCAGGAGCGACCAGTGGAGGTTCGATGGACGTCTCCAACCTTCTCAAACCGGCGCTTGCAAAGGGTGACATCCGTTGTATTGGATCGACGACCTATGATGAATACAAGAAGGTTTTCGAAAAGGACCGTGCCCTTTCACGCAGATTCCAGAAAATCGATATCACGGAACCTTCTGTTCCGGACACCATTCAAATCCTGAATGGACTGAAACCCCGTTATGAAAAGCATCACCACCTTCGCTATACACGCTCAGCGCTGGTTAGTGCTGCAGAACTATCTGCGAAGTACGTCAATGATCGTTATCTTCCGGACAAAGCGATCGACATCATCGATGAGGCAGGTTCCCTGGTCCGTCTCAAGCAGGGGTCGAAACGAAAGACTGTCAATCCCCAGGACATTGAGAAAGTCGTTGCCAGCATCACCAGGATTCCAATCGAAAAGATGACTTCCAGTGACAAGGAACAGCTGAAAGATTTGGAGAAACAACTGAAACTTCAGGTATTTGGCCAGGATGATGCGATTCGGATTCTAACTCAGGCGATCAAGCGTTCCCGTGCTGGATTGAGGGGTGCAGAACAGCCGATCGGTTCTTTCCTTTTCACCGGACCAACCGGAGTGGGAAAGACAGAACTTGCGAAGCAACTGGCTTTTATCATGGGAGTTCACTTTCAGCGTTTTGATATGAGTGAATACATGGAGAAGCACACTGTTTCAAGATTGATCGGTGCTCCTCCAGGATATGTTGGATTCGATCAAGGCGGTCTACTTACCGATGCCGTAAGAAAAAATCCTCATTGTGTCGTCCTTCTGGATGAGATTGAAAAAGCACATCCTGACATCTTCAATATCCTGCTCCAAGTCATGGATCATGCAACCTTGACCGACAACAATGGACGAGAAGCAGATTTCCGAAATGTGGTTCTGATCATGACTTCCAACGTTGGTGCAAAGGACATGTCATCTTCGGTGATTGGTTTTGGAAGTGGGATGCCGAAATCTCCCTCAAAACAGGCTCTTGAGAAAACCTTTAGCCCTGAATTCCGTAACCGTCTCGATAACATCGTTCCATTTGCTGGGCTTCCTGAAAAAGTGGTGCTGATGGTGGTCGACAAACTATTGGTTGGACTCGAAGTCAAATTGCAGCCTCAAAAAGTCGTCGTATCCGTTTCTGATCCTGCCAGAAACTGGCTTGCCAAAAAGGGATACGATCCTATGTTTGGAGCACGTCCCATGGCCCGGACCATCCAGCAGGAAATTGAAACGGTGCTGGCGGATGAAGTCCTGTTTGGAAAACTTCAACAAGGAGGGCAGGTCAACATCAGTCTCAAAAACAATAAACTGCACTTCAAGTACGTTTAACATCCTTCCTGGAAATTCGGTTCACTCTAGATGATGGTGTATCTAGATCGAATTTTCAGACCCTAGATCCTCCAAGACAGCCTTTGTTCAATGCCTTATTTCCTCTATGAAGGTCGATTGGCCTGTGGTGAAAAAGCAGAATTAAAGGGTTCGGAGGCTGACCATGCTTCCAAATCAAGGCGATTGCGCATCGGAGAGTTGTTTGAAGTGCAGGATCATCAGCCTCAAAGATTTGAGGCGAAGGTTCTGGCAAAATCACGCAACCGTTTGAGCTTCATTGTTAAAAAATTGTTGAAACCTCCTCCTGAATCATGTCTCCAGCTTGAATTGTGGCAGGCTCTTCCTCGAGAAAAAGCGCTGGAATTCATCCTCCAGAAAGGCACGGAACTGGGTGTATCAGGATTTGTGCTTTTTCCTGGACGCTATTCCCAGGGGATGCGCCATCAGCCGAAGCAGGAAGAGTCGCTCCAGCGCTGGCAGCGTATTTGCCGGGAGGCATGTAAGCAGAGTGGACGTTTTTTGTTTCCAGAGCTGAAAGGTTACAATTCGCTGGATGAGGCTTTCGAAAACAATCCACTTCAGGGAGTTGGCTGGATACTTTGCAGCAAGGAGGACAACACCAGGACTATTTCCGAGCACGAATTTCCCTTGAGAGGGATACAGCATCAACTGCTGATAGGTCCTGAAGGGGGGTGGCATCAAGATGAAATCAATACTGCGGAAAATATGGGATGGAAACGTGTCGGTCTTGGTCCACGTATCATGCGTAGTGAAACCGCGGCCCTCAGTGCACTCAGTATCCTTCAGTACCTCTATGGGGACATGGGTCGACATTCCCAGAAATCTTAGCCAGGACCTGAAACAGAGAAATGAAAACCCTTCTTGTTCCCAGAGACACCAAATCCCTCTTAGGGCTGTCACAAATCTTCAATTCATGAGAAGATTCAAAAACCTTAAAATGGAGTCCATCATGTACCGTCATTTAATCTTTTTTATGCTGCTCTTTCTTGCCCTTCCACTGAATGCGGCAGAGAGCATCCGCGGGCATTATGCCGTGGTAGGAAAAGTTCCAAAACCTCATACCCAGGAGAAGGTTGTTTTTGAGGAATTCCTGAACTTCGGCTGTCCTCATTGCAACAACTTGAGGGAGGCATCACTCGAGTTTCGCAAGCAGCAGAAGGATCGGGTGGAATTTAGGGACATTCCTATCGTCTTTCGGGGTCAGGATGATGCACCCCTGCGTCTGTATTATGTGGCTCGAAAGATTGGTAAAGGCGAAATGATCAAAGAAGAACTTTTCAAGGCTAGATTCACCCATGGTGTGGATGTTTTTGATAAAGGAATCGTCAACTACCTTGCCCGTTCACTTGGATTGTCCGAAGCCTTCCAGAAAGAACAAAATGCACCTTGGGTCAATCAACTGCTGGCTGAGGGTGAACTCAAGGCCCAGCAATATGGACTCACCGGCACCCCCACCGTAGTCATTCAATACAGTCTCAAAATGGATATCGGGCGATATGGAGGAATGGATAAGTTTGCTGAAAAACTTCCGGAAACGATTGATGATCTTCTGAAGAATTGAATTGCTATAGCTTGAATCTAAGTTGTCTGAAGAACCTGAAGAAAAGGATTCCCCGCTTACTTCTAAACTGAAGCACCTACCCGAACGTCCAGGGGTTTATCTCTTCAAGAACACTCGTGGAGATGTGCTTTATGTCGGCAAGGCAAAGTCCCTCCGCAGTCGGGTTCGTTCCTATTTCCACAGTTCCGCCTCCCATAACATCCGCATCCAGGTCATGGTTTCGCTGGCCTGTGATGTTTCTCTGATCATCACCGATACCGAAGCAGAAGCCCTCATCCTCGAGGAGCAGCTGATCAAGACCCACCTGCCCCGTTACAATGTTAATCTGAAAGATGACAAATCCTATCCCTATTGCAAACTGACTCTGAGTGAGATGTATCCGAGGCTTTTTCTGGTTCGTGAGAAGCATGATCCCAAAGCCGAGTACTATGGCCCGTTTCCTTCGGTCAAAGAAGCAAGACAGGTGTTGAGAATGGTTTACCGTTATTTTCAGCTTCGTACTTCTAAGATGGATCTCAAGGGACAGAAGACCTACCGGCCTTGTCTCAATTTTCAACTCAAACGATGCCTTGGACCCTGCAGAGGAACGGTTCCTGTAGAAGATTATGATGAATCCGTTCAACAGGTGCGCCTCTTCATGCGGGGCAGGCATCATGAACTGCTGGAACAGATCAAAAGCCGGATGAAGGATGCTTCGACAAAACTCGAATTTGAAAAAGCGGCGATGTTGCGGGATCAGGCCCGTGCTCTGGGAAGGATTTTCGAAAAACAAACGGTGCTGGATGCAAAGGGTAACGATCAGGACGTTTTCAACCTTTTCCGTGAGTCCAACAGCGCGGGCATCCAGGTTCTGTTCATCCGTAACGGCAGGCTGCTTGGAACGGATTTTTTCTTCTATGAAGAGTGTGAGCAGGTTACCGACGACAATCTTCTTGGCCAGGTGCTGAACCGCATTTACATGAACGATAAAGCCGTGATGCCCCGCGAAATCCTGCTTCCCTTCGAATACTCGGATCAGCAGGAATTGGAAAAGGTGCTGAATGAAAAATCAGAACGGAAGGTTACCGTTCAACGGCCTCAACGTGGTCGAAAAAAGGAACTGGTCCAGATGGCCTTTAATAACGCCAAAATGAACCTAGGAGAGCAGCGGGCGCGTACCTTACGTGACGATGAGGTACTGCGTAGGGTGCAGGGTGCTCTGCACCTGAAGCATCTTCCTTTGACTGTTGAAGCCTTCGATATCTCACACCTCTCCGGCAATCAGACGGTGGCCTCAATGGTCAGTTGGAAACGGAATCATGCGTCCAGACAAGATTACCGAAAATATCGCATCCAGAGCATCGAGGGGCCGGATGATTTTGCCTCGATGAAAGAAGTTCTTACCCGACGTTACAAAAGAACTTTGAGCGGGGAGATGCCCCTTCCCAATCTCATTCTCATTGATGGTGGAAAAGGCCAGGTGAATGTAGCCCACCAGGTGCTCCAGGATCTAGGTATTCCACTTGAAAGGATTGATCTCATTGGTTTGGCCAAAGGGCGTTCTGAGCGTCGTCGGGTTGGAGGAGGATCACGGCTTAAGGATTTTGAATACATCGTCAAACCCAATATGAAAAATGAAATTCGTCCCCACCGAAACTCCCCAGAACTCTATTTCCTTCAAAACATCCGTGATGAATCCCATCGTTTTGCCATCCAGTTCCAAAGGCTACTGAAACGGAGTGAAAACCTGCATTCTGTTCTTGAAGACATCCCCGGGGTTGGACGTGAACGAAGGCGTCTCTTGCTGCGTCAGTTCGGCAGCCTGACCTCCCTCAAAAAAGCCCAGATCGAAGAACTGCTCCGCGTTCCAGGCATCTCCCGTAAACTCGCAGGTGAAATCCATTCTTTCTTTTCAACAAATAATTAACTTTAGAATAAACCCTTTCTGGTTTTCTTTCCAAAGGCGTTCAGACCCGATTTACATTTCAAATAAAAAATTTGAACTCACCTTTCTGCTCGATTATGATCTACCTCTTTGATATGAAAGAGTTTCTTATTTATTCGTTGAACCAAACGATTTTGAAATGAAGCTACTCAAGAATCTGAACCTTCTCCGTCCCTGCTCGGAAAAACCTTACCTCGAAAACGCCTACGTTGTTATTGAGGGTGAAACATTCAGGAGTATCAGTACTTCTGAACCTGAAGGGGAATTCAAGGAGATAATGGACTGTGGAGGCAAATTTGCGCTTCCAGGACTGATCAACGGACATCACCACCTCTATTCTGCCCTGGCGGTTGGCATGCCTCCTCCTGCCAGGATTCCCCTTAATTTCACCCAAATCCTGGAAGAAGTCTGGTGGAAGCTAGATTTGGCTTTAGACCGCGATGCAACCCTTACCTCATTTGAGTCGGGATTGATTGACAGCCTTAAGGCCGGGACTACCACTGTCATCGATCACCACTGTAGTCCCTCCTTCATTGAAGGCTCACTGAGCCTGCTGGGAGAAACCGGAAAGCGCCTTGGAATTGCCACGGGACTGGCCTTTGAGGTGACTGACCGAAACGGAGCGGAACTTTTTGAAAAAAGCCTCCAGGAAAACCTGGATGCCGCCGAAAAGCATGCAGAAGATCCTGAACTGGCTGCCCTGCTTGGTCTGCATGCCTCCTTCACCCTGAGTGAGGAATCATTGAAAAAGGTCGCGGAGGTACTGTCCCGAAAAGTAGGTTGGGGGATCCACACCCACCTCTCGGAAGACCGTGCGGATGAAGAGGATGCCAGGGAACATGGTTACGGATCGGTGGTGGAACGTCTCGATCATTATGGTTTGATCAATTCAAACGCCATGCTGATCCACGGGGTTCACTGTCTCGAAAGTGACGCCGAACGGATGCTGAAGCATGGAGCCTATCTCGTCCACAATCCCACCTCCAATGCCAACAACCGCATTGGTATGCTTCCAGCTATTGCAGCAGAATGTCTCAAACCTGGGCTCGGAACAGACGGGATGCAGTCGAACATGATCCGTGAAGCAAAAGAAGGTATGCTCATCCGAAGTTCTCATCTGGGAGGGGGTGATACCGGAGTCGATTACCAGGCACTGCTCTTTGATCACAATCCAAGGGTTGCCACAGCAGTCTTTGGCAGCAATATTGGTCGGGTGGAACCTGGTTTCAGGGCAGATCTCGCCATTTATGATTACCATCCCCGTACTGAAGTCCATGAAGGAAACGTATTTGGTCATGTCTTTTTCGGACTTGATGCTCCCTGTGACGTGATGAGCGGAGGTAGAATGCGTATTCAGGATCATCGTGTTCTGGGAATAGACGAGAACGCAGCGAAGCAGGAGGCGGCTGATCAATCGCTCAGGCTGTGGAAGAGGATGCAGTGATACCTCAAATTCAAACGCATTAATCCATGAAGACTGCTTATTACACTATGATGTTAAGGATGTTATGGCCGAACTGATTCCCTACCCCTTTGCGGCACTGATCGAACGGATGTTCAGTGAACTCGAAACTGCTGAATCGATCTTTGACCTTCCCCGAAAGAGTTTTTTCCTCGGCAAAGAAGGCCGGGACTATTCGGTGCCCTTTCACGATAAACGTGCACCTACACCGCTTGGGCCTGCTTCTGGTCCACAAACCCAGATGGCACAGAACCTGGTACTTTCGTGGCTCAGCGGCTGCCGCATCCTAGAGCTCAAGACGGTACAGATTCTGGATGAACTGGAAATCCCGCGTCCCTGTATCGACATGGAAACCATTGGCTTCAACGTCGAATGGTCCCAGGAACTCAAGCTAGAGCAGTCTCTTCATGAATACGTCAAAGGGGCGATGCTGATCGAGATCCTCAAGGCTTCAGGGAAGCTGAATATAGCTCCAGGATTTGGCGAAGTGATCTATGACATGAGTGTCGGTTACGATCTCAAGGGAATCCAGACTGAACGGGTTCAGGACTATATCATGGGGATGAAGGATGCATCCGCTGTGGTGGAGCACTTCCGCAAGCAGATTCCGGAACGTTTTAGGCAGTTCCGTGATCTTGATTTTCCCACCCGTCTTTCCAACTCCCTGACTTTAAGTACCTTCCATGGATGCCCACCAGATGAAATTGAGAAAATCATTGATTTCCTGCTCCGTGAACATTCTCTGAACTGCATCATCAAGCTCAACCCGACCCTTCTTGGTGAGGAACGGGTTCGTGAATTACTCCAGGACATGATGGGTTACCAGGAGGTGAACGTTCCTAGCAAGGCCTTTGAAACAGACACTTCCTGGGAACAGGCTCAGGGATTTGTGCAACGGCTCGGAGAAACAGCTGACCGGCTGGGGCTTGGATTCGGGGTAAAGTTCAGCAACACACTGATTGTGGAAAACCACCGCAGTTTTTTTCCTGAATCGGAAAAGGAGATGTACCTTTCCGGACCCCCGCTGCATGTGCTGGCGACTAATTTGGTCGACCGTTTCCGTATGCGCTTTGGAGATCGCTATCCGATCTCATTCTCTGCAGGAATCGATCGCAAGAACTTTGCTGATGCCGTTGCCATCGGACTCACTCCCATTACCAGCTGCAGTGACCTGCTCAAGGCTGGAGGCTACGGAAGAGCCAGTACCTACTTCCGTGAATTGGACTCCCGTATGGACCGGCTGGGAGTGAACAGCATTCCAGATTACATCATCAAATCCTATGGCAACGCAGAACAGGCACTTTCAGAATGCGGAATGGATGAAGGGGACTCCTGCCTTGATGCCTGCCGGGAGGCACTCCAAAGTGGATCATCACTGAGGGACACCGCAGGTCCCGATCTTTATGCAAACTGGCTTTCATGTGCGAAGCTTCTCAACACCCATACTTATGCCGGGCAGGTGACCGGTGACGAACGCTATGCGTTTTTAAAAAACAGCAAAGCCCCAACCAAGGTTGGTTCCATGCTCGAGTTGTTTGACTGTCTGACCTGCGACAAGTGCATTCCGGTTTGTCCCAATGATGCCAACTTCATGCTTTCCATTCCTCCAGAACAGATTGCAGTGAAAACCTTTACCCTCAATGACGGCAATTGGTCTATGGAGGAGACTGGGAAACTAAATCTTGAAAAGAAACACCAGATCGCGAACTTTGCCGATTTTTGTAATGAATGTGGAAACTGTGACATCTTCTGTCCAGAAGACGGAGGCCCCTATGCGCTCAAACCCCGTTTCTTTGGAAGCCGTGAATCGTTCCAGGAATTCAGTGATCATGAGGGGTTCTTCATCGAAAGGCATTCCGGGGGAGATACGGTACTCGCACGTTTCCAGGAAAGTGAATACGAAAGCACCCTCCAAAATGGTCAGGTGTATTTCCGCGGTCCTGGATTCAACATCCAATTTGATGCCGATAATCCGGAACAAACTATTTCCGGCGAAGCCGAAGCATCGGTCAATCTGACCCGATATGAAATCATGGAAAAAATACGTTGGGGCATTCTTGAATCCGGACATGTGAACTACGTCAGTGTTGTCGCGCAAAATCAAAACTGAAAATAAGTATCAAGTCTATCAAAAGTTAATGAATCAAAGGCCTAAATGGAATTTTATCTGAACGGAGAAAAAAGAAATTACGATGGGGATCCGGACCTCAACCTGATGGAGTACTTGAGGAACACGGAGAAGATCATCTCTCCCAAGGACGGTTGCTCTCCTGAAGGGGTCTGCGGCTGCTGTACGGTATTGCTGGACAACAAAGCGGTCAAATCCTGCATTTCGGCGATGAAACGTGTTGAAGGTAAGCAGGTCTTGACCACGGAGGGGCTTTCTCCAGAAAAAAGGGAAACGGTGGTCAATGCCTTCATGGAAAAAGGAGGACTGCAGTGCGGATTCTGCACCCCAGGTATTTTGATGAAGGTCTGGCCTCTTTTTGAAAAACCAGAACAGCCATGTCGTGAAGATTTTGTCAAAGCCCTCAACAGCAACCTTTGTCGATGCACCGGTTTCAAGAAGATTGTCGACTCGTGCATGCATGCAGCCGATGCTTTCCAGCAAGGGAAGCAACTGACCTTGCCTGCTTACTCAGGAAAACTGGGGGATTCCCTGCCCAAATATGATTCGAAACGGCTCGCTACAGGCCATGCTCCTTATGTTGCCGATGTGGAGTTGGAGGGAATGCTGCACGGAGCTCTAAAGTTCAGCGATCATCCGCGTGCCAAAGTGCTTTCCATCGACCTTTCCGAGGCAAGCGAACATTCTGGTGTGGAGAGCATTCTGACCTCCGAAGACATTCCTGGAGCACGTCATACCGGGCTCATAGTTCAGGACTGGCCGCTGATGATCAAAGCCGGGGAAGAAACCCGTTATATCGGTGATGTCCTTGCAATTGTGGTGGCAGACACGGAGAAAAATGCGAGGGAGGCCGTTCAAAAAATCCAGGTCGACTACGAAGTACTCACTCCGGTGACGGATCCTAAATTAGCTCTAGAGGGGAGTAGCCCCCAGGTTCATTCCAAGGGCAACATTCTGTCAGATGCAGAAATCCATCGAGGTGATTTGGAGAATGCCCGACAAAAAAGTGCCTTCATCTCCAGTGGGACCTACTCTACCCAGCGTATCGAACATGCGTTCATGGAGATGGAATGTTGTCTTGCAACCCCTTGGGAACAGGGGGTTGAGGTTTATTCTCAAAGCCAAGGCGTTTACGAAGACCGCAAAAGTATCAGCAGTATCCTTGGACTTCCTCAGGAACAGGTACGCGTGAAGCTGATGCCCAATGGTGGAGGCTTTGGAGGAAAAGAGGATCTTTCGGTTCAGGGTCATGCCTCCCTGGCGGCCTTTCTGTTGAAAAAACCGGTTCGTGTCGCCCTCACACGTGAGGAATCGATCTGCATGCATCCAAAAAGGCATCCGCTGACGATGGATATCGAGATGGGCTGTGACAGCATGGGTCGTTTCACTTTCGTGAAAAGCGACATCATTGGCGATACGGGAGCCTATGCATCGGTGGGCATGAAGGTATTGGAGCGTGCTGCAGGACATGCAAGCGGGGCCTACCATGTCGATACGGTTGAGGTACGTAGTAGAGCAGTATATACCAACAACATTCCCTGCGGTGCTATGCGAGGATTCGGGGTAAACCAGATCAATTTCGCAGTTGAAAGCTGTGTCGATGAACTCTGTGAGATGGGAGGATTCGATCGCTGGCAGATCCGCTACGACAACGCCCTCACCCCCGGAGGCATGACCTCTACAGGACAGGTACTCCATTCCGGAATAGGTATCCGCAAAACCCTGGAAGCGGTCAAGGATGTGTTCCAACAGTCCAAATATGCTGGAATCGCCTGCGGCATCAAAAACACCGGAATCGGAAACGGGGTTCCGGATACGGGAAAGGTGAAGATCGTGATCGAATCCCCGGAACGCATCCTGATCCACCAGGGTTGGACCGAAATGGGCCAAGGCGTGTATACAATGGCGGTGCAGTTCTTCTGCGAAGTCACTGGGCTTGCACCGGAACTGGTTGAAGTTCGCGTGGACACCTCCGAAGAGAGTGAAAGTGGTATGACCACCGCCTCGAGGGGAACCTCCATCATCGGGCACAGCGTGATCGATGCAGGACGAAAACTGAAAGCCGACCTGGACAAGCATTCCCTTCAGGAACTGACTGGAAAGGTTTATGAAGGCGAATGGACCTGCGATTGGACCACAGCCCTTGAATCCGGTACGGAAAACATCCAGACTCATTATTCCTATAGCTATGCGACACAGGTAGTCACCCTCGATGATTCTGGTAAAGTCGATACCGTTTATGCCGCTCATGATGCAGGACGGATCATAAATCCCACCCTGTTCGAAGGACAGCTTGAAGGCTCGATTCACATGGGGCTGGGCTATGCACTGACGGAGAACATGGCGATGGAAGGAGGATTCCCGATACACCGCAAACTGGGCAAGATGGGGCTTATCCGCTCTTCTGCCACTCCTAAGATTGTTGTCATCGGTGTCGAGGAACCTGATGAAAACGGACCCTACGGAGCCAAGGGGGTGGGAGAGATCGGACTTGTTCCCACTGCCTCTGCTGTGGCCAACGCCTTCAAAAGTTTCAGCGGCGAACGGCAATATTCCCTTCCACTCAAATCAGTCAAAGGTTGAAGTTGCGGAAGCTTTATCTTTTTGCTCTGGGTGGAAACGAAATTTCACCAGTCCTAACCGATCCTGAAACCGGGAAGATGGTTAACCCGGACCTGCCCGCCCAATGGAGGCAGGCCTGGAAAACCTGTGAAAAACTGGCAGAATTCATCGTTGCCCATCAGGAAAACGCCTACCTCCTTTCTCACGGCAACGGCCCCCAGATCGGTAACATACTGCTAAGGTCGGAATTTGCTGGGGATATGATTCATAAACTACCCATTGATGTATGTGGAGCCGACACTCAAGGAGCTTTGGGTTATATGCTGGCACAGCTTTCTAACTCACTGCGTGTAAGGGGGTTGGACCTTAAAACGGCAGAGATCATCACCCAGGTCATCGTGGACCACGAGGACCCCGCTTTCCAGGATCCCACCAAGTTCATTGGTCCGCCGATGACTTGTGAGGAAGCTGCAGAATATCAGAAGAACCTTGGTTACCTGTGCCGTTATTACAAACTCAATGATCAAGGAAAGGAGATCTGGAGACGTGTGGTACCCTCCCCCAAACCCAGGGAAATCATCGAGATCGACATCATTGAAAGCTGCCTCAACTCAGGCAACATACCTATCGCAGTTGGAGGAGGAGGAATTCCGGTGGTCGAAGTAGAAGCGCAAAAAGAAGGGAATCTGGAACACTATCCCTGCAGCTATGACATCACCTACCAGAAACCAGTAGATGCACCCCCCGCCAAAGTCTTTTGCGGTGTCGAAGGGGTGATAGATAAGGATCTCTCCTCCAGTCTGCTTGCTACCAGTCTGATGGAACGTGCCCAAAAAAGAGGCGAGGACCTCCAAGTCGAACTCGTGATCCTCACTGATGTCGACGGTGTCAAACTCAACTATCAGCAACCTGACCAGGAGGATGTCCGTAGCCTCAGTCTTGCTGAAGTGAAAGAACTCCAACAATCCGGAATCTTCCCCAGTGGTAGTATGGGGCCCAAAATCGAGGCCGTCATCGCCTTCCTCGAATCCGGAGGCCAAAAAGCGTACATCACCAACATCCAAGTCCTTGAACAAACCTTTGCTGGCCAAGCCGGGACTCAGTTTCTGTCCAGCTGAACATCCCTTTTTCCTATGGCTGTACCCATCTGCTTTCCAGCAGACGGAAATTAAGTTGACAGCTTTCGTCCGGGATGAGGGCCGTCCAGGTTCCTTGTTTCCAGCCAGTTAAGCTTCAGGAGTGGAGGGAAATTCCCGAGATGATTTCAAGGGCTGGTTTGGATTTTAAGAAAGAGTGAACCGATGGCTCCCGCCAGTGAAACTGTAGCGGCAGCAAGGAATCCTGGCCCGTAACTCAGAAAGTAATCCGCCATCCAGCCTGCCAGCAACGGGCCCAGAGACTGCCCAATGCCAAAGAAGAGGGTAATGAAACCCAAAGCAGCGGAGGCCATGTGAGGTTCGAGCACATCTCCGCAGGCGGCGGCCATGATGGCCGGGATGCTCCACGCGGTGAAACCGAAAATCAGTGCTGACATAAAAAATCCGGAAGGTGTCTCGGACAGCCAAAATAGGGCGTAGGCAACAGACTGCAGAAGGTACACAAGAAAAAGGGATCTGCTGCGGCCGATACGGTCCGAAACACTGCCCCAGATCACTCCACAGAAGAGGCTGACCCAGCCGATGAGCATGAAAAGCAGACTTGCTTCATCATGAAGGTAGTCCTGCTCACGGATGAGATAGACGACGAAAAAAGTGAGGTAGATGATGTAGGAAAAGCCGAAAGCGACATAAATCACTCCCAAATGCCAGACTTTCGGAGAACGGTAGATGAGATTCCAGGAGATGCGACTTGTGTTGCCTGGAACGGCTGTGGGAATTTCTGCGGGGAGACTACCACAGGGCTTCAGAGATTTTTCATCCGGGTGATCACGGAGCAAAAGCAGGGCTGCCAATGAGAGCAGCAGGCAGAGAACGCCGAAAACCAACCAACAGGTCCTCCAACCTTCCTTTTCGAACATTTCCAGTAGTTCCGGCACCAGCATACCAACAAGGACCAATCCCAAGGAAGAACCGCTTACGGCTATCCCGGCTGACATCCCGCGTTTTCTTGAGGCAAACCAGAGTGAAAGCAGGCCCATTACGGGTAGGTTGCTGGCTCCACTGCCAATGCCTGTTACCCCGCACCAGAAAGTAGCCCAGCCAGGATCAGAGACCATCCCGGTCATCCACATCCCCAAACCGCAGAGCGCCAGCCCAAATGAAATCACGATCCTCGGCCCATAACGTGTGGCCAGGGCACCTCCGACGGCGGAGAAGAAAAGATAACCACCAAGATTGGCACTCACGAGTAGCCCGGTTTCGGTCTGGTCCAGTCCAAGGTTTTCCTGCATCGCCGGCAGCAAAACACTGTAGCCGAACCGTGCCAGGCCCAACGAGGCGAATACCGTCATGAATGCCATTAGCAGAATCAGCCAGGCATAATGAAAGGACGAAGCCTTTGATGGGGATTCCTTCATCACAAAATTATGTTCGAAATATGGAATGTGTTTTGTCGTTGGACGGCAGCTACAAGTTTGCCTGCTTTTCCGGATCCTTCAAGCGGGAGCAGACGCAGGGTTCTTGTTAATCCGAAAAATCTGGCTGGTGGGTTCAGATGAATTCGGTTTCACGGATGCCAAGATTTCCGTAACGATGCCAGTCAAAGGAAATGCTTTGTTCACGCATACAATGCAGTAGTTCCAGGCGTCCTTCAACGAGGGGGGTGCGGTGACTGACATGAAATCCGGCCGAAGCGGCAGCCTCCATGATTTCCCGGGGGACACGATCCCGGGCGGCATAGCGCAGACGCTCGATACTTGTCAGCCTGCAGGCCAGCTGCCCATCGGTTTCTTCAATGGTTTCCACGTTTTCCAGAAGTAGCCGTCCTTCACGATCTTCCAGGAAGCCCAGCACAGAGTTGCTCAAATCCGATGGACGGCTGAGTTCAGTCCGGCAGCTGGCGATCAACCCCGCTCCAAGCCGGATCAATGTTTCCGAAAGCGAGTCCTGCTCGTGCAGACGCACCACAAATCGATCGACGGGCAGATAGCGGAAAAGGTTGTCCTGGCCACGCAGGTGAAAATATTCATGTTCTCTGCCGAATTCCCGGTCCTGCCAGTGCATGGCGCTATGCCAAGCCTGGAGGCTATATTCCAGCTCCCCAACGGAAGCGGGTCCGAAGAGTGCTTCCCTGGATCCATTTTCCAGCAAGGCTTCCCAGCGCCGGGTCAGGCTCAACATCCGTGTTGTTTTCCGGATTTCGTCCGTCTGCTGCGGTTGAAGGGCGGAGATTCGACAGAATTGCTGGACGTAGTTTGGGCCTCCGGTCTTGATTCCCGCACCAATCGCAGAGAGCCCCATTCCGCCGAAAGGTTGGCGCAGCACGATAGCTCCAGTCGTCGGGCGGTTGATGTAGAGGTTCCCTGCCCGGATTTTTTCCTTCCAGAGTTGTTGTTCCCGTTCATCGAGGCTTTCCAGCCCGGAGGTCAGTCCGTATCCGGTGGCATTAGCAATCTCGATGGCCTGTTCCAGATTCTGTGCGCACAACACCGCCAGCAGCGGCCCGAAGAACTCGGTGAGATGGGTATGGCTTCCTGGGAGCACACCCCATTTTAGAGCGGGCTTCCAAAGCAGTGGATTATCTTTGTCTTGAAGGGGAGGGATGAGCCATTCCTCTCCTGGATCCAGCTTCTCTAAACCGGAACGGAGAGCAGCATTTGGTTCCCGAATAAGTGGCCCCATTTTCATGGAAAAATCCCAAACCGGCCCGGTACGCAGGCTGCGGATAGCATCGCAAAGCTGCCTGCGGAATGCAGAATCCTCATAAACCTCACGCTCCAGGATCAATAATGAAGTTGCGGAACATTTCTGACCCGAATGGCTGAAAGCAGAATGCAGGACGTGTTTGACCGCCTGGTCACGGTCAGCCATGGCGGTGACGATGGTCGCATTCTTGCCGCCGGTCTCTGCGGACAGTTCCACCCCCGGTCGCTGCTGGAGGATCTTCATCGCGGTTGCGGTGCCTCCGGTGAAAATGAGAGCTTCCAGATCCGGATGGGAAGCCAACGCGCGTACTGGCTCTCCTTCCTCGCAGTTAAGCAACTGCAGCGCGGTTTCTGGTATGCCGGCGTCCCAGAAGCACTGCATCGTCGCGCAGGTAACCGGAAAACTCTCCGGCGAAGGTTTCAGGATCACCCGGTTGCCCGCCGCCAGGGCCGCCGCAACACCACCCACGGGAATGGCAATCGGGAAGTTCCAGGGTGAGATCACCAGCACCGTGCCGAGGGGCTCGAAGTCCAGACCCGTCTGCTGCTGAAGTCGGGTGAGGGAATAAGGATAATATTCGACAAAATCCACCGCTTCGGAAACCTCCGAATCAGACTCGTAAAACGTCTTGCCTGCGGTGAGGGCCGCAACGCCGATCAGCTCCCCGCGGCGTTCGCGCAGTCTTCGTGCCACTCCGCGCAGCAGGTGGTGGCGTTCCTCGAGCGAGGTATCCCTCCAGTGGTCAGGGTCTTCACGGGCTATGGCAACTGCCGCTTGAATGTCTTTCAGCCCGGCCAGTTGGACCTCGAATCCGCTGGAGACACCGGGTCTGGAGGGATCTTGGAACGTCTTCGATTTACGTTTTCCGCGCACTTTTTTTCCGCCGATGTGGACGGGAATGATCCTTTCCCCATTTTCGGGCTCGGTCATCCATTGTTCTCGGATCTGTTCGGCCCAGTTTCGGTTTTCAGGAAGCGACCAGTCGGTGTCCGGTTCGTTGTGGAAAATCCTGGGCAGCCCTTGAACCTGAACCAGTCCCTGCTGGCTTCGGGGCCCCCGGCGGCGCTGGGCGGAAACCTCTCCGCGCAGACGCCAGGATTCTAAAAACTGGGCTTCGAGTTTCTTCCATTCCGAACCTCCGGGCTCCAAGCAGAAGGAATGGCGGAGGAAGTTTTCAGGCCCGGTGTTTTCATCCAGACGGCGGATGAGGTAGGCGATCGCGTTGAGGAATTGCTGCCGACGGACCACCGGTGTGTAAAGCAGCATTTCCTGCTCCGGCTCAAGGCCCACCGCTTTTAGCAGCACGCGGCGATAGGGATCCGCCATGCCTTCGAGCATTTCGAAACTCAACCCTTTCGAAAGGCCCTGTTCCTCCGCCAGGGCTTTGGCATAGGCCAGTTCGAAGAGGTTGTGCGAGGCAACGCCCAGTTTGAGCGCTTTCAGCGTTTCGGGTTGCAGCCCGGCTTCAAGCATGCGTTTGAAATTTGCATCCGTTTCAGTTTTGGAAGCATAAACCGGCAACGTCCAGCTCTGCAGTTCCGATTCAAACTGTTCGGTGGCCAGGTTTGCGCCCTTGACGAGCCTCATCCGCAATGGCGCTCCCCCGGCACTGACCCGGGACTTGGCCCGCTGGATGAGTTGCTGCTGTGCCCAGTAGGAATCAGGAAGGTAGGCCTGGAGGACGATGCCCGCGTGGAGTTTCAGGAACTCCGGGCGTTCCAGGGTTTTCATGAAAACTTCCATGGTCAGTTCCAGGTCGTGGTAAGCCTCCATGTCGAGGTAGACCAGTTTCTGCTGGGGGACATCCGAGGCTGTGCTTTCTGAGGAAACTCCATCTTTGAGAGCGACCTGGTAGATGCTCGCGAGCCTTTCCTCAAGCACTTCCGCAAAGTGTCGGAAGCCCAGCGGGTGCAGCTGGGCGTGGATGCTGGATATTTTGATTGAGATGGTGTCGATTTCAGGATGACGCAACGAATCCCGGTAATGGCCCAGACGCCGGCGGGCTTCTTCTTCACCAAGCACCTCCTCGCCGAGGTGGTTGAGGTTGACTCGTAGCTGTTCGGCATGCCGTTGGCGCAGATGCTGTTCCAGTTTTTCCGCTTCCTCAGACAGCACCGTCTGGGCAGCATCTTCACGCAGCCTGCTCAAAATGCCAGCATAGGCCAACCGCGGCACCAGAAATCCCCCCCTGAGGAAGGCATGCAGCAGCAGCCGGTCCTTGGTGCTGAAAAACTTAGGGATGCCGGTCTGGCGAAGCTGATAGCGGAACTGGTCCACCACACGCTTAGGATCATGTGAACGGAAGGCCTGGTCGATCAGGCTCGTCAAGAAGGACTTCTCTTCGGGCTGGGCTAACAGTCGTTGCATAAGTAGTTCGTAATCCCGCTCATGTTCGCTGCGATGCGAATGGGCCTCTTGCTGCCACTGTTTGGCCAGGACCAGTGCCCGTTTCAGGATTGACTGTTCAGCTTTGTTGACTGGATTCTTTACCGTTCCGCTTCGCCCGTTTTCCATCGTCGGTCACCAGACAGAATCAAAAGCCTCTTTTTATCTAAACTTATGATGAATTCTACCGATAAGAAAAGCGAGTCCCTTTCAATTTAAGGAGGAATATGAATCGAAATCTTCATCAATTTTCCTCAGACTTTCATCCTGAATCGGTTCTGGGGCCGTTGCGGAGTTTTTTCGAGAGAAATCAGGAAAGCGTAAATACCGCTCTGATGGTGGCAACCCTGATGATCGTGGTAACTTCCGTCTGGCTGATCTGAAACTGCTTAAGAAGCTTGCGATAAAAGTCATTCTGCAGTGTGGAGGACTTTGTTTTCCAGGACCCCTAGGAAACACTCCTCTTCTTTTTTTTCCCGATCGAAAATAGGTTCTTCCATTGTCCAATTGTTTTAGCATCAAGTTGTTGTCCTGATTCGTAGCAACCCCGTGGCAATCCCCCTCTCATGAAGCCTCCTGGTTTCTTAAGAAAGAACTTCAACGTCGAATCAGAAGTAAAGTCGCCCATTTCCCAAACGGCTAAGTCAAGCGGACGGAGTTGTTGAAAGGGCAAGCTCAAGTGAGACTCTACTCGTTCTTTGTGATGGCGGATTGATACAATTCGCATGAGGGAGTTTTGTGTGCCTTAGTTCGGTTCTTTACCGTATTCTTCCAAATCAGAAATCCTTACAAGGTTTTTTCCTTCTTCAGCCGTTTGAATCATTAAAGTGTGCATAGGATACCAGGATTCCTTCTTTCATTTTTTGCAGAAAGAACAATTCAAATGCATATCCTTCCCATTTGATGAAGAAAATGGGATAAAATATTCACAAAACTTTCTCGCTAAATATGCAAAAAAACCTATAATTTGTCTTTGTGAGGATGAACGACTCACCAATCTATCATGAATATCAAAGACTGTTAGATTACAATGAGTTAAACAGAAACAATCCGTTTTTTAAAATAAGTCATTCCCAGCCAAACTTATTTATCAGGGAGGAACCATGAGCTACCAAAAAGAATACCGTGAATCGATAGAACATCCTGAAGCATTTTGGAGCCGCCAGGCAGAATTGATTTCATGGTTTGAGAAACCGAAGACCATCCTTTCCCAGGATGAAAAGGGTTTCTATCATTGGTTCAAAGGAGGGAAACTCAATACGAGTTACCTAACACTTGATTTCCATGTTGAAAACGGAAGAGCTGATCAGACGGCACTGATTTACGATTCCCCAGTTACAGAGACGGTCCTTCGTTACAGCTTCCAGGAATTAAAGGAAGAAGTTTCTAAGTTTGCAGGGGTTTTGCGTGAAAAGGGTATTGAAAAGGGGGACCGTGTTATCATTTATATGCCGATGATTCCAGAAGCAGTGGTGGCGATGCTGGCCTGTGCCAGACTGGGAGCCATTCACTCAGTAGTTTTTGGTGGATTTGCACCGAACGAATTGGCAATTCGTATCGATGATGCAAAACCAAAGGTTTTGGTTACAGCTTCATGTGGAATCGAATTCTCCAACATCATCGAATACAAACCCCTGGTTGATGAGGCTCTAAGAATTTCAAATGATCCTCCTGTCAACGTCATACTGCTTCAAAGACCCCAGGCCAATGCCTCCATGCAGGCAGGAAGGGACTTTGACTGGGATGAGTTGATGTCCTCTGCAAATCCTGCGGACCCGGTGCCAGTTGATGCTACCGATCCACTTTATATTCTCTACACTTCCGGAACAACTGGGTTGCCAAAGGGAGTGGTTCGTGAAAATGGCGGCCATGCAGTTGCACTGAAGTACAGCATGAAATCGATCTTCAACTCCAATCCCGGAGAAGTTTATTGGGCCGGATCCGATGTAGGCTGGGTGGTCGGACATTCTTACATCGTCTATGCCCCATTGATTCATGGATGCGCGACCATCCTCTATGAGGGAAAACCTGTCAGAACGCCTGACGCCGGGGCTTTTTGGAGGGTGATTTCCGATCATCAGGTCAATACCTTCTTCACAGCTCCCACGGCTTTTCGAGCCGTCAAGAAGGAAGATCCTGAGGCAAAACTAAAGGATCAGTATGATATTAGCAGTCTAAGGACTCTTTTTCTTGCAGGAGAAAGGTTGGATCCTCCCACTTATGATTGGCTGGAGGGAATCATGAACTGCCCCGTGGTGGATCACTGGTGGCAAACGGAATCCGGCTGGCCGATGTGTTCCAACCCGATGGGGCTGGAACCTCATCCGGTCAAGGTTGGTTCAGCGACCTTCCCTGTGCCGGGTTATGACATCCAGGTGCTTGATGATGAAGGTCAACCTTGTGAACCAGGAACCACGGGTAATATTGTGGTCAAGCTCCCACTTCCGCCAAGCTGTTTTCCCACGCTTTGGAACGATGATGAACGTTTCCAGAAATCCTACCTATCGCAATTTCCAGGATATTATCAGACCGGTGACGGAGGGATCATCGACGAGGACGGCTATGTTTTCATTATGGGACGGGTGGATGATGTGATTAATGTTGCTGGACATCGTCTTTCAACAGGACAAATGGAAGAGCTGATTGGTTCTCACAATGGGGTTGCCGAATGTGCTGTGGTAGGGATTGATGATGAACTGCGTGGCCAGGTTCCGGTGGGCTTTGCTGTGCTAAAGGATGGTGTTCAAATAGGACAGGATGATCTTGAAAAAGAACTGGTCGCCATCATTCGGAATGAAATTGGAGCGGTAGCCTGCTTCAGAAAATCCGCCATTGTTAAAAGGCTGCCCAAAACCCGATCCGGTAAGATCCTAAGAAAAACCATCCGACAACTTGCCTTTGAAGAAGATGTTCCGGTTCCTGCGACCATAGATGATCCAGTGATACTTTCAGAAATTAAGGATGCTATGGAAGCTTGTGGGATCGGCAAATATTCCGAAAGTTGATTCGAGGAAGCCAGCAAAGATTTTGATTTCGACTCTCAAGAATAAATCCAATTATTTTTGATAAACCTCAACGTCATATGATTTATGGTTTTTCAAGTGTTTTTAAAACCAAGGTAATTTTCAACAAGACCTGAATTCTTGAGCAGAGCATTCCCACTTCCTTGCATCACTAATTTTCCACTTTCTAGGACATAACCATAGTCAGCAATTTCAAGGGTCTGTTTTAGATTTTGCTCTACCATCAAAATGGTCTGCCCTTCTTCACGAAGTTTTAGAATCAGATCAAAAAATTCTTTTACTGCGATTGGAGCTAAACCAAGGGTTGGTTCATCAAGCAGGAGCAGTTTAGGTTTGGAAATCAAGCCTCTTGCCAATGCTATCAACTGAGCCTGTCCTCCACTCAGACTTGCTCCTGAGGTATTCAGCCGGTTTTTGATGATTGGAAACCTTTTAAGCAGATCTTGTGGTAATTTGTTTTTAAGCAACAACCCTCCCTTAGAATGCAACCCAGCCATTAAATTTTCTTGAACCGTCAGTGTAGGAAACAACTGGCGGCCTTCTGGAACTAGAACAAGACCTTTGCCAACAATCTGGTGGGTTGGTAGGCCGTGAATCTTTTCGTTAGAAAATATGATGGAACCTGAGGAAGGAGGGTGAATACCAGCAATGGCGTTTAGCACCGAAGTTTTACCTGAACCATTTGTACCTGTGATGGCAACAATATTTCCTTTATCTACAGTTAGATTTAGATTTTCCAGAACCCGAACCTCACCGTATTGAACATTCAGCTGAGAAACTTCAAGCATGGCCATCAAATCCCTATATAAGCTTCCAAAACTTTTTTATGAGAAAGAACCTCATGGGTTTCTCCCTCAACAATTTTTTCTCCATGATTAAGAACCACAAGGTGGTTGCAAATTTTTGAGATCAGGTCCATTTTGTGTTCAATCAAAACAATGGTTCGTCCAGGGGCCACATGGAGATTAATCAGTTCAGCCATTTCAAAGGTTTCTGAAGGAGTCATTCCACCAGCAGGTTCATCCAGTAAAATCACTTCGGGTTCAGCTACAAGGGCTCTTGCAATCTCTAATTTTCTCCTTAAGGGCAAAGGCAGTTCTTCAGCAAAAAGATTCCTTTGATCTTTCAAATTCATAATCTCAAGAACTTCATGAGCTTTGTTCAGATTGAATTTGTTTCTAGTAAAAGGGTAAGAAAACCAATTATTTCTTTTGTTTTTTTCTTTAGTCACTAATGAAGCCATGATGTTTTCCATGACTGTCATGCGTTTAAAAAGCCTGATGTTCTGAAATGTCCTTGCGATACTCTTTTGAGCAAAGCATTCAGCAGATTCACCAGTAAGGTTTTGCTGGTGAAAATAAATCGATCCTGAATCTGGAGCATAGATTCCAGTCATGATGTTGATGAGAGTTGTTTTACCAGAACCATTTGGCCCGATTAAACCAGTTATGATCTTTGGCTTCAACTGCAGGTCTAATTGATCAAGAGCCTTCAAGCTTCCAAAAGATTTGCTGATGGACCTCAAATCAAACATGGGTTTTACCTTCCCAAAATTTCTTGAATCGATGGACTCTTTTTTCATCTAGGATTCCTCGAGGCATGAAGATCAACATGACCGCCATCAAGCCCCCAAAGACAATCATTCTGTATCCTTGAATTCCCCTAATTGACTCAAGAAAACCAATGTCAAGGACGACACCGATAATCGGCCCCAAAACGGTTCCTAATCCTCCGATTAGACCATATGCCAGTGAGTGGACTCCAAGCATCACATTGAAGATCTGGGGTTCGATGTAGGTGAAAGAGTGGGCATAGAGCATTCCTCCCAAGCCAGCAGCAAATCCAGCAAGACTTGCTGCAAGAACTTTATACCGAATGATTTTTACTCCTTGCACACTTGCCAGCAAGGGATCTTGACCAAGCATCCTGAAGATCATTCCAAGCTTGGAGTGTTCAATCAGATAGATAAATGCAATCAACAGGAAGAGAACTAAATAGATCAGTAAGGTATACTCGAGAATGCTGATGTCATTTTCAAAAATCCATCGGATTTCTCCAAAACCCTCTGATCCGTTCGGGCCAATCCATTCACCATCTATTTCAAACTGATAACTGAATTTCAACAAAGACAACCGGACCATTTCTGCAAAAGCCAATGTTGCAATGGAATAATAAATTCCGTTGATTCGGACGGTGAGAGCACTGATCAAACCACCGGCAACGCCAGCCAGGAAACTTCCAAAGATCAAAGCCATCCAGAAAGGCCAACCCCAAAGGGTTGTTGCAATGGATCCTGCGTAAGCACTGATACCGAAGTATGCCTGTTGCCCAAATGAGATTTCTCCAGTAATCAGAATCAAGTAAGCCGAGATTGCTATCATCGATATCATTCCAATATTGGAAATCACGGTCAGCAAATAATCGTTCAGCATTTCCTTTTTTTAGACACGTTCAGAGGCGATTTTCTGATGAATTTCTATTTTATGCCCGAAAATTCCTCCAGGGCGAATGATCAGCATGGTAAAAAGCAGCATGAATGATGAGATATCCCGTATGACTGGATCTCCATACCAAAAGGCATTGGCTTCAATGACACCGAGTATCAGTCCTCCCAAAACAGCTCCTGAAAGGGATCCTATTCCACCAAGCATCATGGCAATCAATCCCTTGAAGGTGGCCCAGAGACCAAAAAAGGGAGTGATTTGAGAATCTGCTGAAAGGATTAGAAATCCTGCGATTCCTCCAATGATGGAAACGATGATGAAAGCAAGAAAGAGCACACTGGATCCATCAATCCCCATATAGGCTGATGCCGAAGGATGATCTGAATATGCTCGGATGGCTAATCCGATCCGAGTCCTGTAAATAAAGGCATGTAAAATCAATAGCAGCAGCAACATCACGACAAACATGAAAAGATATTCACTGCGTGCTGTAAATGGACCAAATTCCAAAAGCCCTGAATCGAAGAATGCTGGAAAGGGATAAGTCCTTTCAGGAAGAAGATGAAGTGCAATTTCTTCAAGTTGCATCCAGATGGCAAAGCTGGAAACCATCGAGGCGATGGTAGTTTCCTTACTCACCGCTCTGAAACAAAGTTGTTCTACATAGATTCCGATAACAACCGTAGCGCAAACTGTTGTGAGTAATACGAACCAGAAATTGTCGGCAATGTTTAGAAAAGACCAGGTTCCCACATAGGCTCCGAGCATGATGCTAGGGCCATAGGATAAATTGAGACGTTTTAAGACACCAAAAACGAGGGTAAAACCTAGTGCAAGGAGGGAATAACCCGAACCGACCATGATTCCGTCGATACAATTCTGAACAAAGTCGGTGATCATCTCAACCGATTGGGTTCAGGATATCCTGTCAGCTGACTTCGGAGCCGAGGTAGGCTCGGCGGATGACTTCATCTTGATGGATCTCAGAGGGATTTCCATTGAAGGTAACCTTTCCCTGTTCAATGAGGTAGACATGGTCTGCGACCGTTAAAGCCATTTTTGCATTTTGTTCTACAAGTAGAATGGTCACCCCTTCCTCATTCAGTTGGCGGATAATATTAAAGATTTCCTTCACTATCAGAGGAGCAAGTCCGAGAGAAGGTTCATCCATCAATAGGATCTTTGGTTTTGCCATAAGAGCACGTGCAATGGCAAGCATTTGCTGTTCCCCACCTGAAAGGGTTCCTGCCATTTGCTCTTTTCGTTCATGTAAACGTGGAAACCTTTCATACATTTTCAGGATATCCTCTTGTATGCCTGCATCCTTCAAAGGTCTCGACAAGGCACCAGTATCTAAGTTTTCTGCAATAGTCATCTGGGGGAAAATCAAACGGTTTTCAGGAACAAGAGCTATTCCTTTTCGGACCCTGCTCTGAGCAGACACATGGGTAAGGTTCTCATCTTCAAGGAATAGGGTTCCAGTACGTGGTTTGAGAATGCCTGCAATGGTGAACATGGTAGTCGTTTTTCCAGCACCATTAGGTCCCAGAACACAAGTCACTTCACCTTTCCTGGCTTCGAGGGTCAATCCTTTGAGTGCTTCAATTTCACCATAAAAGGTTCTGATATCTTCTAGATAGAGCATCCTATCTTAATCCTCTTCTGTGTAGCCAAGGTAGGCTTCTTGTACGGCTTCATTCTTCTGGATATCATCAGGGGTACCTTCTGCTATTTTTGATCCGAAATTCAGCACTGCAATTCGGTCTGTGACGCCCATTACCAATTCCATGACATGTTCTACTAAAATGATCGTGGTTCCTTTTTTCTGAAGTTGTCGGATTCTTGAGTCGAGGTCACGTATTTCGTCCTGGTTCATACCTGCAGCAGGTTCATCCAAAAGAAGGAGACGAGGTTTTGTTGCAGTGGCTCGCGCTAATTCAAGACGTCTTTGTTCCCCAAAGGCAAGGCTGGATGCCAGTTCATCTGCTCGTTCTGCGAGACTGGAAAATTCAAGTATCTCATCGATTTCTTTTTTTACCTTACTGTTTTTTCCTAACCATCGTGAAACTCGGCTTTCACTCTTTATGTCTTCAATTGAATTACGTGCAACCCATAGGTTTTGCCAAACTGTCAGTCCAGGAAAGAGACGGATGTTTTGAAATGTTCTTGCGATGCCAGAACTCAAACGCTCGTGAGCAGGGCAACCGATGACTGTTTTACCTGAAAAAACAACATCACCTTTGGTGGGTGGAAAGACTCCGCAGACGACATTAACCAGAGTACTTTTCCCCGATCCATTGGGTCCAATGATGCCAAAAATCTCTCCTTCGTGGATCGAGAGATTCAGCATATCCAGTGCCTTGACACCACCAAAATGTTTTGAAAGGGATTTGATTTCAAGCACTAGACAAAGGAGATTGAATTAACTTGGAATGCTGTTAGTGATGTTATTTTATGATTTGAATCGAAGCGACTGTTTGATCAAACGAAGGCTTTGATTATCAAAAAGACCATCTGGTTTAAAGTTCATTGACAAAATAATCAAAACTCCAAACAGGATCATCCGCCAGTCTCCAAGAAAGCGAAGTCCCTCAACCAAAATTCCCTGAATAAAGACCACTGCCACCAGAGTTCCAAAAACATTGGAAAGCCCACCTAGGATCGGATAAGCAATAGCGAAAGTTCCCAATAAAACAGTAAAACTATGATGATCCAGAGAAGTGACCTGATGGGAATATAGCCCCCCAGCCAGTCCTGCAATAAAACCTCCTGCAGTCATTGCCGATACTTTGACAACCGTCAAATTGATTCCAACACTGCTTGCGGCCAGTTCATCTTCACCGACTGCACGAAGAACGGCTCCTGCACGACATTGATCAATCCACCAAAGCACAGCCATAATCATCAAAACAAAAACCCAAATCAAAAAAGTGACTTCCCAATTGCTCCATCCGTTATCGCTAAAGTATCTTATTTCGGCAAAACCCATGGTCCCGTCTGGACCAATTTCCTGACCGTCTCGCGTGATTTGCCATTTGAAGTTATAGAAAAACATTCTCATGAATTCACTGAATGCAATGGTTGCCACGACAAGCATCAACCCTTTGACCCTGAGTGCAGGGAATCCCACAAGAAACGCCAGTAAACCCGCCAAAAGCATCGCAATGAATATTGCCGGGATAATATTCCATTCAAATAACACCGTCATGATTGCTGCACTATAGGAACCCACTGCAAAAAATCCTGCTTGAGCCATTGAAAGTTGCCCAGTCAGCATAAGTATGTATGCCGATAGTCCGAGCAGAGTATGAATACCTATGGTATTGATAAGATTTAGATAAAAATCCATGAAGCAATGACTAAATGAGTTCTAATCTTCAATCTCGTGTAATGGTCTTTGAAAAAAGACCATTCGGACGAAAGACAAGAAAAATAAACAACAGTGCCACAACATACATATCCCTTTCATCAATACCACGTACATAAAGGAAAACATTTTCGAATCCACCTACAAAAAGTCCCGCAATGATCGCTCCTGGAATCGAACCCAATCCTCCAATCACTGTTACAATCAGTCCTTTGATGGTTAATGGCACTGTCATTACTGGTGAAAGGACTCCCACGGCAGCAGCAGTCATAGCCCCCGCGATTCCACCCAAAAGTCCTGCAATTGCAAAAGTCATGGAATTGGTCTTATGGACTCCAATGCCACATAATCGAGCGGCAACATCCTGTTGGGCAACTGCCCTTGTAGCAAGCCCTAGTCGGGTTCGAAAGAGTACATAAAGAAGAATTCCTGTACTGACCAATCCAATCAAAAAAACGAAAAGAAGGTCTCCTCGGATTCCAAATGGACCGATTTCGAAGTATGAATCTTCAAAAATGCTTGGAAAGGTCAATGGTGAGCCTTGGGTTGCATGAACGATCAATTCATCTATCAGAAATAGTCCTCCTACGGAGGCCATTAATGCTGCAAGGTGGTTGCTGGACGGTATGAAACGGAAACAGCAAAGATACAACAGATAGCCCAAAACAGCGGATGCAAAAGAAGAAATTAAAAATACGAGAAACAAAGGAGCATCAATCAATACAAATGCAGCCAATCCCGAATAGGCTCCAGCGATGGCAGCGGCGGCATAAGACATGTTTAATTTGCCCATAGCGCCAAAAATAAGGGTGAAACCAATCCCAATGAGCGCATAAGTGGATCCAAACAATAATCCATCCCCTATGGTTTGAATGATTTCTATGAACTCATACCAGAAATCTTCCATAATTCGCTAATTAAAATACTTCCAAAAAATTATACCGTCATCAATGTATGGACAGCTTATTTTGCAAATAATTAAACAAAGAATGATTGTGGAGAATTTCCACTTTTAGATCAGAAAGATCATCCCGCCAAATAGAGATTTGACGGAATGATTGTGGAGGAATATTAATCAGCCACGTGGGTCATGAATGACCTTCCATTTACCATTAACTACTTGAGCGTAGACATATGGTTTGGTCGCTTCTCCTGAATCAGGATCACGAGTAACTGGACCAATTAATCCGTCCATAGCAGTTATTGAAGCCAGAGCATTTCTGAAATTCATCCTATCCTGCTGAAGACTATTAGGAGTTCCCATGAGTGAAGCTCTTTCTACTGCAGTTTTGACAAGATAAGCATTTTCCCATGCAGCACTACTATGAAGGTCCAAGAAACCTCCTGCTTTGGCTACAATACCATTAGCTTTGTTGGCTTCTGCAGTGATAGGAGCAAAACCTGTAGGGATGATGATTCCTTCTGCAGCTTTCATACAGCCATTCAGGGTTTCCTGACTTGCTGAACTGGTCAGACCGACAAGCATCTTTGGCTTAATTCTCTGACGCTTCATTTCCTTAAGCATTCCACATGCAGAAAATGGGTGTGATGCAACAATGACCATATCAGCATTCTGCTTCTTTATTTTACGAGCTTGTACTGTGTAGTTCGTGTCCCCCATCAGCCAATGCTGAGATTTAGCTGCAGCGATAAGTTCTTTTTTACCCTGACCAACTTTAGGTCCTAATTGTGAAACTGATGGACCAACCCATTCAAAACCAGCTTTGATCGCTTTTTGAACAATAATGGCAGTATAGGTACCAAAAGAATGTCCTTGGTCAGTTTCAGAACCGCCAGTGAATGTCTTTACATTGGGATGTGTTTTTTTGAGCCATGCGAAAAGTTCATCGTACATGCTTACTTCATTCGGAACATTTCGGAAAGCCCAATCAGAGATTTTAGCGAGTCCAGGACGAATGCAGGTATCAGCAAGAATAGGCATCTGCAAACCTGAATCAGAGGTATCACCAACCTTTTTCTGAAGAACACCGAACATTGCCTGACAGACTCCTGAACAAGTGGTACCCATACCAACAACCGCATCAGTTGTCGAAGCTGTTTTACGAAGAATCGCAATGGCCTGATCTTTCTTACAGGAACTGTCTTCATAACCGATAACTTCCATCGGTACCATTGTTCCATCACCCATTCTTACACCACCGGCAGAATTGATTTGGTCCACAGCAGACCTCAATGCAGCTTCTGAATTGACCCCAAATGACTTTAACGGACCAGACTTTGCTCCCCATCCCAACACTTTAACGGACCTGTCTGCAGCAAAAGAGTTTTGAGCAAATATAAAAAAGCTCACTAACAACCCTGCCATTAATAATTGAGTTATTTTTTTCATTTTTCCCTTTTTATTTAGTTAAATATTTTATGTGTTATCACCTTTCCTAAATTGGAGGTGATATTTAATCATTTTTTTGCTTATGCATTTTCCCATGATCATGGGAAATTTTCATTTTACCTTCTCCCTTTTCCTTGCCCTCCTTCATATGATTGTGTTTCATTTTATGATCATTCTTCATGACCATCCCATGCTTACCAAAATTCATTTTTTTTATGATGCGGTCTCTTCTTGGTTTGGTGAAATCAAGTTTCAATGCCCATTCACCATACATTTCCAGTGCTAAACGCACATGGTACATCCCCATACCCATGGAGTGCGCCATGATGGGTTTGACATTATGAGCTCCGGGCATAGAAGGCATATCCGCACTTACATTGAACACTGCTTCTTTGACTTTAATGCTGGTTTTCATATCCATCAGTGAAATCATACAGTCATATACCAGTTTTTCTTCTGTGTTCTTGCATTGTATTTCCGCCATCATCTTGCCTGATGCAATGCTAGAAAAAAGTGTCATCAAAGGTGTAACCAATACCGCGACCAAAAGTACCAATCTATTTTTCCTGCAACGTAACAACATTATTGCATTCCAGTATCTTTCTCAGTCGCATTGACCAGGCAGGCCATGTTCCCATATGGATGTTTGTTTTCATGCATCAGTTGATGGGCATGGGCTATTTCATCAAAACTGTAAGTCCCAGAAAGGCAGGGGTCCACCTTTCTTGAAATCACCAGTTCATTAACCGCTGAAGCCTGATCATCATTAGCCAGGTGACTGCCCTGAAAACGTTTCTGCATCATCCAGTGGTAACGAAGATCCATGGTTATGTTGTAGCCTGTGGTCCCGGCACAGATCACTACCATTCCTCCGATATCACAGACAAAATCTGAAGTTGCCATGGTTGATTCTCCTGGATGCTCAAAAACTATCCGTGGATTCTTTTTTTCTCCAACTGCTTCCCAGATCGCTTTGCCGAAGGCACGGGCGCCCTTCATCCATGTACCCCATTCTGGTGCATTGGTGTCAGGCATAGGACCCCAGTGATCAAAATCCTTCCGGTTGATCACTCCCACTGCACCCTTATCAAGGCAGAACGGTCTTTTCTCTTCGTCTGAAATGACTGCAACCGCTTTCCCCCCAAGTGCGCTAACGATCTGTAAAGCCAGTGAACCCAGTCCTCCTGCTGCTCCCCAGACAAGAACTACATCACCTTCCTCAATAACATTTGGAGACCAACCCATCAGCATTCGATAGGCAGTCGAAGCACAGAGCATGTAACACGCAGATTCTTCCCAACTGAGGTGTTTTGGTTTTTTCTGGCATTGATGGGATTGAGACCTTGTGAATTGACAGTAACTTCCATAGTTGGTCTGGTAGCCCCAGATTCGTGTTGATGAAGCCAGCATGGGGTCTTTTCCTGAAAGCACCCAAGGATCATCTGGTTCCCACCAGCCAGAATGAATCACGACTTCATCACCAACCTTCACATTTTCAACCTCGGAACCCACTGCCCAGATAATTCCTGCTGAGTCACTTCCTCCAGCATGAAAATCTTCGGGTTCTCCTTTTTTCTGTCGATCTGCAATCACATCTACAGGAAAACCAAGCCCGGCCCAAACATTATTGTAATTAATCCCAGTAGCCATGGTGTATACCAGCACATCCTTAGGTCCTATTTCCGGTACCGGAATTACTTCGCGCTTCCAAGCGTCTTTCGGTTCCCCAAAACGATCTTGCCTGACACAAAAAGCATGCATTTTTTCAGGAACGACCCCTAATGGAGGTCTTTCCCCTAATGGATAAATATCTTTAGTAGTTGGTTGGTTGGACATAATCAGAAAGGTGTTCTTTTAGGTCAATCTGTTCAGGAAACCAGAGTTCCAGAGATTTTTGAAAATTTGCAAAGATGAATAAAAAAGGATAAGGTATTTTTATTAACCTATATTTGTCAAGCAAATATTATTTTTTCTTGTTTTTTCTTGTTTTTCTTGATCTCTTTAAGTCTGATGAAATAATTATTTGAAGTTAAAACCAACTAGGGAGTCCCTTTGGATAAGAAAAAACTCAACTACGAACCTATTGTAAACGTCAGTCTAGCCAAGCAGATATCGGAAAAGATCTTAGAATCCATTACAAATGGAACACTCAAAGCAGATGACCAACTTCCAACGGAAGAAGTACTTGCTGGGCAGTTTCAGGTGTCTAGGCCAACAATTCGGGAAGCCTTAAAAAGGCTTGCTGCCCAGAGTCTCATTCGATCCAGAAGGGGACCTACCGGAGGAACATTTGTAAATCGACCCAGTTATGAAGAAGTCAGTTCAAATCTTTGCACTTCAACGGCTTTTCTGGTCAGTCTAGGAGAGTTTTCGATCCCTGAAATCCTTGAAGCACGTAGGGATTTGGAGTTGGTTTGTATTCAGCATGCAGTTGAACGTCGAGATGAAGAAGAATTAAACCTGTTGGAACAAGAACTACTGATTCAAAAAGATACGAATCTTACAGATACAGAATTTTGTGCATCTGATGTTCGTTTTCATCGTTGTCTTGCCAATGCATGCCATAATCCTCTTCTCCAGTTCATTATGTTTTCTGTCATCGAAGCTCTTCAGCCAATTGAAAACATGGTTGTCTTTCGGGTTCGTGACCGGGCAGTGATCATCAGTCAACACGAAAAAATTCTTGATGCCCTTCGTCTGAGGAATCAAGAACTTGCATCCGATGTTATTTTTGAACAAACAGCTTATCTTCAAGAACGCTTTCGAGTTGCACAAGAGATGAGTGATGAAAAAAATGTCAATTAAAAAGGTTAAGCAAATCCATCAAATCAGATCTATTCCTCACTCTATATAAATTCAAAAAACCTTTGAAAATCATGATTTTAGATTGTTTAAACAAAGATTGGGGGAAAGGTTGAGTAAGGCAGAAACAGTATTCAACCTTTATGAAAGCATCACTATGAAAAAAAGGTGTGTTTTATTAAGGCACCTCCTTCCAATTTGAATGATCAAAATAATTGAAAAATCAAGCATGGTTTTTTTAGATAGTATCCCCCTGTATTTTGATTGATTTTAGGACATTAGATTTCTTGCTTTTTCGGGACCCAAAGGTTCTGGGCGTGTACAGGTAGTTGTCATTTCAATTGTTTTTCCGGTTTCAGTCGACTGAAGGATGGAGGTCATGACTTCAACTGCGTGAAGAGGTCGGTCAATTTGACAACGGGCATCATTTCCTTCAAGGATGGCTCTGGCAAGATCAGCCAGTCCAACGGTCCTGTAGTTGGCCATCCATCCTGAGTCATGCTCTTCGTTTACTTTTCCAAGGGGGTGAACCCATTGCTGAACAGATTCAAAATCACCTTCCTCGGATGCAAGCTGGAGTTCTCCGCTGAAAAAATTGGGATCAGGGATTCTGAGAGAACCATTCGTGCCATAGAGCTCCATGTTCGGATGACCATGATTCCATACATCCCAGCTCGAACCGAGCGTGATGAGGGCCTTGTTTTTGAACTCAAGCACAGCATGGATGGTGGTCGGTGTTTCCACGGAGATTTTGTCTCCAAAACGTTCTTCACTGGAAATGGTTCGTGTTTGTTGAGGAATGGTGGCTAAAGCAGTTACACGGTTGACGGGCCCAATCAACTGAATCAGATTGCCAATGTAATAAGGGCCTAGATCCATGATGGGCCCTCCTCCAGGTTTGTAGAAAAAATCCGGGTTTGGATGCCAGTGTTCCATACCGTGACTCATGACATGACAAGTTCCCCCCGTGACGTTTCCTATTGAATCAGAGTCGATGAGATTTCTAGCCTGCTGGTGAACTCCTCCCAGAAAGGTATCTGGCGCACAAGCAAGCTTAACTCCCCGAGTTTCAGCCATTACTTTAAGTTTAATGGCTTCATCAAGTGATAGCGTAAGAGGTTTTTCCGAAAAGACGTGTTTCCCTGATTCAATGATTGATTTGGAAACCATGAAGTGGGCATCGGGCACGGTGAGATTGACGATGATCTCCACATCCCGATTTGCCAGGAGAGAATCAACATCCATGGCTAGAATTCCAAATTCTGCAGCCTGATTTTGAGCAGTTTCAGCTTTTAGATCTGCACAGGCCTTAATTTCGATATTCCTGAACAGGGGAGCGAGCCGGAAATAGGCTGAAGATATATTCCCACATCCAATAACTCCAACCCCTAATTTTGCATTCATTTGCCTCTTTCCAATTCTCTTACGGTTTCTATAGAGCGTCTTGCAAAACGCACAAGGTCGTTTGGGTTGTCATGTTCCATGATGAACCAGGATACAGGTGTCTTTTCCAGTAACTGGTTCATCAAATGCCAATCGATGACACCATGGCCGACATCAGCCCAGCCATCTTCATCTGTATTTTCTCCATCCACAGCCAGATCTTTGAAATGCACTGCACAAAGCCTGTTTCCGTATTCGACAATCCAATCCTCGGGATTGGAGTTACCACGAACCACCCAGGCAAGATCCATTTCCCAATCCATGTCCGAATTATCGAGCATAATCTTCATGGGGATTTGGCCATCCGGCATCGGTACAAATTCGAAATCATGATTGTGCCAGGCAAATTTAAAACCCATCTTTCGGCATCGATCTCCAATGTCTGTCAGAGTTTGACTAAACCTTTTCCAACCCTCTGAATCCTTAGGTCGGTCGTCTTTTTTTAAGTAGGGACAAACGATCACTTCTACACCAAGTTTTTCAGCAACTTGAAATCCCTCTATGGAATTCTGGAGCATGGCCAGATCGAAATGCCCGGTAGGCATTGTGATTCCAGCATCGTCCAGCATGGTTTTCAGATTATCTGTGTCATTGTAAAGACTCCCGAATCCTTCCACTTGTGAATATCCTAAATCTGCAATCAAACGCAGACTTTCTCGCAGAGAAGGAAATTTTCGAGCACTGTAAAGTTGGAATGACCATTCTTTCATGGTTTTTCCTTGAGCTGAAAGGTTGAGCAAAGTTACTATTTCCTTAAATTGGCTTTATGAATCATTTCATCTAATTGCTCTTCCGTAAATTGACCACGGCTGAACTGGACTAACTTCACGATAGGCAAATCCATAAACAACGCTTTCATCATGGCTTTAGCATCCTCGTCCTGATGCAATGCGATTTCTGCTGATTTTTTCTCTATAAGTGGTTCCACCAAAGAGAGGGCTTTGGGACGGATCATCCATTCCTTCAAAGGAGTAAACCGGGAGAAAACAAATGGGACTGGATCAGTATCAATCAGCCTTACCTGTTTTTGCAAAGGAATGTCACGGCTGGAAGCCCCTATTTGCAGGCTGTATGCGCCATCATCGGCAACCCAGCATGCAGATTCTGGATCATAATAGGAAAAATCACGATGGTTGAGAGTGAAAACAACTTCCTTGACCTCATCTGGTTCAAGAGCAACCTTACAGAACCCTTTGAGTTCTATATATGTGGACGTTTGAGACGGCTTTGTTCTGGATGGACATAAAGCTGCACCACCTCACTACCCGAAACAGCACCAGTATTATGAATTTTTAGACGTACTTCCAAAACATCGGTCTTTGAAAAATCGATGCGATTGGAAACTCGACTTAAAACCCACCGCTGTATTTTGCTCCTGTGATGAGGTTGCATTGGGTTTTATCTCAAAGTTACATCATTATGGATTTTGAATCCCGGAAGATGTATCGGTGGTAGGTTTTGATGATATACCCTTTGCGGAAATTTCTACACCTCCCTTAACGACAATTTGTCAACCACACATTGAAATCGGGACTCATGCGGTCAATATGCTTCTCAAACAAATTAGACAGCCTGAAATTAGACAAGATTCCATACATTTACCCGGTAGTTTAATCATTAGAGGCAGTACCAAGCCACTATGAATCTCTTCAAAAAGCATCTTTAACAATTTGTTTCAAATTCATCTCTTTATCTATTATGGCCTCTAGGCCGGCCGGCCTACCAAGGTGATGTATTAGGTTTTGCCTTAAATCTTGAATAAGTCTGTTTTCCGGCTTAAGATTAAAGGTTTTCAAAAATTTTTCTTTTCATCATAGGCTCTGATTTCGGAAGGCCTGTCACATTCTTTATAAACATAAGAAATGCTAGATAAACTTGAGGCAGAATTGAAACCTTTGCAGTCTGGGCTTCGCGGGCGAGATTTTCTGTTGACCTGGGAAAAAACAGAAAATGAATTGAGGGCCATTCTTAAAATTGCAGAGGCACTCAAGGATCTATACGAAAAAAATTTTTCAGCCAGAGTGTTTCAGTCTGGGTTGGCGGTTTCGTTATTCCGTGATCATTCGACACGGACGCGATTTTCCTATGCCTCGGCAGCTAACCTACTGGGACTGACGGTGCAGGATCTGGACGAAGGGAAATCCCAAATTGCACACGGAGAAACGGTGCGTGAAACGGCGAACATGATTTCCTTTTTGACGGAGGCGATTGGTATCCGAGACGACATGTATCTTGGAGCCGGTAATGCCTATATGCAGGAGGTGGCTCAGTCCCTTGATCTTGGGAAGGCGGACGGGGTGCTTCATCAACGCCCCGTGGTGGTGAACCTGCAATGTGATATGGATCATCCGACGCAGTCCATGGCAGATCTTCAGCATCTGGTCCAAACGTTCGGTTCTTTGGACCAACTGAAAGGAAAGAAGATTGCGATGACTTGGGCTTACTCGCCCAGTTACGGCAAACCGCTTTCTGTGCCCCAAGGCATCATCAGTCTGATGACCCGTTTCGGGATGGACGTCGCTTTAGCTCATCCGGAAGGATATGACCTCGTTCCGGAATGCATGGAGAATGCTTCTAAATTTGCTGGAGAGTCCGAAGGAAGTTTTTCGGTTAGCAACTCCATGGAAGAGGCCTTTGCTGGAGCAGACATTGTTTATCCCAAAAGCTGGGCCCCCTACAAAGTGATGGAAACACGTACCGAACTGCTTCGCAAACAGGACCACGCAGGTTTGGACGAACTTGAAAAACACTGCCTTGCCCAGAATGCGAATTTTACCGGATGGGAATGCACGGAAGAATTAATGAAGACAACTTGTGAAGGAAAAGCGCTTTATATGCACTGCCTCCCGGCGGACATCAGCAGTGTTTCTTGTGAACAGGGTGAAGTTGAGGCTTCGGTGTTTGACCGTTATCGCACCCCGACCTACATCCAGGCGGGATACAAACCCTTCATCATTGCCGCCATGATCTTTGCAGGAAAATTCGAAAATCCTGCTGCGCTGCTTCAAGATTTGGCCCAGCGTAATTTGAAGCGAGTGGGGATCTAGTCCTGAATAGGCAAAAGAATTAGGCATTTCAACCATACAACTGATTTTAGGAGACTGATGAATCAACTGGACACACGAATTTCTGAACTGAGTGAAAAGTACCTCCCTCTGGCAGTAGAGATGTTGAAGGAGGTCATCCGCATTCCTGCCGATTATGTGGACAAACCACTCGAACAGGGAGGAGATCCGGAATGTGGATTGAGTAATCATGAGGGACCACGATTGGAATACCTTCGCAACAAAATCATTGAAATTGGTGGAGTACGATCTGCCGATGATATTGGTTTTGATGAATATGGAAACCTTGTCTGGACGGTTTTGGATCCTGATGACGGTATTCCTGCTTCAGAAAAACGTGTGGTTTATTTTGATGGTCATTCCGACACGGTTCGGGCACTCCGAGACCAGTGGTTGAGCAAGACCAACGGAAGCATCGATTCCTATGACGGCGTAATTGACTCTAGCAAAATGGCAGGTGATTTCCTTCGCAGTGAACTCGGATATCTCCCCGAAGATTCGGAATGGGACAACATGGTCTTCGGTAGAGGATCTGCGGATCAGCTCAGTGGGGTGATTTCCGAAGCGATTGCAACCAAAATTGCCCTTGAACTGGCTTCTGAGGGTGCTCTCAAAGGAACCATCATTCGTGCATATGCAACCGCAGTTGAAGAAGATAATGATGGAGCCGGGCCGATGTTCGTCATGCAGAAGGTACTTCCCGGAGCCAAGCCGGATCTGGTCCCAGATGTGGTGATCCTCACCGAAGGAACCGGTGATGCCCAGAAAGGTGCCCTCGGTATCTACCGCGGTCAGCGTGGAAGGATGCAGATCGAACTGACTGTCACAGGTCGGTCCTGCCATGGTTCGATGCCTTGGGAAGGACTGAACCCGCTTGAATTCGGAAGTGCCATCATCTCTGAAGCAGCCGCCAAATATGATGCCCGGGAAGGATTTCTGGATGATCCCTTTCTGGGACATGGGACCCGTACCGCATCCTGGGCGAAATTGGAAACCCCCAGTGATTGCGCCGTGCCGGACCGCTGGACGGTAAGGTTCGACCGGCGACTGACGGTCGGTGAGACCCCGGATCAGGCGGTTCAAGACATTAATAATCTCGAAAGCGTCCGTAAAGCTCAGGAAGCAGGATTGAAAGTGGAAGTATCCATCCCGCGCTATGATGAACCGACCTGGACGGGATACCAGCCAGGCAATCCACAGGTATACATGGGTTGGGCAACTCCGGAAGAACACAATGCGATCAAGACGGCGGTGAACGTATACGACCGTGTGGTTTCTCCAAACATCAACGGAAGTTCAGAAAATAATGGTGCACTACGAAAGCAGGCTCGAGTCGATCGCTGGATCTTTTCCACGGATGGTGTTGGATTTCCCATTCCGGAAGAAAATAAATCGATTGACGTCTCCGACCGAAAAGACTGGGTTCATGCTGGTGGATACAAACATCCTCCAATGTTTGGTTTTGGTCCTGGGATTGAGCAGAACACCCATAAAATTGGAGAAGCAGTTGACCAACGTGAACTGCGTCTTGCCATCGCTTTCTTGGCCCGATTTCCCAGTGTTTTTGCCAACGGGATTTAAACCATCCTTAAGTTGGAGCAGGTATTATCCATGAATGCCTGCTCATTCTTTCAAACTTGCTTCCTTGATTCATGCTTTCCTTTGATTACCTCTGCAGCGAATGCGGACAGGATTATGAAATTGTTCCAGAGCTGATGCTCTGTCCGCAGTGTTCTTCACAGAAACAACCAGAAGAACCCTTGAGGGGGGTGCTTGAAGTGAGGCTTCAGGGAGACCCACCGGAAGAATTCAATGCTCTTGATTTGCTTCCAGTGGAACGAGAATTTTTTCCAGATCTTCCGGTCGGAGGCACACCACTCTGGAAATCGGAAAGGCTTTCTGAAGCGACTGGATTTTCATCGCTTTATCTCAAGGACGACGGGCTCAATCCGACAGGATCTTTCAAGGACCGTGCGTCGATGTTGGTTGCGGCCTTTGCCCGCAAGCATGGAATCAATGAGGTGGTGGTGGCTTCCACGGGAAATGCAGGATCCTCCATGTCCGGAGTTGGAGCAGCTGCAGGGCTCAAAGTGAAACTCTTCCTACCTCAAACCGCTCCACCAGCAAAGATGATCCAGGCACTCCAGTATGGAGCAGAAGTGATCATGGCGGAAAAGAACTATGATCAGGCTTTTGCACTTTCCCTTGAATATTCGAAACGCTTCGGTGGCCTGAACCGCAACACCGCCTACAACCCCCTGACTATCGAGGGCAAGAAAACCGTTTCCATTGAAATGTGGCAGCAGCTCGGTAAGTGTCCTGACCGCGTTTATGTTTCCGTGGGTGACGGGGTCATCCTTTCTGGAGTCTACAAGGGATTCCGGGATTTGCATCAGCTGGGGTTGATTTCCAAAATTCCGGTGATCGTCGGAGTTCAGGCGGAAGGTAGCAATGCGATCACCCGGGCATTGGAAACAGGACATTTCGATGTAAAAGCATCCCAAACGATTGCCGATTCCATTTCAGTTGATGTCCCCAGCAACGGATACCTAGCCGTGAAAAACCTGAAAACCTATCAGGGATGCTGCGTGACAGTTTCTGACGAGGCGATCCTTCTGGCCCAGCAAGAGCTTTCCTCCATGGCCGGGGTATTTGCAGAACCTGCCAGTGCAACCGCCTATGCCGGGTTTCTGAAGGAGAAAAAAAGCCTGGCCCCTGAGACCGTGTGCGTCCTTTTGCTCACCGGTAACGGATTGAAAGATGTCAAAGCTGCATCGAATATCATCAACATACCTCAATACCCCATCAATTCCCTGGAAGAGCTGAACCAGAACTACTGACTTCCACAGAAAGGAAACTCCATGATTGACTTGACCCAAAATGAAGCTCAGATCCGTAAAAATGCGGCCCACTGCAGGGAGCGGAACATCCGTCTCCCCACCTTCCGGGAAATGAAAAATCCGGAAAACATTTCAGGAAAAATCCGCAATGAGATGAATTCGATTGGGCTTTGGGACATGCATCCCAGGAATCTTTACCGCGTCAGTTGGAAGAACGAGCCGGTATCTGAAGGAGGAGGTTACGGTCCGGTGAATGCGATGGTGATTCCCAAGGAAATCACAGGAGTGAAGGCGAATATCATCGGACTGGTGGGTAAGTGGTTTCCGACCGGAGCCCACAAAGTTGGGGCTACTTACGGTTGCATCGCTCCAGCCCTGGTTACTGGGCAGTTCGATCCTTCTACCACCAAGGCCGTCTGGCCTTCCACCGGGAACTACTGCCGTGGAGGCGCTTACATCTCCTCACTGCTTGGCTGTGAATCGGTGGCGATCCTTCCTGAAGGAATGTCCCGGGAACGCTTCGAATGGTTACAAAAAGTGGCCGGCGAAATCATTGCCACTCCCGGCACGGAAAGTAACGTCAAGGAGATCTTTGACCAATGCTGGGAACTGAAAAAAACCCGGAGCGATATCCGAATCTTCAATCAGTTCGAGGAATTCGGAAATACCCTCTGGCATTACCATGTCACCGGAAATGCCGCCAAGGAAGCCTTTGAAAAGGCATCGGGAGGACGTGGAAGGCTCGCAGGCAGCGTTTCCAGTTCGGGTTCTGCCGGAACTCTGGGGTTTGGCTATTTTCTCAAGGATCAGTATCCCACTTCCAAACTGGTGGCGGCCGAGGCCCTGCAGTGCCCCACACTGCTGTACAACGGATACGGAGAGCACCGCATCGAAGGCATTGGAGACAAACACATACCCTGGATCCATGACTGTAAAAACACCGATATGGTGGTGTCCGTCGATGATGAAACCGTGGTAAAGGTCGTCCGACTCTTCAATGAACCCAAAGGCAGGGAATACTTGATTTCCCAAGGGGTCGATCCGGAAATTGTCGCCAACCTTTGTTTGATGGGTATTTCCTGCATTGGCAACATGATCGGTGCGATCAAGTTTGCCAAATATTATGAACTCGGAGAAGACGACTGGGTGGTAACGATTTTCACCGATTCCATGGATCTTTATCTTTCCAGGGTCGAGGAACTGGCGGCAGAGCACGGTGCTTATGCGGAAATCTCAGCGGCCCGTGATCACCAAAGGCTATTGGATGCCGGGTTGGAACACATGCAGGAACTTGGGTATTATGACCGTAAACGCATTCACAACCTCAAATACTTCACCTGGATTGAACAGCAGGGTCGTGAAGTATCTGAACTCAATGCCCAGTGGCAGGATCACCAAAAGTACTGGAAAGGGATCTTCAGCCTCGATTCTGAAATTGATGGACTGATTGAAGAATTCAACGAGATGATCGAGAAGGGCTGACGAGAAGCCCTTTCTCTTATCCCAAGCAGGGTCCGTATGGGGCTTGAAATCGAACGAAAATTTCTGGTCATCGATGATGCATGGAAAAGACTCGGAACCCCTGTGCTTTTCCATCAGGGCTACCTCAGTCGTGATCCTGAACGCTCCGTGCGTGTGCGCATTGAGGGAGATCAGGCCAACCTGAATATCAAAGGGCAACGCGGGACGATCCTAAGGATTGAGTACGAATATCCGATTCCCCTCGAAGATGGTCTTTTCCTCCTTGAGGAAGTTTGTGAACAACCGACTCTCTCCAAGCATCGCACCAAAATTCCACTTGGAGAAGTATGCTGGGAGGTCGATGAATTCCATGGTGACAATCAGGGCCTGGTGATCGCTGAAGTCGAACTGGAATCCGAGGAACAGGAAATCGAACTGCCTGACTGGATTGGTAAAGACGTCAGCCACGATCCGCGATATCTCAACATCAATCTGATTCAGAATCCCTTCCAAAACTGGAAGCGGGACTGAGTTTCAGCGATGCCCTCCAGGATCCTGTTCAAAATCGACCGTATTATAGATACCCTCTTCACCTTAAAACGACAGCAAATTAATCCGCATTGCTATCAGGATGCTTTATTGCTTTCCTCTATCAAATCTATACAGAAGACTTGTTCATGAGAAACGAGACACTTTTGTACAACTAACAAAGGATAAGGTTGTCTACTCTTTTAGTTGATTTATCAAAATTGAAATATCCTAATACTGGACTGGGACAGTTTTGTCTCCATTTCGGACAGGAATTGAAGCGTCAGTCGCACCCGGATTTTAACTCTGTGTTTTTACTTCCTCGAACAATTCCGCCTCAATTTTCAGGAGACAGACACATAGTGGCTTCATCCGGCCGCAGATACCTCCCTTGCTTGAATTCTGGCTACGATTTGTGGCATTCGACTCACCAGGATTCTCCCTATTTCCCTGACAATAAGACGCCCTATTTACTCACCATTCATGATCTTAATTTTTTATGGGAAAAGAGTGGAATGAAACTGTCCAGGCGATTGAAAAGGTTGGAGAAAAGAATTGGAAAAGCAACGGCAGTTGTTTTTTCTTCAGAATTTACACGACAAACAGTTTTGAGCCATACATCCTTAGCTGAGAACATTCCATCTGAAGTGATCTACTTAGGAGTTGCACCCATTGAGGAAATTGTTCCGGAAACTCCAAAAGTACTGCCTTCTGGGCCTTTTGTATTTTCCATTGGCGTCATAAAGCCGTCCAAAAACTTTGCAGCTTTAGTAGAGTGGATGGCGCACATGCCGGATTTGAATTTGGTGATCTCAGGAAACGCAGATCAACCTTATGCAGACATGATACGTAAGCGTATTGTTGAACTGAAAATGGAAGACCGTATTTGGCTCACAGGAGAAGTGGGAGAAAATGAAAAAGCATGGTATTATCGGGAATGTGAAGCATTTGTATTAGCCTCGAAATTAGAAGGATTTGGAATTCCCGCCATTGAAGCGATGCGCCTCGGTAAACCCGTGTTTGTATCGAATTTAACCAGCCTCCCCGAGGTGGCTGGAGAGGAAGCGTTTTACTGGAAAAATTTTGATCCAGAGGAAATGAAAAATGTTTTTGAGGAGGGAATGAATTTATTTACAAGAGATCCGGACAAAAAAGATCGGCTGTGCAGACATGCCCTGGGTTTTTCATGGGCAGAAACAGCAAAAAACTATAGTGTGCTTTACCAGAATCTGCTTAAGCGCTGAGTTGAATTATACTTGGTATGGACTTATGTATAATTCAGAAATATTATCTAATTTCTAAGCTTTATGACTAATAATTATGTCCTTTTTTAAGAATATCATAATCGTTACGTACCATCTGAAGAGCCAACTCTTCAAAATTCATTTTTGATTTCCATCCTAGTTTTTCTTGCGCTTTAAGTGGATCTGCAACAAGTATATCTACTTCTGCAGGTCTGTAAAATTTTTTGTCTATTACCAGATAATCCTGATAATTTAAGTTAAGTTCACCAAATACAACTTCAAGAAACTCCCTTACAGTGTGAGTTTCACCAGTACCGATAACAAAATCCTCGGGGTCATCCTGCTGAAGCATAGCGTGCATCATCTCTACATATTCCCCTGCAAACCCCCAATCCCGCTTAGCCTCAATGTTTCCTAAAAGCATTATTTTTTCCATCCCGAGTTTAATCCGAGCAGCGGTAGAAGATATCTTTCGAGTTACAAATTCGTAACCCCGTCTTGGAGACTCATGATTGAATAGTATTCCGGTGCAAGTAAAAAGGTTATAGGCTTCACGATAATTTCTTGTTAATTCAAATCCGGCAACTTTGGTCAATCCATACACGGAACGAGGATGGAATCGGGTCGTTTCACTTTGAGGTGTTTCCTCTACCTTTCCAAACATTTCTGAAGAGCCCGCAAAATAAAATCTGCAGTTCGGACATGCTTCCTTGAGGGCTGCTAGAAGGTAATGGGTGCCATTGATATTGGTTTGCATCGTGGAAAATTCATCCTCAAATGAAACCGAGACAAAACTTTGAGCACCTAGGTGATAACATTCATCTGGTTGCACTTCACGCATGATTTTGAATAAGGTCGGAAAGCTTTCAAGGGAACCGGAATGAAGGATTAATTGATCTAAAACTTTTTGAAGTCTCCAGAAATGATGGGTTGGATCCTCCAATGCAACCCTGCGAACAATACCATGGACTTCATAACCTAAAGAAAGCAAATATTCAGCAAGATAGCTTCCATCCTGTCCTGTAATTCCAGTGATAAGAACTGTCTTCTTTTTCATGAGTTAGTTATTAAATAAGGAAAATATTATTTGATTATGATTTTTTTTGCATAAAAAAAATATGTTATTTTGATGAAATCACTTTTCTTTAGCCTAATGAATCCTGATAAGACACAAATGAGATAGTTTAATTGATAAAAATAATAACATTCTACCAAAATTTTTCAATAGATTTTTTGTTGTTGTGGAATTGAAATTAACTATCTAAATTATTCATTAAATAAATTGATTATTTGTATAATAATTTGTAGGTGATACTAAGTAACATTTTTTTTATGGGTTTTTTCTTTGGCAGTCAGTCTCTTAGAGTGGATTAGTTCACAATGGTGGAAATATTTAAGTAAAATTTATTCCATTAATGATCAGCGCGGTACTCACCTGATTTCCCACCTGTTTTTTTCAAAAGCCTCACAGATTCGATGATCATTGCTTTTGAGATGGATTTACACATATCGTAGAGGGTCAGGGCGGCTACGGATGCTCCGGTGAGGGCTTCCATTTCGACCCCGGTCTGGTTGGATGTTTTGACCTGAACCTGAATTCTTGCTTTTTCTCCTTCCAACTGAATATCGACCTCCACTGCGGAAAGTGGAAGTGGATGGCACATGGGAATCAGATCACTCGTTCTTTTGGACCCCTGAATCCCTGCTATAACTGCCGTCTGGATCACTGGTCCTTTTTTGGTGCTCCCAGTTTCTTTGAGCATTCTGGCCAGTTCCGGGCCAAGGTGTACCATTGCTTCAGCAACAGCGGTTCGGTGAGTGACGGCTTTTCCGGAAACATCCACCATCCTGGGCTGATTCCCTTCATTCAAATGGGTGAAATTTTTTTCAGGTTGAGGCATTGTGTTTTGAAAACAAATCGTGGTGTTGTTTGAAAGGCACCCATTTTTTGTTGAACAGTAACTCGGCGGGTTGAAAATCGCTTTTGTAAGACATTTTTTGCGAATCTTCTACCCAGTAACCCAAATAGAGCCAGTTTTTTTCGAGCTTGCGTGCATATTCGATTTCATAAAGCAGCGAGTAAACTCCCAGCCTTCGTGATGCCTCGTCAGGGTCGAAAATGAAATATACTGAACTCAGCATATTCTCAAGCACGTCGATCCAGCCAATTGCCAGCAGGCGGTCCAGATCATAGTAATAAAGCATCTCTGTCCTGACCGGGGAATGGATCAGAAAATCGAGGTAGTCGCTTTCGGTGACCGGAGAGCCACATTGATGCCAGTTCTGCTGATATTTGCTGTATAGTTTAAAACCTTGTTGACAGAATCCAGATGGATGATGCTCCACCCGCAAATCCTGGTTTTTATGCCAGGTTTTTCGCTGGCTCCTACTGGCTTTGAAGGTGCTCGTATTGACACGGATCGGGATGCAATTTGTGCAGCCTGAACAGATCGGATGATAGACTGAAAAACCACTACGGCGGAATCCAAGATCAAGTAGGGATCCGTATGCTTCTTCACTCAGGTTTTGGGTTTGAAATGCAAGATTGTTCCAATCTCCATTGGAACGATAGGGACAGGGGCCGTTGTGTGTCTGATAGAAACGTATTCTTGTCGAGCCCATGGGTTCTGAAACGATTCAGCGATCGAGGCCCGTGGCGATGATGGTAATGGTCACGTAGTCTTTGATCTTTTCATCAAAGGTAGCTCCCCAAATAAGGTCGACGTCTTCATCGGCAAGGTTTTCAATAACTCCCATTGCCTCGCTGATTTCAAACGCCGAAGTATCAACAGGCCCCAAAACATGGACCAGGATCCCTTTGGCGCCTCGTATATCGACATCTTCCATCAGGGAACTATGCATGGCATCCTCCATCGCCAGGTTCATGCGGTCCTTTCCAGCTGCGGAACCCTTGCCGATTACGGCTTTCCCCATACCTTCCATGACGGTTTGGACGTCTGCAAAATCAACGTTGATGTCTCCCACTCCATTCACAAGGTCGGTGATTCCCTGGATAGCGTTCATCAATACCGTATCGACCAGTAGAAAGGCGTCAATGAGGCTGGTGTTGATGGTGGTTGCGTCATAAAGTTTGTCGTTTGGGATGACAAGTAATGTATCGGTATGTTCACGCAGTTTATCAACCCCTTCGAGGGCAGTTTTCATCCGGCGTTTGCCTTCGAATGCAAAAGGAAGCGTAACGATGGCAACGGTCAGGACATCCATCGACCGTGCGGCCCGAGCAACCACTGGAGCGGCTCCAGTTCCAGTTCCTCCTCCCATCCCTGCAGCGATGAAGATCATGTGTGAGCCTTTGATCACGTTTTCAATCTCGCGTATGCTGTCTTCAGCTGCGCCGGCGCCTATTTCCGGACGCGCACCTGCGCCCATACCTCGGGTCAGTTGCCTTCCCAGGTCGATTTTTACATCCGCCTTGTTGCGCTGAAGGGCTTTCTGATCGGTGTTGCATACCACCATCCGGACATTCTGTACCCCTTCGCTGACCATCCGGGTGACGACGTTTCCACCTGCACCACCTGCACCGATCACCATGATATTGGGAACAAAAATTTCCTGAACCGGGACAAAGGTTTGAATTTTGGAATCCTCCATAATATCAACCGAACGTTAAAGGAGATTCGACAAAGAGCACTTTATCTTCAAAGCATTTTAAGAGTTCATTCTAACCTAAACCAACCCATGATTCATTTTTTTCTGGCATGAGCCAAACAATAAGTCAACTTTTCACTGAATTGAAAGAATCCTGAAGCATGCCCACTTGCGCTGAAGCCGGATGCGTGTTAATCCTAATCATTGGGAAAAGCCTATACTTCCAGAGCCTGTTAATGGATCTCAACCGGCATCTTGTTGATCGTAAGAAGGGTCGATTTTCTGGGAAGGGTCCGGATGTTGAATGCTTCCCGTCAGGTTTAGGAGGATTCTTAACCTCTTATTATATTCTATTCTTTAGCCCAGTTAAGAGATACAGGGGTTTTATTTGAAAAATTTCACGACAAGGAGAGCGTCTTGAATCAGTACAGCGCCATGGTTAACGATTTTTTGGACAATTGCGGTGACGCGGAAAAGGAAACCGCCAGTGAACAGGAGTGGTGGATCATCAATGGCTCAGTTAAGGTCCAGATCTTCCTGACAACCCTTGAAGACAATGCGGAGCTTGTAGTTGCAGCGAATCTATTTCGATATGAACAAACCGATGCTGAGTTGAACCAGTATGTGCTTCAGCTCAACGGTACCTTCAAACTCAAGGGAGTATGTTTTGGAATCAGGAACAAACACCTTGTGCTGAGTTACATCCGTCCGGTTCAGGGACTGGATCCCGAGGAACTGGAATGGATCATCGCCTCGATTGCGGTCATTGCAGATGAATATGATGACTTCCTGATCAACAAGTTCAGGATCTCCTATTAAGATGACCCAGTCATCAGTCCATGGTTCTTATCTATGCTATGAAAGTCCAATGGGTCCTATTTTATTAGCCGAAAAAGGAGGCAAACTGGTCCGGACTGATTTCATGGAACGTTCCAACCCAAGGGTATCTCCATCCCTTACCGAAGATTTTAAACAAGTAAAAACCAGGCTTCTTTCCGAAACCCAAAAGCAGTTGGAAGAATATTTTATGGGAAGGAGGACAGAATTTGAACTGCCTTATCATCTGGAAGGGACTGGCTTTCAGAAACAGGCCTGGAACACTTTGATGAATATTCGTTATGGGGAAACCTGGAGCTACGCCAAGCAAGCTTCAAGAATGGGAAAGCCCAACGCCACCAGGGCGGTTGGACAGGCCAATGGTAGGAATCCTTTGACGATTATCATTCCCTGTCACCGAGTGACCGGGAAAAACGGTTCTCTAACTGGATATGGAAGTGGACTGGACCGCAAACAGCAGTTATTGGAACTGGAAGAAAAATTCAACCCCGGACAAAAGCATTTGTCCTGATCTCACTCCCAATGGTGGTGGATTCACCATGTCCGGTGATCACCCTTGTTTCCTCATCCAACTGGTAAAGTACTTCTCGGATCGATTTTTCGAGGGTCCTGAAATCTCCACCCCATAAATCTGTTCTTCCGATTGATCCCTGAAAGAGGGTGTCGCCGGCGATTAGCAGGTCTTCCTCCTTGAAGAGAAAACTCATTGAGCCCGGAGTATGTCCAGGGGTGTGAAGGCACTGTCCCCGGATCTGTTGAATCTGGATTTCCTCTTCGTGCTCCAGCCAATGATCCGGTGGAGGAGCAGGTTCATAAGGTATTCCGAACATACCGCATTGCTCTTCCAGCATGTCCCAAAGAAAAGAGTCTTGTTGATGCAGTGAAAGCCTGGCGCCAGTAGCTTCCTTGATTTTTCCTGATGCAAGAAAATGATCTAGGTGGGCATGGGTATGAAAAATTGCTACCAACTGCAGATCGAGATCAGCCAGCATCTGCAGCAACATCTCAGCGTCACCACCAGGATCGATTAGGATTGCTTGACCAGAAAGGGGGTTTCCCAGGATGCTGCAGTTACACTGCAAAGGTCCCACAGGAAGGGTTTTGATGATCAGGGACTGCCGGTCGTCGGTACCCTCCATCAGGAACCTTTTTTTGTCCTGCCTTTTCGTTTACCAGTCGGAGGATTTTCCTTGATGATTTGCTGGCAGGTTTCTTCGTCGATGCTTTCAGCATCAATCCCTTTGGGAATGCGGTAATTATCCTTTCCCTTTTTGATGTATGGCCCATAGCGTCCTTTGAGAACCTCTATCTCTCCAAACTGATGTAGGGTTTTCTTGGCCTTGGCTTCACGTCCCTCTCGGATGATTTCGAGGGCCTGATCCAGATCAACATCCATTGGTCCTAAGTCTTTAGGCAGGGAGAAGAATTCCTTGCCAATCCTTACATAGGGACCAAAACGGCCGACATTGGCTTGAATTTCTTCACCTTCTTGGTTTTGCCCAAGGGTTCTTGGAAGCTTGAAGCATTCCAAGGCCTCTTCCAGGGTGATTTCACTCAGACTGGAACCTTTAGGCACCGATGCAAATTTTGGCTTATCAACATCATCACGGGTACCAATTTGCACCATCGGTCCGTAGCGGCCTATGCTCACACTGACAGGGCGGCCGCTTTCAGGATCGCTTCCTAGCACCCTTCGTTTCACAGCCTCATCACGTGTGACCGTTTCCTTTTTCTCCTCAATCCGACCATGAAAGGGATGATAAAATTCGCCCATCATATCCATCCAGTCTTCCTCCCCACGAGCGATTCGGTCAAAATTCCGTTCGATCTTGGCGGTAAAGCCTAGATTGACGATTTCATTGAAATGGTTGGTGAGGAAATCCGTCACTACCTCTCCCATATCGGTGGGTTTGAGACGTTTGTCTACAATCTGTTCGACATAGCCACGGTCCTGTATCGTGGAAATGGTGGGAGCATAAGTCGAAGGTCTGCCGATTCCCTGGGATTCAAGTTTTTTTACCAAGCTTGCTTCGCTGTAACGTGGCGGTGGTTTGGTGAACAGCTGTTCAGAGTTAAGATCCTTGAGAGGAAGACGCTGGCCTTGTTCGACACGTGGCAGGATTAGATCCTTTTCACCCAATACCGACTGCGCATCACTGGAGGAATCCATGTAGACTTTGAGAAATCCTGGAAAAAGGATTTGCTGACCCTTGGCCTCGAACTGATATTCAGACTTGTCACCACTATTGATGCGAAATGTGGTTCGGGCGATTTTGGCGGCTTTCATCTGGGTTGCCAATGTCCTTTTCCAAATTAATCCGTAAAGCCTACCCTGGTCACGTTCAATGTGCGGAATGACCTTTTCCGGAGGCATCTCCAGGTTGACCGGGCGGATAGCCTCATGGGCTTCCTGGGCATTTTTGGTCCGGTTCCGAAAGGATCGAGGTTTCTCAAGACCGAACTCTGATCCAAATCGTTTTCCGATGACTTCTTTGGCCTGGGCCAAAGCCTCTTTCGAGAGGGTCACTGAGTCCGTTCGCATGTAGGTGATCAGCCCCCCACTGTAATCCGGGATCTCGAAATTACCTTCATAAAGCTGCTGGGCGATGAGCATCGTTTTCTTGACAGAAAAGCCGAGTTTGTTTGAAGCTTCCTGCTGCAATGTCGATGTGGTGAAGGGCGCTGCAGGATTTCGTGATGCTTCACGTTCATCAATCTCCTTGAGAATGCATTCTCCTGCTTTGATGGATTGGGTGGCTTTATCAGCTTCTTCTTTATTTTGAATCTTGATGACTTTGCCATCCAGTTTGCTGAGTTCTGCATGAAAACCTTCGAAATCCGCGCGGATCTTCCAATATTCTTCTGGTTCGAACTCACGGATTTCGCGCTCCCGGTCGACCAGGATCTTTACTGATACACTTTGAACACGTCCTGCAGACAGGCCTGGTTTGATCTTCCTCCAGAGCAGAGGGGATAGTTCATATCCCACAGCTCGATCAAGAATCCTTCTTGCCTGTTGGGCATCCACCAGATGCTGATCTACTTCCCTTGGATGTTCCAAAGCCTGGTGGATTGCACCTGGAGTCACTTCATGAAACACGATGCGCTGGATCGGTTTCTTCTCAAGTCCAAGGGCTGAAATCAGGTGCCAGGAAATGGATTCTCCTTCACGGTCTTCGTCGGTTGCGAGAAAGATACTGGTGTCTTTTGAAATGGCTTTTTTCAATTCACTGATTGTCTTTTTTTTATCCTTCGGGATTTCGTACTGGGGCATGAAGTGATTTTCAGGATCGAATCCGAGCTTCTTTGAGGGCAGGTCACGGACATGACCCATCGAAGCCATCACTTTGTAATCATCACTCAAGAATTTTTGAATCGTACGTGCTTTTGCTGGCGATTCAACAATGATCAGGTGCTTAGTCATTTTTCAATCAAGTTTCAGCAGTAATAACTGTGTTCTTTACAGTATTGGATGTTGGTGAAATTTCCAGAGGATCTGGAATTTGAAACATTTTCAATTGGTCAAAGGTTTGGAGATTGGAATTGATCTGGTTTTTTTCCAAAATCATACGTGCAGCAATGCTTCCCAGTTCATTCGATGATTTGGCGGAAAGACCGCATCCCGCACAAGCCGTGTAAAGATTTTTGGAAGAAAGTTCATCAATGATCGGATATCCGCTCTCTGTGTATGTGGTTACACAGGGTTTGTGATGGAATTCAGACCCTTCCAATTCTGGCATAAGATCCAGCAAGATTTCTTTCAGGCCTCGAGCATGATTTATGGAACCTCCTTCTTGAAACCATTTTTTCAATTCTTTGGAACTGGTCGAGGTGAGGCTGTTGGGAGCATCACCTCCAATTTTGATGTAATGATTCCCATCGGGATAAAGTATTGGAGGCATAAGATAGATGTCAACAAAGTCAAATCCTAAGATCAGGTCCCAGATGATGCAGGGCATATTCTGTAGCTGCTCCCTTTGCTTTTCTTCTACTTTTGCAAAAAGCACCGTTCTGGGAAAAATGGTGAATGGAAGTGGCTCATTCAGCAAGGCGTTGGTGAAAGCTCCAGTGCAGAGCAGAATATTATCCGCACCGTATTGATTTCCATGATCGGTAGTGACTTTCCACTGACTACCTTTTTTCTCTAGCTCCAATGCGGTTTCAGAGATTTGTTTCACACCCTGAGTGGAAGCAATTTTGTTCTGGGCTTGTACCAGTTTTCTTGGATTGATGTATCCTGCGGTTCCAGTTTCCAGCAATGCCGTGTCATCATCGAAACGGAAGAAAGGGTAGCGCTTTTGAAGTTCTCCTCCTCCTAGGATTTCAGGGGTGATGTTGCGCTTTAAAGCTACTTCTTTGAGAGCGTTCCAACCCTCTCCAGGGATCTTTTTTTTAGGCCCCTGAATGCATCCTACAGGATGGAAGAAACGGATGCCGGATTCTTTTTCGAGAAAGGGATACTGGTCTATGGAACGCTGGGCAAGCTCCGCCCAATGAGGATTCGAATCGATGACACGCGTGATCCTTCCTTCATCATAATGGCTGGAAAAGACCCCATCATGGCTGGACCATTGCTGAGGCTCCGGAGGCCCAAGGAGCGCCACCGAATCGGTCTCTGCTCCCAGGCAGCGAGCCGCAGCAGATCCAATCAGTCCGTTTCCAATGACTAGGATGGAATATTGCTTTTCCAAAATTCCCTAAAGTTCTGACCGGTTCTTGACGATGCTGTCGAGCAGTCCAAATTCCAAGGCCTCCTGGGCCGTGAACCAATTGTCCCGATCGATCGCCTGCTTGATCTCTTCATAATCCCGTCCTGTTTGTTCCGAATAGAGATTGATCAGGTGGTCCCGTGTTTTGAGAATTTCCTTGGCCTGAATTTCACAGTCTGCAGCCCGGCCTTGGTATCCCATCAGCATTGGCTGATGGATCATGATCTTGGCTTGAGGCATGGCAAATCTACGGCCTTCATCAGCTGCCAAGCTGAGCACTGAACCCATGCTTGCTGCGAAACCTGTTACCACAGTCGTAATGGGGCATTCGATGAAACGCAATGTGTCAAATATTGCAAATCCAGAAAAAATTTCTCCTCCGGGTGAATTGATGAAAACGGTGATGCCCTGCTTTGGGTCTTCCTGCTCCAACAGCACCAACTGATTGAGAACCTTGGCGGAAAGTTCGCTGTTGACCTGCTGAGAAATAATGACGGTACGTGACTTCAGCAGCTTGGCTGACATACCGTTCAAGTCATTATTATCTTCCTTCTGTTTGGAATCATTGCTGGAAAAAACTGTTTCAGAATAAAGGTTTGTTGTGGAATCAAATGGAGTCATGCATTTTCCTTAAACTGTCTTAAAAACGTTCATAATAAGCATTTCAAGTTAGAAACCCTTTTTTTTTGGTGCAAGTTTTTTGTTAGAAATCAAACTCGGAGAACCTATTATCAACCACTGAAGCATAAAGGGATTAATTCTGGGGAAGCGTTTTTCAGTTCGAAGATACGATTTGTGATGGTGGTTGCGGAAGGGTTTTCCGGCGATGCATCTTTTGTTGTTGAAGGAGTTAAGAAAAGTTCCTCATGACGTCTATGTAATTCCGTAGCGAATTGTACCGTACCTTCTGAGCATCCACTCATGCTTGCAAGGGCCTCCAGATGAGGTCCCCTCCCTCGAACTGATTCTTCCAGGACGATCTGATGATTCTCCCGGATGAAACGCTCGACCTCAGCTTTGCTCGGACGATAAAAACCAGAAGAAGGATGACCGCGGTCGCATCCAGAAGTGTTCAGCGATCGTGCTGCTGCCATAAAAGTCCCTGAAGGCAAAGAGAGCGGACTGGTGGTCAGGCCGAGCATACCCGGTGGAGAAGGGACTTTAGGGCATTTGTGGCGTGCATATGCCTCTCCAGTAAACATCACAAAAAAAGTACTGATCCAAATTATGTGCCTGAATGCCACAATCTCTCCTGACTACAAATAGTCTTGATCCTATCCAATTAAACATCATGAAACGAATAAACTCATGATGACTTATGAATGATAATCATGCAATTTTGGGACATCTATGGAAATCTAGTTTGAACTATAAGGACATGTTGTCTGAAGACAATCTGAAGCAGAATGTTCAAGAATTCAAACTGCCCAATCCATACCCCTGAAGTGAAGAAGAAAAGGCTCAGTGCTGGAGGATTTGACTGAGAAAAAGCTTGGTCCGGTCGCTCTTGGGGTTGTTGAAAAATTCGCTGGGAGGAGCTTCCTCAACGATCAAGCCCTCATCCATGAAGATCATCTGGTCGGCAACTGTGCGGGCAAAACCCATCTCATGAGTGACAACCAGCATCGTCATGCCGCTTTCAGCCAGTCCTACCATCACGTCCAGCACCTCTTTGATCATCTCCGGGTCCAATGCCGAGGTTGGTTCATCAAAGAGCATGATCTTGGGATTCATGCAGAGCGACCGGGCAATCGCGACCCTTTGCTGTTGTCCTCCAGAGAGCTGCCCGGGATACTTGTGGGCCTGTTCCGGGATTTTTACCCGTTCCAGATACTGCATCGCCATTTCTTCTGCTTCCGTTTTGGCCTGCTTGCGCACCCATATGGGGGCCAGGGTAAGATTTTCCAGGGCAGTCAGATGGGGGAAGAGGTTGAACTGCTGAAAAACCATCCCGACTTCACTGCGGATCCGATCGATCTGTTTCAGATCAGCTGTCAATTCAATGCCGTCCACGAAGATCTTACCCTTTTGATGCTCCTCCAGTCGGTTGATGCAGCGGATCAGGGTCGATTTTCCTGAACCGGAAGGACCGCAGATGACGATCTTGTCCTGTTTCCTAATGCTCAGGTTGATGTCCTTGAGGACATGAAAACTGCCAAACCATTTATGCACGCCTTCCATCTGGATCGCGTTTTGATGGTTCGTCATTTCTGCGGTTTGAGTGGCCATGGAATTACTGTGGAAAGGATTTTATGAAAAGCCGATCATTTTTTGTAGGCGACGTGCATTTTTTTCTCCACCGCCATGCTGTAGCGGGACATTCCGAAACAGAAAATCCAGAATCCGACAGCAGTGAAAACGTAACTTTCCGTGGCGAATCCCAGCCAGTTGGTGTTGGTGATGGCGGCTTGGGACATGCCGAGGAAATCGAAAAGCCCGATGATCAGTACCAGCGTGGTATCTTTGAAGACTCCGATGAAGGTGCTGACAATTCCAGGGATGACGATGCGAAGCGCCTGGGGCATGATGATCAGGCCCATCATCCTCCAGTATCCCAGACCAAGGGCCTTGGCCGCTTCGTACTGCCCCTGAGGAATGGCCTGCAGTCCTCCCCGGACCACTTCGGCCATGTAAGCAGCAGAAAACAGCATCACGCCACCGATGGCACGTGCCAGCTTGTCGAAGTTGACTCCTTCCGGCATAAAGAGGGGAAACATCACCGATGACATAAAAAGTACCGTGATCAAAGGCACCCCGCGCCAGAGTTCAATAAACGCGATACTCAGGGTTCGTATGACAGGCATCTCCGAACGTCTGCCTAGCGCAAGCACGATACCGAAAGGGAGTGAGCCGACGATGCCCAAAATACCGATGACAAGGGTCAGAAACAGACCTCCCCAGCGTGTGGTTTCCACATGTTCCAAGCCAAAGGATCCTCCAACGAAAAGAAAGTAGGCGATCACCGGGAAGCCGATGAAGAGAAAGACCCCCACCCAATGCTTGTGGCGGAATTTTGGAATGAACAGGGAAAGGATGGAAACCGCCAGAATGATGTAGGCGATATCGATGCGCCAGCGCATCTCTATCGGGTAACGCCCGTACATCAACTGTCCAAACCAAACTTTGATGAAAACCCAGCATGCACCTTCCCGGGAGCAGGCTTCACGCGAATCTCCCACCCAGTCTGCTTTGAGGAAGGACCACTCGATCAAAGGCGGTATCAACCAATAGATCAGCAGGATACCGAACAAGGTGAACAGCGTGTTGTACCAGCTGGAAAAGAGGTTTTTATAGAGCCAGCCCCAGACGCCGATTTCGGTTTTCGGAGGAGGAAGATCAATTCCCCTGGAAGATTTGTTGTTGATGCTGGTCTCCAATTTATTTCTCTTTCAGGGCGATCGACATGTTGTACCAGTTCATGATCATCGATATCAGCAGACTCAGACTGAGGTAACATGCCATGGTGATGCCAAGAATTTCCACGGCCTGTCCGGTTTGCATCAAAGCAGTACCTGCAAAAACGTGGACTAGGTCTGGATAGGCAATCGCTACAGCCAGCGAGGAATTCTTAGTCAGGTTCAGGTACTGGCTTGTCAATGGAGGAACGATCACACGTAGTGCCTGGGGAATAACAATCAGTCGCAGAGTTTGTCCGGGATGCAGTCCCAGGGCATAGGAGGCTTCGGTCTGGCCTTTGCTGACGGCCATGATTCCTGCACGTACGATTTCGCCGATGAAAGCAGCCGTGTAAAGAGAGAGTGCGAAAAGCATGGAAACGAATTCGGGCATCACCCTCAGACCGCCTTTAAAGTTGAAGCCCTTGAGTACGGCGTATTCCCAGGACATCGGAAAGCCGTTCATTGCGGCTGTACCCAACGGCAGCAAGATCAACAGGCCCAATGAACTCCAAAAAACTGGAAACTGTGCACCCGTCTGTTCCTGGCGCTTGCGGGCCCAGCGTACCAGAAGCACGACCAGGACCAGGACCACGATGAATGCATAAAAGACATTGCCAAATCCTACCTCAAATAACGGTTTGGGGATGTAGAGTCCCCGCACGTTCAGGTATAGAATGTCAAAAAGGGAATAGCTTTGTTTAGCCCTGGGGAGGGCGCGCAGTACTGCGATGTACCAAAAAAGAATCTGAAGCAGAAGTGGTATGTTGCGAAGGATCTCAATGTATGCTGTTGCCAGCTTTGAGATCAGCCAGTTTGAAGATAACCTGGCGATGCCAATAAAAAAACCGATGATGGTCGCTAAAAAGATTCCAATCACGGAAATCAGAATGGTGTTGAGCAGGCCCACCCAAAAAGCACGTCCGTAACTGTCTGCTTCTTCGTAATCGATCAGGGTCTGGCTGATGCTGAAACCCGCGGTCTGCTCTAAGAAACCGAACCCGGAGGCAATCCCCCGGTTTTTCATGTTTTCACTGGTGTTGTTGATGATGAAGGCAAAGAACCCAATCAGGGCTGCCAGCACCATCAATTGAATGATGATTGCCCGGACTTTCGGGTTGTTCCAGAACCGAATTTTGTCAGGTTCCGAAGGTACCATGCATTGGAATCAGAGGTTGGATTTACAAAGAAACGAAGTGATACTGAAGGCATGCCGGGCATATCGGATGATGGATATACCCGGGGAAGACATTAAAATAAATTTTTTGCCTACCTGAAGGGCATTGGGTAGTGCAGTCCGCCTTTTGTCCACAGGTCATTGGTGGAACCTTCACGGGTCAGCTTCAACGGAGTGTTGGCACCAACATGACGCTCATACATTTCACCATAATTGCCAATCATTGTGATGACATTATAGGCCCAGTCGTTGCCCAATCCAAGATGTTCGCCGGTATTCCCTTCGACACCAAGCAATCGTTTGACGGTCGGGTTGGACTTAGGATTTGAACGCATTTGCCCAGCGTTTCCTGAATTTAAACCATACTCCTCAGCTTCTTTCTGTGCATAAAGAGTCCATGCGACGATGTCGGCCCACTCTTCATCACCTTCACGGACAACAGGTCCGAGTGGCTCCTTGGAAATGGTTTCCGGAAGCACAAGATGTTCTTTGGGATTGTTCATGCGGATGCGTTGGGCGGCCAGTCCGGAACGGTCTGTTGTGTGAACATCGCAGCGTCCGGAGTCATAAGCGACACGAACCTCGTCGGCCTTTTCGAAAACCACAGGCTCATAAGAAAAGCCATTGGAACGGAAGAAATCCGCCATGTTTAATTCAGTGGTCGTCCCTGTGTTCACGCATACGCTGGCTCCATCAAGCTGCAAAGCGCTTGTGATTCCAGAATCTTTACGGACCATGAAACCTTGACCATCGTAATAGTTAATTCCGGCGAAGGTCAGTCCGAGTTTAGCATCCCGGGTCAAGGTCCAGGTCGTGTTCCTGGCAAGCACATCGATTTCAGCCGAAGTCAATGCCACAAAGCGTTCTTTGGCAGAAAGCGGAGTGTATTTGACCTTGTCTGCATCCCCGAAAATAGCAGCAGAAAGTGCACGACACATGTCCACATCCAAACCTGACCAGTTGCCTTGTTCATCAGGCATGGAAAACCCAGGCAAGCCTTGACTTACTCCACATTGGACGAAACCCTTGGATTTGATTTGCTGGAGGGTGGGTGATACTGCAAAAACGGATGCAGCAAATAAGAATGTGACGCTCAGCGTCAACAACATTTTAAGTGATGATTTTACACTCATATGCTAACTCCTCAGAATTGAGTTGAAGGGTTCTAGGAGATAGGTACTTTTTGAAGAACTTTCCCCTATCTTGTTAATAATAAACCGCTTAAACAAAGCATACATAACATATATGGTATATAAATAAAGTCAAGATCCCTCATAAAAAACTTCCAATGCTGATTTTATTATCATCTAATCAAAATCATTTAGGCTGTTTTCGATGGAAGCATCAATCTAGAGACATCCTTGATCTTCAACTTTTTCACCAGGAGCTTGATTGAAACTAGAAAAGGGATCGTGGAAAAAAGGAAGAAGCATGCGGGTAAGCATTGGGTTCTCACCCGCAAGGAGAAAATTATGTCTCAGGCGGAGGGTTACTTGATACGCCACCCCCTGCTGGGCGCAGAAATCAGGAATTCAAAGCCTGTTCCTTTTTGGTCAGGACGGGTATGAAAAATAATATTAAAGATGCTAAGAAATGCTAACAAACCAATGG
>MPLX02116825.1_pt1 | contig 117892 bp, 109 predicted proteins | sample 1617341 | NCBI WGS metagenome assembly MPLX02 (sample SAMN05944804, study PRJNA350692) | marine metagenome | biome: marine; feature: ODZ; material: water; isolation source: 120 m water sample filtered on 0.2 um supor filter | place: Pacific Ocean | collected 2012-04-08 | depth 120m m | reverse complement strand
TCGATACACGAATATCTCTGGATTGTATGGCATTCACCCAGACCGCACTGGTGAACTGACTACCTTGATCGGTGTTAAAAATACCTGGCGTTCCATAGCGAGTAGTTTGGTGGCCAGGGGTGGAATTGAACCACCGACACGGGGATTTTCAGTCCCCTGCTCTACCGACTGAGCTACCTGGCCCCGGAAAGTGAAACGAGTGGCGGGGCGTTGAATTAAAGAGCACGCCAAGTTATTCGTCAAGTCTCCACGGCCAAGCAACGGCTACACACGCTGAAATTGCCAATGTTATAGTGGATCCCGGTCCCAGGCAGATGAAAAGCCCATGAATTTCTGCAGTCACTGCGGCAAAAGCGTGTCGTTAAAGATTCCTGAAGACGACAATCGCCCGCGTCATGTCTGTGACAACTGCGGAAACATCCACTACCAGAACCCCAAGATCGTCGCCGGCTGTATCCCCGAGTGGCAGGGCAAGATCCTGTTGTGCCGAAGGGCCATCGAGCCGCGCTACGGTCTGTGGACGATCCCCGCCGGCTACATGGAGAACGGTGAAACCCTCGAGCAGGCTGCCTGCCGGGAGACCGAGGAAGAAGCCTGCGCCCGGGTCGACCTGGACGGCCTGTACGCGGTCTACAACATCCCCCATGTCAGTCAGGTTTACACGATCTTCCGGGGGCAACTGGCAGATGGGGCGTTTGCCCCGGGGGCGGAAAGCCTGGAAACCGCACTGTTCGAGGAGAACCAGATTCCCTGGGGCGAAATCGCATTCCCAGTCGTAGACCGGACACTGAAAAGGTTCTTTCTCGATCGCCCGGAACAGCGCTTTGCAACCTTTGTCGACACCGTGGCACCGCCAGCGCGTCGTCGCTGATTAAATCTACCTGACGCTTTCAAGAAGCGTCACCAGTTCGGCCATGTTCTGGACTTCAGCGTCGGGCTTTTGCGGGTGCGTCCAAGGTGCCGCAGTTCGGTTCACCCACACTGCCGACAGGCCGGCATCCTTTGCACCCAGTACATCCTCGATCGGGTGATCGCCGACATGCAGCACGGCTTCGGGGTCCATGCCAAGCTGCTCACATCCGGCCTGAAAGATGCGGCTGTCGGGTTTCTTAACCCCGGCCGACGCCGCATTGACCTGACCTTTGAAAAGCGGCCCGATCGGCAACCGCCCGACGTCCGCGTTGCCATTGGACAGTGCAATCACGTCGTAACGGGCAGAGAGCGCTTCCAGGGCAGGCTGCACGTCAGGGAACAGCTCAACCTCGTGCCGCAGTTCAAGAAAATACGCCATCAGCGCATGAGAGTCCTCAGGGTCATGGCCACAACTCTCCAGCATCAGGGCAAAAGACACCCGGCGTGATTCTGTGAGGTCATAAGCGATATCCGGCCGGGTCTCGACGATCTGGTTTCTCAGATCACGAATAGCATCGGCGTCGTAACGGCTCGCAACATCCGGGTAGCGCACCTGGATGTGCTGGTGAAGCGCCACCTCTGCCCGCCTTATGACAGACCAGACATCCCACAGCGTGTCGTCCAGATCCAGCGAAATGCCGCGAATGTGCTTCATGTCAGGGGGCCAAAACCTGTGCTGCTGTGTCTGCCAGCGTCTCGATTGCTGCACGCGGCGACTCGCCCAGGTCGACCTGCAGGACGCGCCGCCCAGCCTCGGCCAGCGTGACAAAGTCGCCTTCGGCCTGGGCTCGGTTGAGGTCTCCGAAAGTATATGGCTCTCCCGGGATCTCGAGATCGCCCACAGTCTGCGCACAGAAAATCAGGAAAACACCGCTGTTCGCCCCCCCCTTGTGCAACTGTCCGGTCGAGTGAAGGTACCTGGGGCCCGGATTCAGCGTCACCGGGACATTGAGCGCAGGCCTCAACACTTCGATCAGGTCGAACAAAGAGCGCTGCAGATGTTCATCGATATAAAGGTACGGCAGGACGCAGAGATAATCTCCCGGTTTTACTGCTCGAAAAAATAGCGCAAGCTGCGCCCGGATACTGGGACCCGCTGGGGCCGACGCAGCCAAACCGCGCAGCACGACACCCTGGTCTTTCGCAACCGTCACCAGTTCGCTGTTATCCCGCATCTTGGGATCATTCAGCAGGCGGATGGTCGTTGCCTTACTACGACTGACGTCGGGCTCGTCAAAAGGATTGACACCCAGCACAGCACCCGCCACGGCTACAGCGAACTGCCAGTGGAAAAACGCCCCGCCGATATCGTAGATGTCTTTGAGCTTGTGCCGTACCAATGGGTGACCGGCGGCCTCGATGGCTTCACTGCGGGCCTGAAGGGCACAGTCGCCTTCGAGGATCACGACAGCAAACATTCGATCTTCCCCGTAAGCCTCAATCGGCAGGGCCTCACCGGTGATCGGCACGATGCCCATCCCCGACTTACCGGTGCTCTCGGCAACCAGCTGTTCGATCCAGCTTGCGAATGGCGCCAATCTCGAAGACAGCAAGACTGTCAGCTTGTCCCTTCCGGCCAGCGCCGCGCGACCCATCATCTGACCCAGAGCAAGGGCCGAATGATCTGCAGACGACGACTGTGGATCACTGCTGTTAAGCGCGGCATCCGCCGATGCCAAGAGGCGCTCAAGATCAACACCAAGCAGCGCCGCCGGTACCATACCGAAAGCGCTCAAGGCCGAGTAACGGCCACCTATGTCGACTGGATTCAGAAAGCACTGGTCAAACTTTCTGTCACACGCGAGCTGTGCCAGTGCCGATCCGTCATCGGTGACCGCAGCGAAATTCACTCCGGCCCTGCGGCCGTCATTTTCAAGCGCCCTCCAGAAATATGCGAGCAGTGCGCTGACCTCGGCGGTGCTGCCGGATTTCGACGAAGCCAGAAACAGTGTCGTCGCCAGGTCGCCGCTTCGTACAACCGCCAGCACAGCATCCGGGTGAGTGTCGTCCAGAACCACCACCGGCAATCCTGAACCGGACGCGCCGAAGATCCGGGCCAACACCTCCGCAGCCAGGCTGGAGCCACCCATACCGAGCAGCACGACGCGCTCGAAACCCCGGGTGTGGATGGTCTCCGCCCAGTCGCGGAGCATTCCCTGATTTGACTTCAGCCAGGCCGGAGCGTCCAACCATCCGAGACGTTGTCCGATCGCCGATTGTGCTTCCGTATCCGTACTCCACAACGATACGTCCCGGGCATGGATACGCCTTGCGATCTCAAGGCCATCGGGTTCCGTCACGGCTGCAACACCCTTTGTGGATCAGGCACCCGGTCGTGGCCCGGCAAACACCTCACGACACCGGTAACGTCGGCAGTGCGTGGTGTGTGCTTCAGGCCGCTAGCGGTCCGGCCGCCCGCACCGTCTCTGGAACATCCTCGGCGTACTTGGTGAAGTTTTCCTGAAACAATCCGGCAAGCTTGTGTGCCTGCGCGTCGTAGGCTGAAGGATCAGCCCAGGTACTGCGCGGGTCGAGCACCCCTGCCGGCACCCCAGGGCATTGGGTAGGCACCTCAAAGCCGAACACCGGGTCCGTCTGCATCACCACCGCATTCAGCTTGCCGTCCAGGGCGGCATTGATAATCGCCCGGGTGTGGTTGATGGCCATGCGCGCGCCTTCCCCGTACGGGCCGCCCGACCAGCCGGTGTTGATAAACCAGACGTTGACCTTGTGCTGATCGATCTTCTGGCCAAGAAGCTCCGCGTAACGCCGGGGATGGAGCGGCAGGAACGGGCCGCCGAAACACGGGCTGAACGTGGGTGTCGGCTCAGTGATGCCTTTCTCAGTACCCGCGACCTTGGCCGTGTATCCATTGATGAAATGGTACATCGCCTGGGCGCTTGTAAGCCTTGAGACCGGCGGTAGAACACCGAATGCGTCACAGGTCAGAAAGACGATATTGTCCGGGTGACTGCCACAGCCATCAGGACTCGCATTCGGGATCTGGTTAATGGGATATGAGCCCCGCGTGTTCTCGGTCAGGGAATCATCGTCCAGGTCCAGTTCGCGACTCTCGTCATCGAGCACGACATTTTCCAGGATCGTTCCAAATGTCCGGGTGGTCGCATAGATCTCGGGCTCCTGCTCGGGCGACAGGTTGATCACTTTGGCGTAGCAACCACCTTCGAAGTTGAAAATACCTTGACCACTCCAGCCGTGTTCATCGTCGCCGATCAGGATCCGGGAGGCGTCGGCGGACAGCGTGGTCTTGCCGGTTCCGGACAGCCCGAAGAAGATGGTGGTGTCCCCTGAGGGCCCGATGTTGGCCGATGCGTGCATGGGTAGCACGCCCTTGAGCGGCAGCAGATAGTTCATCACGCTGAATATCGACTTCTTGGTTTCCCCGGCATAACTGGTTCCACCAATGATCACCAGCCGACGGGTGAAATTGACGACAATGAAAGTCTCGGAGTTGGTGCCATCTGTCTTCGGATCGGCGCCGAAACCGGGTGCGTTGATGACCGTGAACTCGGGCTCATGCGAGGCCTGCTGCTCTTTGCTCGTTTCAAGAAACATGTTGCGGGCAAAGATACTGTGCCAGGCCAGTTCGCTGACGATGCGCACCGGCAGCTGGTGCTCGGCATCTGCACCCACATAACAGTCCTGTACGTAGAGCTCCCGGCCTTCAAGGTACGCTGTCATTCGTTCAAACAGGGCCTCGAACTGTGCCGGCTCGTAGGGCGCGTTGACCTTGCCCCACCACACTTCACCGTCCGTGTTGTCGTCGCGCACGACAAACTTGTCGTTGGCCGAGCGACCTGTATGCTGTCCGGTGAGAACGACCAGCGCCCCATCTCTTGAGACCTTGCCTTCTTCTCTGCGCAGAGCATGCTCCATGAGTGCGGGTGTCGACAGGTTCCAGTGAGTCACGCCAAGGTTGCGCAGACCGTGGTTCTCCAGTCCATAGTGACTTTGGGTGTTACCTGACATCGTCATATCAACTCCTGTTCCGAATCTCACTGGGCTCCGTCAATCGGACCCTGTGCGGGCCCCGCCGGATAAAGTTAACAATCGTTCGAGTATAGCCCAGAACCCGGGCCCTCCCGACGCTGGATCGGTTGCTCACGGGTCGTTACCGGGTGGCACCCAGCCTTCGGGTTCATCGCCACCGTCACCGAAAAAAAACGCTTCCATCTGGGCCGTGAGGTAGGCCTTGTGCTCGGGGTTGATCGGGCTCAGGCGTTTCTCATTCAGCAACATGGTCTGCCGCTGCAGCCACTGCTGCCAGCCGTCCTGGGAGACGTTCTCAAAGATCCGTTGACCCAGCTCTCCCGGCCACGGCGCCGAGTCCAGGGCTTCGGCCTCCCGTCCCAGGACCACGCAATGAACGCGATTACTCATGCTTCTCTCTCCAGCCTTGTCAGCAGTCTTCGCACCGGTGCGGCCAGTCCCCGTCCGGGCTCGGTTCCCGGTTTATACCAGACCAGTCCAGTTCCCTGCACCTTGGTCACACCATTACCGGTCAGGCGAACCGGCTGTGGGTAGATCTCGAGCTCAAAGTGGGTGAAGCCGTGGCGGACAATCTTCCAGGGCTGCCCAGCTGTGACAGCAACACCGAACCGGTCACGGCAGAAACGGCTGACAGATTGCCCGTCGGGACATTCGGGGAAACTCCAGAGCCCACCCCACACCCCGCGAGCTGGCCGCCGTTCGAGCAGCACCTGGCCGTCGGCATCGCACAGCATGATCATCACGGTGGAGCGACGCGCTCGAGCCCGGCCTGGCCGCGACCCCGGATACCGTTCGACATCGCCCGTGACCAGCGCGGCACAGCGCGGAGCCACTGGACAGTCGCTGCAGCGCGGGCTTCGGCGTGTGCAGATCATCGATCCCAGGTCCATGATGGCCTGGGTGTAGGCGGCGACATCCTGGTGAGGGGTGGCATCTTCCGACAGCTCCCACAGCTGCCGGGTCACCTTTGCATCACCCGGGTAGCCAGCAATCAGGTGGTAGCGGGCCAGAACCCGTTTGACGTTACCATCGAGTATCGGCTGCCGTTGCCCGAAGGCGAAGGCCAGAATCGCGCCGGCCGTGGACGGCCCCACCCCAGGTAGCGCCACGACCTGGTCAAACTCCTCCGGAAAACTGCCGCCATACCTGTCGATGATGATCTTTGCTGCACGATGCAGATTCCGCGCTCTGGCGTAGTACCCCAGCCCTGTCCAATGATCGAGCACCCGGTCGATTGATGCCGCCGCCAGCGTCTGGACATCCACAAAACTGGCCATGAATCGCTCGTAGTAGGGGATCACCATCTGAACCTGCGTCTGCTGCAGCATGATCTCCGAGACCCAGATCCGGTAAGGGTCAGCGCTGCCCTGCCACGGCAGGTCGTGACGACCGTGCCGGTAATACCAGCGCAATAACTTCTGACTGAAAACCGTTTTATTGTTCAACTCGGAGAACACCAGGTCAGTGACCGGCGCGCTGCCGGCGCATCCGGGTTACCGCATTGTAACGTTGACTGGGCTCTCTAAAGGCGGCCTTATCCTATAATGGATCAATGAACAGAAGAACGATCTGTCTGTCTCTCGTTGCGCTGCTCCTCTCCTGGGTTTCGACCCTGAATGCCGATACAGTTCTGTCCGGCCATGCCATCACCATGTTCGACAACGAAGCACCCCGCTACGGACCCGATTTCAGACATTTCAACTACGTCAACCCGGACGCGCCCAGGGGTGGCACCCTGCGACTGGCCGTCGAGGGGACCTTTGACAGCTTCCACCCGTTCATCCCGAAAGGCAACGCTGCGAGTACAGGCTCAGTCGAAACACTGCTCGTCAACAGTGCTGACGAGCCGTTCACCGCCTATGGTCTGATCGCCGAGGCGATCGAGTGGCCTGCCGACCGCTCGTGGGTCATTTTCAACCTGCGCAGCGAAGCACGCTGGCACGACGGCACCCCGATCACTGCCGACGATGTGGTCTGGTCGTTTGAAACCCTGGTGGAAAAGGGTACGCCGTTTTACCGGTATTACTACAGCGCCATCGACAGCGCTGAAGTGCTGAACGAACACCGCGTGCGTTTCAACTTCAAAGAGTCCGGCAACCAGGAGTTGCCGCTGATCACCGGCCAGCTGCCGGTCCTACCCAAACATTACTGGGAAACAAAGGATTTCTCGGCCACCACGCTGGACCCGCCGCTGGGTAGCGGGCCATACCGCATTCAAAAGTTTGAAGCCGGCCGCTACATCGTTCAGGAACGGGTCACAGATTACTGGGGCGCGGGTCTGCCGGTTCGGCGGGGCATGAACAACTTCGACTTCATCCGCAGTGCGTACTTCCGGGATGCCACACCGATCCGGTTGGCCCTCAAAGCCGGCGACATCGACTTCCGGCATGAGAACCAGTCCAAGGCCTGGGCTGATGATTACAACGTGGCGGTCGTCGACAAAGGCTGGCTGAGGAAGGAAATGATCAGACACCAGAGGCCGACCGGGATGCAGGCCTTCGTCATGAACACAAGACGGAACCTCTTCAAGGATTCCAGGGTCAGGTTGGCACTTGCCCAGGCCTTTGACTTCGAGTGGTCGAACCGCACCCTTTTCAATGGCCAGTACAGCCGCACGACGAGCTACTTCTCAAATTCGGAACTGGCTTCCTCCGGCCTGCCCGAGGGAGAGGAACTTGAGATCCTGGAAGGCTACCGCGAGCGCGTTCCCGAGGCGGTGTTCGACCAGGCTTACAAACCGCCCGTCACCGACGGCAGCGGCCGACCGCGAGAGAACCTGCGCAAGGCCACTCGGCTACTGAAAGAGGCGGGCTGGACTGTGCGCGACCTTAAGCTAGTCAACGAGAAGACCGGTGAGCCGTTCAAGTTCGAAGTGCTGTTGTCCTCACAGGCCTTCGAGCGCATCGTGCTGCCCTATACCCAGAATCTCAAGCATCTTGGCATCGAGGCCAAAATCCGGCTGGTAGACCAGACCCAGTACATCGAACGCTACCGGCAAAAAGACTTCGACATGCTGGTGGCGGTCTGGGGCCAAAGTGAAACACCTGGCAACGAGCAGCGGGAATACTGGGGCAGTGACGCGGCGGATTCTGTCGGCAGTCGCAATCTGGCTGGGATCAAAGATCCGGTTGTGGACGAGTTGATTGAGCTGCTCGTCAAATCAGAATCCCGTGAACAACTGAACGTGCGTACCCGCGCGCTTGACCGGGTTCTGTTGTGGGGGCACTACGTCGTGCCCCACTGGCATATCCGGGCCGACCGGGTACTCTACTGGGACAAGTTCAGCCGCCCTCCATCGCCGGTACGCAGCGGCGTCATGACTACTCGTTGGTGGTACGACGCACAAAAAGCAGCAGCCCTGGAGCAGGCCCGACAATAGCAGCCGACCAACAGTACTTGAGGGTGCTGTCGTAGCGACAACGAAGACCGGAGACAGAGCATGGGTGCCTATATCGTTCGCCGGCTGCTGCTCATGATCCCCACGCTGCTTGCGATCATGGTGATCAACTTTGTGGTCATCCAGATCGCTCCGGGTGGCCCGGTCGAACAGGTCATCTCCCAGCTGACTGGTGTCGGCAGCGACATTACCGAGCGCGTAACACGGACCGGCACCAGCGAGACCCTGGCCCCTTCCGCCAGCGAGACAAGCACCGGCAAATACCGCGGCGCGCAGGGTCTGGATTCGGATTTCATCAAGGCGCTTGAGGAACAGTTCGGCTTTGATCAGCCGCTGCACGTGCGTTTCACCATCATGATGAAAAACTACCTGGTTTTTGATTTCGGCGAGAGCTTCTTCCGCGATCGCAAGGTCATCGACCTGGTGCTCGACAAGATGCCGGTCTCCATATCGCTCGGTATCTGGACCACACTGCTGGCCTATCTGATCTCGATCCCACTGGGCATCGCCAAGGCGGTACGTGATGGCAGCCGCTTCGACGTCTGGAGCAGTATGGTCGTGATCATCGGCATGGCTATTCCGGGATTCCTGTTCGCCGTTTTTTTACTGGTTTTCTTTGCCGGTGGCAGCTACCTCGACTGGTTTCCCCTTGCCGGACTGACCTCGGAGAACTGGGATACGCTTTCCTGGTGGGAACGGATCACCGACTACCTGTGGCACGTCACTTTGCCGGTCATCGCGATGACGATCGGTGGTTTTGCGACCTTGGCCATGCTGACCAAGAATTCGTTTCTCGATCAGATCAACCAGCAGTACGTGCTGACCGCCAGAGCTAAAGGACTCTCCCAGGGCCGGGTGCTCTACGGCCATGTGTTCCGCAATGCAATGCTCATCGTGATCGCGGGCTTTCCGGGTGCTTTTGTCGGCATCCTGTTCACAGGCTCACTGATGATCGAGATCATCTTCTCCCTCGATGGCCTGGGTCTGCTGGGGTTCGAAGCGGCCTTCAAGCGCGACTACCCCGTGATGTTCGGTACTTTGTTTTTCTTCTCCCTGCTCGGCCTGATCATGAACCTGGCCGGTGACCTGATGTACACGATGGTCGATCCCCGAATTGATTTCGAGGGTCGTGAGGTATGAAGAATGTACACGGCAGTTTCAGCCCCATTACCCAGAGGCGCATTGAGAACTTTCGGGCCAATCGCCGGGGCTGGTGGTCGCTGTGGATTTTCCTGGTACTGTTCCTGGTGTCTTTGTTCGCCGAGTTTGTTGCCAACGACAAGCCGCTGTTGATCCGCTACAACGGCAGCTTTTATGTGCCGGTTCTGAAGGCCTACCCGGAAACTGAGTTCGGCGGTGATTTTCTGACCGAAGCCGATTACCGCAGCCCTTTCGTTGCTGAATTGATCAACCGTGACGGCTGGATGATGTGGCCACTCATCCGCTACCACCACCGTAGCGTCGCCTGGGACCTTACCGGCCCGGCACCGTCTCGGCCCGACAGCACCCACTGGCTGGGCACCGACGACCAGGCCCGCGACGTGGTCGCTCGGGTGATCTACGGTTTCCGGATATCGGTACTGTTCGGATTTGCCCTGACGATCGTCAGCGCGATCATCGGCGTAGCGGCCGGTGCGATACAGGGCTACTTTGGCGGCTGGCTCGACCTTGCCTTTCAGCGTTTCATAGAAGTCTGGTCCAGCATACCCACATTGTTTCTGCTGATCATTCTGATCAGCGTGGTCGAACCGAACTTCTGGTGGCTGCTTGGATTAATGCTGCTGTTCTCCTGGATGGGCTTTGTAGGCGTGGTTCGGGCAGAGTTTCTGCGCGCCCGCAACTTTGAGTATGTACGCGCGGCACGCGCACTCGGGGTCAGCGATGCAGTCATCATCGTACGCCACGTGCTGCCCAACGCGATGGTCGCAACGATCACCTTCATGCCCTTTACACTGGCGGGTTCAGTCACGGCACTCACCGCTCTTGATTTTCTCGGTATCGGCCTGCCACCAGGCTCGGCCTCTTTGGGAGAACTGCTTGGGCAGGGCAAGGCTAACCTGCAGGCCCCGTGGCTTGGCCTGACAGGATTCCTTGTCATCGGGTTGATGCTGAGCCTGCTGATCTTTGTCGGTGAAGCGGTCCGTGACGCATTTGACCCCAGAAAAAACGTAGCTTGAAAATGGCACGGCCTTACTCTCACCCGGAACCTCTGCTCACGATCGACGGCCTGTCGGTGACCTTCAGCACAGCGTCGGGACCCATCGAGGCGGTGCGCCATGCCAGTCTCACTGTCAGTCGAGGTGAGACGGTCGCCCTGGTCGGCGAAAGCGGTTCCGGAAAGTCGGTGACTGCTCTTTCAGTATTGGGGCTGCTTCCTTATCCGAAGGCCCGTCATCCAGGCGGCAGCATACGCTTTGACCATCAGGAGCTGCTCGGCGCCGGTGAGAAAACACTGATGTCCGTCCGCGGTGACCGGATCGCGATGATTTTCCAGGAACCGATGACGTCGCTGAACCCTCTGCACGTCGTTGAAAAACAGATCGCCGAGACGCTGAAACTGCGGAAAAATCTGGACGATCAACAAGCCCGCGAGAAAGTTCTTGAGCTCCTGCGCCTGGTTCACATACCAGAACCCGAGTCCCGATTGACGGCTTACCCACACCAGCTTTCCGGTGGTCAACGCCAAAGAATCATGATCGCGATGGCGCTTGCCAACGAACCCGATCTGCTCATTGCGGACGAGCCGACCACGGCAGTAGACGTCACCACCCAGGCCCAGATCCTCGATCTGATCACCGAGTTGAGAAATAACCTCGCCATGGGTGTGCTGCTGATTACCCATGACCTGGACGTGGTGCGGAAAACAGCTGACCGGGTCTACGTGATGCGCCGTGGGCAGATCATCGAAGACGGCCGCACCGATTCGGTCTTTAGTCACCCCAAGCAGGCCTACACACGGCAACTCATCGAAGCAGAACCCCATCGGCTGACCCGGTCGATCCCGGAAAACGCCCCGATCGTACTACAGGGCCATCAGATCCAGGTCTGGTTTCCGGTCAAGAAGGGCGTGCTGCGAAAGACCGTCGATCACATCAAAGCCACCGACAACGTCAGCCTTGCCATCCGCGCGGGCGAGACGGTCGGGGTGGTTGGAGAGAGTGGTTCCGGAAAGACCTCCCTGGCCCTGGCGCTACTGCGCCTCATATCATCTCGCGGCGAGATCGAACTGCACGGTCATCCTCTTCAGGCATTGCGCCAGCACCGGCTCAAGCCGCTGCGCCGCAAAATGCAGGTCGTCTTCCAGGATCCCTATGGCAGTCTGAGCCCAAGGCTGTCCGTTAACCAGATCGTCGCCGAAGGCCTTGTGGCCCACGGGATCGGCACGGAAGCAGAACGTGATGCCCGGGTTATTGAAGCGTTGGAGGGAGTGGGGCTCGATCAGGCCAGTCGCCACCGCTACCCCCACGAATTCTCCGGCGGCCAGCGCCAGAGGATCGCGCTCGCCAGAGCCATGATCATGCAGCCTGATGTGCTGGTGCTCGATGAACCCACCTCGGCCCTGGACCGCTCCGTACAGGTACAGATGATCGATCTGCTGCAAAGATTACAGCAGGAACACGCGCTGGCTTATCTCTTTATCAGCCACGATCTCAGGGTGATTCGTGCCTTGAGTGATCAGATTATCGTGATGCGGAGGGGTAAAGTAGTGGAACAGGGTCATGCCGACACAATCTTCAGTAACCCGACTCATCCTTACACCCGTGCCCTGATGTCGGCAGCCTTTGACCTCGCAGTGTCAGACGAATCTGCCATCGCACAATAAACACCATTCGATCGACCGTTCCGCCGACCTGTGATATCGGTTCAATGCTGGAACAAACAACGTTAAACTAATCTCAAGCGGTCAAGCGTGGGTGGCACCCCCATTGGCTGCTCAACAGCAGATCGCAGGAGGCTGAAATGGACCACACCGATTCTCACACAGTCAGCTATCAGGCGCTCACCCAGATCAGGATTCTCCAGTCGCTGGACTCCGGTGAACTGACCGACCTTGCCGGCAATTGTCAGTGGAAAAGGTACGGAACCGGTGAGGAAATCGTCGCCGAGCGGGAAGAAACCAGCGACATCCATTTTGTCTGCCAGGGGCGAGTCAGTGCTAAGACTTATTCCAGCAGCGGGAAAGAAGTGACTTACGCCGAACTGACTGCGGGAGCTGTTTTCGGCGAGCTTTCTGCCATCGACGGAAAGCCACGATCGGCATTTATCGTTGCCATCGAAGAGAGTCTGATTGCGTCAGTCAGTGACAGCTTTTTCCGACAATTCCTAGAAAAAAATCCACCTGTCATCTGGAACCTGCTCGAGGATCTGGCAGGCCGGCTGCGGGACATGGACGAAAAAATCTTTGAGTTCAGCACGCTGGGCGCCCGCAACCGCATTCACGCAGAACTGCTCAGACTATCCCGCGAAGCTACCCGCGAAGGTGATCTGCTCAAGGTCTCACCAGCGCCTACCCATGCCGATCTCGCCAGCAGAACCAACACCACCCGCGAAAGCGTGACCCGTGAACTGAGCCACCTGAAAAAAATCGGCCTGCTGGAGGCCGACCGGCATCACCTGGTGATCCATGACATCGACACCCTGAGTCGGATCGTGCACGAGGTGGTAGATCATTAACGTCCGGGTCAGCTCCGTGGCGTGGTGTGATTCGCTCAGAAACCCTGCCAGTCTCTGAGCGCCGGCACGACAAAGGACAAAGGTGGTCGCCGTTTGATCACGGTCCTGGCAACCAGTGTGGTGCCGGCAGCAACAGCAAATTCCGTACCGCCGCCAGGCGACCAGAGGTGGCCGCTGGGATGGCCTTTATCAACCCGCAGTTCTGCCACTACTTCGATCCTCGATCCGGCGCCTGCCAGCTGGGCTGCCAGGTAATCGTTACCTATGGTCAGCGCGGCAGCTTCAGGAGTTACGGGCAGCTTGGAGACCGATTTGACCATCGCCAGCAGCGTTCTTGAGCCTGTGGCAGCCACCGAGGTCGCTGGACCAGGTCCGGTTGCAGGTACCGGCATCAGCAGTTCCACATGCATACCCGGCTCGATTTTTTTTCCGGCACTGATCGGGTAATAACCGACAACCTCCAGTACATCGGAATCCTCGCGCGTGTCGAGTACGGCGATCTCACCGCCCGGGGCGACGACCGCGCCTTCCCCAACTGTCAGTTCGAGAACCCGACCCTGTACGGGACTGCGAATCTCACTGTTCTCGCGGAGACGCTCGCTCAGCCCATCGAGATGGCGGGTCAGGCGGGCATGCTTGAGTCGATCCTGGTGATCCACTTCTGCCACTTCTTGGTCGAGCCTCGCTGATTCGGTCAGGGCGCTTAACAGTTCCTGCCGGAGAGACTCTATGGTCTGTTCACGTTCCTCGGCTTCCTTAGCGGTCTGCAGATACCGGTCTGCCGCGGCAATCCGTGACCGGTTGAGTTCCAACCGTTTGACATCAACCTGCGCCAGCACGACCTGCTGATCGGTAGTTGCTTCCCGGACAGCAAACAGATCCTCTTCGGTCAAGAGCTCTTTTGCTCTCAACTGCCGGGCACGTTCAAGCCGTGCTTTCAGCTCACGATCCTGCCGCGACTCGAGCTCTTTCAGACGCAGGAGTTCCTTCTCCTGCTGGCTGAAAAATTTGCGCTCCTCGTCTATGGATGAACGCGTTGCTACCCTCAGGTCTCGGGATTCTCTCTCGACAACTTCGATCCGTTTTTCAATAGCCTGACGCCTGGCAAGCAGGCTCTGGCGTTCCAGGGCCACGGTTTTGTCATACAGCAGCCTGGCTTCAGCCTGTGCGGCTGTCAGTTCAGCAAGCTCTTCCCGCACCGATTCGATTTCCTTCTCCAGCAGCGGCTGTCCCACCAGTGCCAAAACCTGGTCACGCCGGATGTCACCGCCCGGCTGGACCTGCCAGCTTTCAATCCGCCCGTGGGTGCTCGACTCCAGGGCCATGACAGAGTAACGGCTGACCACAACAGCGTTACCGGAGACGGTGATCGGTAAGCGCCCCATCACAAGATAACCGAGCGCACAGACCAGAATCACGCCCAGTACAGCCACAACGAGAGTGCCCGTTGATCGCACCACGGGCAGAAACCGGGCGATATCTTCCGGTGAACGCAGATCGGAACGGTTCGATTGGTCTGTCATGCGATTCTGGTGCGTTCAGATTGGTTGATGAGCCACCCGCTCAAACCAGTTGCCGGCTGATCAGGTCCCGGAAGATCCCGGGTGTTTTACTGAGCTCGGCGAAGGTGCCCTGCTGGGCGAGCTTGCCTCGGTCAAGCACATAAAGCCGGTCTGCGTTTCGTATGGTACTGAGACGATGGGCGATCACCAGGCGTGTGACACGGCGTCGGTCGAGCGCCTCTGTCACCACCGACTGGGTCCGGTTGTCAAGCGCACTGGTAGCCTCATCAAAAAACACCATTTTAGGTCTGGCGACCAGTGCCCGAGCGATCAACAGACGCTGACGCTGACCGCCAGACAGGTTGGCCCCGCCTTCTGCGACCACCGTGTGAATTCCCATTGGCATCTGATCGATGTCGTCGGAAAGACCTGCGTCGGCGGCAGCCTCCCATGCTTCAGAATGGGAGACCTGGACATGGTTGGCGATGTTTTCGAAGATACTGCCCGAGTTCAGCCGACCGTTCTGCAGCACCGTACCGATCTGCCGCCGGACGGCCATGACATCCAGCCCGACAAGATCCTTACCGTCGTAGAGCACCCGGCCCTCCTCCGGCCGGTCAAAACCCAGCAACAACCGCAACAAGGTGGATTTGCCGGAGCCCGATGAACCGACGATCGCGACGAGTTCCCCAGGCTGTATATCCAGACTCACACCGTCGAGGACCACCGGTCCGTTTTCGTGGTACCGAAAAACCACATTGTCCAGTGTGATGCGGCCGCTTAGACGTCCCGGATCCACAGCATCGGCGCCGACCTCCAGTTCTCCTTCGAGAATCGGCTTAACGCGCTTGGCTTTGACCATCGTGTCAATGATGCTGACGATGGTGTTACTGATTGCGGACCAGCCGGAGAGGTAGAGAACAAATGCCGTGTTGAACGCAATAAAAGTACCCATCGTCATTGTGCTCGCGCCCGCCGGTCTCAAGCCGACCAGCAGATCCGTCGCGATCCAGAACAGCAGACCGGTGGCAACAGGCGACAGAGCGATGTGAAACAATGCAACCGCGTCAGATAGTTTATCGATGGTCAGTTCGAGTTTGAGTTGTGGCGTGTAACGTGATGCCCAGTGGCTGAAGGCCCGATACTCGCTCCCCGTCAAACGCAGTTTGGGAACGTTACCAATCAACTCGATGACCATGCCGTGGAAGGCTCCGGCCATTTCCATCAAGCGGAACGACAGGCGCTGGATGACATAACTGGAAACGATAGTCACGGCCATCACGAGAATTCCGATCCAGAAAGCGATGACGGCCAGATCGGGACTGTAGTGCCACAACAGGCCAAAATTGAGCAGCGCCAGGATGCCCGACACCAGCGGGCGCAATGTCGCCACGCCCAGTTCTCGGTTGATGTCACTGACCGCGTCGACACGGGTCTGCAGGTCGCCGCTCGAATAAGTTCTGAAAAATGCCGGACTGAGCTGCAGAACCCGATCCCAGGTTGCCGCCTGCGACATGATCTCCCGGCGTATGCCCAACCGAATCGATGCCATCGCCTGGACGAAACTGAACACTGTTCCGGCCAGGGCCGCAACCAGCAACAGGGCTGCGATCTCATACAGCATTCTCCGATCTGCCTCGGGTATGGCTGTATCGAACAACACGCCCACGGTCCAGGGCACCAGCATTCCGAGCACGGTCGCTGCTGTACCAGACAGAATGATCAACGAAACATCACGCAGCTGGCCGCGGGCCGTAAACAGCAGCAGGCGGAAGATGTTCTTGACCTGCTGCGGGAGAGGACGATAGATCATGCAGGCGTCAGGGCATAATTGTTGACGAAGCTGATCATTGAGGCGCTGGCGCTTGCCGCCAGGTAGGACCACATCGTAGTTGCTCCCGGCCGGTAGCAGTGCCACAGGCTGTCTTTGCTCTTCTCCCAGAAAACCCAGCAAGGGCCCGGCATCCCGTTTCCACCAGTCCGGTGTCAGCGTAACCTCCCGCCAGCGCAGGCGCGACGCGCGCGCGATCGGTTCAAGGGGGTGCATTGCACGCTCGATGTTCTCGGAGCCAGCAGGCAAAGAGATTTCGAAGCCAACAGCCTCACCCAGCACCTGCAGAACGCTGACCAGGTCGGGTTCTCCGGAGGTGAACGTCTCATGCGGATTGAGGACACTGGCCAGTTCCGACAATGCCGTCGCAGTCTGCTCACGCTCAAGTGAGCGGGCCTGTTGTCTCCTGGCCAGTTCGCGCGCCTCGTCATCGGCGCTCTGCCAGGCAAGATGGCGGATCAGACAACCCTGCAGCCCTTCAATGGCCTGTGCCATCGACTCACCGTCACCCCAAAGCGCCTCGATCGCTCGCGCTTCGACCTGTGCCGGCGCCTCGCCGGCAATCACTGCCATAGGATCAGGCCAGACCACCCAACCGGTCGACGGGTCAATCTCAAGATGCGCCTTATCGCCCAGGGTGACCCGGCCGTCCAGCACACGGAAACAATACCCCTGGCCCGCAACTGACGCGACGCCTTCAGACCCGGGTACCTCAATAACGCCTTGTTCGGCCTGTATCACCGGCGCTGGATACAATGTGTCGCCTGCCAGGTATTGACCGATCTGCTCCGCCCAGGCGATGATCGAGACCTGCATATCGTCATCTTGCTCGCGGGTCAACGAGCCCGTGTCGATCCGTATAACTTCGGTCTCTTCCCCGGCAACGGCCAGGATGCCAAAACTGCCATCCTCAGAAACCGGCCGGAGCCCGAAAAGCGTACGTCCGGCTGGAACCCGGAAAAGGTGTCGCCTGTGACCGGCCGGATTGTCCTTCTCAAACCGTGTACCGAAGACTTCGACCACCCCGCGGGTGACCTGCCAGGCCATCCCCGTCCGGTCGGCCACGAGGGGTTGGTTCCGCCGCAGCACGTAGCGGTGGCCGTCTGGCCCTTCTGACGTTGTCTGCAGTTCAGCCATGGGACTCGGTCTCACCAGTGCCTTCACTGGCATGTAACAACGCTGCGTAGTAGCCACCCTGCTGCCACAATTCGGCATGGGCTCCGCGTTCAGCGATCCGGCCAGCTTCAAGCACGATGATCTCATCACTGTCGCGAATCGTGCTCAACCGGTGGGCAACCATGATGCAGGTACAACCGCGGGCCAGCAGCCGCCCGGCGATCAGATGCTCTGTTTCCGCGTCGAGTGCGCTGGTCGCTTCATCGAGCACCAGTATGCTCGGATTGCGCACCAGTGCCCGGGCGATCTCCAGCCGCTGGCGCTGTCCGCCCGACAGATTGGCACCAGCTTCAATCAACTGACCATCGAGGCCGCCCGGCAGGGCCAGGACGGTGTCGAGAATCTCTGCGTCGGCACAGGCCCGGATCAGTGATTCTTCCGACACGGTGGCGTCCCACAGGGTCAGGTTGTCACGAACGGTCCCCGCGAACAGAAAAACCTCCTGGCTGACAACCGCCAGAGACGCCACCATGACATCCCGAGGAATCTGAGATCTTTCGTGACCATCGATCAGTACAGTGCCTGTCCACGGCTGGTAGAGCCCGCAAATGATTTGTGCCAGGGTCGTTTTACCCGAACCGCTGCCACCGACCAGTGCCAGTCTTTTCCCAGGTGCGACGTCAATCGAGATGTCCTCGAACAGCGGTGGCTCGAGTGGGCTGTAACCGAATGTCACTCCGGAAACGTTCACCTCCCCTTTAAGCGCGAGCGGCCAGTCATCCGCAGGAACCTGTGCGCTCTGCTCTGGACCACTCGGCGCTTCAATGTCCAGCGGTGCATCCAGCACGTCATCCAGCCGACGAAGATCTCCTTCCAGCTCCTGGATCTCGGCCCCGAGGCTGACCAGGCTACCCACAGGTGCCTGAAAGCTCCCCATCAGGGCGGTAAACGCTATCAGGGTTCCGATTGACATGTCCCCGTCCATGACAGCCAGGCCACCGATCAGGTAGATGATCATGGTATTCAGAGAGTTGAGGATCACCGGCAGCATGCCCAGTGTCTGGGTAGACAGTTCCAGGTCCTGCATGCTGTTGATCGCCTTGGTGTAGCGACCCGACCAGCGGTGGAAAAAACTGGTCTCCTGCCCGGCTGCCTTGATGGTTTCCATCGACTGCAGTGCTGCAATCGAATCACCACTCACCTTGCCGAAGTCCTGGACCAGGCGCAGATTGGCATCGACTCGTTTCGAGCGCAGCAGGCGCAGGGCCAGAAAACTGACAGCCGCGAAGGCCACGCCGATCAGTGTCAGCACCCAGTTGTAGTACAGCATCAGGAAGAGGTAGAAAACCATCATCACGACACTGAGCACGGTATCGGCGATTCGGCCCGACAATGTCTCTGCAAGACCATCGTTCAGACCTTGGCGCGAAGCGATCTCTCCGGTGTAACGCTGTGAGTAGAACCCGGCGGGCAACCTGAGCAGGTGCCAGAAGAACTGGCTGGCCATGGAAATTGCCAGGTGCACTCGCAATCGCCTGAGAAAGACAAATTTTGTCGCTTCTGCGAGCATCTTAAACAGGACCGTGCCACCCATCGCCAGGACCAGGGGCAGTAGCCAGCTGACACGCTGTTCGCCGAGGATCCTGTCCAGGAAAACCTGGGTGAAGGCCGGCAGCACCAGGCCGGGAACGGTCAAAAGGAGTCCCGCAAAGAGAAGGTGATGTATAGCCGTACCGGAGTTCTGCAACCGTTCACGCACCGCGCGGACCAGGCTCGGGCGCCGCCCGCCCCTGGTAAATTCGTCGCCGGCCTCGAAGGTGAGCACCACGCCGGTGTACCCCTGATCGAATTCCGCCAGTGTTACTTTGCGGTGACCGTGAGCCGGGTCATTCAGAAAGACAACGTCTTTACGATGGTCCATGCCTTCGACGACCAGGAAATGATTGAAGTCCCAGAACACAACAAACGGAAACTTGAGGCCCGCAACATCGTCCAGGCTCACTTTCAGCCCTTTGGCGTTGAGCCCGTAACCCCGCGCTGCCTTGACAATGTTCGAGGCCTTGACGCCGTCCCTGGAGACACCACAGGCTGTTCGCAACTCCGTCAACGGCAGCACCTTGCCGAAGTGTTCCAGCATGATTCCGAGGCTTGCAGCGCCACACTCGGTGATCTCCAGCTGCAGCAGCAGCGGTGTTTTCACGCGTTTCACTGTTACTGACCCCCCGCCATGGGCCGGTCAACGCCAAGACGGTAAAGTGCGGCCAGGCGCGCGAACGGTCTCTGGCGGCGATAAGTAACCTGCAGCGCAGCGGTCGTACCAGGCAGGATCACTGCATCGGGACCGTTCTCTGAAGTCCACTGATAGCCGGTTTGACTGGTCTCGCTGCCCAGCAGCGCGATGTGCGCTTCGATCACCCGGCCACCGGCCACCAGTTCCCGTGCGAGCTGCCGGTTACCGATGCTGTTGGCTACAGCAGCCTGCGAGACAGGAAATTCGGCGACCGATACCACCTGCCCGACAATGCTCCCGTAGCGCTCTTTGGGAAACGCTACGGGAGATACCCGGACGCGCATACCGGGAAACAAACGCCTGCCGTATGTGTCATTGAAATAGCCCAGTGCAACCAGTTGATCAGTGCCAGAGGTATGATCAAGGTGTGCGATTCGCTCGCCGACTTCCACCTGACTACCGGCAGCAATATTAAGCTCGAGCACTTTGCCACCGTGTTGAACACGGATCTCGCGATCCCGTTCAAGCTGGGTTCTGTATGTGGCAATCTGTCGTTCGATTTCTCTGAGAGCACTCTCGTCACCCAGTGCGGCCTCAAGCACGTCTCGACGCAACCGTGCGCTGCGGTTTTTCAACTCCCCCAGCTTGAGCTCGAGTTCCGCCAGCTCGTGCTGACGTGTCGACAGTGCATTCCTCGCGTTGAGATTACTTTTGGTGGTTTCCGCACCCTGGACCTCGAGTTCCTGCAGCCGGACCTCGATGTTGCGTCGCTTGATCTCGCCCTCGTCGACGCGCCGCCGTGCATCCTCGACGTTATTCTCCGAGACCAGGCCCTTCCCCTTGAGTTTAAGAAAACTGTCATGGCGCTCTGCCAGGGCGCCGTTCAATTCCACGCGGACTGCTCTGGCATTCAATAACCCCTGTCTCTGGGCCTCCATCAACGTCCGATTCTGGAGGGTCATCTCATCCAGGAACGCCTCTGCCTCTGAAACATAAGCACCCAGATATTCGATGGAGGCCCGGATCATTCGCTCCTCACCTTTGATGGCCGCCAGGGCCAGTTCTAGGTGTTTTTCGCGCAGCCGCCCGAGAAGACGATTCCGCTGCAGCTGTTCCTGCTGCTCGGCCTCTAAATCAGAGAGTTTTCTGAGTGTTTCCGGTTGTTCCAGTTCAGCGACGACGGCGCCGGCCTCCACCCTATCACCGACCTTGACCAGCCACTTTGAAAGGCGCCCGGTGCTGGACGACTCCAGCGGTCGAACCGTGCCCGGAGCGATCAGAACACCTTCGCCGTGGCCACTGTCCGGCATGCTGCCCAAAAACCCCCACAGCAGCCCAAGCGCGACCAGAACGCCCAGCCCCAGCAGGGCAACGGACTCTTTGCGGCCAATGACCCGGAGCGGCTCATCCAGCTGTTCCGGTGAGCGCAACCTCTCAAGCGAGGTTTTTCGGAAAATCTCCATACGGAGCTTCTACGACTGACTGAAGGCGTCAGTCGAGCAGGCGTTGCCGGATCTGCTCGAAACGCTGGGCGGAAACATTAAGACGATCCAGTAGCTCAGGTGAGAGTTCGCGCGGATCATCGTCATCACTCAGGCCTTGCTGGCCACCGTAGGCAAGCTGTCCAACCGATTCTCTCAGCCGATCTGCGAGCAACAGGCCGAGAGCCCGGAAAAAACGGCTCGAGAAGGCCGTGTCGGTCCGCAGCCGGCCGTCGACCCGCTGTTTGGGCACAGCCATCACGATCGAGTTATCCAGGGCGACGACAGTCGCGTTGGGTGGCCTGGAATCCAGAAAAGAAAGCTCGCCGACGATCTCACCACTGCCGATCTGCGCGATCTCGACTGAACCGTCAATCGAGACTCCAAAACGTCCACGCAGAACGAAGAAAACCTCTTCAATGGGCTGGCCCTGCTGGATCAGCATCGTGCCTTCGGTCACGTGTTGACGCCGTCCGGCACCGATCAACCAGTCGACGTCCTGGTCGGTAAACTCACCCAGCATGTAAAGTACTTTCTTCATCCCCTTCCCCTTCGTATGCCGACAGGCTTTTCTGAACCGGCCAATCACCCCGAACCGTCCCTTAGAACCCCGTTGCAAATTCTATCGGAAAACAAAGGCCTCAGCCGTGGCGGACCACCGGGGAATCACCCTGAGAGCTGATTTTGCCACTGACCCACGATGCGCAGCAGGTGATCCAGGCCGGTGCTTAGCGCTGCAGGCCCGGGTTGCAGGATCTCCGCTGACTTGATCTCGTGCAACGCTCCTGTAGAGACAGCCGGAATCACATCCCAGCCCGGACGGGCTGCAACTTTCTCGCTGCGGAATTTTTTCCCGCACCACGAACCAATAATGATGTCCGGTGCCCGCCGGATGACTTCGCTGGGATCCGCGATGATCCGGCTCTTACCATCCGCACAGGCAGCAAGTTCCGGAAAGATGTCCTCGCCGCCGGCGATGCTGATCAGTTCCGAGACCCAGCGGATCGCCGAGATCTGTGGTTCGTCCCACTCTTCGAAATAGACCCTTGGCCGGCGCGCACGGCGAGCTGTCTGGCGACGGCATTCAAGGATCCTGTCCTCATAGCCGGTTGCCAACTGATCCGCCCGCTTACCGGCACCGACCATTCCACCCAGCGTCCGGATCATCTTGAGGATCCCGTCTACTGAACGATGATTGAAAACCAGCACCGTGATTCCCCGACCGATCAGATCCGCGGCAATCTCAGCCTGCAGATCTGAGAAGCCAAGGACCAGGTCGGGAGCCAGGTCAAGTATCCGTTCGATCTTTGCACTGGTAAATGCCGAGATTCTGGGTTTTTCCTTTCTCGCCTTGCTTGGTCGAACCGTATATCCCGAAATCCCGACGATCCGGCCCTCTTCACCCAGCAGATAAAGAGTCTCCGTGGTTTCCTCGGTCAGACAGACAATTCGTTCCGGATAATGAGCGCTCATCATTAAATCGTGGCTGCCGGTGGTAACATTCGACTTAAGTTCAGGCCTTGTTTCCACCCCTGCTTCGAAGTCAACGTCCAGCCACAGCCCGCAATGATATCGCGCCCGCGCCGATCGGTTCTGTTTATGCCAGGTGACAATCCCCGTGCCCAGAAAAAGGCAAGCGGGCTTGCCGCGGACGTCATCATTCTGGATCTGGAAGATGCCGTAGCCCCGGCGAACAAGGAGGTGGCCCGCAATCAGGTCCTGTCGACGCTTGGGAAAAGCCCTTTCGGCAAGCGGGAAGTCGTTGTTCGCATCAACCGGCTTGATTCGCCCTGGGGTGTTGACGACCTTGCGGTACTGTCCCAGGTGCACCCCGATGCGATCCTGCTGCCCAAGATCGAGTCAGCTGACGAGCTGTTCCGAGCCGCTGTAACCTTAAGTGCGCAAGGAATACCGGCAGATATCGGTCTGTGGGCCATGGTAGAAACGCCCCGCGGCATCCAGAGCATCGAAGATATCACCAACGCCAGCGGGCGGCTGGCCTGCCTGGTCCTTGGTACCGGGGATCTTGCCAGTAGTATGCGGATCACAGGTGCTGACCAGGACAGATTCGGCCTGGTCTATGCCCTTTCCCGCTGCGTTCTTGCGGCACGGGCCAGCGGTCTGGACGTGATCGATGGCGTGTTCTTCGATCTGGCCGACAGCGCTGGCTTCAGGGTGAGTTGTAAGCAGGGACGGCAACTCGGTTTTGACGGCAAGAGTCTGATTCATCCCGGCCAGATCGACATTGCCAACGGGGTTTTCTCACCGCAGCCCGACTCAATAGACCACGCCCGTCGGGTGATCGTGGCCTGGGATGCGGCAGCCAGAGACGAACGTGGTGTGCTGGTCGTCGACAACCGGCTGGTTGAGGCACTGCATGTTCGCGATGCCCACCGACTGCTGGCACTGCGCGACGCCATAAACACTCTTGCCGCAGACCCCTGACTGACAGTGTCCGGCACCCGCAGAGCCTTTCTGGGTTATACCGCCCTTGCCGGCGCCACGGTGCTGGCCGGGGCCGCCGGGATGCGGGGCGTCCGTTTCCCGCCCCTGCGGTTCGACCCCGATCCTGTACCCCGTTCAGCCCGGCACAGTCGTCTGGGATTCGGCGCCCAGGGCAACGGTGCATATTTCCAGCGAGAGGATGAAGATCAACTCGTCTGGCGTGCTTTTGTGCCGGAGCCGATCCTCCGCACCAACGGAACGTTCACCCTGCGCGTGGGCAACATCCATCCCCAGGCACACCTGACCGTCGAAGGTGAGGTCAGCCTGTTCAGTGAAAAGGCCCAAGGCCTGTTCCGGCAGGTGACAGGCAGGACCGACAATGGCGCCGCCATCCTGCGCTGGACATTGCCACACAACGAGAGTTATCGCTTCACTGCAATCGGTGACACCGGTGGTGACCGTGAACTGGCCTGGGCTCTCGAGCGCTCGCAGCAGCTGGGTGCGCACTTCATACTGCACCTGGGCGACATCTACTACCAGCTGGGGGACTACGACCGGGCGGTGGCTGCCCTGGCCGGTTCGCCGCTGCCGGTCTACACCACCGCCGGCAACCACGACGTGCACAAAGGGCTGGACTGGTCGCTGGCCGATCAGTTCCTCAGCCGCATCGGCCCCACCAACAGCACTTTCCAACTGGGCGGCATCCAGTTCGTCAACCTGGACAGCGCAGCCGACACCATTCCCTGGTCGGGCGGTGGCCGGGGCCGGCTGCTGCGAGCCCTGCCGGCCCTTGCCGACAATCCGGGAATACGCGACTACGTGGTCTTCACCCACCGTCCGATCAGTGATCCGCGGCCCGTGGATTCCCGGCCCAGCGACCACAGCATCAAGAGGCTGGGAGAAGACAACTGGCTGTACAAAGAGCTCACCCGCCGCGGCGTCAGCAATGTCCTCAACGGCCATATCCACAACACATTCGAAGTAGAGGACCGTCAACTCAATGTCTGGATAGCCGGGGAGGGGCTCGCCCACCGCGATATCGTGCATGGCAGGCAGGTCGCCCGGATACTGGTTGGCGACGTAACCCCTGGTCAGGCAGTGGGCTATCGCTGGGAGGAACTGGCGATGCCCTTCGAATCCCATTGCAACAGCCGCCTGCGCCGAGATATGGAGAAATATGCTGGACACTTCGCCGAGCAACTCGAGCGTCTCGCGCAGGCCTGCAGCAAGGGTAACTGAGCCTGATGATCCTTCTCAAGACTACAATTGAGGTCTGCACAAAGCGCAACTGAAGGCAAAACTCAAGATATGTTCACCAGGATAGACCCGGATCATCGTCACGTATCTCGGCGCTCCAGCGTCTATGCCCGCAATGTTGTCGCGGCCTCACAGCCCCTGGCTGCCCAGGCCGGGCTGCAGGCAATTCGCAATGGCGGCAATGCTGTAGATGCTGCCATTGCCACTGCCATTACCCTGACAGTTGTCGAGCCGACGATGAATGGTATCGGCAGTGACGGGTTCGTGATCGTTGCCGACAATTGTGGGATCCACGGTTTCAATGGCAGCGGGCGCTCACCCACAGCGTGGACACCGGAAAGGTTCGCCGGATTGCCAGCAATGCCTGAATACGGCTGGGACACCATTACTGTGCCCGGTGCCGTCGACACCTGGGTCAGGCTTTCCGAGCGGTTCGGCCGCCTGCCATTCGAACGCCTGTTTGAAGACGCCATCGGTTACGCGACCAACGGCTACGCGGTATCGCCGGTCGTCGCCCGTGGCTGGGCCCGGGCCGCCGAGGAATACGGCCACTTCGACGGGTTTCGAACAACGTTCATGCCCCACGGTCGTGCGCCTGTCGCTGGTGAGACCTTTAAGTCTTCTGCGATGGCCGATACCCTTGGCGAGATTGCCACCACCCGGGGGGAAAGTTTTTACCGGGGTGAACTGGCCAAACTGATGGTGGCAGATGCTGCGCGGCTGGGCGGCGTAATGACCGGCGATGACCTTGCCAGCCACGAGGGGTTCTGGACCGAATGCGTCAGTCACGATTTCCTGGACCTGACTGTTCACGAGATTCCGCCAAATGGCCAGGGAATTGCTGCACTCATTGCCCTGGGCATCCTTGATCACCTGAACATCGGTGATCACGCGCCGGATTCCGCCGACAGTGTGCACCTACAGGTCGAGGCCATGAAGGCTGCGTTCGCAGAGACCCATCGCCATGTATCCGATCCAGAGACTATGCAGGTCACGGTCGGACAGTTGCTTGACCCGGCCCATCTGCAGCGCTGCGCAGAGGGCATTGACCTGCAACGTGCCGCTTTCCCGAAAGCGCAGATCAGACCAGACCAGGGAACCGTATACCTGGCCACGGCAGATGCCAGCGGCATGATGGTGTCGTGGATCCAATCGAACTACCACGGCTTCGGCTCGGGCATTGTCGTTCCCAACACCGGCATCAGCCTTCAGAACCGCGGCCGGGGATTTTCCCTGCTGCCCGGCCACCCCAACCAGGTCGCCGGGGGAAAGCGTCCATTTCACACCATCATTCCGGCGTTCGTCACCCGCGACGACCTGCCCCTGATGGCCTTTGGGGTCATGGGCGGCCACCACCAGCCCCAGGGCCACACCCAGGTGATGATTCGGCTCTTTTGCCAGGGGGCATCGCCGCAGCAGGCACTGGATGCACCACGCTGGCACATCCACGAGGACTTCTCGCTGTGCCTTGAACCGGCCCTGTCCGGGCTGCATGAAGACCTCTCCCGCCGCGGTCAGCAGTTCAACGAACCGAAGATCGGTTCTTTCGGGGGCGGCCAGATCGTTCTGAAGGAGGGTGACGGCTATGTCACAGGCTCTGACCCACGCAAGGATGGCCAGGCGGTGGGCTACTGACTCGCCAACCAAGGACAGTCATGACCCATAACGAAAGGCGCCAGCGACTGGCCAACAGCTTGAAAGACAATGCCGGGACCGAAGTCCGACTGGGGAAGACCACCTCTAACCTGTTCCGAGAACGTACCAATACGTCTACGCGGAAATTGCTCGACGTCAGTGACTTTAATCATGTACTGCAGGTCGACCCGGACAACAGCCTGATCGAAGTCGAAGGCATGACCACCTACGAGGAACTGGTGGACGCCACCCTGCCTCACGGGGTGATGCCGGCGGTCGTCCCACAGTTGAAGTCCATTACCATCGGCGGCGCGGTGTCTGGCATCGGCATCGAGTCGTCTTCGTTTCGTTACGGGCTCCCTCACCAGAGTATCGGCGAGATGGATGTACTGCTGGCCAGCGGCGACGTACTGACCTGTACCCCGGACAACGACCACAACGATCTTTTCTACGGACTCGCTAACTCCTACGGTACGCTGGGTTACATTCTGCGACTGACCGCACTGGCGGTACCGGTGAAACCCTTCGTCCAGCTGACCCACATCCGTTTCGATGAAAGCGAATCCCTCTTCCGTGCCATTGACCAGTGGTCCGCAGGCGACGTCGATTTCATTGACGGGACGGTCTTTGCACCGGGTGATCACGTCCTGACCCTCGGCCGTTTCGTCGACCAGGCACCCTACGCCAGCGACTACACTTACCTGGAGATCTACTATTCCTCGATTCGGGCCCGCAGCGAGGATTTCCTCACCACACGCGACTACCTGTGGCGCTGGGACACCGATTGGTTCTGGTGTTCGAAGAATCTTTTTCTGCAGTACCGGCCGATGCGGCGGCTGCTGGGCCGCGAGCGACTGAATTCGATCACCTACCAGAAGGTGAAGCGCTGGAACAGCCGCTGGGGCCTGACCCGGGCACTGGGCCGGCTGGCCAGGCATCACCGTGAGTGGGTCATTCAGGATGTGGATATCCCGATCGACCGGGCGGCGGAATTTCTCGAATTCTTCCATCGCGAGATCGGTATCCGGCCGGTCTGGATCTGCCCAGTCGGGCATCCCTCAGCCGACGAGGTCTACCCCTTGTTTCCGATAACCAGTCGATCCACCTACATTAACTTTGGGTTCTGGGACGCTGTCGCGACAGCCAAGAACATGCCGTCAGGTCATTTCAACCGCCTGGTGGAGAACAAGGTCAGCCAGCTTGGCGGCATCAAGTCCCTGTATTCCGATGCCTATTTCGGGGAGGACGAGTTCTGGTCCATCTACGACGGGGACAGCTACCAGCGGCTCAAACAGAAATATGATCCCGGCAACCGACTCAAGGGCCTGTACCAGAAATGCGTGCTGCGCCAGTGAGCCCGGCCGACAACGCGATTGAAATGACCCACTGCCGACACCATATGGTGCTTTTTCGACTAACGGCTTCAGCATCTTGGCTTACGCTCTCCAGACGAACAACCTGAGCAAAACCTACGGCGGTGGCATCAGGGCCCTGAAAGGCATTGACCTGACGGTTGCGGAGGGGGATTTCTTTGCCCTGCTGGGTCCCAACGGTGCCGGAAAATCAACGGCCATCGGTGTAATCAGCTCACTGGTCAACAAAACCGGTGGCAGCGTTCAGATCTTCGGGGTCGATATCGACGAGGACTTTGCCCGGGCCAAGTCGTTCCTCGGCGTAGTACCACAGGAATTTAATTTCAATGTCTTCGAGACCCCGCTGCAGATCATCCTCTGCCAGGCGGGCTATTACGGCATCGACCGGCGCAGCGCCCGGCTGCGGGCCGAGCAATACCTCAGGCAGGTCGGCCTGTGGGAGAACCGAAACCAGCGCTCCAGAGACCTTTCCGGCGGCATGAAACGTCGACTCATGATCGCAAGAGCCTTGGTCCACGAGCCACGGTTACTGATCCTGGATGAACCTACAGCTGGCGTCGATATCGAGATCCGCCGCTCGATGTGGGACTTTTTTCAGCAAATCAACGCCCAGGGCACTACGATCATTCTCACGACCCACTACCTGGAGGAGGCAGAAAGCCTGTGCCGGAATATTGCCATCATTGATCAGGGTTCGCTGGTAGAAAACACCAGCATGCGCGCGTTGCTGCGCAAGCTCAACCGTGAGATCTTCGTCCTCGATCTGGATGAGCCCCTGGACCAGCTCCCAGGTGACCTCTTGGTATCGGCAAGACTGGTGGACGAGAACACACTCGAGGTCGACGTCCAGCACAAAGACAGCCTGAACGATCTTTATGCCCAGCTGTCTGCAGCAGGTATTCGGGTGCGCAGCATGCGGAACAAGTCGAACCGGCTCGAACAGCTGTTCGTCAACCTGATCGACCGGACCAATGGGCCTGGAGAGGCCCGATGAATCCGCGTGCCCAGCTCATCGCATTCCAGACCATCGTGATCAAGGAGATCGCGCGCTTTTTCAGGATCTGGCAACAGACCCTCCTGCCGCCGGCGATCACCACGTCGCTGTATTTCGTCATTTTCGGCAACCTGATCGGCCCGCGGATCGGGCAGATGGATGGCTTCAGGTACATGGACTTCATCGTTCCCGGCCTGATCCTGATGTCGGTGATCACTAACGCTTACTCAAACGTGGTTACCTCGTTTTTTGGCGCCAAGTTCCAGCGCTCCGTGGAGGAAATGCTGATATCCCCGACACCCAACTACATCATTCTGCTGGGCTTCGTGGTCGGTGGCGTTGCCCGGGGTGTCACAGTAGCGATGGTGGTGACCGCGGTTTCCCTGTTGTTCAGCGATCTCAGGGTGCATGATCTTGCGGTTCTTCTGAGCGTAGTCGTCATGACGGCCCTGCTTTTTTCCCTTGGCGGCTTCCTCAATGCCATGTTCGCCAAGGGCTTTGACGATGTCTCCATTGTCCCGACGTTCGTGCTGACACCACTGACCTACCTTGGTGGCATTTTCTATTCGATCAAGCTGCTCCCCGAGTTCTGGCAGAATGCCTCCATGGGAAACCCGATCCTGTACATGATCAACGCCTTTCGTTACGGCTTTCTGGGCGTATCGGACATGGACCTTCTGTTCTCCTATCTGGTGATCGGTGGCTTTATCACGGTGCTTTTCGCGGTTAATCTTTACCTGCTCAAACACGGCCACGGCATTCGCCAGTGATATTTAAGGTAACGCGTCGAAAATGATCACATGACCGAGAAGCTGATCCTCTACGAACGTGACATGTGCGGCTACTGTGAGGCAGTCAAGGACGTCATCTCGGAACTTGGTACAGACATAGAACAACGCAACATATGGGAAAACAGTGAATGGCAGCGGCAACTGGTTGACGCCCGTGGCAGCAGTTCAGTGCCGGTGCTATGCCGTGAAACACCCGACGGAAAGGTCGAGTGGCTCTCTGAATCGGATGCGATCATCCGTTACCTGATTCAGAACTGTGATTCGACGAATTAGCCACAGCGAATGATTTCACCAGCAGACTTGTCTGACCTTGCCTGGCCTGAACCTGCAACCGGCAGCAGCACAGGTGAACGCTCAATTGACAGTCGACCTTTGGAGGTAACCCCGTGCAACGGGTGATCCTTGGAGCCACCGGTATGTCGGTCTCACCGATCGCACTGGGCACCATGACCTTTGGTGATCAGGTGGATCCCGACACGTCTTATGCGCTGCTGGACCTTGCCGTTGATCGCGGAATCAATTTTCTCGACACCGCCAACAGCTACAACGCAGGGCTGACTGAACAGATCATCGGCGAGTGGCTCAAGGCTCACGGTGGCCGGCAGCAACTGGTGATCGCGAGCAAGCTGCGTTACCGCGTTGGTGACGATCCCGACAGCGCTGGCCTGTCTCCCAAGACTATTCTGCAGCAACTCGAGAACTCGCTGAAACGCCTCGACACCGACTATCTCGACATCTGTTTCCTCCATCAGCCGGACGACGACACGCCGATTGAGACGACCTGGCGCTGCCTGGACGCGCTGGTTGCTTCAGGTCGGGTTCGCTGTCTCGGCCTTTCCAACTTTGCGGCCTGGCAGATCGTCGAGATCATCCACCTTGCCCGGGCCCGCGGCTGGGCTCCGCCGACCGTCACCCAGGCACTCTACAACAGCATCTCCCGCGGGGTGGAAAACGAACTGCTGCCGATGGCCCAGGCCTACGGGATCGGCACCTGTGCGTACAACCCCCTGGCAGGCGGCCTGCTGACCGGTAAACATCGAGCCGGTGAAGATGCCGTGCCCGACACCCGGCTGGCGGTCAACACCGGCTACCGGAATCGCTACTGGAATGACCGTCAGCGGGCGGCGGCTGAGCGAGTCGCCGAGATCGCCCACCAGGCAGGCCGTACACCGGTCGAACTCGTATTGCGCTTTCTGCTGGATCATCCGGCAGTAGACGTAGTGCTGATCGGCGCCACATCGTCGAAACAGCTGGAGCAGAACATCGCAGCGCTCGATAAACCCGCTTTGACAGCAGACGAGGCACGGGGTCTGTCTGAGGTGTGGGCCGAACTGCACGGCCCGGCACCACGCTACAACCGCGACAACCGCAGCGGACCGGGCCGACGCTGAAACCTGATTCCGCACAGCAGCTGCCGCGCGAATCCGGCACCTACATCATTGTGATGCGGGGCACAGGTGGGCCTGCCCGCCAGATCAGCAGGCTCGGATCGTTCAAGCCTGGCCGCCACTGGTATCTGTATGTCGGCAGTGCGTTCGGCCCGGGTGGACTGGCCGCCCGCGTGGGGCGGCACCTGCGCGAGAACAAGACGCAGCACTGGCACCTCGATTACCTGTTACCGGCAACCTGCGTGCGGGAGGTCTGGTTCCACACCGGACGCCGCGATCTTGAGCATGTCTGGGCCGAGTCCATGCTCAACTACCCCGCGTCGGCCATTCCCCTGGAAAAGCTCGGAGCGTCCGACTGTAACTGCCGCAGCCATTTTGTCAGGCTGCCGACGCTCAGAGAGACACACGATCTTAAGTGCCTCCTGAAAGGGAAAGGTCCGGTAATCTGCCACCGACCAGTGTTTTAATCAGTTGTTTCTCACTCCTACAGCAGTCCAGACAGAATCAAAAGTACGATTTCACAGCGCCGGCCAGATCAATTAAGATGGCCTGCCGGTGGGCTCGCCATTAAGCTACCGTCAACTGCAGGAGTAACAAGAGGCCTGCCAGCCAGAGGCCGGAAAGCAAATACACGACACCAGAGGACTGCACAATGACTGACAGTGTGAAATACGTACTGGATGAGAACGAGATACCGAGGTCCTGGTACAACATTGTCTCTGACCTTCCCGAGCCACCCGCGCCAGTAATGCACCCGGGTACCGGCCAGCCGGTGGGCCCGGATGATCTCGCCCCGCTCTTCACCATGGCGGCCATCATGCAGGAGGTCAGTGCCGAGCGGCAGATCGATATCCCGGAGCCCGTCCGGGACATCTACCGTCAGTGGCGACCGAGCCCACTGTACCGGGCTTACCGGCTGGAAGCCGCACTGGATACCCCGGCCAGGATCTACTACAAGTACGAGGGAGTGAGTCCTGCCGGCAGTCACAAGCCAAACACGGCAGTGGCCCAGGCCTTTTACTGCCGCGAAGAGGGCGTCAAACGGATCTCAACTGAGACCGGCGCCGGGCAGTGGGGGTCTTCGCTGGCTCTTGCGGGTTCTTTCTTCGGGCTGGAGATCGAGGTTTTTATGGTCCGGGTAAGTTTTGACCAGAAGCCGTACCGAAGGGCTTTTATGGAGACCTTTGATGCCACTTGTCATCCCAGCCCGAGCAACCTGACTGAGGCTGGCAAAAAGATCCTGGCGGAGAATCCAGACAGCCCCGGCAGTCTTGGCATTGCGATCAGTGAAGCGGTCGAGGTGGCTGCCCAGAGAGACGACACCAAGTATTCGCTTGGCAGTGTTCTGAACCATGTCCTGCTGCACCAGACTGTTATCGGACTGGAAGCCCTGCGGCAGATGGAGTTGGCTGATGACTACCCGGATGTCGTGGTCGGCTGCACCGGAGGCGGCAGTAACTTCGCCGGGCTGTCATTCCCATTTATCGGCCGCAAGCTGCGCGGTGAGCAGGACGTACGGGTCGTCGCCGTGGAACCGGCTAACTGTCCCAGCCTGACCAAGGGTAAGTACGCCTACGACTTTGGTGACACGGCTCAAATGACCCCACTGGTCAAGATGCACACCCTGGGTTCGTCATTTGTCCCGCCCAGTTCCCATGCCGGGGGGCTTCGCTATCACGGTATGGCGCCATTGGTCAGCCAGCTGGTTAACCTGGGGCAGGTCGAACCAACTGCCTACAGTCAGACCGAGTGCTTTGAGGCCGGGGTGACCTTTGCCAAGGCCGAGGGCATCCTACCCGCGCCGGAGGCCAACCACGCCGTAAAAGGGGCACTGGTTGAAGCCATGCGATGTAAAGAAGAAGGCGAATCCAGAGCGATCCTGTTCAACCTTTGCGGCCATGGCTACTTTGACATGCAGGCCTACATGGACTACGCCGCCGGTAAACTGGCAGACCATCCTTATGATGCGTCCGAGGTCGCCATGGCCCTGTCTGGCCTGCCGTCGGTCGCCTGACGACAGTCTTGCCCGAAGGTTTGACCTGCTTTAGACTACGCTGTGATCTGCCTGTATTATCTTGATTTTATTAGGGTTTATGCGTACCAGACGGAATGCTAAAAGAACGTGAATCGCGACCTGATCGAGATACCCGGGGCCGGCCACTTTCCAAAGTCGAGCACCAGTCGGACCCAGCCCGCAAGCGCCTGGAGAATCCAATGACCTGCCGGCAGGCAATGTTCATGCCGGGGTCCTTTGTCTCACTTTCATCAACAAGCCCTGGAGGGGAATAAATGGCATACCTTCTCGACGTACTGTTCCGCTACGCCCATATCGTTTTTGGCGTGACCTGGATCGGCCTGCTGTACTACTTCAACTTCGTACAGACCGAATACGTCAAGGAAGCTGAAGACGCGGGCAAGGCGGATGTAATGGCGAAACTTGCGCCACGTGCTCTGTGGTGGTTCCGCTGGGCGGCCATGTTCACGTTTCTGACCGGTCTTGTACTGCTGTGGTGGGTCTCAAGTCAGCAACGCTACAACCTCGGAATATCGCTCGGCGCCCTGATGGGGACCCTGATGATGTTGAATGTGTGGCTGATCATCTGGCCCAATCAGAAGATCGTGATCGGGTTGGCCGAGGGCGACAAGGCCGCGGCTGGACCCAAGGCCGGCCTGGCCTCCCGGACCAACACCTTGTTCTCGCTACCGATGCTCTACTTCATGGTCGCCTCGATACATGGACTTGCAGCCAGTGGTGGCACATGGGGTGCAGAGACGAGCATGCCTGCTCTGATCATTGGCCTTGTCATCATCGCTGTCATCGAGGCGAACGCAATCTGGGGCAAGATGCTGAGCGTCATCCAATCGGTCAATGCCGTAATTATCTCCAGTATTATCCTCACGGTGATCATGGCTGGACTTGTCAATTACATCTGACCTGGTCATGGTCGCGGAAAAAGGGCGCAGCTGCGCCCTTTTTCTGTCGTGGCGGCCCGCAACGCCCGCTCCTCAGACGGCCTCGAGGTCTTTTAATCCCGGGCCCCACTGACGAACCCGGCAAACCCTTTCAACAAACGATAAAGCTCGGGCAACCTGGCGATGCTGATGGCGCTGTCACCATGACTGAGAAAGCGTGTGATGCACAGATAATTGGGGATACCGCGCTCTGTCATCTGCCGCGCAAGCCGCCTGGATTCACCCGGCGGGATCACTCGGTCGGCGCGCCCATGGAGCAGGAAAACCGGGGTCTTCCGATTCACAAAATCAAGGGAAACCCGGTAGCCGCGCCAATCATTGCCAAACGCTGCGATGACCTTGCGGTGAAACTGTTCGCGCTGGTCGGCATCGTCCAGTAGCTGGTAGAGCCGTTCCTGCAGTGGGTCGGCCGGGTCCAGCAGGGCCCGCAGATTCCAGCCACCTTCAAGCTTGGCGTTTTCGCGAATACAGCGCTCGAGCACCTGGTGAAAATCACCGCTCTCGGGCTCGACCTCGCGGTAATAACTGCGCAGCATCAGCATACGCCCGTAAGGGTCTGAGCGCCGGGCGTTGACCAGAAAGTCGCTCACCTGGTCGACATCGTAGTAGCCGCCAATCAGGCACAGTGCAGTGATCCGCTGCCCGAGCGTACTGCTGCAGGCAGCTCGAAGAGCAAAAACACCCGAAAATGACACTGCCATGGCTGCAAACCGCCCAGTGGGGACCAGCCCGCGGTCAGCCGCGATCTGCTCCAGCACGCTCTGGACTTCGGCCGGCTGATTGCGCTCGATCCTGAGCTCCCGGATGGTGGGCAGGTGTGGAATCAGGACCTTGAGACCGGCCGCAGTCAGGGCTCCGGCAAGCTGTTTAACCCTCGGGTCTTCAGCGCCGAGCGCTGCCATGCCATGAATAAAAATCACCGTCCCCGACGGCTTACCGGCCGGCAGGTACTGATCGACCTGGTACCTACCACACGGAACCTTCACCGGGTACTTGGCCGGGTCAGTGTTCTTGCCTTGGAAGCGGATCAGCAGGCGCAGGGTGGCCAACCAGCTGGTGAGGCCTGTTCGCCATCCGGGATCAGCCCAGGCTGCCGAACCATTTGTCATCTGCCCACCTGGCCGTTAGTCAAGCAGCATCTCCGGCTCCCGCGGCGCGCCGATTCGGACCCGCCTGGGCCACCTGACGGGGCGATCCGGGATCAGCCCCAGTGAGAGAACGCTGCATGATCACCGAATCGATCCAGCGCTCGAATTTCCATCCCACCGCCTCCAGAACACCGACTGTTCTGAAGCCTGCTTTCTCATGGAGGCGGATCGACGCGAGGTGCTCTGAGTCACCGATGACCGCGACCAGCTGACGGGCGCCGACAGCCTCGCACCGTCCTATCAGGTCGGTCAGCAGCGCGTAGCCAAGACCCTGACGCTGCAGCGGCCGGGCGACGTAGACCGAATTCTCCAGCGTGTAGCGGTAGCCGGGCCTTGGGCGATAAGGGGTCGCGTAGGCATACCCGGAGACCAGACCGTCGACCTCCACGACCCGGTAAGGCAGGCCGGCCTCTGTGACACCTAGCCACCTGGTTTTCATCTCTTCAACGCCGGGTACGGTGATCTCGAACGAGGCGCTGTGTTCGAGCACCTCGATAGCATAAATCGACCGGATAGCCTCCAGATCGCCGACCTTGGCAGACCGTATCAGGAACTCGCTCATGTCATTGCCTGATGGGATCATCCCCTGCAGTTTTCGCCCGGCTCTGACCAAAAAAAAGGCCGGCAAGGTGCCGGCCCCAGTTTCCCACATCCTCCCCCGATGTGTTGGTTTCGATGGTTCAGCCGAGCAGCGGCGCACCGAGCAGCGGCGCGATCACCAGAGAGACAATCGCCATCACGTTGATCAGGATATTCATTGAAGGGCCAGAGGTATCCTTGAACGGGTCCCCAACTGTATCGCCCACGACGACCGCCTTGTGGACTTCCGAGCCCTTGCCGCCGAGGTTGCCCTTCTCGACGTATTTCTTGGCATTGTCCCAGGCACCGCCGGCATTGGCCATGGTGAGCGCCAGCAGGACACAGCCCAGCAGCGCCCCGCCCAGCATACCGCCAAGGGCCGCCGGGCCAAGAGCAAATCCGACGACCACCGGTGCACCGACAGCCAGTACGCCAGGCAGCACCATTCGCTTGAGCGCCGCGGTGGTCGCAATCTCGATACAGCGGTTCGAGTCGGGCTCTGCTGTCCCTTCCATCAGGCCGGGTATCTCCTTGAACTGGCGCCTGATCTCACGGATCATGTCAAAAGCCGCGTCACCGACCGCGGTCATGGTGATGCTGCTGACCAGGAACGGAAAGATACCGCCGAGAAACATGCCGGCGAGGACCGTTGGATCACTGATTCTGAGCGTGAAGTCGGGAACGTGATGAGCGACCGTTTCGATATAAGCTGAGATAATGGCCAGCGCTGCCAGCGCCGCGGCACCGATCGCAAAGCCCTTGCCGATCGCAGCGGTGGTGTTACCCAGCTCATCGAGCTTGTCGGTGATCTCGCGAACCTCTTCACCCAGGCCGGCCATCTCAGCGATGCCTCCGGCGTTGTCTGCCACTGGCCCATAGGCATCAATCGCCATGGTGATGCCAACAGTCGCGAGCATGCCGACCGCGGCGATACCAACCCCGTAAAGACCCGACAGATTGCTGGCGATCAGGATGATCGCGCAAAGCGTCAAGACCGGAACGGTGACCGACTGCATGCCGATCGCCAGACCACTGATCATGACGGTAGCCGGGCCGGTCTCGCCTGAACCTGCGATCTTCTGCACGGGTTTACCCGCGGTGTAGTATTCGGTAACCAGGCCGATCACGATCCCACCGAGGGCACCGACCACGACAGAAAACCAGATTCGGATGCTGGTGCCACCGAAGTAAACCAGCACCAGCGCAGCCACGATGAAAATCACCGAGGCACCGATCGTTCCCATGCGAAGCGCCGTCTCGGGTGACTTGCCGGAGGCGCTCCGTACCACCTGAATGCCGAGCAGCGAGCAGACGATACCCACTGAGGCCAGAGCAAGCGGCAGAAACATGAGCTTCTGCTGATCACCGCCGGCCAGTGCGCTGATCACCTCGGGAGACAGGGTTGCTGCGATGGCAATAGAGGCGATCATGGCGCCGCAATAGGATTCGAATATATCCGAACCCATACCGGCCACGTCCCCGACATTGTCTCCGACGTTGTCGGCGATGACACCCGGATTGCGCGGATCGTCTTCGGGTATGCCGGCCTCCACCTTGCCGACCAGATCAGCGCCGACGTCGGCGCTCTTGGTAAAAATTCCACCGCCCACTCTTGAGAAAAGTGCCACTGAAGATGCGCCCATACCAAAACCGTGGATAACGTGCGCGGTCGCCGGGTCACCCCCGAAATAGAGATACAGGACGCCCAGACCCAGCAGTCCCATCGCCGCCACGGTCAAACCCATGATCGAGCCGCCGTAGAACGCGACCGTCAATGCGGCCGGCGCGCCACTCTCGGCCGCCGCTGTGGTTGTTCGGGTGTTGGCCCTGGTGGCGGTGAACATACCGATGTAGCCAGCCAGCGCGGAGCAGAATGCACCGATCAGGAAGGCGACCATCGAACGCCAGCCCAGGTCCGAGATCAGGATCAGCACGGCGACGACAGCCACAAAGATCGCCAGATAGGAATACTCACGGCGTATGAAGACCAGGGCACCGCGGTGAATCATCTCTCCGATTTCACTGACTTTTCCACTGCCCGGTGCGTAACGGAGCACAGCGCGATAGATGCCGAAAGCGGCGATCAGGCCAACGATGCCGAGTATGATGGGAACAAATGCGACTGGGGACATTGTAACTCCTTGAAATTAAAGGAAATCGATTCGCTCAAAGATGGTTTCTGCGGACGAAAGCGGGCGATTCTACCACGCAACAAAGGGAATTCCAGCGTCTGCCAGGTAGCCGGAACCCGCTCTTAACCGGAAAGAAATCGTCGCCAGTCGCTGTCAGCCGCCCATCTTGCGCCGCCGGGCCCGGGGGTGGGCCCGATCGTAGACTTTTGCCAGATGCTGAAAATCGAGATGGGTGTAGACCTGGGTGGTTTTGATATCGGCGTGGCCAAGCAGTTCCTGTACTGCACGCAGGTCACTGCTGGATTCGAGCAGATGGGTGGCAAAGGAATGACGCAGCATGTGGGGATGGACGCTGCGCCCGAGCCCCTGTTTCCGGGCCCAGTATCCGACCCGTTTCTGAATAGAACGACGGCCCAGGCGCCGGCCCTTGTGGTTCTTCTGGCCGCCGAGCCGGATGAAAACCGCCTGCTCACGCTGAGCCGTGAGTGTGGCGCGCCGATTAAGCCACTCGTCGAGCGCATCCAGCGCTTTCCCTCCAATGGGCACGACCCGGTCTTTGGATCCCTTGCCGGTCACACGCACCAGCCGGTCGGCTCGGTCTATATCCCGCAGACTCAGCCCCGCCAGCTCGGAAAGCCTGAGGCCAGAAGAGTAGAACAACTCGAGAATGGCCCGGTCCCGACACGCAAGATCACTGTCTGAGACATCAATTTCCAGCAACTGCCTGGCCTGATCCGCGCTCAGCGTCCTAGGCAGAGGGCGTTCCAGCCTAGGGGCACTGACACCGACGAATGGATTGCTGGCATGCAGCTGCTCGCTGAAGAGGCGGTCCCGGGAAACGCGGTTCTCGCCCAGCAGGAAATAAAACAGCTGCCGTGCCGCAGACAGTGCCCGCTGGATTGAACGCCCGGAAAGGTCAAGACGATGAAGGTACACCGGAAAAGCCCTGGCTTGGGCAAATCTCATCTGCTTCAGATCAACCACGCCCTGGTGACCTGCAAAGGCAACAAGCTTATCGAGGTCACGCCGATAGCTGTTCACGGTATTGACCGAAAGCCGCCGTTCATAGCGTAGATGATCAAGAAACGCGGTAACTGGTTCGCTTGGTCCACTCATAATCAGGCTCTCACGGGACCGCTAGTTCGATCTCACCCCGAAAAACCGTCTCGGCAGGGCCCCGCATGTGCAGTGTACCCGTTCCCGGCCAATTCACTTCAACAACGCCTCCGGTCAGTTCAACCTGTACGACGTCGTCGACCAACCCCTCATCCCGGTACACCGCCATGGCGGCACAAGCACCGCTGCCGCAGGCTCGCGTCTCACCGACACCCCGTTCCCAGACCCGCAGCCGCAGGTGCCGCCGGCCCGTAATCTCGGCAAATCCGACGTTAGTCCTCTGGGGAAAGTCCGGATGCTGTTCGATAGCCGGCCCCAGCCTGGACACCGGTGCGTTCGCGATTTGATCGACCCGCAATACCGCGTGAGGGTTGCCGATCGAGGCCACCGCCAAGCGGATGCTTTCCCCGCCGACCAGGAGTTGGTATTCGCGGGCCCTGGCCGGTGCCCGGAACGGAATGTCGTCCGGTTCAAACTGCGGTATCCCCATTTCCACCGACACCTGCCAGTCATCATCTGCCTCAAGCGTCAAATGACTGGTCTGGGTCCTCACCCGAAGCCGCCGCTTGGCGGTCAGTCCGGACTCGATAAGGTAACGGGCAAAACAACGGGCGCCGTTACCGCATTGGCCGACCTCGCTGCCATCAGCATTGAAGATACGCATGTGGAAATCGACCGAGTCATCACCAGGCTCAGCGACGATAAGCTGGTCGCAGCCGACCCCGGTGTGGCGGTCCGCCAGCCGGCGGACGGTAGCCGAGTCCAGCCGAACCGCATGCCGGATCCCATCGAGCATGATGAAATCGTTGCCGAGGGACTGCATTTTGGTAAACGCTGCCATGGGCACAATTCCCGCCGGATAGACATCCAGGGTACTGGGGTGAGGCGATTATAGGGTAGAGGCACCTTCGCAGGCTGTGCGGACCCCCACGGGGCAGGCCCTCAGCCGGACAGGTCCGGGCAGACGCTTATCCAGTCGTAGCGCGGATCACCGACGGCGATGAACCAGGGATTGAGGACGCTGGGTTTGTTGTACTGCAGATTGTTGCCGGCACAATCCATGATCCTGCCACCCGACTCGTTCAGAATACAGTGAGAGGCACCGGTGTCCCACTCCGACGTCGGGCCAAGCCTCGGGTACACATCAGCACTCCCTTCGGCCACCAGGCACACCTTGAGCGCACTGCCCATGCTGACGGTCTCAACACCATGCCCGCTGCACTGGGCAAGTGCTTCGCGGAAACGGTCGACCGCCGAACCGGAGTGAGAGCGGCTGACGACCATCCGGGCCGCACCGCCGTTGTAGTGGCTGGACTCGATCCGTTCGTTGTCGCATCCCTCGGTGCGCCGCCAGGCACCCTGCCCGACAGTTGCAAAGTGCGACATCGCTCGGACCGGGGTATGGACAACACCCAGTACCGGCAGGCCAGCCTCAATCAGTGCGATATTGACGGTGAACTCACCGTTGCGCTTGATGAATTCCTTGGTACCGTCGAGTGGGTCAACCAGCCAGAATCGCTGCCAGTCCATGCGCTCGGCGGCAGTGATACCGGACGACTCCTCGGACAATACCGGTGTCAGCGGAATCAGCGGTTCAAGTCGCCGGCTGATCAGTTCATGTGCGCGGTGATCTGCAACGGTAACGGGAGAGCCGTCGGCCTTCTCGATCACGTCGTAGTCCTTCTCATAAATGTCGAGAATCTCCCGACCCGCCTCAACTGCGATCTGAAGAACCTGCTCCACAATCCCGTTGTCAGTCATGATTCTTCCTTCAGTGCATCCTGAACAAGATAGGTCGCCAGCAGGCTACGCGCATCGCTGAAGTCATCCCGGGATCTCAGACGAGCAAGATCTGTCAGCGGCCAGGCCAGAGTCTGGAGCGGTTCTGGCTCATCACCGGGACGTGAATCGGCGTAAAGATCGCGGGCCAGAAATATAAAGGTCCGATAGTTGGAGTAGGCCGGCGTCAGCGCAACGGATGCCACCTGCAGAATGTTTCTGGCAGCAAATCCTGTCTCTTCCTGCATTTCCCGCTGTGCTGCGTGGCACGGGCTTTCGCCGCCGTCAATTCGACCTTTGACAAAACCAAGTTCATAGCGTTCCAGGCCAACGGCGTACTCGCGTACCACTAGCAGATTCTGCGCATCGACCATAGGCACAACCAGCACCGCACCCGAGCCGCTGCCCATCAACCGTTCGAAGCGGGCCTTGCGCCCGTTCGAAAAGGCGAGATCCACAGCTTCGATGTGGAACAGTCTCGTCTGGGCGAGCGTCTCGACATTGAGAACCTGAGGGAGATCATTCATGAGACAGTCGCAACGACTTCGCTAAAGCTTCCGGCACCGACAGAGCATAACTCAGCCGAAGGCAAAAACGCAGTAGTCCCTTAACGGTCATGCCTCATCACCGTTAGAATTGGGCGCACCTGCAACACCGTAGCCCTCGGGCTACGTGCCCGGCATCGGTCAGCTGGCAGCTGATGTCAGACCCGGTTGAACCGGCGCCGAGAGTGACCCGGCTGAATTCAGGAGACGTGGTGACTTCAGTGAGTTCGTCTTCGCAACCGACAGTCACCCAGGCGTTTGTCCAGGCTCTCGAAGCAAAAGGCCTGACGGTCGACCCCGACCAGAAGCCAGTCCTCGGCCAGTTTGACCGCCTGCACCATGAACTGACCCGAAGCGATCATCTGGTACCGTACCCGGGGTTTTTCAGTCAGCTCCATAGACGGCTGGCCCGAAGAACCCATGATGGTCCGCGCGGGATCTACCTGTGGGGTGGTGTTGGCCGGGGCAAAACGATGATCATGGATGTGTTTCATCAGTCGCTGGCCGGGCCCGGTACGCGCCGCACCCATTTCCACCGTTTCATGCTGGAGATCCATCAACGGCTGCGCCAGCTGCGGGACCAGGAAGACCCCCTGGAGCAGATCAGCCGGGCGATCAGCCGTAAAACGCGCCTGCTGTGTCTTGACGAGTTGTTCGTAGAGGACATCGGCGATGCCATGATTCTTGGCGGTCTGCTGCGCGGCCTGATCGACGCCGGGGTGTGCCTGGCATTCACCTCGAATTACAGGCCGACTGACCTGTACCGGGATGGGCTGCAGCGCGATCGCTTCCTGCCGAGCATCGCGCTGATTGAGAAGCACACCCTGGTCACCCACCTGGGCGGGCAACTTGATTACCGCCTGGAACTGCTGGGTCGCTCAGACGTTTTCTACACCCCGCATGATGCAACAACCGACCAGACGTTCCGGCGCCTGTTTCTGCAGATTGCCTCGGGATCGGGCGAGTTCGACACCAGCGTCAGTATCAATGACCGCCTCATTCCGGTGCGGGCGACCGCGGAGGGCATCAGCTGGTTCGATTTCACGGCGCTGTGCGAGGGCCCCCGCTCCAAAGCTGATTACGTAGAGTTATCGCGCGCCTGTCACACCGTACTACTCTCCAACATTCCAAAGCTGCATTCCCACCAGGACGACTGTGTGCGCCGACTGATTGAATTGATCGATGAGTTCTATGATCGCCGGGTCAACGTGATCGTCTCTGCTGCCGGACCGCCTGAGACCCTTTACACGGGATCACGATTGACATTGCCATTCAACCGTTCAACCAGCCGGCTGATGGCTTTCCAGTCAGCGGATTACATCGCCCTGCCCCACCGGCCCTGACTCTACAGCCGGTGTGGATAACCGTTCTGTGGGTCAGCCCGTCAGTCTGGACGCGATCCAGCACTGAAAGGCATGCACACTGGGTTCCAGCCGCGGGGAAAAGCGTCCGGGTCGAGCCAGGCACGAGGACAACCCTCGCTGTTGTCCTTCAAGGATGGGAATATCTTCGGCGAGCCCCGCTTCCATCCGGTACAGGTACTTGTCCAGTTGTTCCGGAAAGTCCTCGCGGCCGGCAGATTCGGTCGGAAAGCACAAGGTCAGGGTGGCCCGGGTCGACGAGGGTGACAGCGGAACCGCCTCCAACGCCCACAGTGCGTCAATCGACGCGGCAAAGGTGAGATTGGGATAGACCCAGCTGTAGCGGGTCCCAGTCAGTTCACGCCCGGAAAGACCTGGCATGGGGGGCAGGGGCGGCGTGCCGTCATCAAGTTTGCCGGTACTGGAGACGGAGCGATGTTCGCCGAACTGCGTCGTGAAATTTCCGCGAACGGCCTCGGGTGCATCCGGCGGTGCGTAATAGGTGGAAAACGTGCCGGAGTGTACTTTCTGTAAGTGATAGTACTCGTTGAACACCTCCAGAAAGGCCTTCCAGTTACACCTGACATCGAATTCCCGGGTTGAGCCAGTCACCAGTGTCTCCAGTTGCCAGGGTCGATGAAGCGCCTCGAAGTCACCCAGCCATTCGTCTATCGGCGGGGCATTGCCATCTACGTTGATAAACACAAACCCTGCCCGACAAGCCACCGGTACCGAAACAAGCCCATAGTCGGCCTTGCAGAAGTCGACTGCGTCGCCCATCCGCGGGGCTGACTGCAACTGACCGTCAAGACCGTAGGTCCAGGCATGGAACGGACAGACGATCCGTTCGCAGTGGCCAGGCCCGGGCTCGAGCAACCGCATGCCGCGGTGACGGCAGCTGTTCCCGTAAGCACGCAGCCTGCCGGCCTGATCTCGGATCAGTACCACAGGGGTGCCGCCGGCCTCCAGAGACAGGTAATCGCCCGGCTCAACGAGCGCCTCTGCCCGCCCTGCACTGACCCAACCGCCCCTGAAAGCCAGCCGCATCTCTTCGTTGAAGATCTCCGGGGCAGTGTAGAACACCGGCGGCAGCGATTCGGCCTCCTCAACGGACCGGAATAGGCGCTCGAACTCAGATTTCCTGAACATAGTCCCCCCTCGTTAGGCCGACAGACCCGGCTACTTTAATGATCTTGTGAGTCGCTACACCCGGCGATTCAGTAGAGATCCAGCGGGTCAACGTCGACGGACCAGCGTACACGACCGGCCAGCCTGAGTGTCTCCAGTTCAGCCAGCCAGTGCCTGAGAAACTCTCCCAATGATCCCCGCCGGGTCCCGGAAACCAGCAACTGGGCCCGAAAACGCCCTGCTCGACGCTCCATCGGAGAGGGAACCGGCTCCATCAACCGTATATCCGGAACCGGGTGCTGATTCAACCAGCGACGGGCTGTGGTAGCGGCACTCGTCAGAAAACGCATCGGCGTCTCTTGCTGGTGCGCCTCGGCCCTCAGCAGCACAAACTGGGCATAAGGGGGATAACCCGCTGCTCTGCGCTCGGCCAGACAGGCCGTGGCGAACCCGTCAAAATCATGCCGGTTCAATTGAACGTAAGACAGCGCCTCCGGGAACATCGTCTGGACGACAACATCGCCGTGCCGGGACCCCCGACCAGCCCGCCCCGCGACCTGGGTCAGTTGCTGAAACAGCCTTTCCGAGGCCCTGAAATCGAAGCTGAACAGCCCGCGATCTGTGTTCAGGACACAGACCAGGGTCACCCCGGCAAAGTGATGCCCTTTCGACAGCATCTGTGTCCCGACCACGATATCGGCCTGCCCGGAGTGAATTGACGACAGCGCCTGTTCCAGGCGACCCTTGCCGGCAGTACTGTCGCTGTCCAGCCGCAGGACCCTGGCCGCCGGAAAAAGCCTGCTCAGTTCACCTTCGACCCGTTGAGTGCCTTCTCCGACGTGATACAGACCCTGCTGTCCACAGGCGGGGCAGGACACCGGTGCGCTCCGGGCAGCCCCGCAGTGATGGCAGCGCAGCCGTCCACTGCCCTGATGCAGCGTCAGACTGGCGTCGCAACGCCGACACTTGCCCTGCCAGCCACAGTCAGAACACAGCACCACGGGGGCAAAACCGCGGCGGTTAACGTAAACGATGCTCTGCTCTTCGCGCTCCAGCCGCCCGGCCAGGGCCTTGACCACCGGGGCAGACAGGCCATTGTGGACCGGCACCGATTTGAGGTCGACCAGATGTACCCTGGGCATCGCCGAACCACCTGCCCGCTGCGGCAGGACCAGCAGCCGATAGCGCCCGCGGCGAGTATTCTCCACTGTTTCAAGGGCCGGCGTGGCCGAACCCAGCAGCACGGGGATCTTCTCCTGCTGAGCCCGCTTGACGGCTATGTCCCTGGCGTTGTACCGGAACCCGTCCTGCTGTTTGTAGGATGCGTCATGCTCTTCATCAACGATAATCAGCGCGGGTCGTTCGAGCGGCGTAAATACGGCGGAGCGGGTACCCAGAACCACGTCGGCTGCCCCCTGACGGGCGGCCCACCAGGCCCGATGGCGTTGACGGCTGCCCAGCCCTGAGTGCAGAACCACTAGTTTTCCTGTCAGGCCGTGCTGAAAACGCTCAACCAGCTGGGGCGTGAGCGCAATCTCGGGTACCAGTACCATGACCTGTCCTCCACGGGAAATAGCCTCAGCGGCACTGCGCAGGTACACCTCGGTCTTCCCGGCGCCGGTCACTCCATGGAGCAGATAGGACGTGTAACGCCCTAAAGATGCATTGATCCGGGCGACAGCCTGCGATTGCGCGTCGTTCAGTCGGGGACGAGCACCCTGTGCGGCGTCCAGCAACGGGTGATCATCCGATTCTGTGCTGGTCACCCAGCCGCGGGTCACAAGTCGAGCCAGAGCCGGCTGTGCCCGATCGGCCAGAAACCGGACATCGCCGTCGCCGAGCCCATCCGACGCAGCGGCTTTGAGGCTCTCCAGCAATCTTCGTTGAACGACTGATCGTTTAGCCAGCGTCTGCAGTGCCTCGATGCCCTGGGCAGTGATCTGCCAATGGCGGGATCTCGCCGGTTGCAATGACCCACCGCGGCGCAGCACCACCGGTAACGCGACATGCAGAATCTCACCGACAGGGTGCTGGTAGTACTCGGCTGCCCAGAGTAGAAGCCTGAACAACGGCTCTGGAAAGACCGCCTCTTGATCGAGCACACGAGACACAGTCTTAAGCTTGCGAGCCGATAGATCGGTCCTGACATGCGCTGCACAGACCACGCCAACCACTGAACGCTTTCGAAGTGGCACCTGGACACGGCAACCCGGAACAACTCCGGCAGCACTCGATGGCAGTTTGTAGTCAAACGTCCGCCTCAGTGGTACAGGCAACGCAACACGCAGTGCGTCTTTAATGGCCATCAGAAACGATTCACTTTCGGTTTTGGTTCATGGCGATTAACTTGAAAACTTTCTGTCAGTTCACAGTAAGACAAGATAAATTATTGAGTCCAAAAAAGCTTTCGGTTTTGTACACAGAAGCTGTGGATAACTCTGTGTACAAAAAGACCGTGGTTGTCCTTTGCAGCCCGCCATTTCGCCTGTTCCATCAACTGACCAAAAATTAAGCAACTAAATGTGGGTTGAATTTCAACGGCTTACGGTCAGGCTCGACGAATCTAGCCCACTGGGCCGGACCCACTGCTGTGGAGCAGCGAGAGCGACGCCGATGTGCATAAAGCGGGCCTGTTCAAACTGCCAAAGCCCCTAAGGCAGTATCCTAATCATCGTTAATGATCAATCATTTAGATGGTGGAGTTCGCAGCACTTGCGAAAAATTTGCGGGTCGGTCGACGCTCTTTGCACTGCATAGAAATGACATCATGCAAAGCCAGAAAAGATAACGAAGCGCACAAAATTTTCATGTCTTAACTTCAGTTCGACACCCGGTCTGTTCCAAGCGTTGCGCCACAAACAAAAACTCTTGCCCGCCATCGGCAGCAGTCGATACCCGTATGCAGCCAACTCAAAGACGAACTGATCACGCGTTGTTCTGACGTTGCTGATAAGACAAGATCATCGGTCGACTTTATGGATCGGTCCGAGCCAGCCCAGCCCCGATCAAGTGGACGCCTTCTGGTGACGCCATGTCGGGCAAGGTGAGGGCGGTCAAGGCGAAAAACAATTCCGGACCGGCCGAACGAATGGCGTGCTGCTCCAGAGCCTGTTCCAGGTTCGCCGCAGCCTTTAAGGTAATCCCCAAGATCTTGTCGATAACCGGATCGTCAAAATCGGCCATATAGAGCCTGGCCCGCGCACCGCTGGGGGCCCGGCCCTCGCTTGTGATCCCCATGCACCTGCGGAACAACTGGGCTGGAAACGTACCCAGCGCTGCCAGGAACCCCATACAGTCTGCTACCAGTTCATCCAGCATATTAGACCGCATAGACCCGTAGAACCTTGTCGTGGCATAGTGGGTAAATTCGTGCTCCAACCGCAGTGTGTTGGAGGCCGCCAGCCAGGTCGACGCATCGTGCATACCCGGCACCAGCGTGTGTGCGACGCTGCCGTAAGGTGCCGTGTGCAGTACCAGGACTCGATCACGGATCAGTTCAGGTTTTTGCTGCACAAAGCGCTGTAATGCTGATCCCCAGTGTTCCCCGGGGGTCTGATCGACCTGGCCTCGTTGCCATTGTTCTTTCAGCAGCCTGACGCGATCCCAGTTGTTGATCCCGCCAATACACATTGCGTGCATCCCCTCGGGGTAGATCCGCGGCTCACAACGGCCGCCGATCGCCCGGACCAGGCGCAGAAAGTCCTCCCGGTGGGGTGTCTGGAGAACCGGCAGCGCCCCGGCAAAATGGCTTGGAATCTTCAGTTCCAGTACTTCCGGGCACTCCAACTCGAGACACCCCCCGAAATCCTTCTCCTCGAAAGGCAAGCCCTTTTTCATCACCTTGGCATAGGCTGGCGATGCGGAGACTCCTTCTCTTTGGGGGATACACAGCTGAGGCAGTTTGCTTTGTAGAGCTTGGAAAAAGCCGCTGCCTGTGCCACCCCCCTCCTGGAGATATTGTCGCCAGTGCGCCACGTGAGGCTCCTCAGCGGCAGGTACCTTTGCTAAAAACCCGCCGGTTTCCCCGAAACCGGAGAAATATCGAGCCAATTGCTGTGTCTGGTCCATACCTAGTCGACTTCGGTCAGCTGGTTCAAAGATCAATAACAAGAGGAGTGTACAACTCCTCGAAAGCTGCGCCAGATCATAGGTGAAACAGCGCGGGTTTATCGATTTATGCCATAATCCCCGCGCTTTTTTGCAGTTGCTGCAGGTTCAGAACCCACGCCTGGGCACTATGACCCCACTGATTCGGCATGAATGAACTCAAACTCGGAATACCCAAGGGCAGTCTGGAGGAGCCCACCGTAGCGCTTTTCCAGCGTGCCGGATGGCGAATCCATTCTAGGTCTCGTAACTATTTCCCTGGTATCGACGATCCCGAGATCTCCTGTGCCCTGGTCCGGTCCCAGGAAATGCCGGTCTACGTCGCCAACGAAACACTAGACCTGGGGCTGACCGGCCTGGACTGGGTCCTTGAAACCGGCGCCGAGGTCGAGGAGGTCTGCGACCTGGTTTACTCCAAGAGTTCCGACACGCCCTGCCGCTGGGTACTGGCCGTACCGCAAGACTCCCCGATCCGATCCATCGCAGACCTCGAAGGCCGCAAACTGGCCACGGAACTGGTTAATTTCACGAAGAAATTCCTTTCTGACCGCCAGATCAAATGCCAGGTCGAATTCTCATGGGGTGCCACAGAAGCCAAAGCGGTCGAAGGGTTGGTGGACGCGGTCGTAGAGATCACCGAGACCGGCAGCACGATTCGTGCCCACGGCCTGCGCATCGTCTGCGACCTGCTGCAGACCCACACCCGACTGATCAGCAACCGCAACGCCCTGGCTGACCCCTGGAAGAAGAAAAAAATTGACCAGATCGCCCTGTTGCTAAAGGCCGCACTCGAGGCCCACCGCAAGGTGGCGCTGAAGATGAACGCCCCCAGGGGCCAGCTGGAACCGATCATGGCTCTGCTGCCCAGCCTGCAGGCCCCGACCGTCAGCGAACTGTCCGACGGCGCCTGGGTGGCACTGGAAACGGTCGTGGACAGTGAACTGGTCAGAGATCTGATTCCCAGACTACGCCAGGCCGGTGCCCAGGGGATACTGGAGTATGAGCTTCGCAAGATTGTCTAGGCAAAGCTGACCCTCAGACCCGCCAGATCGAGCACCTGACCGAGCAGCTTACAATGGCGCACGATCTGCCCCTGTGCATCATCAACCGCGGCCAGACCCGGGCGGATCACGATGGCACGGCAAAGGTCGACGGTGAGTGTAGGGCCGTCCTCACCCAAATTGTGGCCCAGCTGGAGCAGAGCTAGCTTTTCTTCAACCTGCGCACCAGCGGCAGAATCGTTTCGGCCAGAGACTCGAGATCCAAAGGGCCGATATGCTTGTGCCGGATAACACCCTGGCCGTCGATCACAAAGGTCTCGGGAACCCCGTAGACACCCCAGTCGATGCCGACCTGTCCATCGGCGTCGACAGCGATTCTGGCGTAGGGGTTGCCGAGTTGTTTCAGCCAGGCCCGGGCATCCTCGGGTAGATCCTTGTAATTCAGGCCAATAATGTCGACTTCCCCGCTGGTCGCGACCTGATTCAGCAACCCGTGTTCGGCACGACAGGATACGCACCAGGAGGCCCAGACGTTGAGCAGCCAGACTCTGCCCTTCATCTCAGCAGGGCCGATACTTCCTGGCGCCAGCATTCGGGGTAGTTGAAAAACCGGTGCCGGCTTGTCGATCAGGGGTGAGGGCACTTCGCGCGGATCGAGTTTAAGCCCCACTGCAAGGAATACGCCAATTACGGCAAAAACGGCCAGCGGCAGCAGAAAACGGGCAGACTTCATAGCCAAACACCTTTCCCCTCAGGCCCCGGCCTGGTTAGAACCCAGCACCTGGACCCCCGCTCAGTCATCATCACGACCGGCGGCAGGGGCTTCGGCTTGATTTGTGGGCATTAGAGTTCGCAACCGGTCGACAACCTCTGGGCTGGCAAAATTCCGACCCCCTTCTGCAAAGAACGCGATCCTGCCTTGCGGGTCGACGATAAAGCTGGTGGGTAGAGCCCGCACCCGCCACTGGCGAGTCGTCAGCATGTTCTCATCGAGCAGGACCGGGAAACTGAATCCTGGGATCAGTCCGTCTAGAAACCGCTTGGCCGTCAGGCGGTCTTCACCGACGTTGACAGCCAGCAGCTCGAACCGCTCCCCCGCCAACTCTGCCCGCATCACCTGCAGGGTCGGGAACTCGGCCATGCACGAACTGCACCAGCTCGCCCAGAAATTCACCACCAGCACGCGGTCGCTGTAGTCTGCCAGGGTCCGTTTCTTGCCGGTCAGATCCTCAAGTGCGAACCGCGCGACAGCATCGCGACCGGCAAACAGCCTGAAGTCGGTTCCCAACTCCCGGGCATCGGCCACGGTAACGCTGCACAGAGCCAACACCAGCGAAAGGGCTTTTACAAAGCACCGCAACGGTGTGACTTCGCTAGATGTTTCTAGTTGACGGCCTGCTCCGCGGCCGCATTGGCGATCTCGACCAATTCGCCGGCTGGCACATAGCCCGGGATGACCTGCCCATCCTGGAGCACGATGGTCGGCGTGCCGCGTACGCCCACCAGCTGAGCCGCCTCGATGTGCCGGCCGATTGCGGTCGGGCAGGACTTTTTCTCTATCGACAGCCCGGCCTTGGCATCGGTCATTGCCTGCTGTGGGTCATCGGCGCACCAGACTGAAACCAGCGTTTCAAAAGTGGGCGACTGGGTACCGGCCCGCGGGTAACCCAGGTAACGAACCTTGACACCGCCGGCGTTGATGGTAGCCATTTCCCGGTGCAGCTTGACACAGTAACCACAGCTGGTATCGGTAAAGACCGTGATGGTACTCGTCACACGGGCCGGCTCGAAGACGACCATACCTGCCTCGTCCAGCTGGCCAAGAATCTCGACCCGCCCGGTCTTTCGGGCGTCTTCAGTCAGATTTACATTCTTGTCTAGATCGATCAGGTCACCGTAGAGCAGATATTTCCCGTCCGCCGAGATATAAACGACTTTCGGACCGTAGATTGCCTGGTAGAAGCCCTTAACTGGTGCGGCTGACACCGCATCCGGCGCCTCCCCCGGTAGTAGGCCAGCAGCCGTTTCCAACACGGCACTCGGCACCTCGTCGGCGCTGGCTGGCGAGATCATGATCAGCATGACCAGCAACAAATGAGCAAATAGCCGCATAGCAGGTACCCCAGGGATCAATTTAAGGCCGTCAGCTGTCAAATTCTGCCGCAAGGTGCATTCTACCGCGAATCACCTGATCCGCCTTGACCCGGATCAGGGTGCTTCTGGCCCGATCGCCTGTATCACATGTCCGCCGGACTTCTCATCGTGCTCGAGCTGCAGCAGACCGCGAGACTCGGCCTCTTCCAGCAGACCGCCGAACGACCTGAACCCATGATAGCGTTCACTGAACCCCGGCTGACGCCGTTTCAGGGCCTGTTTGACCATCGATCCCCAGACCTTCTCGCTGTCACCGCGTTCCTCGAACAGATCCTCGAGAGTCGACATGACCATGTCGATGGCTTCCTGACGGCGCCTGTCATCCTCGCTCAACGGGCTCTTCTTATCGGTCGAGCGAGTCCTGGTCTTTTTCTTACGTGTCGACGAGGCTTTCGGCCGGGCGATGTCGTCGTAGAAAATAAATTCGTCACAGTTCGCTGTCAACAGGTCAGAGGTCGAGTTTTTGACCCCCAAGCCGATGACATACTTGTTGTTCTCACGCAGTTTACTGACCAGCGGTGAGAAATCGGAATCACCACTGATGACCACAAACGTATCAACGTGCGATTTGGTGTAACACAGGTCGAGCGCATCGACGACCATACGGATGTCTGCAGAATTCTTGCCCGACTGCCGCAGGTGGGGGATATCGATCAGCTCGAAGGCCGCTTCGTGCATGACGGCTTTGAATTCGGTGTAGCGGGTCCAGTCGGCATAGGCCTTTTTGACCACGATATTGCCCTTGAGCAGTAATCGCTCCAGCACCACCTTGAGCTCAAACCGCTTGTGCTTGGCATCACGCACACCCAACGCGATGTTCTCGAAATCACAGAACAAGGCCAGATTCCGGGTATTGCTGTCGTTACTCATTGGCAGAGATTTCCAGGCGGTCCCGGAGTGCCTCTGACTCGGCCTCCGGACGATGGATGGACGGTCAGTTTAACCGCGGCACCGGGTCAGAGCCAGTAACCCGTTCACCCAGGCGGGGTCTTTTTCATCATCCTGATGCGGAAACGCAGCCGGTCGCGCTGCAGCAGCGGCGCAAGCCCAGGGGTCACCTGCAGGTGAGCACGAAGGTCCGCGCTCTGTGCCTCGAACGGCAGCAGGCCTACGATCACATTTTCGATACCGGGCGCGCGCAACTCGAATCCGGAGCGGAACCGCTGGTCAGGCCCGAAAATACTGCCGACGACCGAATCGAGCCGTTCTTCACGATCAGCAAAATTGATGCTGAGGATGCCGTCCCGGGCCAGACAGCGCTTGAGCTTCCTGAACCACGGCCGGTCAAAAGGGCGGGCACGAGCCGCGACACCACCGCTGCCGCCAAAAAGATCGTCGATTACCAGGTCGAAAGGGCGGCCGGCGTAACGGCCAACAAATTCCCCGGCGTCGGCCAGCTCCAGCGTGGCCATCGAATCGGTGACCCCGAAGTGCTCGCGCGCAACCTGCAGATGGATGGGGTCGTTCTCGACAGCAGTGATCTCGAGTGGACCGAACACCGTGGTCAACTGCCGGATCACAGTTCCGGCACCGGCACCCAGCAACAGGACCCGGCGGGGCATGCCGCTGACCCGGAACAGTGCCGGAAGCCAGAGCAGGTCCCAGACACTCCCGGTTGCCGGACAGCGCTCACTGAACTGGCTGTGCAGAACCCCGTTGTTGTACAGCCGCAGGCTCGACCCCGCGGCCCGAACTTCGTAGCGGGTGTCGCCTGACCGGTGGCTCCACAGAATCGCCATTTGCCTTGACCCCCACTAACGGTCCTTCAATTCACTGCCAGGTTATTACAAGGGCAGTATCTGCCAAGTGTAACCGGCCGGCACGCACCGCCAACCAAAGCCGGTGGTCTCCGACAAGAGATGGATGGGGTAAACTGTCGGGGTGGACCGTACTCCGGAACGAGGCCCTTCAACGGGGCTTTTCCTTTGTGCTGATGAATGACCGACTTTTCTCGCTGGCCGGCCGCAAGGCACTGGTCACAGGTGCATCGGGTGGCCTTGGCAGAAATTTCGCCAGCGTCCTGGCAGCTGCCGGTGCCACGGTCGTATTGACCGGCCGGCGCACCAAACAGCTCGAACAGGCAGCCGAGGACATCCATTCGGCTGGCGGCGAGGCTTCTGTCATCCCGATGGATGTGACCGACGAGAGTGCTGTAGCCAAAGCATTCGACTACGCTGAGAACATCTTTGGTTGTGTCGATGTCCTCGTCAACAACTCCGGAATCGCCCACGGCGAGCTGGCGCTGGACATCAAGAGCAACGACTGGGACCGGGTGGTCGACACCAACCTGCGGGGCGCCTGGCTGGTGGCCCGCGAGGCGGGGAAAAGACTGGTGGGCGCGGGACAACCCGGCAGCATCATCAACATCGCGTCCATACTGGGTCTGCGGGCACTCAAGGCCGTGACCCCCTATGCTGTTTCCAAGGCGGGGCTGGTGCAAATGACCCGCACCCTTGCCCTGGAGTGGGCACAGCACCACATCAGGGTCAACGCCATCGCGCCCGGATTCATCATGACCGACATGAACCGGGCATTCTTCGGTACCGAGTCCGGCGCCCGCATGATCAAGCGCATTCCCATGCGCCGGGTCGGGGACCCCGGGGAGCTTGACGGTGTACTGCTGCTGCTGGCCTCGGATGCGTCCTCGTACATGACTGGCAGCATCATCACGGTCGACGGTGGGCACCTGCAGTCCACTCTCTGAGGCGCCTATCCCTCCGTACCCTGAGAAACAGCTCCTAGCACCTGCTGGACCGCCCGCAGGTCCAGAAAATAACGACAGATCTCGATGCCGTCTGCAAACAGCACCGGGATCTGTTCACCGTAAGCGCTCAGCCAGTCCGGCCGGGTATCCACATCCCGAAGATCCAGTCCAAAAGTGCTCTCGGCCTGCAGCTCGCGAAGTTGATCCACCATGTCCTCACACAGGTGACATTCCGAACGTACGTACACCACCAGTTCCTTGCTGTGATTTTCCACTGTGACCAGCCCCTGCCGGGTGACCTGCCCGGAGTCTTCACCCGGCCTATTCTACGCCGCCGATGAGAAGGTGCTATTCAGAAACAAGGAGCGGCCTTGAAGCCGACGCAGCTGCGGGTTGAGTCGCTGCGCGCGGCACCTTATTATTCGCCGGCTTTCCGCGAAACAGCGGTGCGCATCACCTAACCACGCCTGCTCTTGACCCATGAACCAGAACAGCCTTGATCCGGGATGGATCGGGAAAACCTTCGATGACTTCCTGTTCCGGCCCTGCAAAGGGCGGATCGAGAGCCGTTCGCTGATTTCTCTCAATTCGCAACTGACCCGGAACATATCGCTCGAACTACCGATCGTGTCGGCCAACATGGACAGCGTGACGGGACGGGACATGGCCGAAACCATGGCGCTGGAGGGCGGTCTCGGGGTGATTCACCGCGGCCAGAGTATCGACCGGCAGGCCGAGCTGGTCTCCAGGGTCAAACGCAGCCACAGTGCCGTGATCGAGAACCCGTTGTGCTTGCCTGTGTCGGCGACGATTGGCCAGGCAAGGTTCTTCGCCGGCCGCCACAACATCAACGGTATCCTTATCGAGACCCGCTCCGGCAGCGGGATCCTCGCCGGCGTACTCACCCGCCGTGACATTCCCTGGCAGCGCGATGCCGACGATCGACCGGTCGCTGACTTCATGACCACCTTTGAACGCCTCAAGACTGCACCACCGAATGTCAGTACTGACGACGCCGAGCGAATCATGTTTGAAGGTCGTTTCGAACGGCTGCCACTGGTCGACAGCGAACGCCGAATCCATGGGCTGATCACCCGCAAGGACGTCCGCTTCCTGCGCGAACGGCCTTTCGCCAGCAAGGACAATAAGGGCAGGTTGCTGGCGGCCGCGGCCGTCGGCTGTACGGGTGATTACCTGGAGCGCGCTGACCAGCTGCTCAGATCCGGTAGTGACTGTTTCTTCATTGATATTGCCCACGGCCACTCACAGGTGATGGAAACAGCCCTCGACCGCCTCAAGTCAGGGTTTTCGGGTATACCGCTGGTCTGTGGCAACGTGGCCACGACTGACGGTGCCCGTTTTCTGCGCGACATCGGGGCCGATGCAGTCAAGGTCGGAGTCGGGCCAGGGCGCGGCTGCCGCACACGACTGGAGACGGCCGCAGGCGTTCCGCAGCTGCAGGCGATCCGGGAGACCTGGTCTGCCGTCGGCGGTGACATCATGATCATGGCCGATGGCGGGATACGCCACGACAAGGACATTTTCCTGGCACTCGCCTGCGGTGCAGACACCGTGATGCTGGGCAGCGCACTGTCGGGCACCGACGAGGCGCCGGGCCGGGTGATCGAAGATCCAGCAACGCACAGCAAGAAAAAAATCTACCGCGGTATGACCTCTCCCGAGGCCGTTCTCGAATCTCTGTACGACACTGACGACGGCGAGGTGGTCGATGCGGCCCTGGACACACCGCCTGAAGGTCAGGAAATCCAGGTCCCGTACAAAGGTAGCGTGGTCGACATCCTGCACAGAATACGCGGGCACTTAAGATCGGCTGTCAGTTATGCTGGTGAGTCCTCCCTGGCGGCTGCCCGGGAAAAGATTCTTCCCGACCCGTTGCGCTTCCTCGTGCCGCTGTCGGAATCATCCCGCCGCGAATCCTACGAGCGATAACCGTGCGAGAAAGCCGACCCATCACAGGCGGCATCGGGCAGGCACAACTTCAATACAATCATCTTTCTCCCGATGTCATCGAGCAACCGTCCCGAAGCCTGGTCGTGGCACCTGTTAGGGCTCATCGCACCCGGGGTCATTCTGTATGGCAACCTCACCGGCGGCATCTGGACCCTGGCCGGTGTGATCCTGTTGCTGGTCGTCTATCCGATCCTTGATCTGGCCAGCGGTGTGGCCCGTCCCGCCTGCCCACCACGAACACGCGCCGGCCCCCTCGATGCGATTCCTTACCTGCACGTGATGTTGCAACTGGCGGTCATCACAGCCCTTCTTTGGCGCGTACAACAGGACGGCAATGCCTGGACCACCTGGGCGGCGACTCTGAGCAGCGGCATCAACACTGGAACCAGTGCCATTGTCGTGGCTCATGAACTGGGGCACAGCCGGCCGTTGACCCTGCGCTGGTGGCTGGCCAGGTTCAATCTCCTGACCGCTCTTTATCTGCATTTCACCATGGAACACAACCGCCACCATCACCCGGCCGTAGCGACCGCTGCTGACCCGGCCAGCGCTCCACGAGATCGGGCCTTCTGGCGACACCTCACCCGGTCCGTGCCGGGACAGTTCGCAAGCGCCTGGCAGATCTCCAACAACAGCGGCCGGCGCGGTCCTGCGAATTCAGTACTGCACGGCCTGCTGGTTAAAGTGACTCTGGTGGCGCTGCTGTGGCTTGCGTTGTCCTGGTGGTGTGCGCTGGCGATCATTGTCCAGGCGCTGGTCGCAGTGTTCCTGCTGGAATACGTCAACTACATCCAGCACTACGGACTTTACCGAAGCCCAGACCAGCCAGTCAGCGAGCAGCACGCGTGGCAGAGCGAGGCGCGGTGGTCACGCTGGACCCTGCTCGAGCTACCCCTTCATCCGGCCCATCACCTTGAACCCTCGCTCAAATTCTGGCAACTTAAGCCCAGCGCAGATGCACCAACGCTTCCGGCCGGCTACTATGCTCTGTTCTGGCCCTGCCTTTTCCCTTCATTGTGGCGGCGCTGGATCGATCCTGTTCTTCCTCCAGACCCGCTTATCACTGAGACTACGTGACCGATGAAACCATATCTTTCAGAACGCCTGAAACAGATCAAGCCCTCGCCGACAATGGCCATCTCGGACAAGGCCCGCGAACTGCGGGCGGCTGGTGAGGACGTGATCAGCCTGAGCCAGGGTGAACCGGACTTCGAGACACCCGATCACATCAAGCAAGCCGCGCTTAAGGCCATGCGCGACGGGCACACACGCTACACCTCGGTGGACGGCATACCCGAGCTCAAGAGTGCGATCTGTACAAAGTTCAAGCAGGACAATCAACTCTCCTACGATCAGTCCCAGATCTCGGTCAGCACCGGCGGCAAGCAGGTGCTGTACAACGCCTTCATGGCAACGTTGAACCCAGGAGATGAGGTTGTCATTCCGGCACCCTACTGGGTGTCTTATCCGGACATGGTCGTGCTCGCTGAAGGTCGCCCGGTGTTCGTTCCCTGCCCGGCAGAGAACAACTTCAAGTTGACAGCGAAGGATCTGGAGGCGGCGATCACACCGGCCACCCGCTGGCTGATCCTGAACAGCCCGTCGAACCCGACCGGCTCGGTCTACAGTCGAGCGGAACTGGAAGCGCTGGCCGGTGTGCTGCTGCGTCACCCCGATGTACTCATCATGACCGATGACATCTATGAGCACCTGATCTACGGCGACGCACACTTTTTTACCCTGGCCCAGGTCGAACCTGAGCTGATCTTCCGGACGCTGACCTGCAATGGGATGTCCAAAACCTACTGCATGACAGGCTGGCGGATCGGCTTTGCCGGCGGCCCTGAGCCCCTGATCAAAGCAATGGCCAAACTGCAGTCCCAGTCAACCTCCAACCCGACCAGTATTTCCCAGTATGCGGCCACGGCGGCGCTGAACGGCGGGCGGGAATTTCTGGCAGAAATGCTGGCTGCCTACGAGGAACGGCGCGACACCGTGGTCAAGCTCCTCGGCAACATTGAAGGCATCACCTGTGCCACACCGGACGGTGCGTTTTATGTCTACCCTTCCTGTGCAGGGCTGCTGGGCGCCATCGCGCCGACAGGTGAAAGGCTCGAAAACGACACCGCCGTCGGCAGCTACCTGCTCGATGCCGCCAAGGTGACGGTGGTGCCCGGAGAGGCCTTTGGTCTGCCCGGCCACTTCAGGGTCTCCTATGCCACCGCAATCGAAAACCTGGTGGAAGCCTGTGACCGGATCCGGCTCGCCTGCGAGAAACTGACTCTATCCTGAAGACTCCAACACCTCGCAGTTAAGGTCATCCAGACCCGTCGCAAGATCAGGGTAACGCGGCACCACACCCAGGTGTTCCCTCATCAGGCTGTTGTCGATGCGTTTTGACTCCGCCAGATAGGACAGCAGCCCGGCGCTGAGTGCTGCCTCTTGCTGTGCGCGGCCGATCACGGGAGGCCTTGGCAGTCCTGTCGCATCAGCGACCCTGAAAAAGAAATCAGTCATGCTGCTGGGATTGCCGTCACTGACGTTGTACACCCGTGCCGGCTTTTCGAGCCTGGCAGCAGCGAGACAGGCTGCAACGAGGTCATGGGCGTGAACACGATTACTCCACGGTGACACCTGTGGCGCCAGCACGGGGTGGCCGGCGCGCAACCTTTTCAAAGGCAGCTTTCCGGGTCCGTAAATACCCGGGACACGGAGAACGACTGAACTGACATCGCGACCTTGGCACCACTTTTGCAGTTTCTGTTCAGCGTCTACCCGGCGCTGACCCCGATCGCTCTTAGGATTCACCGGCCGGGACTCGTCTACCCATTCCCCGCCACAATCGCCATAAACACCGGTTGTACTGATCAGCACGATACGGACAGGCTCGAAGCCACGGCGGATCGCTCCAAGGCCCGCCGCCAGTCGCGAATCGAGCAGCCCTTGCGCCGGCGGTGGCACGAACCAGTAAAGCACCCGGCCCGTCAGATCCGGCAGGGGCTTCAAGGCCAAGGAATTGAGATCAACCGATTGGGTATCGACACCGATACTGTTCAACGTCGCTGCGCTTTTGACCCGTCGCACCAACGCCCCGACGCTACCGCCGTCAGTCAGTTCACGGCGTGCCACCTGGCTGCCGACATAGCCACAACCGACAAAGAAACTGTTCATGCCGATTCTTTCCGGGTACCCGGGTAGCGAGATCTGTGCCGACCGATCAATTCTGCCCGCATCTGGGCGTTCACCTTGAAGCCCTGAGCTGGCCCGATGTTGTCAGGGTCGCGAGGGTTATACCTGCCCGTCTGCAGATCAACTGCCCGCTGACCTCGCCAGCTATGTCTGGCGGGGAGATCTGCCCCTCGATTTTGGCGACCTTGTCAGTCATCGAACAGCCGGCATCGTCCAACCGATCGATGTACGTAGCGTTGATCATCGCCTCGAAATCGTTGATCGAAGCCTGTACACCCCACTCGCCGCTATTGCTGACGACACCCAGGATCGTCAGCGTATCGATCTTCAGCTGGACCAGTCCATCTCTGCTGACCTCGACAACAGCGGCCTCGGTCCGGTCGTCGGTTCCTGAACCCCCACCCACCAGGTCAGCGGTAGAATGCAGTGTCAGCGTTCCGATATAAGTTCCGGCGTAGTCACCGGTCGCGTCACCTCGGCGAACCGTGAGTTCAACACCACTGCTTGAAGAACTCGAGCAACCACTACCAAGGCCGGCAATTGCCAGAACCACGGCCACCCGTAGCAGCCTGAGCCAATCAGCCGGCGAAAGGTCGGACTTCTTTATTTTCAACTTTAAATAAGTTATCGGATATATACCAATATAAATGTTTAATTATATTATTAAGTAGATTATACAGATTCGTTCCTCAGGAAACTGGCGACGCTGTCAGCCACCTGGCGCGACAACAGCAACCCACTGTGACTCACCGGCATCAGCTGGTTATTGCTAATGTGGCGGCTCCAGGTTTCGGCCACCGTCACGGTACCGTCGCTAGGATGCGGCAGGCGGCCGCAGGTGAGCAGCTGACCCACGCCAGGGCCACGGTTTCCTGCAATCACCAGCGTCTCGCGTCCAGCCGGCCATTCGGGAGCGCCACCTGCAAGTCCACCGTCCAGGGACTGCCCGAGCAGCCAACGACCGCACCGGAAGCGATCAAGCTGCCGGGCAGTACAGCTTCCAGCCAGCGGAGACCCCAACAGGACCACTCGACCGTCAGCGGTCCACCTGTCACCCGCAAACAGATGTGCCAGCACGATCCCGCCCAGACTGTGTGCAACGAAGTGCAGCGGATTTCCGCGTGCTGAACCCTGCAGGACCTTCTCGAGGTGCGCTGCGTTTTCTGCTGGCGACCGCCGGCGGCTGCTGTAACGGAAAAGACAACAATTGAACCCATTGCGTTGGAGACGCTGTCGGAGCAGCAGCATTTCCCAACCCGGCATCAGGACGCCGTGCACCAGGACTACTTCGTGTCCGGTCAGTGGATCCGCCCTGGGCCCACACCGCTGTCCTGAGCGCCCGGCGGTACCGGTGAAGCATGGTGAAGCACTATCTGCCAGCTGTCTTCGACCAGGCGATAAGCGTTGGTCGCCAGCACGGTGCTCTGGCTTAAGTCGTCGACCTGAACGACAGCGATGTTCTCATAGACCAGGTGAACCGCGAGACCGTCACTTTCAAGGCAACGGACATGGCTGAGCGTAATACACAGTTCGATCTCGTGGCAGAAGATATCGCGCCAGCTTCGGCACACCGCGTCACGCCCCTCGATGCGCTGCCCGAACGGGTGAATGCAGAGCGCTTCGTGCTGGTGCCAGATCAACATCATCGCCTCGAGATCGGCGCGTTGGAACGCATCATAAAAAGCCGTCTCGGCCGCCTGTGCTGAGTTGAATTTCATAAACAGGTTCTCCTCGCCCGACGCTGGTTGAACGGATAATCGCACATCAGAACCATTCCGACCCGGTGCTAGAATCGGCCATAACACCAACAATTAAGGCAACCGCGCTGGCGGATGTCAGCAGACCCAGAGGATATGCCATGGATGAAAAGACCCGAATCGAGTTGGAAGCGTCCGCCTTTCGGGGACTCGTCGAGCACCTGCAGAAGCGAACCGATGTCCAGAACATTGACCTGATGAATCTTGCTGGTTTCTGCCGCAACTGCCTGTCCAAGTGGTACCTGGCAGCCGCCGGTGAACGCGGCGTGGAAATGGATTATGAACAGGCCCGCGAACTAGTCTACGGCATGACCTATAGCACGTGGAAATCCACCCACCAGAAAGAAGCCTCCGCCGAACAGAAGACTCTTTTCGACCAGACCAAACCACTGCACGCCGAGATCAGCGGCCACAACAAGGCCTGATCCGGGTTATCCCCACGGGTCGCGGGTCAACCTCGGCTCAGCTGTTCCCCGATTCGATCAGCGACTGCTCACGCCGAAATGGCACCGCGTCGGGATCGGGGCGCTCATCGATCTCCCGGGCAAAGCGATGGCCGTCGTAGACCGCCTGGGCGATGGTGGACGGTGCCATGCAGTCGCCGATCCGCATCAGAGTGAATGGCAGGTCGGCCAGTTGTGCCTCGTCCTGGCCGGCAACTGCGAAATACAGCGCGTCTTCCGGCGCACGGATTGTTACCAGGACCAGTGACACAGCATCGCGCTGCTGCATCCGACCCGTTACGTTGCAGCGGGTCTGGACCTGAACGGGCGACACTGCAGCGAGGGTCTGCTTGCACACCAGCATGACGCCCATCTCGAGCAACCGCTGCTCGATGCGATGCTGTTCCATGGTGTTCTGGGTCCAGTGTGAGACTTCCGGGCCCGGCGTTACGAGCGTAACGGCCAGCCCCGTCTCTGCCAGCAACTCGGCGATCACGCCGCCCAGGTAGTAGTGATCGTCATCGTAAACCAGCACCGGCCCACGCTCAGGTCGCTGGCCGGCGATGATGTCGTCGGGCGTGTACAGCGCCGGGTGCGTCTCACAGCCGGCAACCGGCTGCCACGTCGCCCGACCCATGCCATCGCGCCGCCACTGCGCACCGGTCGCAATGGCCACGTGATCAGCACCGAATTCACAGATACTGCTCGCGTCCATTTCGCTTCCAGGGTAGAAGCGCACGTTCGCAGACCGGCCAATCTGCCCCAGCCGGTAATCGGCGACGCGCTGGTAACTGGCAAGACCAGGCAATTGGGCTTCTGCCACGGCGCGACCTCCACCTTCAGTACGATCGGCCAGGGCAACGTCGTAACCCCGCCGGCCGAGCGACATGGCCGCTTCGAGACCCGCCGGTCCCGCGCCGACCACCAGCACGGTCTTCGAAGCACCGCGCTCGTTCATGGACTCCGGGTGCCAGCTGCGCCGCCATTCTTCTCCCATGGTGGGATTCTGGGTACAGCGGATCGGGCTCTGGGTCCAGTCGCTGGCCACACAGATGTTGCAGCCGATACATTCGCGGATGTCCTCCAGCCGGCCCTGCTCGATCTTGCTGGGCAGAAAGGGATCGGCGATTGACGGCCTGGCAGCCCCGATCATGTCCAGCACACCGCGCTGGATCTGGGTCACCATAGCGTCCGGCGAGGTAAACCGGCCCACACCCACCACCGGTTTGCTGGTGTAGTGCTTGACGAAGGACACGTAGGGTTCCTGGTCGCCCTCTTCACCAAAACGCGCGGTCACCGAATCGTTGGCCCAGTCACTGACGTTCACATCCCAGATGTCGGGCAACTCGGCCAGCATCTGCACAACTTCGCGGCCCTCGCCGGCACTGCAGATGCCCTCGTCCCCCATCAGTTCGTCAACTGCAAAGCGAAATGCGACCCCGCAGGTATCGCCGACGGCGTCCCGCGTGTCCTCCAGCAGTTCACGGGTCAGCCGCACCCGATTCTCCAGCGAGCCGCCATACTCATCGCCGCGCCTGTTGTAGCGGCGGCTGATGAAGTGCATCGGCAGGGTCAGGTCGTGACCGGCATAGACGTAGATGATATCGAAGCCGGCGTCGCGCGCACGCAGTACTGCCTTGCGGTGCCAGCGCCGGACATTGGCTATGTCACGCCGGGTCATGGCACTGGCCTGGACGGGATCGTAGCCGGCGACCGCCATGTCGGATACAGCCATGACCGGCAGGCGGGAATAGCGGTTCGACACTGCATGGCCGTGGTGCATCAACTCAATCGCTGCAAGTGAACCGTGCGCATGGACCGCATCAACCATCAACGCCAGCCGCTCCTGGTCCTGCCGGTCCCACAGCCTGCCCTCGCGATAGGGCAACACGTCGCTGCTGGGATGAATATCGCATTCCTCCGTCGCGACTACGGCCCAACCGCCTTCAGCTTTCATCCCCCGCATGGCGGCCACACTGTTCGGCATGACGTGTCCCATGCCGTTGCAGTGTGGCACCTGATAGAACCGGTTGCGGGCCGTGACCGGCCCGATCTGCACCGGCTCAAACAGAACGTCGTATCTGGGGTCCCGTGTCATCGTATTGTTCGGCCGAACGCTGGTTCTGACTGGGCAATCCATCTGCAAGCCGCGGCATCAACCATCCTGCCCACCCCCAAATAGATCGTCGAGCTTGCTGCGGGCGTGATCAGGCAGGGCAGACTTGTCGCTCACAGTCTCATCGCCAAACAGTTTGTCGAGTTCGGAACGCGAAGCCACTGACAGTTTTGAATCCACAGGACTGTAACCATCGGGCTGCAGGACAAACCAGTCACAGAAATTCGCTCTCTCCCGGTCGCTGACCGACTCGGCCCGCGGTTCGTCACAGTCGCTGTGCAGTCTGGGATTCCAGTTACGGCACATGCGGCAGGTGTGCAACTGCGCACGGCACTGGGGGCACGCCGCATAGGTGGACAACGGCATGGGCTCGTCTTCAATCCTGGCACCGCAACCCCAGCAGAGCAGTTCCTGGTTCAAATATCGTCTCTCCGGCAGGTCTGGATGGCGCATCACTCAATGCCAAGCGCATCGCCTGCTCTTTCAGTGTACCCGGAATTCGGATCTTTTCAGCACCCCGCGCCAGCATCTTGGACGCCGGGTCAACCGCCGCTCCAGACGGCGGGTGATCCTGACAAAGACCCTGGCCACACGGAGCAGCCTGACCTTGAGCCCGTTGTAGGAAAAGACCGAGAAGTAGATCGGCTGGTAACGCCACAGCGCATAGCGGTCAGTGCCAGCGAGTTCAGGCCCGTGAAATGACCGGAACGCACTCAGGGTCTGGTAGTCCACCTCAGAATCCCGCGTTGCCGACTCGAAGTGTACCAGCCGAATCTGCGGCGACACCACGCAGCGTTGTCCACGCTGGCGCGCCCGCTGACAGAAATCAACATCCTGGAAACTGTTCGGGAAAGCCAACGAGAAACCACCCAGATTCATGAAGGTCTTCCTCGAACAGCACAGGAACGCACCGCTGATCGAAGTGGTTTCGTGGTCAGCAAGATAACGGTGCATGGGGTCTCCCACATCATCGGCATCCGGCGTCGGTGCATAGTGCACCGCAGAGTTCCGGCCGACATTGTCACCACAGGACTGCACTGTTCCGTCATCGTTCAGCAACATCCCGCCGACACAGGCGACATCGTCTTCTGCCAGCAGTGAAATCACTGCCGCGCTCCATTCCGGGCTCCTGATCTCGGTATCGTCGTTGAGAAAGATCAGCACGTCGCCGGACGCCTCTGATACGCCCAAGTTGCACTTGCGTGAGAAATTGAATTCTGGCCCGTCACAGATCGCGTGCCCTGGAAGATCCTGCCGGGAAAGGATCTGATCGGCCGCCGCACTGTCATCGTCGTGATTCAGAATGAGAATCACCTCAAGGTCCGGCGAGACGAGATCAGGTCGGGGCTTTGCCGGCAGCGAGGCACGAACCGATCGCAGGCAGTCTTCGAGCAGCGGCCGCCGGGTGCCATTCACGAGCCGGGTGGTACCGAGCTTACAGGGAATCAGGATTGAAATCATCGGCACCCGGGCTGGCACCAGCCGTGACCGATAGACACCAATATGTTCGGCTTGCCGGGCGCCGGAGCGGGCAAACAGGACCGGCTCGACCCGGGCGACCAGGCCCCGCCGCTCGAAGTGTTCGCGAAGGGCGAGCTGCGAACGGTCCCGGCTGTCACTGGACAGGGTCTCACCCGAGCGTGACTGGGTCTGGTCCATGATCCGCCAGTGGTAAGCCACAGCCTCAGCGTGTACCGGGCTCACCTGTTCGCTCATCCGCAGCGCCAGGTCATGGTCCTGGCTGCCTTCGAAGCCCTCCCGGTAGCCGCCAGCACGCTCGAAAAGATCGCGGGAGAAGATCTGCAGGTGGTTGATGTACATGGTCGAACGCAGCAACTGGGGGCTGTAGTCCGGCTTGAACATACGCCGAATGAGAAAGCCCTTGGCATCGACCTGGATCTCGTCCGAGTAGGCCCAGGCTGAGTCATAGTAGCGGGCACATCGCAACAACTGCTCGAACCCCTGACTGACCACTACATCATCGTGGTCCACCGGCGCGAGCATCGTGCCTGTTGCAGCAGACGCGGCACTGTTCAGGGTGTACGAGACACCACTGTTTTCGGCATTTCTGAGAACGACAAGATTCGCGATACCGCTGTCGGCACAACGATCAACGAACGCTCGGGTTTCAGGCCGCCGCGACCCGTCATCGACCAGTACCAGCTCGTGTTCGCTTCCAGCAGCTTTCAGGATGCTGTTGACAGACAGACGCAGGACATCGATTTCAGTGTCAAAGACCGGCACGATGAAAGATACACGCATCATTTATCCTGAAAGGAAGGATTCATCCACTTGATGGTCTGCAGGTCGCCACCGTCATCGGTTCAATTCGGGTGGACCTGCCACTTGCGACCTGTCTGGCCCCGCAGTCCATCCACGATTCCCCGGCACATCATAAAGAGGTTGGTGATCCGCTGGTCGGCGAAAACCAAGAAGACAACAGCCATCAGGACAAGGCGCACCAGGTCGGCACATTTCCAGCGCGCAGCAGGGTAGACCCGCCGGTAGAGCAGGACACTGTTGCGGTAGATATAGTAGTAACGGAAGGGCTTGTGCACCGGCAGGTGGCGCCAGCGCCCCAGCCATACGCGAAAGGTCCGCTCACCGAGGCTGTGCTCCATCAGCGCATCACAGACCCCGTACGAACGCCAGTTACGATGTTCGGCCCGAAGAAACCATTCGGTATCCACATGGTCGATGAACAGACCCTCTTCCATGTCGCCGATCTCGTTCAGCGCCGTGGCCGAGAACAGCGTACCCGACGAGATCAGCATGTCTGCCCGGATCATTTGTCCACTGCGGTGGTTGCTGCAAAAACATTTCTCGAAACGCAATCGCCGGAATCGAACAAAAAACGACTGGTGCCCGGGTTGCTCGCCGAGGTATCTCGCGCCAACCGCAGCAATGCACTGATCATCGCGCTGGAGTTCCTCCAGTTTCTGGGCCAGCACGCTGACCATGTTCGTACTGGGCAGAGTATCCTGATCCAGTATCAGAACGGCCCGGGCACCGTTCTGCAACCCGCGGCGGATGCCGACATTGTGCGCATGCCCGACACCTGCATTGTCCCCCAGCGCGATGCACTCGGCACCGTCGAACTCGTTCACCAGCCCGGCGACCTGCTTGACATTCGAGGAACCGTCATCGACCACAATCAGCCAGGCGACCTGGCAGGCGGTACGACTGATCTGATCGCGCAGAACCGACAGATCCGGGTTGAAAGTCGCGACAACCGCGGCGATCGGGGTCGAGATTTCAGGGTGATTCAACGGGAGCTCAAGTCCTCTCAGCGCAACCTTGGCGCGTGAATTTGTTGCCGGACAGCGTATTCTCTACCCTGACAGACCTGTCGATCGGCCGCAGTGGCGGTAGCGGACGCGTTACATTACGCTGATACATGTATTCTGCCTCTTTTTGGGGGCGCTAAAAACCAACCCGCATCAAATTGCCCATGTCTGATCCGAATAACAGCGTGTTACAGGACGAGTGCTTCTACGACGACCTGCAACAGACCCTGGAAACCGCCTGGATGCTGCTTTCCCAGGCCGCAACTGACAGGCATTCGCCGATGCATACCCCGGTCCTGGCCAGTATTAGCACTGACGGCAAGGCCTCAGCGCGAACTGCAGTGCTGCGTCACGTGGATCGACAAAACCACCAGCTGCGCATCCACACCGACATGCGATCTCCAAAAGTCGCCCAACTGTTGGACCGATCACAGTGCCAGGTCATCGCCTATCACCCCAGCCACAAAGTCCAGTTGCGCATGGAGGCGAATGCCAGAATCCACAACGCCGACCCGACTGCCCGCAGTATCTGGAACGACACGCCCCTGTCGAGCCGGCGCTGCTACCTGGCCAAACACCCACCGGGTACCCCCAGCCCGGTCCCCACCTCCGGCCTGCCGGAAGCCGTTGCAGGCCGTGTGCCCGATGCATCAGAGTCCGAACCAGGGTTTAGCAAATTCGCCGTTTTGTTGATAACAATAGATACCCTGGAGTGGCTTTATCTTGCCGCGCGAGGACACCGACGCGCACGCTTCAGCTGGACTGCCGACAACGACCTGAAAAGCGAATGGTTGACACCGTAGACCGGGGCAAGATTCAATATCCGTTGGCGAACGAAACATCGATGCTCCGCGGCGATCGTTTCAGTCCAGCCAGGTCCGATCTTTCCGCTTCGGCAACTCGTTGACAACCCCGTGGTGACCAGCCCTGCGGGGCGTTCGGGAAAACCTCGAGACCCGGTAGTGCGGCCGGACCGGCCGTATCCCTCATGACTTGTGTCATTCGTGATGCTGGCAGCAGATCATCAAGTGTGTCGCTATCTTAACCTGTACCCGGCCATCAGTTCGATTTCAGACGGGCGATCTCAGCTTTCAGGGCACGGTCTGGCAACGCTGCACAGCAGCAACCGAATGCCAGGCGCAAATCCTGCAGCACGTCGCGCCGGCCGGTCAGTCCTAGAATCCGGGCACACTCGGCCCACGGGCGTTTCTGCAGCACTTTGACGATCAAAGCGATCCGGCCACTGTCATCCAGCGAAGGCATTGATTCCACCGAGAGGCTGTACCAGGCAACGGCCATCAGCTCAGCGACACTGTCCTCGTAACCCCGACGGCCGAAGGCAAATCCCGCCGCTGTGCACCACGTACCGGTATCCGGCAGCGCTGCCTGCGGCCCATCTTGAAGCAGCGACAGAACCAGTCGTGGGTCGACGGTCCGCAACGGATCGGCCAGTTGCTGAGGCAAGCGGCGGTTGAAAAGTTCAGCGCAGCGACCCGCCAGGTCTCGGCCGGTTTCGGACAACGGCTTCAGCATCATCAGTGACCTGGCCCCGCTCGCAGCACCCCGGGTGATCCCGAGGCGGACCGGGTTGAAGCCGATTTTGCGCCAGAACGCCACCAGTTCAGGATCGGCGCCGTAACTCACCCCCAGACAGTCCACGCCGGCATCGCCGGCGCTGCGGGTCACATCCCCGATCAACTGCCTGGCCAGCCCGCACCTTCTGGCATCTTCCCGGACGGCGATCCGGACCACACGCCGGTAGCGAAGCCGCGGAGCATCGGCGATTCCGAGGTGTGCACCCAGTGACTCCGGGACCAGGTGCCCCCGGGGTCGGCGACGCCCATCGACGATATCCCGAGCCGCATCACTGTCAAAGCCCCCTTCGTCGGCCATCAGCGCTGCGGCCACAACCCGGCCCTGGCAGCGGCTGACATGTACCGACACGCCGGGCGCGTCGAGCAGATAACGCAGGTCACTGGGCCGGGTTCGGTAATGAGACGCCACCAGGAGCCCGAACACCTGCTCGAGAAGCTCCGGGTCTTCGCTGAACAGGTCGCGGTCGAGTTGCTCAAGGACACAGTGCGCTGGCGTCACGGCATGGTCAGACAGCGGATCGTTCGCATCGGCATCCAGTAGCAACGCCCGGAAGACGAACCGTTCGACGGGATCGTTCTCGGCCCAGCGCACCGGCGTCGTCAGCACCACCCGGCGAAGGCCACGGCTGTGATCGCCGAGATGCCGGCTGAGCCGCAGTTCAAAACCGCGCCCAGTGCCCTCGTAGCCATGCACCGTCGTCGCCAGCGCCAGCCGGCTGCAATGCTGGATGATCAATGCCAGTCCCGGCAGCGGGATTCCCGCCGCTTCGTCCACCATCACCATGTCTGCACGGTCCACCTGATCTGAAATGCGGTCAGGCGCCAGGTACTCTATGCGGGCCTCACCCAGTTGAATTCGGGCAGCTGATCTTCGTGCACCGGGCAGCAGTTGGGCCGCATGGTCGAGCAGCGTTGAGACGCTGTCGCGGCGCGGCCCGGTTACGATGATCCGCTGTCGTCCCTGCTGTAACAAGCGGGCTGCTGCGATACCCAGAGCTGCCGATTTGCCGCGTCCCCGGTCGGAAATCAGTACCGCTGGTTTGCGCCGTTTGCCGTCGCTCGCCCTGATCACGGCGGCAACCGCCTGAGCCTGGTCACGCGTCAGGCAGTCGGGATCCTGGTCTGCCCCGGTGCTCGAAAACGGCACCGCGGTCACAGAAGGTATGCTTCCCTCAACGCCACCGCCTTGTGCCATTATGAGCACCGCGGTCGCCTCGAGCAGCCGCCGCTGCAGGTAGCAGAACCAACGCCCGGAGACTGCCGCAGGAGCATGCCCCCAGGCCGCGATACGGGCCCGCTCGGGATCGGCGTAGGTCGGCCAGTCCGGCACGGGCGGCATCAACAGGCACAGCAGCCCACCGCCCCGCACGGTGCCGCTAACAGCGCCAAGAGCGTCGACATTGAACCCGGACCAGCCATCGAAGATCACCGTGTCGAACCCCTGGCCCAGCACCCGGTCGGCGTGCGATGCGGACAGCGTTTTCACACCTGGGGTGATGTGCCTGCCGATCCACAAGACACCGCCAGCGGGATACGCACCGGCTATGCCGCGGGCCGCATCGACACACCAGGCTTGTTCTCCACACAGGACCAGCGCCGAGCGATGGTTGTTGGCCCGCGCAACCCGTTGCAGGTCAGCGATCAGATCGGATAAGGACGGCTCTGGCGTAGTTGGAGGCATGGCCTGGTGGAACCCGGCTCGGGCGAGGGTTGCGTCTGCTCCAGTTCACCACACCTGCCCTGTGACTGTCACTCCACAGGCGGGCGGGTCCAGAACGACGGGATGCAGCTTAAGGGTCAGGCAGACTTGAATCCCAGGGCCCGCCAGCGGTCGGCCAGCTTCATCAGCCGGTAGACTGACTCCGCAGCCAGCGGCCCGAACAGACCACCGTTCCAACAGAACCCGAACGGTGCAAGCCGCTTCCAGCGGTCGGATTCTCCGCTGATGCCCTCGGCCACCAGTCGCGCCGCCACCGGCGCCGTGTTCAGGCCGTGGCCACCAAAACTGGTGCAGGCCCAAAGATCATCGGCCAGTGGCCCCACCTGGGGCATCATGTGGCGGGCGTAGCCCATCAGCCCCGACCAGGCAATCTCCACCGCAACGCTACCGTCTCTGCCGGCCAGAGCCGGAAAGAATCCGGCGATGTCGCGACCCATTCTGGTCGCGATCCGCTCCGGAGCGTGCCGACCGAAGGCCGTGATGTCGCCACCCCACAGCAGCCGGTCACCCGCCACGATGCGGTAATAGTTTCCCGCTCTCCGGTCGTCGGATACCGCATCGGTTGTCCGGATCACCTGGCCCAGTGCCGCCAATGGCGGTGTCACAACGATGTAGGTGGTGATCGGCAGGAACATCCTTCGCAGTCTGCCGACTTCGCGCCCACCGTAACCGCCGCAACACAGTACCAGTCGTCGTGCCTGGATCGAACCCTGCGGGGTCCGGACCTGCCAACCAGCGGGCATCCGGCTGAAACCCAGCGCGGGCGTCGCCTCGAACAACTCCGTACTCGAAGGGTCCAGTGACGACATCAACGCCCGACACAACTGCAATGGGTCGCAGTGAAAAGCCCCAGGATCACGAAGCCCCTGGTGATAGCGCCGGCTGTCAAGACGGCTGCGCACCGACTCGGTGTCCAGGTATTCGATGTCGTATCCATAACGGTGTGCCAGGTGGTCACGGCTGCGCTGCAGCGCGTCAGCCGCATCGAAAGTCGACACCTGGAGCTTGCCCCAGGTCAACTCGGCGTCGACCGCCTGCAGTGTGTCGCGGACCATCGAAAATCCTTCCCGCGAGAGCTCGAACAGTTCGCGCGCCGACGCGACACCCAGTTTCTTCTCGATCGCCGCGTGAGTTGCTGCCCAGCCCGGGCTACAGAACCCACCGTTGCGCCCTGAAGCACCGGCACCGATCTGGCGGGCCTCGATCAGGATCGACGAAATGCTGCGCTGCGCCAGCGACTGGGCGAGGAACAGCCCGGCAAGACCACCTCCCACGATACAAACATCGGTTGCCTTGTGACCCTGCAATACCGAGTGCAACTGCGCCTCCGGCGCATTGCGGGCATACCAGGTGCGCTCAGCACCAAGCCCGGGGTGAGGTGGGAGAGACATCTGCTGCGCCGGGTCCGGTGGTTCGGCTTCAGCGACGGCGGGTTGTCTGATGCCACCCGCCCCGACTCCGGGCGGACTGCAACAGCGGCACATCGCGCCGTTTGAACAAAGGCACCAGGACGAGACCGGCCACAAATCCTCCGATGTGGGCGAACCAGGCCACACCAGGGCCACTGCCGGCTGCCAGCGAGCTGAAGATCTGCATTGCGAACCAGATGACCAGTACGATCCCGGCGCTCAGGCGCATCGTGTGCAGGAAGAATCCGAGCGGCACGACCACCAGCACCCGGGCTCGGGGATAAAGCAGCAGATAGGCCCCGAGAACACCGGAGATCGCACCGCTGGCGCCGATCATCGGCACGCTCGAGTGGGTGTCGGGCAGTGCCTGTGCCAGTACCGCCGCGATGCCGCAGAGCAGGTAGAACACCAGGAAACGACCCCGACCCATGGCATCTTCGATATTGTTGCCGAAGATCCAAAGATAGAGCATGTTGCCGGCAAGATGCATGAAGCCGCCGTGCAGGAACATCGAAGTAACCGGTGTCAGAACCGGTGCCACCCACTCCAGTTCCGAGGGCAGCCTGGCATGGTCGAAGATGATCGCCGGTATCACCCCCAGGGCGTACACAGCCTGTGCCTGGACAGGCCCCAGTGACCACTGCCACAGGTAGACCGCAATGCAGATCACGATCAGAGTTACCGTCAGAACCGGTGCGGTCTGGGTCGGATTGTCGTCGTGCAGTGGAATCAAACGCGTCTGTACCAGAGGTGGGTGAAGGCCCTATTCTAAAGTGGCCCGGGGAATACCCAACACCCTGAAGCACCTGCTGCAGTAATGGAAGCGGACCGAACCCACTCGGCAGATTGGCGTATCAGTCAACCGGCACTGGCAGCGAGAGACGATGATGCAGGCCTGACGCCCGGCGCGCACGCTGACTGACGGCAGCAGCCAGGATCTCTCGGCTGCCCCAGATGGCAACACTGCTGACCGCCCGGCTGAGCGCCGTGTACAGCAACTCGCGCGACAGCACGGGCGAGCGCCGGTCGGGCAGCACCAGGATCGCCCGATCAAATTCCGAACCCTGGGATTTGTGCACGGTCATCGCAAAAACCGTTTCGTGCGGTGGCAGACGCCCTGGCCAGATCGCGCGAAATCGCCCATTAGGCAATGGGAAGTACACCGCAACCTGTCCTGGCCGGTCCGGGTCATCAAGCGCGACACCCACATCACCGTTGAAAAGCCCCAGGGCATAATCGTTGGCCATAATCATGACCGGCCTGCCCGGATACCAGATGGTTCCCGGTTGGATCAGTCCGGCATCGACAAGCTGCAACTCGACCAGCCGGTTGACACCGCTGACACCGGCCCATCCGGCGCGATGGGCGCAGACAATTCGTAGATTGTTGAACGTGTCTAGAATCTCCCCGGCTGGTGCGCCGTCAGCTGCCAGACGCAGGTTCTGGCTGTAGTGCGATAAAGCATGCACCTTGAGGAGCTGGGAGAGTTCGCCCACTGTGGTGCAATTCTGAAGGGTCGTGTCGACCGAGCCCGGTTCTTCCAGGCACTCCAGCACCTTACCCATGTCACCGGCTTTCACGGCCTCACTGAGTCGCCCGATGCCGCTGTCGCTGGCATAACGCCAGCTTTGTTCCAACACCGCCACCGACCCGGAAAGCGGCACAGTTCGTTTGACTGCGGGCGGATCGGCCCCGGTCAGCCGGTGGATCCTGGCGGCCAGATCGGCCGGCAGTCCTTCGCTGCCGGCGCAGATGTCGTCCAGCACCGAACCGGCCTCCACCGAAGCAAGCTGGTCCCTGTCGCCGAGCAGAATCAGCCGCGTGTGGGCGGGAATGGCGTCGACCAGCTTCACCATCAGGCCGAGATCGATCATCGATGCCTCGTCGACCACCAGTACCTTGCAGGTCAGCGGGTTGTTGGCGTGGCGGCGTGGCGTACCGCCGGTCGCCCGGATGCCGAGCAGGCGGTGCACGGTCGTGGTCTCGGTGGGAAATCTCACTCCTTCGAGCCCGGGCAGGTCTGCCGCATCAGCGAGGACTTCGCGCAGGCGGGCCGCCGCCTTGCCAGTCGGCGCCGCCAGTGCGATCTCCTCCGCCTCGATACCGACCAGTTTCTGCAGCAGGGCGAGAACCCGCACGACAGTGGTTGTCTTGCCGGTGCCGGGCCCGCCCGTGATTACGGTAAACGGACGGAGTATGGCAAGGGCAGCTGCAACCCGTTGCCACATCGCTTCCGGCTGCACAGGAAAAAACATATCCACAGCCCGCGCCACGACGGTATCGTCCACTTCGAAGTCAGCCAGCGCCGCACGGGCCAGCAGGTCCCCGGCCAGCCGCTTTTCCCATTCCCAGTAGCGGTACAGATAGAGCCGCCCGTCAGGTTCGAGAATCAGCGGGCAGGACTCACCTGGCTGCCCGACTGATTCCGAGTGCTCGAGTGCCTTGCGCCATTCGGCCAGTGCCGGTGCCACGATCTCGTCTTCGGCTGTGTCTGACAGCAACCGCCGGCCGGCTTCGTCGGCGAGACGCAGGCAGACGTCACCGGCGACCGTGCGCTCGCTGACCAGCGCTCCTGCTAGCAACACCGAAGGCCCGGCGCTCGGGTCCAGCCGGTCCAGCAACTCGGCAAAATGCCAGGCAATGTCACTGAGTTCCCCACGCCGGCAGGCCGAGCGAAGCTGCTTGAGTACCGCGCTCATTCAGCGCCGCGCAACTGGTTGTCCAGTGCTTCGACCAGGGCCTTTTTGGGCCGATCGAAAAACACGCCGCAGCGGTGACCCAGAGCCGGGTCCATACCGCGCAGAAAGAGATAATAGGCACCTCCGAAATGCCGCTCGTAATCGTAATCGGGCAGCCGCGTCCGAAGGTATCGGTGCACAGCTACGGTGTAGATCAGATATTGCAGAGGGTACTGTTCGCGCGCCATGACTTCGTTCAGCTGTGCCAGTCGATAACCATCGGGCGTCGCACCCAGAAAGTTCGACTTGTAGTCTGCCAGGTAGTACCTGCCAGCAGCCTCAAAAACCAGATCGATGAAACCGTGCATGAACCCGGCACTGGCCTGGAATCGCAGGCGTTGCAGACTGTCGGCGATCATCTTACTGTCGCCGAATCCATGGCGGGCGATCAGATCACTCAGGCCGCGCCCATGGAAGCCGGCCATCGGATAATAGAACGACATTTCATCGACCCGCTGCTCGCGGTTGACTGCAGCCAAGCGTAACTCCTCCCGCGGATCCAGCGCCGTGTTCAGGACCCGCTCGACCATTTCGGCAATAGTGGTGATCCAGTTGCTGCCGAACCCGTGGGCCTTCAACACCCGTTCGATCACCGCCTCGCGAATCCGGTTGTCGGGATCGCTGAAGTCCAGTTCCTCGAAGACCTGATGAAGACAGGTGCCAGCCCGGGCACCACGCGGAAAAGCGAAGATGCCCTCGCCTTCACCGGCCTGGGCCTCGGTGACCAGCCGGCTGTCATGATCAGGTAACTCGCTGTCGTGCCCGGTCGCAAGGGCGCTGAAGCTGGCCAGCCGCCAGGACTGCTGCGGCGCTCGGTTCAGCTCACGGGCGGCCAGGGGGGTCTTGAATATCGTGGCCGATGGTGCTGCCGGGGCCTGGTCCGCGGGGATCTGAGTCAATTCAATGTTGCCCTTGGAACGTCTGGCCAGGCGTTCTAGGTCGTGCCCGATGTCAGCATCACTCAGCGACCTGAAATGCGTTGCAAGCGCCGCCAGAGGATCCCCGCCCGGTGAGATTATGGGCCTGTGCAGCAGCCAGGCCAGCGGCGAGGTGGCGGCCTCGTTGACCGCGCCCCAAGCCAGATAACAGCGGCTGCGAGCGCGGGTCAGCGCCACATACAGAAGACGCAGACTCTCGGCCAGTTCTTCCCGGCAGGCGCTGGCCAAGTTCTGTTCAAAGTCCTTGGAACCAAAATCCACGGTGGCCTGGTTGCCAGAGCGGCTGTCATGGTAGACAAACTGCTGGCGGTGAGTCACGCGCAGGCCGCCACTCCAGGCAAACGGCAGAAAAACCACCGGGTACTCCAGGCCCTTGCTGCTGTGCACCGTAACGATCCGAACTCGATCCTCGTCACTTTCAAGGCGCATCAATGACGGTTCATCTCCGACCGGTGGATCGTGGCAGACAGCCGAGAACCATTTCAGCAGACCGCTCATGCCGCCGCGCCGCTGACCCTGGGCATGAATCAGTTCGGCCAACTGAAGCAGATTGGTCAAGCGCCTCTCACCATCGTCGAAGCTGAGCAGCCGCTGATACAGGGCTTCGCAGGAGGCCAGTTCGCGGAACATGCGCATGAACCCGTGATCCCGCCACAGATCCTGGTAACGGTGAAAGCGCACCACATACGTCTCCCAGTCACGCTCGGTCGCGGCCAGCGAATGCAGCAAGGTACCGTCACCGCCCATCAGGTCAGTCAGCAGGGCAGCCCGCACCAGTGACTCCCGGCCGGGCTGAATGATTGCAATCAGTAACCGTCCGAGCTGCTGGGCCTCGCCTGTCCGGTAGACGCTGTTCTGGGACTGCCGAACGCTTGGTATGCCAGCGCTGTACAGCGCATCCTCCACCGTTGTGGCTTCGGCGTGAGTGCGCACCAGAACAGCAATATCGCCGGGCTTGAGCGGTGCATCTTCAATCCGGGCAGGCAAGGCGAGAAGCCGTCCGATCTCACTGGCGGTTGCAGCTGCACAGCGACCGCCCGCCTGATACTTGGGGATCGGTTTCCCGGTATCGTCTCTGTCCAGTTTCCAGATGACCACCGCCGGCCCTTCCAGGGCGTGCTCAGTCAGATGGGGACTGTCCACCAGGGCCGGTTGAGCGTCATGAAAATCAATCTCGCCCAGCAGAAAAGCACCCGTTTCAGCGCGGCGCTCAAAGAGCAGGTTCACCGCGTTGATCAGGGCCGGGGTTGAGCGCCAGTTCTGGCCCAGGGTGTAGCCGCGGTCGGCATCCTGTCGCGCCCCAAGGTAAGTGAAGACATCAGCGCCACGGAAGCTGTAGACCGCCTGCTTCGGATCACCGACCATGAACATCGGTTGACCGGTGCCGTGGTAGATCTTCCTGAAGATTCGGTACTGGACCGGATCGGTGTCCTGAAACTCGTCAATCAGGGCCGCCGGGTAATCGGTCCGGATTTTCTCGGCCAGCACCGTACCGGATGACCCATCCAGGGCTGTCGCCAGGTTGGTCAGCAGATCATCAAAGGCCTGCAGGTGACGCTCGGCTTTTCGTTTGGGCAACTCGGTCGTCACGACGTCCAGCAGCCGGTGTCTGAATACAGCGTAGCGCTGCTCATACAGTGACTCCAGTTCTTCCAGACTCGTCACGAAGGCATCGCAGGCATCAAAAAACGGGTTAGACAACGCGGTACTGCCCTTTTTGAGCGAGCCGGGCTGCGCCAGCACTGTGGCCTGGAAACGGTCGAGGTGTTTGAACTTTCGCAGCAGGCCAAAATCGGGCCGCAGACCGGCCAGCAGCTGGTCCATCTGTCTGAGCCAGCCCGGCACACTGGTCAGGCGGTAACGCGTGCGGTTGAGGCGCTTGTCTTCGAGAAGTGATTTCTCCACCGCCTGGCGATGGGTCCGCCACAGGCTACCGAGCGTATCAAAACGTTTCATCAGCGTCTTTTCAGCCGGACCGGCCGCAGCGGGTTCCGCCAGAGGGGCGACCCGCAGGTACGGCTTGCCGCTGAGGTTGTCCAGCACCTCGAGCAGTGCCTCCGGTTCGCTGACACCGCCGGCGTGTAACCAGTCGACCCAGAGAATACCGGCCGGATACAGCTCTCGGCGCCAGAAATCATCGACCACTTCGACCAGGATTTCGCGCTCATCGGTCAGCAACTCCGATTCGAAAGGTAAGGCGCTCTCGAATGCGCTCTCAGCAAGCACCCGCCTGCAGAAACCGTGAATCGTGAAGATCGCCGCCTCGTCGAAATCGACCACAGCACGCTGCAGACGCCGCAGGACAAGGTCCATATCCGAGTGTGCTGCGAACAGCGGGTCCACACCGGCATTTCTCTGACGGCAGGCTTCCAGCGCCTCGACCAGACGTGAGCGGATACGCTGGCGCAGCTCCCGGGTTGCGGCATGGGTATAAGTCACCACCAGGATATTTCCGACGGCAATGTCTTTTTCCAGCACCAGACGCAGGTACAACGCGGCGATCGTCCAGGTCTTACCGGTACCGGCCGCGGCCTCGACCAGATTTGAGCCTGTCAGCGGTACCGTGTAGCTGTCCATTGGAACAAGCGCCTTCACAGAACCTCCTGGGTGTGTTCGATGAGTGGCGCGAAGACTTCATGCGCCAATTGTTCAAACTCACCATCGAGCAGGTCAGAGTCAGCATCACGGAACGCCAGTTGAAAGTAGGCATCCTCGCTCTCACCCCGCGTGAACGAGCTACCCTGCCAGACCCTCTGGGCGGCTTTCATCGGGTCACCCCCGGCGCTGGCATATTCCCAGGCACTGCGCGGGAAGAACGGTAACGGTCGGGTCAGGCCCTCTCGGTACAGCGCCAGCAACCCGGCCAGAAGGTCGGCCGGACGGCCGACAGCAGTAAATTCCAGCACCCGGTCAGGCCCTATCAGGGTGCTCCGGGCCGCAGGTACCTCGTCACAGGCGTTCAGGCAAAGGTGTGAAAGCCAGAATCGGAGTCGATCGCGGGCGGCAAGGTTCATCACGCTGTAATCGACCATTCCCCCGTCACTCAGTGGTTGGAGGCGTGCCAGCAGCCGGGTGCCGGCGATGTCCAAACTCAGCTCCAGAGGCTGTTGCGGTTCTTTGGATGGCACCGCCAGAAGTCGTTCGGTCAATGGGCCCAGACGCTGCCACTCGACCTCGGCCACCCGGTCGCCGGGCGTACCACCGGGCAGGTGACCTGCTGCTCGCAGCCGGGTTTTCACGGTATCAAGGCTGTCTCCACGCTGCTGAGCAGCCAGAATCATTTTGCGCAGTGCCAGAACATCGTAAAAACCAAGAACAGTCGGTTCGCGGGTCTGAAGCCGGCCCGCGACTGTCTCCAGGCGCACGTCGAGGCGCTCACGCAGCAGGGCCCGGGCCGGGTTGGAGAAGAACAGCACCAGGTTTTCCAGCGTGACCGCTTCAGCCGGCTCAGCAACCGGCAGGGCACTTGCCAGCAACGCCCGGGGCCTGTCGATGGACGTCGTGTCCGGCCGAATGAGCTCGCGTGCATAACTGAACAGCCCGACACTGCTGCCGTCGAAATAGCGGGGGCTGAAAGCCTGCATTGGGTGCTCAACGGTCATGCCATCGCTCGGCCGGTCGCCGGCAGGCCAGGTACAATTGCGGTCGATGTAGTCCCGCAGTTCACTGACCAGCACTGAAGGCGGCTTCACGCTGTCGTCGCGAACATCACGTCCGGTACAGCTGATGTAGAGACACTCGCGTGCCGACATCAGTGCCTCCAGAAACACCTGGCGGTCCTCGTCGCGCTGCCGTCGGTCACCCGCCCGGGGCTGAAGCCGGATAAGGTCGAAACCACAGCGGATATCGCGGCGCGGGAAGGCCTCGTCGTTCATCCCCAGCAGGCAGACAAACCGCGCGGGCAGGCAGCGACCCGGGGCCAGTGCGGCAAAGGTCACGGCGCCGCTTAAGAAATGGCCCCTGCCTGGCACGGCCAGCCGTTGAATCAGGCCCTGTCGAAACACCGCCAGGTCCACAACACCACTATAGCCGCCATGACTGGCGATCCTAGCGCTGGCCGCCAGCGCATCACGCACGACCCTCAGTCCGGGCTCGCTGTCGGTACTCGTCACAAAAAACTGGTCGAGCAGGCCGTTCAGCCGTTCTGTCCAGTCGGCAACGGTATGTACTCCGCTGAGTTGGCGGCGCAGGGCGAAGACCCGTTCCAGATAGCTGCAAAGCCGACCCACGGTCTGTGCTTCCGCTGTGTCAGACAGCGCCCAGGGAGAGATCCCGCCGAACAGCACATCGCTGTCCGGCAGTGCCTGGCCCAGTACCAGCCGGTCTCTGCCGTTGCGCCAGGTGTGGTCTGCACCAAGCGGTAGATCCAGGGCCGTCACATCGTCAGCGTCGACGCCCCAGCGGATTCCGGTGTCACGTATCCACTGGTGAATCCGGTCGACGTCACTTTCGGACAGGTCGAAGCGCCGGCGTAGAGCCGGTTCATCCAACGGCGCACTGACAGCGTCAGCGTCGAAACGACCCGTGGGCAGATCCAGTAAGGCGAGAAAAGTTTCCACCAGCGGCCACTGCCCCAGTGCTCCGCGGTCTGCCACCCGGAATGGGATCCTTCGTCCTTCGTCCGCGGCGCCGAAGACCGCATCGATATAGGGTGCGTAGTTCTCGATCTCCGGTACCAGCACCAATATGTCGGCCGGCGTCAGTGATGCATCCTGTTGAAAGTGCTCGAGTAGCTGGTCGTGTAGAACCTCGACTTCGCGCATCGGCCCGTGACAGACGTGCAGTTGTACGGAGCCGTCACCGGGCTGAGCCTTGCTGGTCGGCTGCCCGGCGCCCCCTTCGCGCAGGTAAAAGATGTCAGACTGCAGTTGCCCCAGCAGGCTCTGTGCCGAAGGCGCACTGAATACATCCTCCTCGAGCGCATCCAGCTCCACCAGCTGGGCGAAGTGTTCGCGGCCCTGCCGCCCCATGGAGGCGAGCAGGCTGTTACCGGTGTCCAGGTAACCCCCGAGCGCCTGGTCACTGCCCAGTTCCAGCCGTGCCCTCTCCTTGTCACTGACGATGTCAGCCCAGAACGCCTGGGAAAAATTGAGGGTATACAAGTGAATGTCGCAGTAGGCAGCGACAGATACCAGCAGTTCCAGATACACACGGGAGAGTCGCGGCAGGGCGAACAAGCTGATGCGCTGCGGCAGCCGGGCGCGACACGCCGGATTGCCGCGCAGAACGGCCAGCAACTCTTCGCCCAGCTTCAGCCAGTGTCGATCGTCGCCACAGGCGACCATCTGCTGCCAGAGCATCCCCTGCCAGTGATCGGCGTCGCCGCCTTCGAAACGACGGATCCAGTCGGGCCGGAAGATAAGGTACTGCTCGAACAGCCGGCCCAGGCGTTCGGCCAGTTGCCAGTACTGTAGCGGCGAAGCGTTCTGCAGGTAGTCCGCCAAAGCGCCGTGCTGGCTGACTAAAGAGTCTTTTTCCAGCAGCGCCAGTACCCGCCAGGTCAGCGCCTCGGCACTGAAGCTGTTGACCTGCGGTACGTTCGGCAACACCTGGCGAAACAACCGCCACAGCAACTCCGCCGGAAACAGCATCTCGGTATTAGCAACGATACCCTGCGCCGTAGCAAGACGCAGGGACAGCCAGCGCGCCACGGCATGCCCCTGGACCGCGATCAGTTCCGGCTCAAGCGCTGAACCGAAGGGGCTTTCCCGATCCTGGACCAGGCGCTCGGCGAGCGCCTCCAGCCGGTTACCGTAACAAACGTGGAGCAAACTCGTGCCTGTCAGCGAAGTGCGACATGGACATCATCTTACCGCGCATTGTCCACACCGAGTGGCTCTCCAGGTGAGCCCGTGGTGTCAACGGTTACGTTGGGCGCGGCTTTCGCTGACTTCGCGGCGAGCGATCCAGGTAGCAGAAATCACGATCAGCCCGGCCCCGGCCCAGATCCAGAAATCGGGCCGTTCACCGAACATCAACAGCCCAAGCAATGTGGCCCAGACCAGCTGCAGGAACGAAAACGGCTGCAGAGCGGTCAACTCGGCAGCCTGAAATGCCCGGTTCAGGGTGTAGTGCCCCGAGGTAGCCAGCACAGCCGTGACAAACAGCAGGGCCAGTTCCTCCAGCGTCGGTGTCCTCCAGACGACCAGCGCCAGCGGCAACAGCGTCACGGTACAGAACAGCGAAAGCAGGACCACGATCAGGGAACTGGGCTCGGTGCGGGTCGCGACCTTGGCCAGCAGCAGCGAGCAGGCGAACAGCGGTGCCGCCGTCAACATGGCCAGTGCCCCGACATCGATGATCCTAAGACCCGGGCGCAGCACGATCAGGGCCCCGGCAAAACCGAGCACGATACCCGCCACGCGGTGAGCCCGCAGGCGTTCGCCCAGCAGCAGCATGGCGCCGGCAGCGGTGAAGATCGGGGCGGTGAAACCGAGTGCCGTAACCTCGGCAATCGGCAGGCGGCTCATGGCGTAAAACCACAGCATCACCCCGATCCCGTGCACCAGACCTCGAGCAGCGTGCATACGGATGCGGGCAGCAAACAAAACGGGCAGGCCGAGTCGCAGAATCACCGGTATCACCAGCACAATACCGAACGCATAGCGGATGAAAGCCGCCTGTATGGGGTTCATTTCGCTGCCGAGGTAGCGGACGATCCCGGTGACCCCGACGAACAGGACACCGCTGACCAGCATCCATCCGACCCCCCTGACGTTACTCTGAAACAGTCGACTTTCCTGTGACGAAACCGGGGCGAGCCTGCGTGAGCGGCGCTTCAGTACTGTGCAAGGGTAGCAGCGAGCTGTTCCTGCACGCGATTTTTTAGACTTACCGGCGCGAGCACTTCGACATCGGGACCGTGGCGCAGAATATCCATGACCAGTTCCGTCTCTTTGGAATACGGCACGGTCAGGCGGTAACTGCCGTCGCTCTCAAGATATCCGGCCTGACGCGAATGCCACTTTTCAGAAGCCACCCAGCGGGCCGCGGCGGGGCTGAACCGCAGGATCGCCTGGTGGGTCTGTTCGCCTGCGAATATACCGTAGCCTGTACCGAGGGCCTTCTCCAACGCACTTTCGCTGACCTCCTTTGCCGACTGCGTCTCGCACAGTTCAGCCCGCTCGATCGCGTCAACGGCAAAGCTGCGCAATCCCTTGCGCAGGTGGCACCAGCCGTCGAGATACCAGTTGTCCCGGTAGTGCGCCAACCGCTGTGGCGACACCAGCCGTTCGCTGTGTTCACCGGTTTTCCGGTTCAGATGCCGGATCATCAGCCGCCGCCGCCCCAGCAGGGCATGGGCAATGGAGCCGAACACGCGGCTGTCGGTCTGCCGGGACGCCATGTGCAGGACCCGGATCCTTTTTTCGACCTCCCGTGCCGAATGGTCGCCGCTGTCGAGCAGCCGACGCACCCGTGCCCGTAACGGTTCGATGTGCGGCTCCAGCAGTCCAGGCTGCAGACTGGTCAGCAGGTGATCCATGGTCAACAATGCGTAGACCTCTGAGGCGTTGAACCAGAGCCCCGGCAAAGCATAGCGACTGTCTTCGTTGTCTTCATCCGGCCGGTAGCAATAACCCCGAAGGCCCGGGTCCCACAGAATCGGTGCGGCCATCCGGTCGCGCATGTACTCCAGGTCACGCCGCACCGTGGCGCGGGAGACCTCAAGCTCCGCCATTAACTGGCGCAGCGAGACCGCCCGGCGGCTACGCAGCAGACGATCGATGGTGTAGAAGCGTTCGGTTCTGTCCACAGCGTCGCGGCACGAACCTCAAGCAGCCAGCCGGTCGGTCTTGCCTGCCATGATCAGATCGTTGACGTGCAGGTCACGAATCTTGTGGGTCCACCAGCTCACCGTCACCCTGCCCCACTCGGTCAGCAGTGCCGGGTGGTGACCTTGCTCTTCGGCCAGCGCAGCCACGCGGTTGGTGAATGACAGGGCCTGTTCAAAGTCCCCGAACTGGAAGACCCGTTGAATCCTGGGTTCGCCGGCGACCACCAGTCGCACCCAGTCGGGATTGTCATCGAGGAACACCTTGATTTGGTCTTCGCTCGCCGGTGGGGCGCCCACCCGGCAGGCCTCACATGTCACGTCGCTGTCGCGGTTCATGGTTTGTCTCCCGGCTGTTATAACGGTTTCCGGGGTGGGTACTGTATCGCAACATCCAGCCGGCTAGAATAGCCTTCCATTTCAGCACCCAGACCAGCGGGCCGCCACCGTGAAAGACCAGCACAGCGAATCCAGTTCCAGCGACGCCGCCAGCGCGACTTTGACTGCACTGGCCGACTTCGGAATCGAACACGAAGTGCTCGACTGCGATCCGGAACTTGCCGACACGGCCGTTTTCTGCGAGCACTACGGTATCCCGTTGTCGATCTCGGCCAACGTCATCGTTGCCGCTGGCAAGTCGAACCCCAGGCAGTATGCAGCCTGCGTGCTGCTCGCCTCCACGCGTCTGGATGTCAACAAAAGCGTGCGCAAAAGGATGGGCGTGAAGAAGTGTTCGTTTGCCTCTGCCGAGGAGACCCGGGCGCTGACCGGCATGGAGATCGGCGGCGTTACTGCTCTGGGCCTGCCCGCGTCGCTGCCGTTGTGGGTGGACAGCCGGGTGATGCAGCCGGACTACGTGATCCTCGGCGGTGGCAGCCGCTCGATCAAGATCAAGGTCTCACCGGCAGTCTTTAACCTGACACCCAACACCACGATCATCGAAGGGCTCGCCGTCGAACCAGGCTGAGCGGGTCGCGGCCGGGGTCAACCCGTTAGCGGGTTCTGCCCCAGTACAACGGGTGGTACCGGACAGTCGAGAATGTCGGCAAAAGCGCGCAGCAGTTCCATTTCCTCCACCACCACCTGGTCATCGGCAACCACACAGGCAACACAGGCCTGAAGAAAGCCCTGTTTCGCCGTCGGCTTCAACCCGGCAAGTGCATCGAGGGCCTGGCCCAACTCGTCGAACGAGGCCAGCTTTGCCGTCAGTGCTTGTCGGTCGACCCCGCTCAGGCCCGCCGAGTCGAGGGCCTCTTTCAGGGCGCTGTTTGCCGCCTCTGGAGTGGCCGCACCACTGTGGGCCAGAAACGAGAGCACCGTCAGGCACGGGCCTGACAGTTGCTGTAATGACTTCATGGTCCGGGTCCTGGCGCTGGGTCGGACAAACGCCGAGTCGAGGTGATGGATGAGGATCCTGTGTAGCGCCCACTCGAAAACCTGGATGTCGCTGTCTATCGACACCAGCTTGACGAGGTTCTGACGGAACCGCGTGAACTGCGCCAGTGACATACTGCGCAAGGCCGGCAGGGCCAGGTCCACCAGCGGCAGGCGGTCGGTCTGTTTCAGGCCGGGTACCACGCGCAGAAAATCGAGGGTCAGGTCATGGATACCCTGGTCACCGTGTTCTTTGAGGTGGGCGAGTTGTGCTTCATGCCACTGCCGGTCCGACTGCGCGACGATCAGGGCATAGATGATGGCCCGCGCCGAATACGGGTCGCGTACCCCTTCGAGCAGGTGGTCAGGCAGTGTGTCGATCAGGCCTTTTGCGTAACCAAGCCGGGCCACATCCATCTGGCCGGCCTCGTTCAACAAAGCCAATGCTGCTGTCGCTGCGATACTGGCGGTGACGGGAGTGACGGGAGCGGCAGATTCGTCCGGGTCCCTATCGGCATCTGCTGTCGGTTTGCCTGGTGACGGGAACTGCCCGTCCCAGCCCGGGTCGATCCTCCTGATACGCTCTTTGAGCGGCGGATGGGTTGCGAACGAGAAGCGAGACCGGGCGAATACCTGGGCAAAGAAACTGTGGCTGATCTGCTCAGCAGCCGGCTCAGCCACAATCGACTGCTCCGGGTAACCGCCGATTCTTTTCAGCGCCCCGGCGATCCCCTGCGGGTCGCGGGTGAACTGCACGGCTGAGGCATCAGCCAGAAACTCGCGCTGCCGGCTGATACCGGCCTTGATCAGGCTGCCGAAGAAAAAGCCGGCCCAGCCGGCGATAAAGAGCCCCAACCCGGCAAACACGACGGCTCCGGCCTTGCGCCCGCGGGCCCGCATCAGCATCCGGCCGAAAAGACTGATCAGCAGGATTCCGTGTAACAGCCCGGTGACCCGCATATTGAGCCGCATGTCACCGTTGAGGATGTGGCTGAACTCATGCGCAGTCACACCCTGGAGTTCAGTCCGGCTGAGTGACTTCATCGCCCCGCGGGTAAGCCCGATGACCGCATCGGACGGGCTGTAACCCGCCGCAAAAGCGTTGATTCCGGACTCCGGCAGAACGTAGACCTGTGGCACAGGTGTACCTGAGGCAATCGCCATCTCTTCGACCACGTTCAACGTCCTGCGCTGTAAGGGGTCCTTCGAATCCGGTGACAGTGCCTCACCGCCCAGGGCCTCGGCAACCACCCGGCCACCGCCCGACAGCACCAGCAGCTTGTAGAGGCTGCCGGCGATGATCAGCGCCAGAATCACCCCGCTAGTCGTGATGAAAAGCTCCCAGCTCTGCGCCCAGGGAACAGTCGTGCGATACACCGAGAACACCTCGTGGCGGTACATCCACAACACCCAGAACACCAGCAAGTTAGAGACGACGGGGACCACGTACCCCCCACCGGCCAGTACCAGGATCTGGTAAAGGCTGCCCGTAATGAGCAGCGTCAGGACCACTGCGATCGCGATGCTGAAAAACTCCCAGTTCTGCGTTGAGGAAACAGTCGCGTGGTACAGGGAGGGCACCTCATGGCGGTACATCCACAACACCGCACTCACCAGCAGGTAGGAGACGACCACCAGCACAACGATGGCCAAGCCGAACAGTACGACCAGGCGCGAGGTGCTTCTCCGCGCCGCATCCTGGGCCTGGAAGAAATTCATTGGCGGTCAGAAACTGACTTTGGGCGCTTCCTGGATTGCCGCCGAATCCTCGAATTCGAGCAGCGACGCGTCCTGGCTGTGACCAAGACTGTTGGCCAGCACGTTCTGGGGAAAGCTCTGGCGGTAGGTGTTGTACTCCATCACCTGGTCATTGAAACTCTGACGGGCGAATGCCACCTTGTTCTCGGTGGTGGTCAGTTCCTCGCTGAGCTGCATCATGTTCTCGTTCGCCTTCAGATCGGGATAGGCTTCCATGACCACGTTCAGTTTGCCCAGCGCACCACTGAGCACGCCCTCGGCGCCGGCGAGATCGGTCATCGCCGCTGCACTGCCGGGACTCTTGGCCGCAACATCGAGCAGCTTCGCCGCGGCGTTACGAGCCTCGGTGACGGCTTCGAGCGTTTCGCGCTCATGACTCAGGTAGCCCTTGGCCGTTTCGATCAGGTTGGGAATCAGATCGTAGCGGCGTTTGAGCTGCACCTCGATCTGGGCGAAGGCGTTCTGGTAGCGGTTTTTCAGGGCCACCAGCTGGTTGAAAATCCTGATGAGGTAAAAAATCACCAGCACGATGATGACGATGATGACGATTGTCGACGTGTCCATGGCCTGCTCCTGATTGATGGCTCCCAGCGAGATTCCCGATGTTTTCCGGCAGGACCACTGGTACGTCCTGAAAAGCGACTTCACGATTCTGGCAGTAACCCACAGCGAAAAAAAGCCGCTGAACAACGACCTTCCACCAGAACCCGATAAACCGGCGGCGCGGTGTCCTGAGCAAGACCCAGAACGGTCACGCCCCGCGGTGCGCTGGCCTCGCAAGTACTACCTGCCGCGACGGGTCCAACCTGCAGGGCCAGAGCCAGGACCGTGTTTCGCAGTACTCCGGCCAGCTTGCCTGCCTTGGTCAACTGAATTGGCCAGGCATCCGGCCAGGTCGTGTTGTTTCCGGCCGGGTCGGGTCAGCTGGACTTGTCGGGTATCAGGTGGGCGTAGGGCAACGTCTCGAAAGCTTCCCGGTAATCTCGCATATTTTCATCCAGCATGCTCTGATACTGGCCACGGAAATATTCAGCGGCCCGCTCACGATCCGCATCGTAGGCTGTTATATCTTTTGCATGCGAGGCGACCACAAAGGCATTGAAGCGGGCCGCCGCGTAGAGCAGGGCAAGGCTGACGTTCTCACGGTTGACCCGCTCGGCCTGGCCGTTGGCAAGATCGATAAATTTGTCCGCCATCTCACGGAACTGCTGATCGATCTCTTCTTCGCTCAGATGGTCCTCGGCTTCGTCCTGATCGCTCATCTTTTCTCCCTTGCACCGCGTTCAACACCTGCCCATCATTCTAGCCAGATAAGGCAATCAGCACCGCTCCGCCTGCGATCCGGCCACAGGGTCGGATGATCGGCTCGGGGAGATACTTTACGCGGGGTAAAGACAAGGCGAAACCCGGGAAACGATACAGACCGCGGGTGAAACTCAGCCGGCTCGTTCTCTAATATCGCGCACTAACTGGCGGTTGAATGCCAGGTAACCCGGGGTCAGGGTGTGGATACGGTTCCGGAACAGCGTGTGCGCCTTCGGTAGTGCGTGAAATGGCAGCGCCATGCAGGCGTGGTGTTCGGCATGATACGGCATGTTCCAGGCAAGAAACCGCACCGCAGCCGAAGTGATGGTGGTGCGGCTGTTGCGCAGCATGTCCGGGACCAGCGGGCATCCAGTGTGCTCGGCCAGCAGGTACAGCCGCAATACGGGTTGGCCGAGCAGCACCGGTATCAGCCAGAAGGTGACCGCGGCGGCGCTCTGGAATCCGATCGAAAGGACCGCGATCAGCAGGTAAGCAGTGAGGTAAGCGCGCGCTTCACGGATGACCGGCGGCGTGGCACGCTCAACGATGTACGGTGCACTCACGTACCCGAAGGCATGACGAATCAGAGTGACCACCGCATCCCGCCAGTAGGGCAGACCCGAAACGTGAGTCAGGTACTGCCCGGGTGAGGCGATCTTCTTATCGGTCAGCTCAGGATCGCGCCCCTCAATCTGAGTGTACCGGTGGTGGTGCAGGTGAAACGCTCGGAACCAGCGGGGCGGTAACAGCAGAATGAATCCGGCCAGGATTGCAACAGTGTCGTTGAGAAATCGGCTTCTGAATGCCGTGCGGTGAATGGTCTCGTGCAACGGCGCGAAGAGAAATATGACCACCATACCAAGCACGAATGCCCCCGGCAGGTAGAGCGCGCTACCGGCAGACTGGTACACCAGCACTGTGGCTGCTGCGATGAGCAGCAGGTGGCCAGCCAGGTGCTTGAGACCCCTGGTGTCTGAACGGGGGTACAGCTGTTTTAGGGCCCGACGCTCATCTTCGCTGAGTTCGACGAACTCGTCCATTCGCGGTGGGCGTTACAGTTCGCCGCTTCAGGCAGTCGCCGGCACCGAAAACCGGGTTTTACCATGGAATATCTCCACCGAGTCGCCTTCGACCAGGCCGTTCCGGATCAACTCACTAAACACATGGTTGGCCACCACGGTCGCTGATTCCATGGCCTCCCGGCTCGAGTAACAGGCAACCACCATGGCCGTGCCTTCGCCATCTTCGATGATGTCGATGAAACGGGCGCCGGCCGATTCCAGACGCTCGCGATGGACCTTGACTGCACTGATGGCTGCCTCGACATCCGGGACCCTGCAGCGCGTAATCCGGTAACACGTCATCACTGTTGCTCCTTGCCTAGTCGGCGCGAGGTTAACTGACTGGGGCGTGCACGGCTAGGGCCGATCGAATTTCGGCACATCGCACTCGACACGGATCTGGTCCGGGAGCTCTCCGAGTTCGTCCAGAATCTGGTTGCACGCCCGGATCGTGCAGTCGTAGTAATCAGCCAGGGCAACGGTCCAGTTGCTGCCACTGACGTCGTACCCCTTGAGTACCAGGCAGGTCCAGCGGTACTGCTTGACCCGGCAGAGCAGATCGGCAGCCCCACTGTCCGCTTCCTTTTCGGTCCCGCACTCCGGCACCTCAGCCAGTACCGGCACGGTAAAAACGGCCAATACGAGCACGATACTGCGCAACAGCCATGCCCGACAGCCGGCGGCAACCACCCGTCTGATCAGTCGGTTACCACTGTCCATACCATCAGCGCTCAAATTTACGATCCCGGCGTGAAACGCTTCACGTACACGCCCACCGAACACCTTCTAGATGACGGAATGTTCATCAACCACAAACCAGCCATCCCGTAAAATAGCACCATGGCGCGTTCCACCCAATTGCTGACTTTTCGGGGCCTCAATGGCCTGGCCGTACTGGCTTGTGCCGGCCTCCTCGGATACGCCTACTGGCTGCAGTACACACAGTTCCTGGATCCCTGCCCGCTGTGTATCCTGCAGCGGGTCGCCTTTGTCGCCCTCGGCCTTACTGCTCTTGTCGCAGCCCTTCACAATCCTCTCGGCTGGGGTCGCAAAGCCTACGCCCTGATCGCAGTGTTGTTCGCCGCCGCGGGAGCAGCTGTCGCCGGCCGCCACGTGTGGCTGCAGGGCCTGCCGGCCGACCAGGTGCCCGAATGCGGCCCTGGTCTCGCGTACATGCTCAACGCCTTTCCGCTGTCGCGGACCATTCGCGAGACACTGACCGGTTCCGGTGAGTGCGCCTCGGTGGACTGGACCTTCCTGGGACTGAGTATGCCCTGGTGGGTGCTCGTCTGGTTCATATTGCTCGGGGGCTTGCTGGTGCTTGCCGCCGGACTACGCAACGGTCGCCAACTGTCCTAAGCCGACAGCCGATCGGGGGCCGCTGTGGGAAGGGCCTCCAGTGCCTGCAGCGCATCGTCCAGCGATCTGCCGTCTGCGTCGCGAAGGGCTGCGTCGCGGAGTTGACGGACCTGGTCCGGCCCATCAGCCCGCCCACCGAACCTCACCGCGGCGGCCATCACCCGGTCGAACTTTGACAACGCCCGGCTGTGGGTGTCGCTGTAGCCCTTGACCAGCCGGCGGCACTTGACGATTTCAACTGCCAGATCGTAATTCACCTCCAGGTGATCTAGCGCTGCCTTCAGCCAGGCGGCCAGGTGCGCCTGCTCCACGCTGTGACGCAGTAGACGGCGCCGCCAGCGCCGCAAGCCACCGACCACATAGAGCACACTAAACCAGAACACCGAATCGGTGCGGACCCGCCGCCCGCGGCTGACCGCCCGGTCGAGCAGTCCGAAAAGACGGGCGCTGCCCTCGATTCGCCGGCCAAGACCTGCCGGCAGCATGCCGCAGACTTCTTGAGCCCGGGGATGCATGAATTCGGTGATCTGGACCACGCCATCGATTCCTGCAGCACTCTCCTGTCGGATCCGGGCAAAACGGGCGGCGCGGGTTTTGAGATCCGCAACGCGGATCACGTCGTCGTAGGCCATGGCATTGGCGACATACTTGGCAGCAGACACTGACAATGCGAAGCCGTGCCCCTCACCGCCGTGGGCGATGTCACAGCGAACGACATCCTCAAGCCGGTCCAGGTACTCGCCTGCATAGGCCACATCCTGGAAGTCGGCCACTTTGCGGCAACCCGCCTGGGCAGTCTCGTGCACCGCCTGTGGCAGTTCCGCGAGTCTCCGCTCCAGCTGCTGCCAGAGTTGCACCTGGGACGCCGGCCCGGTTGCAGTGGGCTGCGCAGCCGGCTTGACCGCAGCCGAGCCGTTCGCCGAGGTCTCTTCAGTGACCGCCGTGAAAGCCGCATTGAATGCCTGCAGGCTGGGTTCTACGCCGCGACCTGACGCCCGTACGGTCGCCTCGTAGCTCTCGCGGCTGAACGGCAGGGACGCGGATGCCGCCAGTGCACCGAACAGGCTTGCTGAAACCACACTGCCGGCCGCGACTGCGATCTGTTCCATGTCGAGTGCGATATAGCGTCTGGCCGCTGCTCTGCCGGCCGCCAGCACCGGCGCCGGGTCGGCGATGCCGTTGCCGGGAACGATCTTCTCGGACATCGCGAGCATCCGGTGGGTGGAGGTGATCAGGGTGGTGCGCTCAGGGCTGATCAGCCCGCGTATCATGGCCCGGCCGGATTCCATCAGCTCGGCAGCGATCAGGATGTCGACGTCACCGGCCGAAGGTGCCAGCGCAAAGACCGGGGCGCGACCGGTGTCCTCGGCCATTTCAACATAATAGATCGTCGCCCCGGTACGCTGGGCAACGCCGGCGATGGACGTCGCCTGCGCTCGGAAACCGTTGCGCTCGGCAACCTCCACGATCCAGTTCGAGAGCACGCCGCCACCTTGGCCTCCGACAGCAAAAACGGCGAGCTTGATGATGGCAGGGGTGGCGTCCATGACTGTCGGTCGATACCTAGCGCTCAGGCGGGCCCGAACCCGAGCACCCGTCGCGCGCGCCGCCGTTGCAGCAGCGCGATGAACCGGTCGGCCAGTCGCTGCCGCAAACGTTCCAGCCAGCCCGGGTTGTGCACCACATCGATGCGGTAAAAGGACGGGCACAGCACTGCCGCTTCGGCGACTTCGCCGCAGTTGCCGCAACCGACACAGCTCTGATCAATATGCGCCACCGGGTCGTCGCGCAGCGGGTCATCGAGGGTCTTCAGTGACAGCGAGGGGCAGCCGGATAAGCGTATACAGGCGTGATCACCGGTGCAGACTTCTTCGTCGACGCCGAAGCGCGGCTTGACCAGGCGCTGACCGTCGGTGATCGCCTGGCTGGCCAGTGGCTTTTCGCGACGCTGCCGGTTGAGCATGCACTCCGACGAGGCGACGATCACTTTCGGTCCTTCGTGTTCGACGCTCAGCGCTTCTTTGAGTGTCTCCCGAACCTTGCCGACATCGTAAGTGTGATCGACCTCCCGAACCCAATCGACGCCGATACCCTTGACCGCCGCGCTGATCGGGTGGCGGGTGGATTTTGACCGGTTTTCGGCGCGCGAAGACGGGAGGTCCTGACCACCTGTTGCTGCAGAATAAAAATTGTCGACCACCACGATCACACCGTCGGACTTGTTGAAAACGGCATTGCCGATACTCGAGGTCAGACCGTTGTGCCAGAAACCACCGTCACCGATGATCGAGACGGGCCGTCGACTGCCACCCCCGTCAAAGGCCGCGTTGGAGGCCGGTCCCAGACCGTAGCCCATCGTGGTGCCGCCGATCTCGAACGGTGCCAGGCTGCCAAAAAGGTGACAGCCGATGTCACCGGAGACCTGCAGCGGTCCGACGTCATTCTGTGCAAGTTTCAGCGCCGCAAAGATCGGCCGTTCGGGACAACCGGTACAGAAACTCGGCGGCCTGACCGGCACGCTGGTAGCCAGAGCGTTCATCGCGGCGCTGGCTGCAGGCAATGCCCCGGAACCGTTTCCGCGAGCCGGCAGCGTGTCCGGGGCGTGACTCTTAAGAAATTCACTAACCCCGGTCAGTACATGCTGGCCGATGTACTCACCTGCAGGCGGCAGCACGTCCTTGCCGACCAGGTGTACGGTGCCGCGGGCCTTGTAAAGAATCGCAGCCAGGGCATCTTCAATGTAGGCGGGTTGGCCCTCCTCGACGACCAGGATCGCCTGCTTGCTCTCGCAGAACGCCAGAAATTCGGAATCGACCAGGGGGTAGGTCACATTCAGCACGTACAGCGGAATCTGGCTGTCGCCGAAGACGTCGGCGAGCCCCAGGCGCTGCAGCGCCCGGATCACACCGTTGTACATGCCGCCCTGCATGACGATGCCTACCGGCCCATCGGACGGACCGAAGGTCTCGTTCAAGCCCTGACTGCGGATGAATTCCACTGCAGCCGGCCAGCGTTGATTGATTTTTTCCTGTTCGTGCGCGTAGGAGGCCGGCGGCAGAACGATACGGTCTGTCCGGCGGCGCGGCGCGTCCAGCGCTTTGCTCACAGTCAGCGGTGGCCGCCGGTTATCACTGGCTGTGAACGAGCCATAGACGTGACAGGCACGGATCCGAAGCTCCAGCATCACCGGCGTGTTGGACGCCTCCGAAAGTTCGAAAGCGTCTGCGACCGCCTTGACGATAGAGGGTAGGTTAGGTCGCGGGTCCAGCAGCCAGATCTGTGACTTGGTGGCGTAGGCGTGGCTGCGCTCCTGCATGATCGAAGAGCCCTCCCCGTAGTCCTCGCCGATCAGAATCAACGCCCCGCCGGTAACCCCGCCGGAGGACAGATTGGCCAGTGCGTCGGAGGCCACGTTGATGCCGACCGGCGCCTTGAAGGTAACCGCACCGCGGATCGGGTAATGCACAGAGGCGGCCAGCATTGCTGAGGCAGCCGACTCCGAAGCGTTAGCCTCGTAGTGCACATCGAGCTCGGCCAGCACGTCCTGGGCATCAGCCAGCACGTCCATCAAATGTGAAATTGGGGCACCCTGGTAACCCCCGACATAACCGACGCCACACTGCAGCAGGGCCTTGGTGACCGCCAGGATTCCCTCGCCGCGGAACTCTTCTCCTGCCCCGAGTCGCAGTTTCTGTACTTCCTGTTTGAACGAGCGTTCAGCCATGAGTGTCAGTCTTGCCGTTGGCCAGCAGATACTATAAACAAAAAGCCGCTTCAGCCGCCGCGCCGCGCCCGGGGCAACGGCCGGCCGGTAATGTGCCGGTCCCAGAGGCGCTGCAGAAAATAGGCGAGCAGTGTCAGTAACACGCTGACCAGCAGCCGTTGGAAGGTGTCGTGACGCGGGACCAGGGCCGGCACCAGCAACAGTATCGTCACCAGCCAGCTACTCCAGATCGCCAGCCACCCCAGCCGGTAGAGCGGCCGAAGAAAATTGGTTTTTCGGGGTGTTTTCACCAGATTTACGGCAACAGCTACTCACAAGAGAAGTCAACGCACAGCATAACAAATGCCCGCGTCCTTCGAGACCACCGGGTTGGTTAGAATCAAAGATCCATCGAGCACTCAGAGCGACCGGCGTTAACGGACCAGCGGGAGGAACGGGCACATGGTGATCGTCGTATTCGAGTTCGAACCGATTGAGTCTCTCAAGGACCGCTACTTCGAGCTGGCAACGGCCCTGCGTGAGGAGGTCGGAAAGATCGATGGCTTCATCTCGGTCGAGCGCTTCGAGAGCATCAACAACGCCGGGCGTTTCGTCTCGCTGTCTACCTGGCAGGACATGGCGGCGGTCAAACGCTGGCGCGAGCACCTGCAGCACAGTGCGGCCCAGGACGAGGCCAAGTCCCGCAACATCTTTCGTGATTACCGGATCCGGGTGGCGGAAGTCGTCCGTGATTACGGCAAGGGAGAATCAGCCTGACGGGCGTGGGTCGATCGGCACCGCAGACGCCAGACCCAGCTCGGCCTCCATGTGCTGGCAGGCGCGCAGCAGGTCGGCCTCAGCGCGGGGGCGGCCGATCACCTGCAGCCCGACCGGCAGCCCGCTGCTGGTGTAACCAACCGGCAGGCTGAGCGCCGGACAGGCCGTCATCGTCACTGCAAAAGTGATCGCGATCCAGTCGATGTAGGTCTTTGTCGGCTGGCCCGCAATGGTCTCAACATAGCGTTGTTCCATTGGAAACGGCGGCACCGAGACCGTCGGGCAGAGCAGCAGGTCGTATTGTTCGAAGAACGCCGTCACATCCTGCGCCAGCCGCCAGCGCACCCGTTCGGCCTCGAGCAGTTCGGCATTGCTCACCGCAAGTCCTTTTTCGATGTTCCAGACGATCTCCGGAGCGATCTGCTCGCGGTGCGCTTCCAGCAGATCTTCCATCATCAGCGCAATCAGCACGGCACGCAGCGTTTGAAACGCCTCGATCGCGCCGGAGAAATCCGGTGTATCGCGACAGACCGTGGCGCCGATTGCGGCAAAACCTTCAGCCGCACCGGCACAGATCTCCGCGACCTCGGGTTCCATCGGCACGACGCCCAGATCCGGACTGAAGGCCACCTGACGCGGCAATGCCGCACCGCTGAGTGCCTGGCTGAACGACGGCCCCGCAGAATCAAAAGACAGAGGATCACCGGGACTGTGGCCACTGCCGCCATCGAGCATCAGCGCTACGTCGGCAATGTTCCGGCCCATCGGGCCTTCGACCCACAACGTGTCGAAGGCCGGCAGCCGGGCGTTGCGGGGTACGCGTCCGGGGCTGGGCCGTAATCCCACCACGCCGTTGAAACTCGCCGGGACCCTCAGGCTGCCGCCCAGGTCGTTGCCCGTCGCCAGCCATACCATACCGGTGGCAAGGGCAACGCCCGATCCGCCCGACGACCCGCCGGCACTGCGTGCACTGTTCCAGGGATTGCATGTGTGGCCGAACACGGGATTGAACGTGTGTGCCCCGGCCCATTCCGGGACATTGGACTTGCCGATCGGGATCGCACCGGACGCTTCCAGCCGGGCAACGGTGGCATCGGACCGCTCGGCAACAAAGTCGGCAAAAATAGGTGAGCCGTAGGTGGTCCGGACTCCAGCCAGGTCGTTATAGTCCTTGACCGCGATCGGGATACCCCACAGCGGACCACGCTCTGAGACCGGTGGCGGGTGGTCAGTCATACTGATCGCCCGGTCGCGGGCTTTATCCAGACACAGGATCGGCAGCGCGTTGACCGTCGGATTGACCGACTCGATACGCGCCGCAGCCGCCTCCACCAGTTCCAGCGGCGACACATCGCCGGCGGCAAGCCGCCTGGCAACCTCGGTCGCGGTCATTCGGATCAGTTCGTCGCCGGACATCTTCGGACCTTCGATCCGTTATCGCAGGCGCCGGGCGACCATGTCGATCTCGACCAGTGCGTCGCGCGCCAGTCCGGTCACACCAATACAGGTTCTGGCCGGCAATCGCTGCGGCGGGAAATAGTCTTTGTAGACCTGGTTCATCTTTGCATAATCTCGTTTGAATTCGGTCAGGTAGACCCGGCAGGACAACACGTCGGCAAGGCTCAGGCCGATTCCTTCCAGGACAATTACCAGGTTGTCCATGACCCGCTGGGTCTGGGCCGCTACGCCGTCGGGCAGCGGCGCGTCATCGTCGTCGGGGTCAGTCGGCATCTGCCCGGTCAACTGTATCCAGCCATCGCACTCAACGGCGTGGCTGAACGGTGCCACGTGCGTCGGTGCCGCATCGATGTTGTGAAATTCCAGCTTCGCTGTCACGGTGCTTTCTCCTTCCGGTGGTACCGGTCAGTAGTGACCCGTCAGTGGCCCGTTTCCACACCCGTGAGACTCAGGCTGAGTGCATCGCTGGTGGCGTACACCGCCAACGCCACGATAATACCGGTGAAGACAACGCCGATAATGCCCAGAATGATCGCCGTCAGTCGTGACAGGGGCCGCTGAGGCGTCAGGTCACCGTAACCGATCGTAAACGCGGTAATAAACGCCAGGTAAACTGTCTCACCGAATGGCCGGGAGTCCACACGGTAAATGATCCATGCACCCAGCAGAATGATGACCAGTAACAGACCCAGAATTGGCCAGATGTGAACCAGGCCGTTGTAAAAGACCTGGATGAATCTGAAAGCCACTTCCATGTTTTTGTCCTGGCTCCTGCCGCTCGGATTTCAGAGGCCGTCTTGTGCTCACGCCCGTCCAGTTCTCCCGGGGTGGGCCTTACGCTTTGCCGGGACTTCTCCAGTCATGCGATTATATGGGGCGGCTGATTATTTTTCGGATGTCACCTGCTTGAAAACACTTCTGCTGAACCAACCCGGCATATCATCCGGCCTGTCAGGAACATCGAAAGCACAGGGCCCGGCCCTGTCACAGTGTGTGGGCAGACTGCCTGATTCCGCGGGGTCGGAATAATGCGATCAGCGCCTTTCACCGCGCTTGGGACGTTCGCCCATACCCCGAAGCGGGGGCATCTGGAGATCATCGAGCACGGGCTCGTACACGTCGACGCATCCGGCATCATCTCGGATGTCATCAGACCCGATCAACCGCGCTACCAGGCGGTCCGAGAACAGGCCGCCACCAGCGGCCAGCTGATCGAAGGCGGGCCGGGTTCGCTGTTTCTGCCCGGCATGGTTGACCTGCACATCCATGCGCCGCAGTGGCCGCAGCTCGGCCAGGCCCTGCACCTGCCATTGGACCGGTGGCTCAACGAGTACACTTTTCCACTCGAGGCTCGCTACCTCGACCCGGCTCTGGCCAGGGCGGTCTACCCGCAACTGGTCCAGACGCTGCTCGCCAACGGCACTACCACCGGGGTCTATTTCTCGAGCATCCACCAAGAAGCCAGCGAGGTACTGGCAAAGACCTGCCTCGATGCCGGTCAGAGAGCCTTTGTCGGCCGGGTCGTGATGGATGACCCCAGCCACTGCCCGGACGACTACCGGGATGCGTCGGCCCGCACCGGCCTTGACGGCACGCTGGATTTCATCACCTTCGTCCGCGCGATGACGGGTAACGAGTCCGCTCTGGTGCAACCGATGGTGACCCCGCGCTTTATTCCCAGCTGCACCGACCAGGCCCTCGAAGGACTCGGCAACATGGCTGGCGACCAGCAGTGCCGCGTCCAGACCCACTGCTCGGAAGGTGACTGGCAACACCAGTTCGTGATCGACCGATTCGGCCACAGCGACACCTACATGCTGCGTGAGTTCGGCCTGCTGCGACCGGGTTCGGTGCTGGCCCACGCGAATTTCCTGTCCGGGCCCGACATGCAGACCATCGCTCAGGAGAAAGCCGGGATTGCGCACTGCCCGCTTTCCAATGCCTACTTGGCCAACAGCGTTTTCCCGCTGCGCCAGGCACTGGACCTGGGCCTTAGAGTCGGACTGGGTACGGACATCGCCGGCGGGCCGAGCCCCTCGCTGTTCGAGAACTGCCGCTACGCCATCAGTTCTTCACGGATGCTCGAGGACGGCGTGGATCCCGCTCGATCCGCTGAAGAACGGGGGCGGGCCGGATCACGGATCGACTTTATGGAGGCCTACTGGCTGGCAACTGCCGGGGGCGCTCAGGTGCTGGACATTCCGGTGGGCCGGTTCGAACCGGGCTGCTGTTTCGATGCCCTGCTGGTGGACCCCAGCGGGCCACACAGCAACATCCATTGCCACCCTGGCATCAGTGACACTGCCAAGGCGTTGTTCCAGAAGGTGCTCTACCATCTCACCCGCTCTGATATCCGCAAGGTCTGGGTGGACGGTGTAATGGTGCTGAATCAGGACCGCTGAGCGGCCGGTGCTTGCTGCCCGGGTCCCGGGTCGTGGGGCTTGGCCCGCAGGCGCGTTAGTGCTTGGGACGGCGCATGGCGATATTGTGCAGCTTGATCAGCACCGCCATCGCCTGGTGTTCGGCTGGCAGATCTTCGTCGAGCAGATCCTTACAAAGAGCCGTGGCCGAGGACAGGTTACCCGTCAGGCTGTAAGCCGTCATGACCGCTTCCTGAGCGATCTGTGCGGACCGGACCGTAGGGTTCGACGCCTGTTGTGGGTTCAAGCGAGTGCTCCTGCCGTGGACTTAACTTTGGATATGCGGTCACGGAGCGGGTTTTTCAAGAGCAATCCCGATGTTTTAATGAATTTTTCTATTTGTTAACAATGTCTTACGGATTCAGCCTTCGCGTGCCCAGAGTTCGCGGGCGAGCACCCCGACCCGCGCCTCGATGGCCTCGATCGCGTCCAGGATCAGGTCTTCGCGATAGCGCCGGCCGACAACCTGGATTCCAGCCGGCAGGTCTTCGACCAGGCCGATCGGCACCACCCCCGCAGGCAGGCTGACAAAGTTGATACCGGTGCTGTACATCGCGGCCCGGAATACGTCGTAGGTCTCTTCAAACGACTGGGCATCACAGTCCCACGCCGGCGTCGGGCGCATGAAATACGGCGTCAGCACCAGCGGGTACTGGTCCAGGAAAAGCTCCCACTCCCGGGTCATGGTGGAGCGCTCCTTGATGCCGACCCGGTACTCGTCGGCGTTGGCAACCTGGCCTATCTGAAAGTACCACTCGAAGATCTGCTGGATGGTCGCGCTGCCGTGCTCACGCACCATCGGCATCATGAAGGTCTCAAGCTCACTGCCCAGCAGATCGAACCAGCCCTTGGCAGCGGCCTCGATCGACGGCGTCGTCACCTCCTCGACCTGGTAACCGGCGTCGCTGAGATAACCGGCCGCACGGTCGATCCCGGCGAGGAGCTCGGGATGGATCGGATAACCGTAGGATTCACGGGTTACCGCCACCTTGAGCGTACCGGGATCCGGCCAGCCGTCGAACGGCACCGGCACCCAGAACGGGTCGTGCGGGTCGTGCTGAGCCATGACCCGGGTAGCGACGCGTACGTCCCGCACTTCGCGGCAGATCGCCCCCTGCACCGCCATCAGCTGCGCCAGCAGTCCACGCTCGGGCGGCATGGCCGACCCTACAAAATTAGCGATTCGCCCAAACGACGGCTTGACCGTCGCCAGCCCGCAGAAGGACGAGGGACAACGCAGCGAACCACCGATGTCATTGCCGTGATGGATGGGCCCGAAGCCCGCCGCGGCAGCCGAGCTGGCACCCCCTGACGACCCACCGGGGCAGGCATCCTCGTGCCAGGGGCTGAAAGTACGGCCGTTGAGCGGATTATCGGTGGTCATCCGCATCGAAAATTCCGGGGTATTGGTCCGCCCGACGATGATCGCACCGGCGTTTTTGAGGTTGCTTACCACCGGCGAGTCGCTGGGTGCAATCGTGTCCTTGAGCACCGGCAGACCGTTGGGCGTGGGCTCACCTTCGACATCGATGTTGGATTTGATGGTGATCGGCACCCCGTACAGCGGGCCCGGCTCGGTCCCTGCGGCCAGCGCTCGGTCGGCGGACCGAGCCTGATCCATGGCCCGCTCGGAATGATCGTAGACGATCGCGTTGAGCGCACCGTTGCGCTCAGCGATTCGCTCCGTGACCGAGGCCATGACGGCCTCGCAGGAGAAGGTCTTGCGCCGGATACCCTCGGCGATGTCGCAGGCGCTCAGCTGCCATAGTGGGTCAGTCATACTGGTCGTCCAAGTCGGAAGGTGAATAAGCCAGGATCGGCAAGAGTGCGATTCTACCGGCCCTGCCCGTCACGACCGAATCCGCCTCCGGCACCGGGCCGGCGCCGGCGGGCCTCACTCAGACAGCGGGTCATTATCGCGGGGCTTTCGCCGGTAGCCGGTCCGCAGCCGGTGGCGGGCCGGCTTGTTGAAACTCGGGGCGTGCCGGGCGACCGGGTTGCGGGGCTTTGATCGGGGTTTCTTCTTCGCTGCCATGCGCTCGCTTGTGCTTCAACCCGACCCGGGCAGAACGATGCGCACCCGGGGGGTGGTGCCCTCGTCCGGGTCCTCCTGAAGCGTTTCCTGCTTGAGCTCGCAGCGGCAACCGCCTCCGGCACATCCAGCTACCGACAGCACGAGGAACAACGTGGCCAGAACACCGGGCCGGATCCACCCGCAGACTCCGGTACTCGGAATCACGGCGACCGGTACCCACGGGCCGCAGTCAACGGGGCAAGCCTGCACACAATCTCATCCATAAAGTCACCACTTCGCCACAGGGCAGTCACACCCGGGTCATGTGCTGCGGCCACACTTCCAGTCTCCTCCAGGTTTTCATTCTTCATTACTTGTGCCGGCCCTGTTGTGGCCGGCTTTTTTTCTGCCGCATCCCCGACCTCTTGCCAGGCTGACCAGAGGGATACCAATAAATCACGTTTAGCCTGCGTGCACAACAGCCCGGCGGCCCCAGTGAGCGCGTATGATGGGATCCTATCGAGCAGTTGCCCGAGGGGGTACCATGAGCGACATCCGAACCGGTGCCTGTCACTGCGGCGCCGTTGTTTTCGACGTGAACCTGGACGAGGAATTTCTCTGCTTCAACCGATGCAACTGCTCGTGGTGCGAGCGGCCTGGCACCGCCATGGGCTGCCTGCTGCTTGACGGTGCCAGGCGCTCTAACGGTCCATCGGAATCCCAATTGGTCCGATGAAAAGCCGTCGCACCCCGTGAGTAGTCAGGCTAAAAAGAACGTCACCAAAAAGGCGACTAAGAAGAAAGCTTACCTGACCAAGTCGCGCTACGTGGACGGGCTGTGGTGTACGCGCAAGCTATGGCGCGGAGTGCACCAGCCCGCTCCCGAGGCTGCGGTCCGGCCCTTCTCCCCGATTGATCTCGGCAACCGGGTCGGACGCGGCGCCCGGATTTTGTTCCCTGGCGGCGTCGAGGTACCCGAAGAATCCGGCGCGTACAGCCGGGCCATCGACAACACTCGTGCGCTGCTCGACAACCCCAAGGTGCCGGCTCTTTTCGAGGCGGCCTTCGAGGCCGACGGGGTGCGGGTAAGGGTGGACATCCTGGAGCGCCAGCCCGGCGGCTGGCGTCTCTGCGAGGTCAAGGCCGCAACCGCCCCCAGCGAGAGCCACTTCCATATCGACGACATTGCAGTGCAGGTCTACGTACTTCAACGTGCCGGCCTGACGGTCGAATCGGCGCAGCTGATCCACATCAACCGGGACTACCGGCGCAGCGAAGGGCCGCTCGAGTGGCCGCAACTGCTGAGCCGCTGCGACCTGACGGCCGAGGTAACAGCCAGGCTGACCACCGTCAAACCGCGCAGCGCCTCGATGTTCGCAGTCCTCGCCGAAGATGCAGAACCCGATGCCGACGCCACGCGGCAACTCTGCTTCCGCCCGTATCGCTGCCCGCACTGGGACCGCTGCATTGCCGCCAGGCCCGACGACTGGACGGGATTTCTTTACCGGATGCACCCCAACCGCCTGGCTGCCCTGAATGCTCTTGGCATTGAATCGATCCGCGATATCCCAGGCGACTTCGAGCTGCCGAATCACCAGGCGCTGGCGCTGAATGCGATCGTCTCCGGCGAAACGTACGTCGGTGCGGGCCTTGCCGAACAGCTGGCACCACTGGCTGGACCGGCCTGGTACATGGACTTTGAGACGCTGAATCCCGGCATTCCACCCTACTCCGGCACGCGCCCCTTTGAGCGGATCCCGTTTCAGTGGTCACTGCACCACCGCGAAGAAGACGGCTCACTCAGTCACCGGGGGTTTCTTGCCCCAGGCGATGTAGACCCGCGCCGGGTGTTTGCCGAGACACTGCTCGACGCCCTGGGCCCTGGAACAGAGCCGGTGGTGGTCTACAACCAGTCATTCGAACGCGGTGTACTGAAAGACCTGGCCGCGCTGCAGCCCGATCTTGCCGAGGGGCTGGACGCCATCAGCGCCAGGGTTGTAGACCTGCTGCCGGTCGTGCGTGAGCACTTCTTTCACCCCGGGTTCGTCTCGCAGCGTTCGCTGGACAGCGGCACCTACTCGATCAAGAACGTGCTGAACGTGCTGGTGCCGGGGCTGTCCTATGATGGCCTGCAAGGTGTCAGCCAGGGCACCGATGCGTCAAATACCTTCGCCGCGCTGGTTTTCGACCCACACAGCCCGGAGGACGACCAGGCCCTGCGTCAGCAGTTGCGGGATTACTGCCAGCTGGACACCCTGGCGATGGTCCAGATCCAGGACGCGTTGACCCGCTACTGCTCGGGCTGACCGGTCGCCGAGGCAGTGCGGTCACAGCCGCTCAGGTCAGCGCGTCACTCATGGTGAACCACTGAAAGGCCGCGAACTGGCCAAGGCGCCGCAAGCGGGCCAGCGGGTAGCGCGGTAGCGGTTGATTGAGGTGCACCGGCACAGCCCGGCCTTCGCCCAGATACTCGGCGAGGCGCCGCCCGGCGTGATTGGCCGCGGTCACGCCGCTGCCACAGTAGCCCAGAGCAAAACATACCGAGGCGTCCTCCTCGGCGTGACCGACGTGCGGCATCATGTCGGGGGTCAGCGCGACCCAGCCACCCCAGAAGTAATCGACCGTGATCGACCCCAGGGCCGGAAACTTGCGGCGCACGATCTGCAGCAACCGTTCGCGGTGGGGCGCGCTGCCGCTCTCCAGGATCGCACCACGGCTGCCGAGCATCAGCCGGCCATCCGGCAGTCGGCGATAGTAATTGAGAAACTTGCGGGTATCGCTGATCGAATCGCGGGTGACGAGGTTCGACTCGGCCTGTTCGGCCTCGGTCATCGGGCGCGTGACCACGATGTTCGACAGTACCGGCAGCAGTCTCGCCTTCAGTGCCGGGTGCAGCAGTTCGTTGGTGTAGCCGTTGGTCGCGAACACGATCCGCTTGGCCCGCACCTCACCCGCAGGGGTCCCCAAGTGATGCACATCACCGTGCCGCGTCCATTTAAGAACCGGCGATGCCGAGTACACCACGGCACCGGCCTCGCGCGCCATGCGCAAAATACCGTAGCCGAATTTCATCGGGTGCAGGCAGAAGCCGTCGGTGGTCCGCAGTGCCGCGTAGGCCTCGTTGCCCCGGAAGTGCTGCGCGGCGATGTCGGCAGCCGAGAGCATCTCGCAGTTACTGCCAAAGCTCTGCAGCACCCGGGCGTCGTCTTCCAGAAGCTTCACGGTGCTCATAGCATGGGCCAGGCGCATCCGGCCGTCGGGCTGCACATCACAGTCGATGCCGCCCTCTTGGATCAGGTCACGCACGGTCCCCACGGCTGCCAGGGCCTCGTCCCAGAGTGACCGGGCGCCGGTCTCTCCCCAGCGCGCTGACCACTCCCTGAGCGCTACCCGGCCGAGCGCCGGGCCGGCAAAACTGCCGTTTCGCCCACTGCAGCCCCACAGCGGCTGGTTGGCCTCCAGAACCACCGGCCGGGCACCGTAGCGCTGCGCCAGATAATAAGCACAGCTGAGCCCGGTGTAGCCAGCACCGATGATGGCAATGTCTGTATCGATTCCACTGTTCAGCTGTCCGTCGTCGGCAGGTGCGGGGCCAGCCGTTGCCGCCCAGTAAGACTCGACGTGGGCCAGCCCCTCGCCGGGGCCGGGCGCAGTCAACGGGTCGTAACTCATGTCAGGGTCCTCCTGGGGAAGGCCAGCTGACTGCCAGCCAGATTAACGTTCAGGCGGCGGCCGTCGGTCACCCTTCCTTTATCACGTCGGGCACCTGAGAATTGTACCTTTCCCAAACCGGCAAGTGGTTACAACGCGCCGTGGGTCTGCTCGGCAGAATTCGAGTCTGCGGCACACCAAGGAGGCAACATGGCATTTTCAGGTAAACGGGTCCTGGTCACCGGGTCGTCGCGCGGTATCGGCCAGGCCGTGGCCAGGCAATTTTTCCAATCGGGCGCGCAGGTCGCCGTCAATGGCCGCACGCCGGATTCGACAGCTGCCGGCATGGCGGCACTGGGTGACAGCGACCGTCTGGTCGCAGCGCCGGGGGACGTCAGCAGCGTCGCAGGCTGCGAGGCAGTCGTTGCTGCAGCGGTCGAGGGGCTCGGCGGACTGGACATCCTGGTCAATTCAGCGGGGGTCGCATTCTTTCTACCGCTCGAGGATTCGGATGAGGCAGTCTGGGACGCGACGCTCGACACCAACCTCAAGGGGACTTTTTTCTGCATGCGGGCTGCGGCCGGCCCCCTGCGCGACAGCGGGGGGAATATTGTCAACGTCGCCTCAGACGCGGGGCTCATCGGCGAGAAAGGTCTCTCGGTCTACTGTGCCTCCAAGGGTGGGGTGGTGAATCTGACCCGGGCAATGGCGTTGGAACTCGCCCCGACAGTGCGTGTCAATTGCGTGTGCCCGGGTTACGTCGACACCGACATGGTGCGGCGCGACGGCATCGACCAGGCCGACGACCCGCAAGCGGCCGAACAGGCCATCGTCGATTACGCGCCGCTCAAAAGAATCAGCAAACCGGCCGAGATCGCCAAGGCCATCGCCTATCTGGCTGGCGAGGACGCGCTGTTTATCACCGGTTCAGCACTGCAGATCGACGGCGGCAGCACTGCTGGTCATTGACTGAGCCCTGTTAAGCGAACCAGAAACCGCTCAGCGGGTGCCGTAGATGCGGTCACCGGCGTCTCCAAGACCCGGCAGGATGTAGCCGTGATCATTGAGTTGCCGGTCGAGCGACGCAGTAAACAGTGGCACGTCCGGGTGGGCCGCGCTAAACGCCTCGACCCCTTCGGGTGCTGCCAGCAGGCAGACGAACTTGATCTGCCGGGCGCCGCCCTGCTTGAGACGGTCGACCGCGGCGATACCTGAATTAGCAGTGGCGAGCATCGGGTCGACCACGATGACCAGTCTTTCACCGATGTCCTGGGGCACTTTGTAGTAGTACTCGACAGCCTCGAGGCTCACGGGATCCCGGTACAGGCCGACGTGCCCGACGCGTGCCGAAGGCAGCAGGTCGAGCATGCCCTCGAGCAGCCCGTTGCCTGCGCGCAACACCGACACGAAGCACAGCTTCTTGCCCGCCAGCACCGGTGCGTCCATGGACTCGATCGGGGTCTCTATGCGCCGGGTCTCCAGCGGCAGGTCGCGGGTCACTTCGTAGGCCAGGAGCAGGGCAGTCTCTCTCAGCAGCTGCCGGAAGTAGGCGGTTGGCTGGTCTTTGTCGCGCATCAGGGTGAGCTTGTGCTGCACCAGCGGATGGTCAACTATAGTGATTTGCTTGTCCATGGTTCAGGTCTCAGAGTGGTGACCGGGTCGATTCTAGAACACGGTTCCGGTCAGGTGCAGTGTCAGCGGTGGTGCAGCGTCGGGGTGTCGGGCCTGCGCCAGGCGCCTTCCAGTCGACCAGCTGCCGCCCTGCAGCAGGCAGGCAAGTGGAAACAGTTCCCGTTGTACGCCGAGCCGGTCGCGGACCCGCGGCGCGAGCGCGTCGAGCAGCGCCACGGTCAGGGCGCGCCACTCGACCACGGGTTCTGAGTCGACCGTCAACGGGCGTTCGGCAAGCGACGGGTCTATGGGCCGGATGACTCCCGCGTCGATGAAAAGGCCGCCGTTTCGATACTCGGCAAGGCCGGTCAGGCCGTCGAGCTCAGTGACCTCGATACCACCCCAGGCGAGCGGCTCGATCAGCGAGTAGGCGAGCCACTGACTGAGCTTGTGAAAGGGCACCAGACCGCTGTCGGTCGCAGCACAGCCGGCTAAGGGGTGGCGGGCCACGTCGCCGAACGCAACCCCGTCCTGCACCAGGCCCTGCGGCCAGATCGAATTGAGCCGCTGCAGCAGGTGGCCGAGCAGCGCGTCGGCGCTGACCGGCCCCCGGCCAATAGCATCCAGCACCAGATCGGCCGGACGCTGACCGGGGCCGCAGAGGCTGGTGAGTGTTTCTCCCAGCCGCTTGAGCAGGTCGACCCGGCCAACGAGACCGGGTAGTTCGTTGTCCTCATCGACCTGTAGTCCGCGGCCCAGCCCTTCGACGTCCAGCGCTTCAAGAGCGACGGCATCGACCTGGTGCGGCTGGTCTAAATCGGACGAGAACAGACCAGCGGCAAACATCCGGGCACTCGCCACCGCCAGACCCTCGGAACGCCGATAGACCGAATCGGTCTGCAGATCACGGTACTGCCAGCCGCTGCCGGCGCCGGCATCGAGCAGCACGCTGACGAACGCCAGATCCAGCGCTGCCCGACAGCGCACATCGTCCACATGCTCGGCGTTGCCCGGCAGCACACCGGCAAGATCACCATGCTGCGTCTCGAAGTGCCGCCAGCGGCTGTGATAGGGCACCTTGAGATCGGGGTAGTTGGCCCGGGTCTCGTCGGCGACCAGCTGCGCGCACTGATCAAGCGCGCCCTCGTCGAGGGCAAAGTGGCGCAGCGTACCGGCGTGGGCGGCATCGAGGAACCAGCCACAGCGCTGGCGCACGGCAGCCGCACTCAGCAGAGGGGGATCTGCCGCGGGCGCGGCGTCAGTAGTTTTCGAGATGCCGGCCACGAGTCCTCGAGAGGTCGGTGGTGCTCGGCACGTCGTCCGGCGAATAGTAGCCGGCGGCTTTCTTGGCTTCCATCTCGACCTGGGCGTCTTCCGGGATCAACTCGTCGGGGATCGACACGCGTTCGCCGACGTCGATACCCTGCATCGTGAGCGCGTCGTACTTCATGTTGCTCATCGACACGAAACGGTCAATCCGGGTGATGCCCAGCCAGTTCAACACATCCGGCATCAGTTCCTGGAAACGTACGTCCTGGACACCGGCGATGCACTCAGTGCGCTCGAAGTAGGCGTCGGCGCGGTCACCGCCGTCCTGGCGCTTACGGGCGTTGTAGACCAGGAACTTGGTCACCTCGCCCAGTGCCCGACCCTCCTTGCGGTTGTAGACCACCAGGCCGACACCGTCGTTCTGCGCTTCGCGCACGCACTCCTCGATACCGTGCACCAGGTACGGCCGGCAGGTACAGATGTCCGAACCGAAAACATCCGAGCCGTTGCACTCATCGTGAACACGGCAGGTCAGCCGGCGGCTGTCATCGACCAGATAATCCGGATTACCGAAGATATACAGAGTCATACCACCGATCGGCGGCAGGAACACCTTGAGGTCGTTGCGTGTCACAAGATCGGAGAACATACCGCCGGTCTGCTCGAACAGAATGCGCCGCAGTTCGCGTTCTTTAAGACCAAAGCGCTCGGCCACACCGGGCAGGTGCCAGACCGGTTCGATCGCGACCTTGGTCACGTTGATCTCACCGCTCTCGAGCAGGACTTTGCCGTCCACCGCGAGGTTGGACTGCGTGCTGTGAATCAACTCCGGCAGCGACAGCCTGGCCCGGGTCACCGCGATGCTGGGGCGCACGTCGAGCCCGGTCTCGAGCTGCTCGGCGAAACACTGCGAGACGAGATGACCGTACGGATCGAGCGACACGATGCAGTTGGGATCGGACCACTGCGGGTGGGGTCCAATGGCGGTCACCGGAGCGGTGTTGGTGAGGTCCGGCCGGTGTGACGGGTCAAGCGCGCCGGCCGCAACGGCCAGTGCCCGGTAAATACTGTAGGACCCCGAATGGGTGCCGATAGCATTGTGCCGGCCATCGCCGGACAGGTTGGTGACGATCGGGCCGCGCGCGACCGCCTCCGAGGCACCCCAGTGCATCGCGATCGGCGACTGGTCACCAGTCGGGTGCGAGTTGAGTACGATGTGGCGCGGTCTGCCTGAAGCAGCCGCGTGGTCTTCGCTCATGGGTGTTTTCCCCGTCTGGTCCGCTCGGGTCTGGCAGGTGCGTAAACGCAACAGAAGAGGGCGGACTCTACTCCTGGTGGGCGGCCGGTTCAACTCTGGTTCAGCGGTCGTTTTTCCCGGTTGTGGCCGGACTCATGGAGGACAGAGAATCCGGGCAAACGCCCGCGCAGGAACAGCTCCGCACAGCACAGCGCCCCTAGAAAACCCCCAGATCCAGGCCCGCGGCCAGCGCCGTGCCAAGCTCCTCACACTGCGGTACGAAGTCGTCCTGCCAATCGCCTCGGCAGAGCACCGGTTCCTGCACCGCCCGCCAGCGCAGCCCAGTGACAATGCTCTCGATGCCGCGGCGCGTGCCGGTGCCGTCGTGACCGGCGCGAATATAGAGCGCATAGGGCAGGCCCTCGGTCTTGTCTAGGCAGGATGAATAGATGCGGTCGAAAAAATCCTTGAGGGCACCCGACATGTAGCCGAGATTCTCGGTGGTCCCGAGAATCACCGCCTGCGCGGCCAGCACATCATCGGGCCCCGCGTCGAAGGGACTGCGGGCGATCACCTCGACATTCTCAATGGTGGGTGACTGCGCCCCACCCACCACGGCATCGAACAACCGCCGGGTGTTGTCCGACGGCGCGTGGGCGACGATCAGCAGGCGTTTTCTGTTCGACACAGTACCGATTGTGGAGCGGGTGCCGGCCCACGACAAGGCATCGGTCGCACTGCGTGACATAATGAGACCGGTCACCGCACGGGTCAGTCCCACGACCAGAGGAGCCCCGCATGAACCTGTTTGCCTCCCGGATGGAGACATTGCGCGCGGCGCTCGGCGCCGCCGGGCTGGATGTGGCGCTGGTCAGCGACGATGACAGCGTCTATTACCTGACCGGCTTCTACGACTACCTGCACATGACATTCGGCCGGCCGACGCTGCTGGTGGTGCCGGCTGACGGCGAAAGCCTGCTGATCACGCCAACCATGGAGCTCGACATGGCCGAGGCTTCAGCGGTTGTCGACCGCATCGAACCGTGGAACGACGGTCTGGGTGAGGAGTGGCGCGAGGCATTGCCGGGCGCTCTGGCAGGGGTCGGGCGGGTGGCCATTGAACCGGAGCTGATGCCGCCGGTGGTGCGTGCGTTTGTCGGTAGCCTGGTCGAGGCCGGGCGCCTGGCCGACGTCACACCGATCATCGCCGATATGCGCATGATCAAGTCAGCTGAAGAGCTCGATCTTGCCCGCCACGCCGGCGAGGTCGCCAACGCCATGATGAACGCCGGCCGTGCCGCGATCGGTGACGGGGTCCCGGAGTACGAAGTGGCGCTTGCAACCTCCGCAGCCGGCACCCGCAAGGCCGCCGAGCTTCTGGCGGCACACTACTGTGATGCCCGCATGTCACCCAACACGCACTTCCTGCAGATCATGGCATCAGGCAAAGAGATCACCATGCCGCACCACCGCGCCAGCACCCGGGTGATGCGCCGTGGCGAACCGGTCTTCCTGTGCTTCTGCGGGATGACCAACTTTCACCGCTTCAAACTGGGTTTCGATCGCACCTTCTGGATCGGCGAGGTGACCGATGCCACGCAACAGGCGGTCTACCAGACCGCGCTCGACAGCCAGGCGGCCGCACTGGCGGCACTGCGGCCGGGGGTCACAGCCGAGTCGGTGCACGCGGCCTATGCCGAGGTCATTCAGGGGGCGGGTTACGAGTACCCGTTCCGCTGCGGCCGGGCGACCGGCTACAGCTTTCTTGAGAAACCACAGCTGGTGTTTGGCGACCAGACGGTGCTGACACCCGGCATGGTGCTGGCGGTCGATGGCTCGGTGAGTATTGCCAAAACCTTCCGCGCCCAGGTGGGGGACAGCTTCATCGTGACCGAAGACGGCTATGAGCCGCTGACCACACACCCCAAGGCCCTGGCGGAGGTGATCCTGTAAATAGACCGCGTCGCGACTGACTAGCTGATCTCGACCTTGAGCTCGGTAGGCCCAGCAGGAGCGTTGATGCTCCAGCCCTCGATCGAGAGATCGAACGGGCATGAGGAGACCACACAGATCAGGTCCATCAGCGCCTCTAGCGTGACGTAGCCGCCCGCCGGCACCGGATTGGGCGGCGACACGAAAGTGCCGTCATCCTCGACTTTGGTGTGGGTGAAGAAATTGATCGGCTGCGGTACCACCTCGATCGCGTGACCCAGCCGCCGCATGGCGACCTGCAGGTTCTCTGAACAGCTGGCGTGCGGCCCTTGGTAGCCCAGCTGTTCGTAGCGAAACTGATCGCAGGCCGCAATCATCATGTCGTGCGTACCACCGGCCCCGTCGTCGATAAAAACCAGCATCGGCCGGCGGAAGCGACTGAGCAGTACGTCACCCTGGCGCGGGTGCACATTGCCGGTCTTGACCCAGGTGTGATTGGGCGACAGCCACTCGTCGGTGCTGTGTGCGTTGTAGGCAAAGAAATCCGCCGCCTGCTGACCGTGCGGCGTGGTGATGCGCAGCTGCTGGCCCTGGCTGACATCGAAGGCCCGGCCTTCCCGCGCCGCAACGATATGCTCGCTCACGACACGCTAGCTGTCTGTCTCGTCGACGTCGAGCTGTCCAGTCATGCGTCGGCGTATGTGAGACCAGGAGATGCCGGCCGAAAGAACGCCTGAGAGCCCGGCAAGCACCAGCCAGGTGACCGCTGCCAGATCGTCTCTGGGGATCGGCAGGTAGGTCAGGATCATCCAGATCAGGATCCCGAAGAAAGCCACCGCAAGGGTCGTTCCGATCCAGCCCAATGAACGCATCGTGGCGCGCAGAAAGATAGCCCAGCCGATCAGCAGCACGATCCCGGCGAGCGCCATCAATACGTTTCCCTGACTGAGATCATGGACAATCGGCCGCACCCAGTGAAAGAAAGACCACTGGGAGGGATTGTAGGTAGCAAACACCAGCACCAGTGCTGCCACCAGCCGGAGCAGGTAGTTGGTCCAGGTGAACTTCGTTCTTCCACGCGCCATGGTGTCTCCCCGGTTCCTGAACTGCACGACCCAATTTATCGATTGCACAGCGCATTGTCTATCCGTTTTCCACGGTTGCGACCATCAGATCTTACGCTGCTTAACCTGACCCGGGGACAGGCGTAGGATAGCCGGTACCGGACAGTTCTTTTTACCCGGAGACAACCGAATGAGTCTGTTCAAACCCTGCTGTTGGCCAGTGCTTGAAAAGTGATGCTGGCAGCCGCGTACCTGGATCGCATTGGCTACCAGGGATCTCTCGAACCCAGCGCTGCGACGCTGTGTCAGCTGCACCGGGCGCACTTGCTCACGGTGCCTTTTGAGAATCTCGACATTCGGCTCGGCCGGCCCATTGCCCTCTCGCTGCCGATGTTCTATGACAAGATCGTTCGGAATCGGCGCGGCGGTTTCTGTTATGAACTCAACGGGCTGTTTGGCTGGCTGCTGGAAGAGGTTGGATTTCGGGTAACAATGCTGTCTGCCCGGGTCTACGAGCAGGGTCGTTTCGGGGCTGAGTTCGGCCACATGGTTCTGATGGTCGACACCGGGGAGTATCTGATTGCCGACGTCGGATTCGGGGATTCGTTTCTGGAACCGCTGTCACTTGAAACGCAGGCGGGGGATCAACAACCGGGCTGTGCCTACCGCCTGACAGGACCAGAATCCGGGAAACGCCTCGAGCGGCGTCTGGAATCCAAGTGGGCACCCCAGTACGTCTTCTCACTGACCCCCCGTCGGCTGGATGACTTCACCGCAATGTGCCAGCACCATCAGACGTCGGCGTTGTCTCATTTCACGCGGAAGTCGGTGTGCTCACTGGCAACACAGACCGGCCGTATCACGCTCTCCAACAACCGACTGATCGCGGCGGTCGATGGGCAGCAGACGGAACGCGAGGTGACGGCGGCAGTGGAATACCGGGCTTTGCTCAGAAACCGCTTCGGGATAGATCTGGATGAAGCGGCACACATCGAGCGGCTCATGGCCCCGGGTAAGACTCCTGGCTAGAGAGCCTTTACCCGGGACAGGTGTACGATTTGGCTTATGCTGGTCTGTGGGGTTTAATCCTAAAGCGGATCTACCGGCATTTTTTTTGTCTGCTGCGTTGATGCAAGGTACTCGACCCATTCCCATGCTGATCCCAGCTGGAAGATAAATAGAACAAGAACCCGATTAACACGTAATGAGGAGCCACAAACATGAAAATTGACGGCGGGTGTCTTTGTCGACACATCACTTACCAGGCCGAGGTGGATCCCGACAAGGTCGCGATCTGCCACTGCACGGACTGCCAGACAAATTCGGGGACCGCCTTCGGCGTGGTGGTGGGCGTCACCGATGGCCAGTTTCGCCTGCTGAGCGGCACACTTAAGACCTTTGAGAAGATCGCCGACAGCGGCACACGGCGGGCGCTCGCTTTCTGCCCGGAATGTGGCACGCGCATTCACGCGCAGACAGTCGGCGAGGGCTCGTCGTTCTTCGGCCTGCGGCTCGGTACGGTAACCCAGCGCGACCAGTTGACGCCAAAGATGCAGGTCTGGTCCCGCTCGGCCCAGGACTGGCTGGAAGAGCTCGCGTCGATTCCGAAGTTTGAACAGCAACCGGAGATCTGACGGGCTCAGGCCCTGCCGATCTCAAAAAGACCCCTCCCGCAATGGACTTCGACACCAAGATCGCCATCGTCGTCCGCGATGATCTCGCCACCTGGCAGAAGCTGAACGTCACCGCGTTTCTGACCTCTGGTGTAACCGGTACCGATCAATCACTGCTCGGTGAAGACTACCAGGATGCCGTGGGCAACAGTTATTCGCCGTTACTGATCCAACCGATCATCGTGCTCTCGGCCGACCGTAACAGAATCAAGACCATCTACCGACGGGCCATGGACCGGGGCGTGCAGCTGTCTATCTATATAGAGGACATGTTTACGACTGGCCATGATGCGGCCAACCGGGAGACCGTCAGAGCCCGGCAACCCGAAGACCTGCCGATCGTTGGCCTTGCGCTGCACGAGGAAAAGAAACTGGTCGACAAGATCACCAAGGGCGCCAAGATGCACAGCTAGACCCCTGGCACAGCAAAGTAAGACAAGAGTCAGAATTCAGACACGCACAAAGGAAAGGAGAACACTGTGAATTTCACCGACAAGATCGCTCTGGTGACCGGCGGTGGCAACGGCATCGGGCGCGCGAGCGCACTTCGCTTTGCCGAACTCGGGGCTGCCGTGGTGGTGGTGGACAACGATGCGGCAGCGGCCGCTGACACCGCCCGGCGCATTACCGAACAGGGCGGGGACGCCCTTGATGTAGCGGCCGATGTATCACGCAGCGACCAGGTCCAGGCATACGTGGCCGCCACCGTGCACAAACACGGCCGCATCGACTGCTTTTTCAACAACGCCGGTATCGAGGGTCGGGTTGCGCCGACAGCAGAGTATGACGAGGACGTCTTCGACAGCGTGATCGCGGTCAACGTCAAGGGCGTGTTTCTGGGGCTGCGGCACGTCCTGCCTGTCATGCTCGAACAAGGGTCCGGCACAGTGGTCAACAGCGCATCGATCGCGGGACTGGTCGGTGCGCCCGGCATGCCGGCCTATGTCGCCTCCAAGCATGCTGTGATCGGCCTGACCAAGGTCGCGGCGGGGGAAGTCTCGGGCGCCGGTGTGCGCGTCAACGCGGTCTGTCCAGGTCCGATCGAAACGCGCATGATCCAGGGCCTTGCCGAGCAGATCAACCCGCAAGACCCGGAGACAGTGCATAAGGGTTACCACTCGAACATTCCGCTGGGCCGTTACGGCCAGGCGGATGAGGTGGCCAATGTAGTGCTTTTTCTGTGCTCGGACCTTGCGAGCAACGTGACCGGTGCACAGTACGTGGTCGATGGCGGGCGAACCGCAAGCCCCAGAGGGGTGACCAGCAAACCGGATTAGCCCGATTCCCGTCTCGTGGCAGGAGCGGGACGATACGCCACGGATTGCGCACCTTTACCAGTTGCCGGCCATGGGACCTGCCGGGCACAGGGGCAACACCCCTGGCCTTTGCCCATGCCAGGCAACACTGAAACCTCAGCCCGCCCTGAGCTTTAACGAAACGCCATGTGAAGCCAGATGCATAGCGAGATCGATCACGATCTTGATCACGACAAACACCACGATCGCCGTCACGGATAACGGCACGGACTGCGCCGCAAAGGCACCGATCAGAACGGTCAGGTGGATAAGGATGATCCGACCATAGGGTTTCCAGAAATAACTGGCGAACCCCTTTTCCAGGTATTCCTGCCGGCCAAAAAAATTGCGCCACAATGAAAACCCGTGACTGACAAGCAAAGCGGCGAAGAACACCGTGAGTGCCAGAAAATCGTGCTGTATCCAGAAACTGGATTTCGAGCCGAACAACAAGACAACAAATACCCCGTGAACCAGGGTAAACAACCCGTAGTGAAAAACAAAAAATACAGCCACACCTAATTTATCCTTCATAGAACTGGGATTTACCGCCCTGCCATTCAGAGTGAGCTTGGTTTCTGATCTCCCCCTGGCAAAGAGCATTTTTATCACCGTATAGAACCCGACGACGATGTTCTCCAGCCAGTACAAAAAGATGACATCGAATGCGTTCCAGCCGAGGAAAATTGCGCCCAGAAGCGGGATGAGATTCACCAGCACCAGGGCCAGCGCGCTCGGGACACGAAGTATGCCCAGCACCGACGGCAACCCCGTGAATCGCTCGTTCACAGTGCTTCAGGAGGCGTGGTCGTGCCGCTCACACGATGTGATTCAGACTGTGGCGAGATTGTGAGAAATCCATGCTGTTGCCTGGACAGAGCGGGATCTTGAAAATAAAAGACGATCCTGGATCTTACTTCAAACGCGTACTTTTGAGCCCATGGGCTGCCGGTAGTGGTCTCGCCCTTGAACTACCCGTTACCATCAGGGCCACACCCGTCTACACCCTTACAGACTGAGATCGAAGACCATGCAATTACCAGCTATGCCCTTTACGGTGACGACCTGGAAAGACATTGACCCGCAAGTCAGCCCAGGAGAGAAGGGGTTTTCGACCATCCGCGAATTCAATGCAGGAGAACTGCGCGTTCGCTCGGTCGAATACTCACCCGGCTACCTTGCCGATCACTGGTGTGACCGCGGGCACGTGCTTTACGTCCTGGAAGGCGAGTTGATCAGCGAGCTCAAAGACGGCCGGCGATTTCGACTGACCCCAGGAATGAGTTATCAGGTCTCCGATGCCGGCGACTCACCCCATCGATCGTCGACCAAAACTGGCGTCAAACTGTTTATCGTGGATTGAGACCCCTGGTGACCCGCCTGGCGTCACAGCCCGCTGAGAAATTTCTCGATAGCGGCGTTGACGATGTCCGGGTGGGTCATGTTCGGCGCATGACCGGCGCCGGCGACCCGCACCAGGCCCCGGCAATCCGGTAGTGCGGCCTCGATAAGCTGCGCTTTGTCCAGGGTGATCGCCTGGTCGTCCTCGCCGTGGATCAGCAGTACCGGGCAGCGGATCTGGCCCAGCCGGTGGCTGATGTCCTCGCGTGCCAGCAGCGTTTGAGCCGGATACGCCACGGACGAGCGGTCGCGGGCGTCCCAGATGGCCTGCCATTTCGTGATCAGCGCAGGCTCCCCCAGAACCAGATTGCCGACGAACTCGCCGACTTCACCGAGTGGTTCGCCGCTCTGCCAGTGCGCCAGGACCTCCTGGTACTCTTTGATCTCTTCAGGTGTGTTGACGCCGGCCTCGCTGCCGATCAGCACGATGGCGCGCACCCGGTCACGGTGGGTGAGCGCCGCACGCAGCGATAGAAAACCGCCCTGGCTCATGCCGACAAACACCGCCTCACCAATACCAAGATGATCCAGAAGTGCGACGGCGTCATCGGCCGAGTCCCAGTAGCTGAAAGGGCCCGTTGCCGGTGTTTCGCCAAAGCCGCGCTCGTCCCAGGCGATGCACCGGTAGCTGGCCGAAAGCGAAGCCACCTGCGCATCGAACATGGTCAGATCAAGGAAAAAGCCATGACTGAAGATCAGTACTGGGCCCTCGCCTCCGGTGTCCGTGTAATTGATCGACTGGCCATTGACCTTGGCTACCGGCATGATTCGGCTCCTTCGCTCATCACTCTAGATCCTGGGTGTCGACAGGCGTACCCGGTGCATCAGTCTTTGGCCTTCAATATGTGAAGGATCCGAAGCTGAGTGCAGTACCAGTGTATTCAGCCAGGCGACAAAATCCCCCTCCTGCCACTCATGTTCGTAGCGCACTTCCCTATTGACGCTGGGTTGTAACGCTTGACTCAGGATCTCGAGGGGTGAGACAAACCCGTCGCTGGCGAATTTTTCGGCGACGTCAATTGAATTTTCTGCAAGCATGGTGCGTCGTCGTTGGAATCCAGCGCATGATTACGGCGATGGGCATCGTCTCGAGGTGCAGAACCGCAATGCGCTCACTCTGCTGCGAGATTGTCGTCAAGATATTCCGGGTCAACGTCTTTGACCTCTTCCGCGTCGAAGTTGAGTTCCACCTTGACGCCGTTGGGATCGAGTAGAAACAGCTGGTAAAGCGCCTGGTCATCAACTTGTCTCTTCCGAACAGAAACCGACTTACTGCGCAGGTGTTCCAGCGTCTCGGCGAGTCCCGTACAACGAAAAGCGACGTGGTCAACAACGCCCGACCCGTGCACGGCTTCGGACTGCTGGCCGAGATAACTCTTGCGGGCATCTGAGACGTTCGGGCCACCGGTGGTCATGTGCACGACATCACGGTCCCCGATATAAAGCCATTTGACCGGAAACCCGAAGTCCGGGTGCGGGCCTTCTTCCAGCCCCAGCACCTCACACCACCACGCCGCGGTCTGTTCGAGGTTCTTGGGCTGAATCAGAAAGTGCTCAAGATGTTCAAGAGGCATTGATCTATTGTGTCCGTATGTCGCCCACCGCGGAACGGGTGCGCTCATGACATCCCGCTATCTTAAACCCAAATAACAGCGCCGTTATGGCCAGGACAACCCGGGGGCCTAATCAACAGAGCCTCCACAATCCTCGTCTGTGATCTTTGAAGGCGACTTAGGGATGACGAATTTTTCGGGGATCTCAGACCGATCTTTGCCCCGGAGCTCGGTGGGGTTTTCTTGCTGGCTGGCTTCAGATAACGCCATAGAACAAGAACAATAAGTCGTTATTCCATCACTTGCAGGGATACGTTCCCCAGGCCCTCAAATTGTGCAACGATTTCATCCCCGGGTGTCACCCAATAGATATCCGTCGCCGTTCCGGTATTGTGCATCTGCCCGGCCTTCAGCCCGTCTCCATCGCGTGACCTGGCATTAGCTAGCCATACCAGCGCCTGCAGTGGATCGCCCAGTACATTGATCCCATATCCTTTGCGCAGACACTTGCCATTGACGAGAAGAGACACCTGCATCTGGATCAGGTCGAGATCACGCCAATCTCGATCACCGGCACCATAGACCAGGGCACCGTCTGTTCCGTTGTCTGCAATAACCGACCACACCTCCTGCTCCGGCCAATTTTCAAGGTGACCGGCGACGACTTCGATAGTTGGGTGAACTGCATGAACAGCCTCTTCGACTTCCGCTCGTTGGTACGGCGCCGAGCGGCGCGGCAAATCCTGGCCCAGCGTAAAGCCGAATTCGCATTCAATGACAATGGGCGGGTAATCCGAAGACTCAAGGACCGCCGGCTGGGCAAACAGATAATCCTTGAGCAACCGGGCGTAGTACGGCTCTTCCAGTTTGAGCATCTGCTGAATCTTTTCATTGGTACAGGCACAAAACCATCCCGCGGTCTGCAAGCCCAGGATGTCCACCAAACGGTCTTGCACAGCATAGGCGTCCTTAAGAGTCTGAGGCCGAATCTGAAGAGGAATACTCTCGATAACAGACTTTTCTACGCGTGCTTTTTTCAGTAGCTGAGCCGCCTGTTCGATCTGGGCTGGCGTCATGGTGTGCACTTTAGAATTCTCACAGGGCCCGATCCTTAGCGTGGTTGTCCAAACGACTGTTGCCGCCTTTCGTGAAAAGGCTCATTGGGGAGACGTTTGCCATTATTTTGTTTCAATCAATACCAAAGTGACCTTGCCGGTGACCGACAGACCGGATCGGTCACTGTCGAGCCCGCCATTGCTCACGTGTAATTCGGAACACG